>Ga0075431_100001036_pt1 | contig 24775 bp, 15 predicted proteins | sample RhiMetdeltSRZDD5_FD_75297 | JGI IMG/M metagenome (GOLD analysis project Ga0075431, IMG submission 75297) | Populus rhizosphere microbial communities from Tennessee, USA - Rhizosphere MetaG P. deltoides SRZDD5 | ecosystem: Host-associated > Plants > Roots > Rhizosphere > Soil | place: USA... | reverse complement strand
CTTTTCGTTCGTGCTGCGTGACACCCTGCAGTTCGCCGGACGCCATCTCGCGACGTCGCTCCTCGCGTTCAATGTTGGCGTCGAGCTGGGACAACTGCTGGTTCTCGCCGTGGCGATCCCGGTGCTGAACCTGCTCTTCAAACGCGTGGTGGCCGAACGCGTCGGGACGATTCTCCTCTCCGCGCTCGTGGCTCATACGGCCTGGCACTGGATGACCGAGCGCTATTCGGCGTTTCGCGAATACGCCATCACGTGGCCGGCGTTCGACGCGTTGCTCGTGGCGCAAGTGATGCGTGGGCTCGCTCTGATACTGCTCGTAGTAGGCGCCGCGTGGGCGTTGCGCAGTCTCTACCGCAAGCTTCTCGGCACGCGGGCGCAGGAGACCTCGAGCGTCGCTCGCGTCGAGAGCTAGCCCCACAAGGTGGACCAGGTAGGCGTGTGTGCAACGCAGGGAGTTTCTCCGCGTCGTGGGCGGCGCGGTTGGTGCCTTACCGGTCGCGCGAGCCATGGCCCGCCCGAGGGCGGAGCCCAGCGCGGCGTCCTTCCGCAGCTGGACGTGGTTTCACGCGGACGGGATGACGTCCGTGGACACGTGGCGTCGTCGGCTCGCACGTCTCCGCGGGGCCGGCATCACCGGCGTGCTCGTCGAGGGGAGTAATAACGGCACCGCACCCATCGCCACCGCGGCAAAGGCCGAGGGGATGGCGTTCCATCGGTGGATCTTCACGATGTACCGCACCACCGACCGGTGGGCGAAGGCGAACCATCCCGACTGGTTCAGCGTGAGCCGAGAAGGACGATCGAGCCTCACGCATCCGCCGTACGTTCCGCAGTACAACTGGTTCTGTCCCAACCGCGACGGTGTTCGCGACTACCTCCGCGGCATCGTCGATCGGATTGCGGCCCGCCCGGAGGTGGACGGCGTTCACCTCGACTACATCCGCTTCATCGACGTCATTCTCCCGCGAGGGCTCTGGTCGCGCTACGGACTCGTCCAGGACCGCGAGATGCCGCAGTTCGACTTCTGCTACTGCGAGGTGTGTCGCGAGAAGTTTCGCCGGCTGGATGGCCGCGACCCGTTGAAGATCGAAGACCCCGCCGCCGACGCCGCGTGGCGGGAGTTTCGTTGGAGCTCCATCACCGAGGTCGTCACGATCCTCTCGCGCACGGTGCGCGGGCACGGCAAAGCCATCAGCGCCGCCGTGTTCGCCACGCCGACGCTCGCGCGACAACTCGTCAGGCAGGCCTGGGATCGCTGGCCGCTCGACATGGTGTTCCCGATGCTCTACCACAACTTCTATCTCGAGGATGTGGACTGGATCGGCCGCGCGACCCGCGAAGGCGTGCAGGCGCTCCCAAATACGGTGCCGCTCTATGCGGGGCTCTTCGTCCCGCGACTCGAGCCCGCGCAGCTGGAGAAGGCGGTCTCGCTGGTGCGTGACGCGGGTGCGTCCGGCGTCGCGCTATTCTCGTTGCCGCGCCTGACCGACGCACACCTCAGAGCCGGGAAATTGGGGTCAGACTCGAATTAGCGGGAAATTGGGGGAAAATTGGGGTCAGACACCAATTACCCAGAACTACTCGAGAACTCTGACTCTCATTGGGTAATTGGTGTCTGACCCCAATTTTCCCAAGTTCCGGAATCGCTAATTCGAGTCTGACCCCAATTTCAGGCGCTCAGTCGCCGCGCCGGCGCATGAGCCCTTCCTGCGCCACCGACGCCACGAGCACTCCGTCGCGCGTATAGAACGAGCCCCGTGTAAAGCCACGCGCCCCCGCGGCGGCCGGGCTATCGATCGCGTACAGCAGCCACTCGTCCGCGCGGAACGGGCGATGCGCCCAGAGCGCATGATCGAGCGTCGCGAGTTGAAGCGTCGGAGCGCGCGGCGCTACGCCGTGCGGAAGCAACGCGGTGGTGAGAAGCCCGTAGTCGGACGCGTACGCGAGCACGGCCTGATGGATGAGCGGATCGTCCGGGAGCCGATCGATCGCGCGCAGCCACATGTGGCGAATTGGCGGCCGCGGCTCCGGACGAAACGGGTCGATCGGGTTCACCGGACGAAAGTCGATCGGGCGATCCTGTGTGAGGACCTCGCGCACGGAGTCGGGAATTCGATCGGCCATGTCTCGGATCAGATGGAGCTCGTTCGCGAGCTTCTCCGGCGGTGGCACCTCAGGCTTCGGCGTCTGATGCTCATACCCGGATTCGGCGACCTGAAACGACGCGGAAAGGTTGAAGATCGCGCGCCCGTGTTGAATGGCCGTCACGCGACGCGTCGAGAAGCTCGAGCCGTCGCGGAGTCGATCGACGAAGTAGACGATGGGGGCGGCGAGGTCGCCCGGTAGAATGAAGTAACCGTGGAGCGAATGTGCCTCGCGCGGCTCGTCGACGGTGCGGCGCGCCGCGACGAGCGCTTGCGCCAGCACCTGGCCGCCGAACACGCGTCCGGTCCCGATGTCGCGGTTCTTTCCGCGGTAGATGTTGACCTCGAGCGGTTCGAGGTCGAGGAGGTCGAGGAGCTCGGTGAGCGGATAGCTCATCGGGAATCGGGAATCGGGAATCGAGAGCCGGGAGGCGGCGTTAAAGCTGGCGGCACGTGGTTGTATCCGACGTTGGCTCTCGTCCGCCGAGCGAACTGGCAATCTATGGTGTACTCGACACGCGTCTCTCGAGACAGTTCAACTGAACTTCGGTCCGCGACAGGTCGGCGGAAAGGCGAGCTCATCCTATGGTACGGGTAGCGCCAACCAGGTCGTTGGAACAGCGATCGGGGGAATGATTCCGGGGAGATAACCACGAGATCGAGACAGCTAGGCTGTGCCTTGTCGGATCGGCCGAACGATTCCGACTTGCGCACAACCGACCTTAATCAACTCGTGGAGGATTGTCGTGTCTCGAACATTTCACGCGATCGCCGGCGGAGCGTCTGTGCTTCCGCGGGTGGCGCTGCTTACTCTGATGGGCGTCACCGCGGCGTGCAGCGAGCGATTCCCTGCGGCGCCCGAAGCGTCCCGCCTGCCCACTGGGTCGGCGGACATCATCATCGTCCCCGACCTCGTTCCCAAGCAGATCGTGTTCGGGTCGTTTACGAATGCCGGCCCGCAGGTCTTCCGAATAAACCCCAACGGCACGTCGCTCGTGCAGGTGACGTCAGGCCTCGGAGGCGGACTCCCGTCGTGGTCTCCTGACCGGAAGAAGATCGTGTACAGTCGCCGAATCGGGAACGTGTGGACGCTCATGATCACGAAGACCGACGGGAGCTTGAACGTCACCCACGGTCCCGGCTATCTCGCGCGCTGGTCGCCGGACGGGTCGAAGATCGTGTTCCAGCGTGACTTTCCCGGGGCGCCGCCGCAAGTCTTTGTCATGAACGCCGATGGCACCGGCGTCCAGCAGATGACGAACCACCAGTACGGCGCCTACGTGCCCAGCTGGTCACAGGATGGGAGCAAGATCGTGTACAGCGCTGCTTCCGTAGGTGGGAGCGGCGGGCAGGGGGAGATCTGGGTGATGAACGCGAACGGCGCCAATCCGCATCAGGTGACCGACTGTTCATCGAAGGGCTGGAAGTGCAGCGGCGCGGACTGGCACCCCATCGACGGCGACAACCGGATCGTGTACTCGGTGTCGCCGTTCGGGGCGTCAGCGTCGCAGATCCGGACGATCAAGGCCAATGGCACGAATGACACGTTCGTTCGCGCCGTGCCAGCGTTCACGATCAACAAGCTCCCAGTATGGTCGCCGGACGGAGCGAAGATCGCCTATCTCGACATGTTGCCGGGATGGGATGAGCCGGAGATCTTCACGATCAACGCGGATGGGACGTCTCGTCAGCAGGTGACGCTGATGAGCTATCCGATTGTTGGGTTCGACTGGTAGACAACCGTTGAAGGCGCCGTGCCCGTCGCACGGTCACGGCGCTCTCGTTCCCGCAGGTGACGAGCGCACGGTGTAATACTGCCGCCGCGACGAACCTGGAGGGTCGACGAATGAGGCGAATTCACAATCCAATGATCGTACTGTTCGCGACTCTCAGCTCGCTCGCGCACGCATCGGCGCAGTCGCCTGACACAGCCGCCAGCGTCCGCTGGAACGCTCTGGCAGTCTCACTCACCAACATGGCGTCCCCGTTAGGTGCGCCACTGAGCCGGGCCGTCGCGCCGCTCGGTCGAAACGGGCAGCCGCTCGGGTCGGCCCGCTTGCGCGACCGGGTGAATCCGCTCGTGAACCTTGTCACGTACCTGGCGCTCGAGGCGGCGGAGAAGGACCAAGCCAAGCCGTCTCGGCGCGCCGCCACAGCGGCCGGCGCGGCCACGGTGCTTCGCGCCTTCCTTCCGGGAATCGCGGCCGACATCGATCGCGAGCTCCAGCGCGACATCGAGGTCGAACGCCGGGCAGGGGTGAGCGCCGCGCGCATCGATGCCGGCGAGCGCCTCGGCCGTGTCATCGCTCAGCGAACCATGAAGCGCGCGGGCGCGGAGAAGCCCGACGTCCCGTGGACCGGTACGGCGCCTAACGGGGCTGGCATGTGGTGGAGCGCGCCCGGCGTCGAGCCCGGGTTGACGGCGCGCTTGAGCGAACGGCCGTGGGCCTTGCGATCGGCCGACCAGTTCCGGCCAAAGCCACCGCCCGCGTTCGGCTCCGCGTCCTTCGACTCAGCGCTGGAGGAAGTTCGTCGAGTGGCCCGCGAGCGGACCGCGGAACAAACGCGCATCGCGCAGCGCTGGGGGCTCGAGCCGGCGGTAGATTCGTGGACCCGGATCATCACCGAGATCCTGCTCCGCCATCGCGTCGATGACCTGCGCGCGGCACACACGCTGGCGCTCGTGGGTATCGCGACGTACGACGCGGGGATCGCGTGCACCGACGCGAAGTACCACTACTGGCTAATACGGCCCACCCAGGCCGATTCCACCATTGGCCTCGCGGATCGGGTCCCGCTGCCGAACTTCCCCGCATTCCCATCCGGACACGCGTGCCTGTCGGGCGCGATCGCCGAAACCGTTGCCCATTTCGTCCCGGAGGTCCGGGCCGAAGTGACGAGACTGGCCGAGGAAGCAGCGCTGTCCCGCCTATACGCGGGAGTGCACTATCGATTCGACAACGACGTGGGATTGGAGCTCGGCCGCGCGGTCGCGCGATATGTCATTGCTGAGGATAGCGCGGGGCGGCTGATGGCGCGGTGGCGATGAGTAGATCCGCCGCTTTCTCCGCGATCATCACGACCGCGGCGTGCGTGTGGCCCCGTGGGATCGCCGGCATTGAACGGCGCCAACGACGACGCCGCGAGGATGCGGCGGGCGATCCGCATCCCGTCGACCGCCGTTCGTAGGTCATCGCCGTCGGGGTCGGAGAAATGATTCGTGTGAATGAGCGGAGCGTCCGACGGATCCCCGGATCGGAGCGCGACGGACCCTCGGCTCCGCGGCTTGAGCACCACGACCGCAATGGTGAAGCCGTGCTCTGTTGGCGCCGTGAACCCTTCGTTCAGCCAGAGCACGGGAAGGCAGATGATCTCGATGTCGGGCGCATCGCGATCGGGCCGCGTACGAACGAACGCCGCGGATTCCGGCCCGTTCGACGCGAGCATGCCACGCCGGAACAGGACGTAGCGGAGGAGGGTTGCCGGTGACTCGGCGGCGAACAGCGTGCACGGCGGCTGACACCTAACGAGCAGTTTCCCACCGGGATGCTCCTGCAGATTCTGGCCGACGCCAGGCAGGTCTTCGATTCCCGCGATGCCGTGCCGGCGCAACGCGTCCGCCGGGCCAATCCCCGAGAGCATGAGCAGTTGCGGGGAGTTGATCGCCCCAGCGCTCAGGATGACTTCGCGCTCGGCCCGCACGGTCACGTCGCGCCCGCGGTGCCGGTACGTCACGCCAGTAGACCATTGCGTTCAGGCTCGACGTGCCGCCGAGCATCTTCCCGCGAGGGACGTAGAGCCGCCGGCCGCCCATTCCGGCGTTAGGCTCCGTTTCGTACCCCCAGTCGCAGCGCGACTTGAAGCGCTTCGGCCAAGCGGCCGGAATCGTGACTTCCTTGCGGCGCTCGTCACGCCCCGCCTCCAGCAGGAGGACGCGAACGTTGGGATCCGACGACAGCCGATGAGCGAGAACGCAACCCGCGGAGCCGGCACCGACAACGATGAAATCGTACATCGGTCACCTCGCCAAAACGCATGTCCGGATTTCGGAAGCCACCACACAGGTGCAGGTGAAGCCACCACCAATGTGGCTTCACAACCCGATCAAAACTATGACTGCACTTCAGTGGAGGCTTTCTATGCTGGTCGCTCGTACGCTCTTTTCATTCCCGTCGTCGCACCCTGTCCCTTCCGCCACCGCCTTTTCGTATACATGGTTGTCACTGGGACCGGCTCAGTGATCCATTGGCCCGCTCGATGGCGACCGGGCCGACCGAAAATTGCCGGTCAGTGGTGCAGGAGCGACCATGTCTAGCATTGAAACAGCGCGAGTACCGCGTCGCGGATTCCTCGCGCGCCTTTCGGCGGCGGCCGCCAGCCTAACGGCAATGACCGCCGCCCCGTCCACTCTTCGCGCGGCTGCATCCGGCGCATCGGCAGCTCCGGGCGATCCCGACGCCTGGATCGACCGGCTCAAGGGCAAGGATCGCCTGGTCTTCCACGCGCATCAGCAGCTCCTTCCGGCGGTCGTCGGCGCACGCAATCTGCTCGCGAACGCGCGCGACGCATATGGCGTGAGCGAAGCGGAGAACAGCATCGCGGTGGCGACGCACGGGCCGGCCATCAGCGGTCTCTTTCGCGACGAGATCTGGGAACGCTACACGTTCGGCGAGCGGTACAAGTTCACCGACCCGAAGACGAATGCGCCCGCGACGAAGAACCCATTCCTGGCTCCGCAGGAGGGCTGGCCGACGGACGCGACGGTGCCAGCGCTGCTGGAGCGGGGCGTCGTGTTCCTCGTCTGCAACGTGGCAGTGCGCAACCTCTCCCGGCGCATCGCGAAGGAGGGCGAAGGGGCGGAGGCGCTGCACAAGGAGCTGGCGGCTGGCGTCCTTCCGGGCGCGATCGTCGTGCCGGACCTGTTCGTCGCGATGTCGCACGCCCAGAAACGCGGTGTCAGCTACATCTTCATCGACTAGTCCGTAGTCGGCAGTCGGGAGTCCATAGACGGGGCGGCCAGGCGTAGCTTGGCCGCCCCGTGTCGTCGCGTTAGCATCATCCGTATGACCCAGGAGAGAACGGACTGATGCGTGCCGTCGTGCTCGGCGGAGTCGCCATCTGGCTAGCGGCGTTCGCCTCGCAAGACGCCGCGGCGCAGAACGGGACCCCGAGCGGCCAGCTGAGCACACGATCAGGCGTGTACACCGCCGCGCAGGCTGCGCGGGGCAACGAGGTGTATCTGATGCAGTGCAAGAGCTGCCACGCACCCGCGTCCCACACGGGCGTCGTGTTCGCCAACTCGTGGCACGGCAAGCCGCTCTCGGCGCTGTTCACCTACGTGGTCGAGCGCATGCCAAAGAACGAGCCCGGGAGCTTGCAGCCGCACGAGTACGCGGACGTGCTGGCCTACCTGCTCAAGCTGAACGAGATGCCGAGCGGGAGCGAGGAACTTCCGGCGGACTCGGTGGCGTTGCGGAAGATTCGCATCGACGCGGCCAAGCGGGACCCCTGACACGGGGTCACCCGGCCAAAGCGACCACCTCTGGTGCCGAGCGGCGACCGTGCGCTAAATACAGCACGCCGCACTCACCGACACCGAGAGGCCGAACGAATGTCGCAGCAGACTTCACCCCGCCGGCTCATCGGCGGCGCGATCATCATCGCGGCCGCGATCACTCCCGTGCTGCTGTTGGTCCGCGCGACCCAATCGAGCGCGGTGCAGGGCGCCCAGCTCGTCCGAGGCAACAAGCCTGGCGAGTGGCGCTACTGGGGCGGCGACGCGTGGAGCTCACGCTACTCGCCGCTCGACCAGATCAACGCGTCGAACTTCAATACGCTCCAGATCGCGTGGGAGTGGAAGTCCGGCGCGTTCGGCAGCGACGAGTATTATCGCACGACACCCATCTACGCGAACGGCCGCCTCTTCACCGTCGCTACGACGCGACGAGTCACCACGGCCATCGACCCGTCGACGGGCGAGACGCTGTGGATGTGGCGCCTCGATGAGGGCATCCGTTGGCAGAAGGCCCCTCGACAGTTTGCCGGACGCGGTCTCGCGTATTGGACTGACGGGCGCGAGGAGCGTGTCATCGTCGTCACGCCGGGCTACCACATGGCGTCGCTCGATGCCAAGACCGGAGTCCCCGACCCGAAGTTCGGCAAGAACGGCGTCGTCGATCTGATGGACGGGCTCGGGTTGCCGCTCGTGCCGCTCGCGGTCGATGACACGGGGTCGCTCATCATCAGCGACGCCGCGCCCGCGCGGAAGGCAAAGCCCGGCGAGACGTGGGATCCGGTCAAGAAGATCGGCGCGGACGGCACCATCGGCATCGACCCGTCGTACGGCCAGATCGCGAACAGCTCGCCGGCGATCATGGTCGGCGACGTCATCGTCGTCGGGAACTCGTCGATCCACGGCTACTATCCCATCCGCGTCCGTAACATCCCCGGTTTCATCCGCGGCTTCGACGTTCGCACGGGACAGCAACTCTGGAAGTTCAACCTCGTGCCGCAGCCAGGAGAGTTTGGCGCCGAGACGTGGAAGAACGGCTCGAAGATCGGGTCGGAGGGCGTTGGGAAGAACGACGCGTGGGCGACGTACTCCGCCGATCCTGAGCTGGGCCTGGTCTACATCCCCGTCGGCATGCCGCTGATGGACGAATACGGCGGCCATCGCCCGGGCGACAATCTCTACGGCAACAGCCTCGTCGCCATCGATGCGAGGACTGGGCAGCGCAAATGGCACTTCCAGATGGTGCACCACGACATCTGGGACTACGACACACCCATGGCGCCGAACCTCATGGACATCACCGTGAGCGGCCGGCGTCGGAAGGCGATCGCGCAGACGACGAAGCAGGGGTGGATTTACACGTTCGACCGCGAGACGGGTGAGCCGATCTGGCCGATTGTCGAAACGCGAGTGCTGCAGAGCGATGTGCCGGGCGAGCAAGCGTCCCGCACCCAGCCGATTCCGTCGAAGCCCGCCCCGTACTCGCAGCAGGGTCTCGTCGAGGCGGATCTCATCGACTACACCCCTGCGATCAAGGACTCGGCGCTCAAGCTCGCGAAGCTGTGTCGGATGGGGCCGTACTACATCCCGGCCGTGCTCTCGGACGGCTCGGGCCCGTCCAAGCTGAGGTGCTCGTGGTATTCGCCGGGCGCGAGCGGCGGGGTCAACATCGACGGCGGCGCCGCATGGGATCCGGAGACGGGCATGATGTATGTGGGCTCGCAGACCGGCATGAGCACGATCCGGCTGCAAAAGGACCCGTGCTCGGAGTTCCGCTACAGCTCGCCGCGCGACAACTGTGGCTTGATCGGCGCGCTACCGCCGCCGCCGGGCTACACGCCGCCGGAGGGTGGGGACCGGGGAGGCGGGTTCGAGGGGCGCGCTAGCAGTTCGTCGATTGGTGGCGTGTCGATCGTGAAGCCGAAAGAGTACGGCGGCATCACGGCGTACGACATGAACTCGGGCGATAAGAAGTGGTGGGCGCCGAACATCGGCATGGTTCCGGTCACGAGCAATGACCCGTTGTTCGCTGGCGTCAAGCTCCCGCCGCAGGGTGGGCGAGGGCAGGCGCAGATCATCACGACGAAGTCACTGCTCATCTACGGCGGCGGGCGAAACGGGAGCGTGCCGGGCAAGGGCCCGGAGCTTTACGCGCTCGACAAGGCGACGGGGAAGGAGGTCGGAGCCGTAAAGATTCCCGCGCGTACGACGGCGATGCCCATGACGTTCATGCACGAGGGCCGGCAGTACATCGTGTTCGCGACGGGTGCAGGTGCGAACACGTCGCTCGTGGCGCTCGCGCTACCGAAGCCAGGCGCGGCGGGGACGGGCGCTGCGCGTTAGGAAATTGGGGTCAGACACCAATTACCCAATGAGTCAGAGTTCCTGGGTAATTGGGGGTAATTGGTGTCTGACCCCAATTTCCCGCTCATTCGAGTCTGACCCCAATTTCCCCGCAGTTCAGCCGCGCCGATCGAACCGGACCTTCCGCACGCGCCCCGTGCTGAGCAGCATGCCGGTGACGCGCCCGCCCGCATCGCGCGTGAATTCGACCAGCCATGGGCCCGTGAACGTATCGCCGTACGCGGGGCTGAGCGTTCGCGGCTGGCTGGTGCGGGTGCGTAGCGTCAGTGCGGTGTCGGTCGCGGTCACCGCATAGGTCGCGCCGAGCTCGTCGCTGTAATACGTGCCCGCGTATCGCGCGAGGTCCGCGGGCGACAGACGCGCCACCTCACGCCTAACGAACGTCACCGGCTGCCTGGACGGCCTGCCGCGGAACCGGGCGACGAGATTCCCGTTCGGGGCGAACTCGAATTCGGTGCGTTGCTGTGCGAGCCAGAACCGGCGCTCGCCGACGGGAACGAGGGCCGGGCCGGTCGTTCGGCCGAGGATCAGTGTCGTATCCCGCACAGAGATGTAGTTCGGATTGCCCGTGACAGGGTTGATGTAAACACCAGCCAACCGTGACAGCTCCGCGGCTGTCGGCCTCCCCTTCGCTCCCACCGGAATCGCCGCCGGCGGCTCACGGACCGCGTCCTTCAGATAGAGCTTGCTCACGCTGTCGGCGAGCGCCGCCGGGTTGGACGTCGCGGCGTTGCACAGCACCGCGATCGCGAAGGCATGCTCCGGATATCGGCCGGTGTACGCGCGATAGCCCGCATCCGCACCCGAGTGCCCGACGAGGATCCTGCCGCGCTCGCCACTGATCCCGACGCCAAGGCCGTACCCAGTGCTATCGCCATTCGCGAGCACCGCGCTCGTCTGCATCTGACGCAGGAGCGCTGTATCGCCGACGACCGGGTTCCGGAAGTTCTCCTGCCATTTGAGGAGATCGCCGACGGTCGTGTACAGACTGGTTGCGCCGTACGTGTCGAAGTTCGGGATGCTCACGCGCCACTGCCCGCCGGCGCGCGGGGCGTACGCCGACGTGCGGCCTTTCACGAGCATCGTGTAGTCGTCATGGAAGTGCGTGCGCGTCATGCCTAACGGCTGGAAGATCCGTTCGTCCGCGAACTCGCGCAGCGACTTGCCGCTCACACGCTTGACGATGGTGCCGGCGAGGGTGTACCCGGTGTTGCTGTAGAGATATTCCGTGCCTGGCGTGAAGTTGAGCGCTTTCTGACGGGACACGATGTCCAGCACATCGGCCTCGGTGATGCGATCCTCCTCGAACCGGCCGCGCGCGAGCGCGAGCAGGTCCCACTGGTCACGGAGACCGCTCGTGTGGTTGAGCAGGTGGCGAAGTGTGATCTTGTGCCCGTAGTCCGGTAGTTCGGGGAGCCAGGTCCGGATGTCGGTGTCGAGGGACAGCTTCCCTTCGCGGGCCAGCAGCAGCACCGCCATTGCAGTGAATTGCTTCGACACCGATGCGGAGTGGAAGATCGACGTCGGCGTGATCGGCGTATCCGTCTCGAGGTACGCCGTTCCATACGCCGCTTCGTAGATCGTCCGGCCGTCACGACTCGCGGCGACGGAGCACCCGGGGCCGTCCTTCGCGCTCCACTGGCCGAACACGCGGTCGAGTGCGGCTCGATCGGGCTCGGCGGAGTACTGTGCGAGCGCCGTCGGCGCGGCGGTGAGAAAGCCGAACGCGGCCGCCTGGAGAACGAGTCTTTGCATGGTCGTCATGCGAGTTTGATTGAGCTGGTTCACAACGCCTTTGTCGTCCGCTCGGGATGACATCAACGAACGAGACCTATCTCCTCGACCACGCGGCGGTACCGCGGGTCGTCGTGAAGAACATCATACATTGGCTCGACGGCGAGGAAGACCAGACCGACGCCGCGCGAGGATACCGCTCGCTCCAACCACGTCAGCGCCGCCTGCCGGTCGCCGAGTCCCGCGTAGACCGCCGCGACTCCCTCCGCCGGCACGTACGAGCGTCCCTCCAGAGCGCGCACGGCGGCAAGCGCCTGATCACGACGACCCGCACGCGCATACACGAAACCGGCGATGCCCGACTCGTAACTCCCGAGTCGAACGCTGTCGGCGGGCAATGCGGCAATGGCCTCGTCGTGCCGGCCCAGCAGCGACAACACCCGCGCGCGCTGCACGCGCGCGACAGGGTACGACGCGTCGATCTCCAACGTCTTGCGCAGAACGGAGTCAGCCTCTTGCAGCCGATCGTCCCACACGAGAAGCGTCGCAATACGTGCATTGGTGATGAGCGAGAGCGGATCGAGCGCTCGTGCGCGTTGAACCGACGCCATGGCCTCGCCACGGCGGCCAGTGGCGACCAGGTGCCAGGCGCGCCAAAACCAGGCTGCCGTCAGCGTCGAATCCAACCTGATCGCGCGCGCGGTGGCTCGCTCGGCCGCTGGCCAGTCCCAGTCGCCGAACAGGTGGATGATTGCGAGGGAGATGTGCGCTTCCGCCAGCGTCGAGTCCAACTGCAGCGCGCGATGAGCCGCACGCTCTGCGCGTCGGAACAGCTCGGTGGGTGCGGCGAAGCCGGTCCACGCGAGAATGCTGTACGTATCGGCAAGCCCGGCGTGTGCGCGTGCGTAGAGAGAATCGATCTCGAGCGCGCGCTGAAAATGTGTGATCGCCTGCGAGAGCGAGGCGGCCGTCCGCTGATCGAAGAAGTAGCGTCCCTTGAGATAGCTATCGTACGCCTCCGCGGCGACGGTGTGACGCTCGGCCAGTCGCGCTCGATCGGCAGGCAAGAGACGCTGCTGCAATCGCTCGGCGATCGTGGCGGCGATGTCAGCCTGCAGCGTTAACACGGAGCCGAACGCACGATCATACGTCTCGTTGAGGAGCGGTGCGCCGCTCTCCACGTCGTAGAGGGTCGCCCTGATGCGCAGGGCGTCGCCATCGCGACGCACGCTCCCCTCGAGGATGTGGCCGACGCCCAGCTCCTGTCCAATGCGCCTGATGTCGCCGGTGCGCCCCTTGTACGCGAACGCCGTTGTGCGCGGGGTGACGTGAAATCGTCCGAGCTCGGCGAGCGCGCCGGTCAGTTCCTCGGTAACGCCATCGCTGAAGTAGTCGTTCTCGCGGCTGTCGCTCATGTTCGTGAACGGCAGGACGGCGATGGACGGCGGTGCCGACTCGAAGATCGACGAAAACCGGGTGCTGGTGGCGGCGAGCGCGACGGTCCCGAGCACCGTGACGACGATCGCGGCTCCCAGCGCGATCCGCACGCGTGATCGCGGCGGCGTGGGGGCGGCCGGGCGCGGCGTCGCGGCAGTTATTGACCGAGCGGACGGGCTGCCTGACGAGTCGAGCGCGGCGGCGACCGCAGTCGAGAATTCCCGGGCAGACGGGAATCGCTCGGCGGGCTCCTTCGCGAGGGCGCGGGCGAGTACGGCGTCGATCGCATCGGGCAACTCCGCTCGCAGCGCGTGTGCGGACGGGATCGGTGCCTGAAGGTGCTTCGCGACGACGTTAGGCACCGTCGCGCCCTGGTACGGAGGTGTGCCGGTCAGCATCTCGAACAGCACACACCCGAGTGCGTAGATGTCCGTGCGGGCGTCGATATCCCGCGACCCCGTGGACTGCTCGGGGCTCATGTATTGGGGTGTGCCGATGACGATCCCCGTCGCGGTGAGCTGATCGGTCGATCCGTCGAGCGCGCGGTGTGCGATGCCAAAGTCGGCCACCATCGCATGCTCGGCGTCGACGAGGATGTTCGCGGGCTTCACATCCCGGTGGACGACCCCATTGCGGTGCGCGTAGTCGAGCGCGGCGGAGACATCCGTCACGATCCGACGCACGTCCTCGAGCGGCAGCGGACCTTCGCGCGCGATCCGCTCGCGAAGTGTCTCGCCGCTCACGAGCGGCATCACGTAATACAGCAGCCGGCCACTCGCGCCGTCGCGCGGGTTTCCGGCTTCACCGGAGTCGTACAGAGGAAGGATGTGCGGATGCTGCAGACGCGCGACGACGTCGATCTCGCGGCGAAAGCGCTCACTCCCGAGCGCGGACGCCGCGTCGGCGTGCAGCAGCTTGAGCGCGACCGAGCGGCCGTGCTTTACGTCGTGTGCGAGATAAACGGTCGCCATCCCGCCGCGGCCGATCTGACGCACCAGCACGTACGGGCCGAGACGCAACCCTTCGACGTCGGTCGCCGCCTCGGTCAGCATGCGCGCAAGGCTGTCCGGTCCTGCATCGAGCAGCGGGTGCGATTCGGAGTCGGCTCGAAGCATCGCGGCAACACGCTCGCGCAGGTCGGGGTCCCCCGATGCCTGCGTGGCGAGGAACTCGTCGCGCTCGTTCGGCGGATGCTCGAGCGCACGCTCGAAGAGTCCGAGCACCTCGGCCAATCGGGTGGTCATTCGTCCGATGCGATGGCGCTGGCGTGCGGGCCTGTATCAGCCGCGGCGATCTCGGTCAACAGCCACGCCCGTGCCGCCCGCCAGTCACGCTCGACCGTCCCGGTCGATATTCCGAGCAGCTTGGCCGTCTCCGCGGTCGTTAGGCCGGCGAAGATCCGATGCTCCACGACCTGTGCCCGGCGCGGATCGAGCGCGGCGAGTCGCTCGAGCGCACCATCCAATGCGATGAGCTCTGTGGGCTTCACGGGCGCTGCGTGGGCGGCATCGTCGTACGAGACGAGCTGCTGCGCGCCGCCTCGTTTGAGCGCGACTTCACGCCGCGCCGCGTCGACCAGGATCTGACGCATGGCCCGTGCGGCGACAGCGAAGAAATGGGCTTCGTCGTTCCACGCGACCGAGCGGGTCGAGGTCAGCTTCAGGAACGCCTCGTGAACGAGCGCTGTCGTGCTGAAGGTCTCACCGGCGCGTCCCCCTCGCACGGTATGCGCCAGCGCCTTGAGCGAGGCATACACCTCGGCGAAGAGGGCGTCGACCGCGCGGCCGTCGTACTTCGCGCCTGGCGCGCCTGCGGCGTTGGTCATTGGCCTCGTGGCCGGCCGTTCCACCGCTCCAGACCGACGCGGTCTTTGATCTTCTGAAACCGCCGGTCGGTGCGGAGCGTGTCGAACATCGGTTCCTTCGCGAGTATGATCACCCCGATCCCTCGATATTCGATCGCCTTGTTCAGCCAGTGAAAGGCCCGGTCGATGTCCCCGAGCCCGGCGTAGATGGCCGCGAGACCTTCGGCGGGGACGACCGACCGTCGCTCCAACGCACGCGCTTCGGCGCGGGCGTCGTCCCGACGGCCAGCGCGTGCGTACACGTACCCGGCGACGCCGGCCTCATACGACCCGAGCTTCACGCTATCCGGTGGAAGCGCAGCGATCGCTGCCTCATGCTGCCCTTGGGCGGACCGCACTCGGGCGCGCAGCAATCGAGCCAGGTGCGCATCGGGGTGCTCCTGGAGGACCGCGCTGGCCACCGAATCCGCCTCGCGATAGCGCCGCGCGAAATACAACTGGGAACCGAGCCGGGCGTTCGTGATGGGTGAGAGTGAATCCAGCTTCTGTGCCCGTTTGAGCGAGGCCATCGCTGAGTCGTACTCGCCGCCGGCGAACAGAGGCCACGTCCGAAAGAACCAGGCTCGAGCCAGCGTCGAGTCTATCTTGATTGCGATCCTGCTCTCGCTGTCGGCGGCGGCCCAGTCCCAATCATGGAAGGCGTGGATGATTCCGAGCGAGACGTGGGCCTCCGCGAGCGTCGAGTCGAGCGTATTCGCCTGAAGGGCCGATTTTCTGGCAAGTGCGAACAGTTCGGTGGGTGCGCCGTAGCCCGTCCACGCGAGAATACTGTACGTATCGGCGAGGCCGGCGTGCGCGCGCGCGTAGGTCGGGTCGATCTCGAGCGCCCGCTTGAAGTAGGTGAGTGCCCGCGTGAGCGTTGCGACGGTCCGCTGGTCGAAGTAATACCGTCCCTTCAGATAGTTGTCGTACGCCTCGGGGACCGTCGGGTGCCGCCCGATCAGCCGAGCACCTTCCGCCGGCAGCAATCGCTGTTGGAGTCGCTCCGCAATCGTTGCGGCGATGTTCGTTTGGAGCGTCAGAATCGAGCGGAACTCCCGGTCGTACTGCTCGTCCAGGAGCGGTCTGCCGCTCTCGACGTCGTGGAGTGTGGCGACGATGCGGACCGAGTCGCCGTCGCGTCTGACGCTCCCCTCGAGCACGTGCCTAACGCCGAGGTCGCGACCGATGCGACGAATGTCGCCGGCCCTCCCCTTGTATGCGAAGGCCGTAGTTCGCGGCGTCACGCGCAAGCGGCCGAGCTGCCTCAGCGCTCCGGTGAGCTCTTCGGTGATGCCGTCGCTGAAGTACTCGTTGTCACGGCTGTCGCTCATGTTCGTGAACGGCAGCACGACGATCGAGGGGAATTCCTCCTCGCCCATCGCGGTGATGCGGGTGACCACGAACGCGGCGACCGCGATGATGATCGCCGCCGCGAGCCCAATCGACGCCCACCGGCCGCCACGTGCGCTTCGTCGGCCGGACCGCACCTCCACGACCGGGGCCGGAACAGCTGGAGTCGCGCCCACACTGTTCTCGCCGCTGGGTGGTGCTCGTTCAGTGCCTGACGAGTCGAGCACATCACAAAATGCGGCATCGAAGTCCCGTGTCGACGGGAATCGATCTGCTGGATCCTTCGCCAGTGCTTTTCGAAGTACGTCATCGACCGCGCCGGGGAGCTCCGAACGAAGGCCACTTGCCGATGGCACAGGCGCCTGGAGGTGCTGCGTCACGAGTGTCGTGACGTTCGGTCCACGGAATGGAGGGGCGCCCGTCAGCATCTCGAACACGACGCACCCGAGAGCGTAGACGTCCGACCGCGCGTCCAGATCGCGCGAACCGGTCGACTGCTCGGGGCTCATGTACGTCGGCGTCCCGATGATCATCCCGGCAGTCGTGAGCTGGTCCCCCGAGGTGTCGAGCGCACGGTGGGCGATGCCGAAGTCCGCGACGGTCGCGTGTTCCTCGTCGACGAGGATGTTCGCCGGCTTCACGTCGCGGTGGATGACGCCGTGCCGGTGCGCGTAGTCGAGCGCTGTCGCCACGTCGTGCACGATCTGTCGTACATCCGCGAGTGGTAGCGGCCCCTCTCGGGCGATCCGATCACATAACGGCTCACCAGAGACGAGCGGCATGACATAGTAGAGCAGGCCGTCGACCTCCCCCGAGTCGTGCAGGGGCAGGATGTGGGGGTGCTGCAGCTTCGCGACGACCTCGATCTCGCGGCGGAAGCGGTCCCAGCCAAGCGCCGAGGAGGCATCGGCGTTCAGCAGCTTGAGCGCGACCGACCGCTGGTGTTTCACGTCGGTTGCGAGATAGACCGTCGCTGCCCCGCCTCGGCCGAGCTCCTTCTCGAGGACATAGCCGCCGATCGTCCGCCCAGCCATCACGTCGCCCCATCTCCCGGCGCACCAGGGCGGCCCACCTCGCACGCGTTCGCAGCTTCGGTCATGCGTCTCTCGGTGCGGCTGCCTGCTCGCTCACGCTCGCTCGGCCTCGATGCGCGCGTGGCTTCCCTCGGAGAACATGCGGTTACGCGCGCAAACCCCGCAACGCCTCCGGTAGAGACCGAGCCCCGATCGCCGATGGCCAGGAATGATGGGTTTTCACGCAGTTCTGCGTGGGGTCGGCTAAGGAACCTGTACCAACGGTTCCGTCCCGATTGGCCCTCACTCAATCCGATTGAACACTGGAGATCCATCATGTTTCGCAGATTACTGATTGCATGCGCCGTCGCCTTCGCTGGCGCGTGCTCAGAGAAGCCCCTTACGGTCGAGCCGGTCGTCGTACCGACCGCCGCGGCGACCGACGCCGTCAAGTTCTGGGAGATCAACGCCCCCGTGTACTGGAACGCGGTGGCTCGGCAGCTCGTCGGCACCTACCGATTCAACGCGCTCCAGGCGATCCGCGGGTACTCGATCGTCTCGGTCGCGCAATACAACGCGGCCATCGCTGCGGAGAAGGGGGCCGAGCACGGCACCCACCCATCGGTTCACGCCGCGATCAGCGCCGCGTCGGTCGTCGCGCTGAGCTACCTCCACCCGGCCGAGGCGTCCGCACTGGAAACGCGGCTCACGCAGTACCTCCAGCAGGAGGGTTGGCCTGGTGACGCACACACCGACAAGGAAGCCGGCGCAGCCATTGGCCGAGCAATCGCGGCGCAGGTCGTGGCGCGCGCGCAGGGGGACGGCTTCTCCGCCCCTTGGACGGGTACGGTACCGACGGGCCCCGGGAAGTGGTTCAGCGCGACGGCGCCGGTGGGCCCGACGATTGGGCAGGCGAAAACGTACTTCCTGACGTCCGGCAATCAGTTCCGCCCGGCGGCGCCCCCGGCGTTCGGTTCACCGGAGTTCAACGCCGCCCTCGCCGAGGTTCGCCACATTTCCGATACGCGGACGCAGCAGCAGAAAGACATTGCCGTGTTCTGGAACCTGCCCGCTGGCACGCATCAGCCGCCTGGCTACTGGAACGAGGAGGCGGCGCACTTGGCGGTACAGTACCGGCTGAACGAGCGCGAAACGGCGCATACGTTCGCGCTGATGAACATGGTGTCGTACGACGGTATCGTGGCGTCGCACGAGGCCAAGTACTTCTACTGGCTGATCCGTCCGTCGCAGGCGGATGCGGGCATCGTCCTGCCGATCGGTTTGCCGAACTTCCCGTCGTATCCGTCGAACCACGCAACAATTTCCGCGGGAATGGCGCGGGTGCTTGCTGCTCGGTTCCCGTCGGAGAGCGAGCGGCTCGATGCACTCGCGGTCGAAGCAGCCTGGTCGCGCGTATACGGCGGCATTCACTACTGGTTCGACGGCGAGGCGGGCCTCGAGCTCGGTCACAAAGTGGCCGCGTGGGCGCTCGCTCACGATGTGAACGGCCACGAGCCGTTCGTGCTTCAATAACGTTTTGGCGCATCGCGTAGCCGACCACTCGGCGAAAGACAGTTTCGGAAGACCTCACGCCGATTTGGCCGATTTCACCGATTTCGCCGATTTCACCGATTTCGCAGAACTTCATCGCGGATTTCTGTTGCTACCGCGTAGAGCACATGTTGATCACAGCCTCGGGCAGACGAGAAACGCTGCCCGAGGCTTGGCTCTTTCGAGGGACAAGGGCGACAGGCGGTCAGCGCGACCGAGGTGTGCGTCGCGTCGTGTTGATCATTCGCTTGAATTGTGCGGACTCGCCGAAGCTGAGCACGAGACCGACCTGGAGGTCCGAGGCGCGCAAGTAGTTCAGCAACTGCGCGCGGTGCGTTCGTTCGATGCTTTTCGGCCGCCTTGATCTCCACAACGACGGCTGACTCGACGACCATGTCGGCGACATATCGCCCGATGATTTTGCCACGGAAATGGATCTCGTACGGCACTTCACGCTCGACGCGAAGGCCACGCGCGCGTAGCACGACGGCAAGGCCGTTTGCGTAGACGCGCTCTAGGAAACCTGCCCCCAGCTCGCTATGAACGTCGAATAGCCCGCCGATGATGGAGCGGGTCAACTCACTGTGCGGAAAAACCGCAGCCTTTCTTTTCTGGCTGCTACCGCCGCTCGAACCCGTGGCGGCGCCGGAATTCGAAGTTTGCTCGGTCATTCGGTGAGCATACGCGTGCTCCCTGTGGAAGCCGTCATCATTCGAACGCACTTCCAACCGCTTTCTCGCAGGAGTACTGGTCCGCGATTCGCCACGCCGCTGCCGCCGCGAAGTTCTGCGAAATCGGCGTAATCGGCCCAATCGGTGTGAGGTCTTCCTCCGGCTGGCAATGGTGAGGGGCCAGCCAGACAGACGAGCCGCCTACCAATCGTCCCGATAGCGCGCTACCATCTCCGCGACTCGACGAGGACCCCCAATGCTGCCGTTGCATACTCGCCTTGCGGTAATGACGTCCGTGCTCGCGCTCGCCACGACGGCGGTGACGAGTTCCATCGATTCAACCCGTGCCGGTCCACGACCCGCTCCAGCGACCGCGCCGCTCGATTCCGCCATCCTCAAGGCATACCGATGGCGGAGCATCGGACCTGACCGCGGCGGAAGGTCCATCGCGGCGACGGGTGTGCGTGGGCGGCCGAAGGAGGCCTACTTCGGGGCTACCGGCGGCGGGCTATGGAAGACCACCGACGGCGGGGACACGTGGACGCCCGTGACCGACGGCCAGATCAAGAGTGCGTCCGTCGGCGCGGTCGCCGTGTCGGAGTCCAATCCCGACGTCGTCTACATCGGCATGGGCGAGTCGTGCATTCGCGGCAACATCATGGCGGGTGACGGCGTCTACAAGTCGACCGACGCCGGGAAGACCTGGCGTCAGGTCGGATTCGACGGCGGCAGCAGGCAGAACATCTCCAAGATCCGCATCCATCCCACCAATCCCGACATCGTGTGGGTAGCCGTGTTCGGCTTCCACGGGTCGCCTAACGAAGAGCGGGGCGTCTTCAAGACGACCGATGGCGGCAAGACCTGGCGCAAGGTCCTGTACCGCGACGACAAGACGGGCGCCGTCGACCTCTCCATCGACCCCTCGAACCCGAACGTCCTGTACGCGGCGATGTGGGAGGCGTACCGCGTCGAGTACCAGATGTCGAGCGGCGGTCCCGGGAGTGGGCTGTTCAAGTCGACCGACGGGGGGGAGACGTGGGCCGAGATCACGCGGCGCCCCGGATTGCCGAACGGCGTCGTGGGTCGCATCGGCGTGGCGGTATCGGGCGCCGATCCGAACCGCGTCTATGCGCTCGTCGAGAACGAGAACGGAGGCCTCTTCAGCTCCGACGATGCTGGTGGCACCTGGAAGCTCGTGAACTCCGATCGGCGCATCCGGCAACGCGCGTTCTACTACACGCACATCACTGCCGATCCGAAGAACAAAGATGTGGTCTACGCGCTCAACACATCACTCTTCAAATCCAGTGACGGCGGGAAGACCCTTGCGAACGTAGGCCAGGGAACACACGGCGACCACCATGCCCTGTGGGTGGATCCCGATGACCCGCAGCACCTCGTCAACGGGAATGACGGGGGCGGCGCCATTTCGACGGCCGGTGGCCGCGGCTGGAGTCCGCAGGACTTCGCGACAGCCCAGTTCTATCACGCCGTGACGACGAAGCACGTCCCCTTCCACATCTGCGGCTCGCAGCAGGACAACAGCACGGCGTGCGTCTCGAGCGCGATGCAGGGCGGTTTCGGCGGCGGGGGTGGGGGTGGCGGTGGCGGCGGCAATCCACTCTATGCCGTTGGTGGGGGCGAGCCGGGATACATCGCGCCCGATCCCAAGGACGTCGACGTCTTCTACGGCGGGACGAATAACGGCGGCTTCCTCACCCGGTTCAACCGGCGCACCGGACAGCTCCGCGAGGTGAACCCGTACCCGCGGATGTTCCAGGGCGAGCCGTCGAGCGCCGTGAAGGAGCGCTGGCAGTGGACGTATCCGATCATCTTCTCGCCGGTCGACCAGAACGTGCTGTACACGTCATCGCAGCACGTGTGGAAGACGACGAACAACGGCCAGACGTGGACGAAGATCTCCGGCGACCTCACCCGTCACGATCCGAAGACGATGGGCCACTCGGGCGGCCCCATCACCGGCGACATGAATGGCCCCGAGATCTACGGCGTCGTGTTCGCGTTAGGCCCGGGAAAGAAGAACGTGAACGTGATCTGGGCGGGGTCCGACGACGGGCTGATCCACGTCACGCGCAATGGCGGGCAGATGTGGACGAAGGTCACGCCAAAGGACATGCCGGAGTTCGGCCGCGTCAGTCAGATCGATGCGTCGTCGTTCGACGACGGACGAGCGTATGTGGCGGTGAAGCGCCCGCTGCTGAACGATGTTGCGCCGTACATCTACCGCACGACCGATTTCGGGCGCTCGTGGACGAAGATCGTGAACGGGATTCGGCCGAACGACTACGTGCACGTCGTCCGCGAAGATCCGACTCGCCGCGGCCTGCTGTACGCCGGCACGCAACACGGCGTCTACATCTCGTATGACGACGGCGACAGCTGGCAGCCGTTCTCACTCAACCTGCCGGACGTGCCGATCTCCGACCTCATCGTCGAGTCGAACGCCATCGCCCTCGGCACCCACGGGCGGAGCTTCTACGTGCTCGACAACCTCGAGGCACTGCGGCAGTACACGCCGGCGATCGCAGCGTCCACTGACCCGCACCTGTTCGCGCCGGCGACGGCAATCAGGCCGGTCACGCAGGTCGCGATTCGGTACTGGCTCAAGCAGCCGGCACGCAGCCTGACGATCGACGTTCTCGATGGCGCCGGAAAGGTCATCCGTACCTACACGGGGGCGCGCCCGGACAGCGGGCGACGCCCGGCGGCGGCTGGCGGCGGTGGTGGCGGCGGGGACGAAGACGAAGGCCCGCGAAACCGCCCGCAGCCGGGCGCGGCGATGGCTGCTGGGCTCAACACCCAGGTGTGGGACCTGCGGTACGCCTCGGCGACGACGTTTCCGGGGATGATCCTGTGGGGCGCGACGACGAACGGCCCGCTCGCCGTCCCCGGCACCTACCGCGTCCGCCTAACGGTGGATGGTAAAACGCTCACACAACCCGTGACGATCCGAAAGCATCCGCTCTACACGGATGTGACGCTCGCCGATCTTCAGGAGCAATTCAACCTCGCCATTCAGATCCGCGACAAGGTGAGCGAGGCGAACCAGGCGGTCATCAACATCCGCGACCTCAAGCGGCAAACCGCGGATCGTGTCACGAAATCGCAGGACCCTGCCCTCAAGACCGCCGGTGATTCGCTCACGAAGCACCTGACCCAGGTGGAGGAGGCGATCTATCAGGTCCGGAACCAGAGTGGCCAGGATCCCTTGAACTTCCCGATCAAGATCAACAACCGTCTGGCGACGTTGCTACGGACGGTCACGACGGGTGACGGAAAGCCCATCGGCGCGGCTCGGCCGATCTTCAACGACCTGTCGGCTGAGCTCAAGGGAGAGACGGATCGGTTGGCGAAGGTATTGGCGGATGACCTCGTTAGGCTCAACGCCGAGCTGAAGCGACTCGGATTGCCGGAGGTTACGTTGCAGAAGCCGACCATCTCATAGGTCTAGTGTCGAGCTCCCGCTTCGGATCCCTCTGTCGGGATGCTCTGACAAGACATTGAACCGCAGAGGACGCGGAGGACGCGGAGGACGGCCTAACGGGACACTGACGCTCGCAACGAGCGGGAATCAAAGGGGAACTGCCCTCGGGAGGCTTTGTGCGTCCCGAGGCAGTTCCCCTCAATTCCTGCCGCTGGCGTGTTGCAGCGCCCCGGTAGGGTTCCCTCTGCGTCCTCTGCGGTTCAATGTTCTTCCCAACGGTACGATCCACGTGGCCAGACTAGCCCGATGATCACGGAATAGACACTCCGTACTTGGCACTGATGGCCTGTGCAGCGGCCGTCGCGAGAATGGCTTGGCCCGCCGCACTCGGGTGCACGCCGTCCAGGCTGATGTTCGGCCCGAATGGATTGTTCGAGAACAGCAGGTCCAGCACGCGGAGCGGAGACTTCGGGAGCCCATACACCGACTCGAGGCTGAAGTACGCGTAGCCCTTTGCCGCCGCCTTCGTCTGGATCCGCGCGTTCATCTGTGCGATGCGAGTGTTGATGACAGTCACGTCATTCGCCGTCAGCACGTAGTCCACCGCGCCGGGCACGTTCGCGCACGTCGCCGTGGTCGGCGACTTCGATACTAGCGTCAGCAAGTAGCCCGGGATGAAAACGTAGTTCGAGCTGAAGTAGCAGTTGATGCTCACCGTGATCCCGAGCGTGAGGAGCGCCGGCCATTCGTTGAAGAACTCGCGGGCGCGGCGAATGCTCGGAAAGTTGGCCGCGTTGTTAGGCAGGCCCACGAGGACCGCGCCGGCGCCGGTCGAGTCCACGGCTGCAAGCACCGCGTCATAGTCCCGCTCCCAGTTCGCGTACGGCGTCATCGCCTCCACTCGGCCCGTGCTCGCGGGCAGTACCTCGTTCGCCGCGAGCTCGACCGACACGAACGTCGGGTTCTGCGCGCGCATCGCCTTCACCTGCGTGTAGCCCGGGGGCAGCACTCGGCTGTAGAGCTCGCCCTTCCTGGGTACGCGTGCGGCCTCCATCTCCGGCGTCGTAACGAGCGCATCGTGCACCTTTGCCCCTGAGATCGCGACGTTGTTCGTCGGCAGGGTGATACCGTCGCGAAGCGGCATGCAGAACTCCATCACCGCGGTCACGAGGTCGTCGCCGAACGCTCCGACGAGTACGAGATCCGCCGCGAGCGGCGGCTGGAGCGGTGGGCCGCACCCGGGATCCTGAATGAGCGGAAGTGGGAACGGCACGCCGACGCGTCTCGCGAGCTCCGCCGGCCACGCCGCTCGTTGGCCGGCGGCGAAGATCCCGGCCGCCTGTACCCCCTGACTGTTGCTCGTCCCGAGGGCAACGAATCGGGCGAAGAGCGCCTGCGCCGGTGTCGGGGCCGCAACGCTCGCCGAGGTCTTTGGGGGACTGGCCGGCGGAGTTGACACCGTCGCGGGCGGGGGAGCGACAGGATCGGCACACGCGGCAAGCATCAGCGCTGCGCCGAGGAGAACGACGGGACGTCTCATGTGACCGGCTCCTGCAAACCCGCTCGCGGGCTCGGAACGCGGATCACCCTAACGACGCCTGCGTCCCCACGGTACGGGTGCCCGAAGCTGCACGCGCGCATCGGGGTCCGCAAGCGGTCCCGAGCAGCGCTCGCGGTTGGCCCCACGGCAACGCGACAGCTCGGACTT
>Ga0075431_100001034_pt1 | contig 24783 bp, 18 predicted proteins | sample RhiMetdeltSRZDD5_FD_75297 | JGI IMG/M metagenome (GOLD analysis project Ga0075431, IMG submission 75297) | Populus rhizosphere microbial communities from Tennessee, USA - Rhizosphere MetaG P. deltoides SRZDD5 | ecosystem: Host-associated > Plants > Roots > Rhizosphere > Soil | place: USA... | reverse complement strand
CCAGGATGCCGTGGCGGTTGAGCGCCTCCTCGTGGGCCTGCTCGAACTGACTCTCGGCGACCTGGTAGGCGGCCTCCGCCGCGTCGAGGTCGGCCTTCGGCAGGAGCTCCTCCTTGAAGAGCGCCTGCGCGCGCTCCCGGCGCGCCGTCGCCTCGGTGAGCACCGCCTTCGCCTGGCGCACGACCGAGGTCTGCGCCGGATCGACCGCATCCGACGGATCCTCCGGCCGCAGGCCGAGGCGCGCGCGGGCCTGCTCGAGCGCGGCATCCGCCTGGCGCACCCGCAGCTCGAAGTCGGTGGTCGCGAGGCGCGCGATCACCTGTCCGCGCCGCACCGTGCTGCCGAGGTCGACGGGCAGCTCCACGAGCCGGCCCGCGACCTTCGTCCCCAGCACGACCTCGTCCTGCGCCGCGAGCGTGCCCGAGACCGCAACCACCTCGGGCAACGCGCCGCGCTCGGCGGGGACGACGCGCACGACCCGCGGCGCCTCCCCCGACTTGCGCTCCTGCGCGCGCGATTCGCTATCGCCCCCGCAGCTCGCCACGGCAAGTCCAATGGCCGCGAAAGCCGCAAGGGAAAGGACCGGGGCAAGGGCATGGCGGGCGCGAGTCATGGACCTGAGAGTGTAGCGCCCGCAAGGGACCTGGCGAGGGTCACCTCACGGTGACAACGAGTCGTTCTTCGAGGCGATCGGTCCGTGGAGCGGCCGTGAAGTCGGTTCCAACGCAGCGAGCGACGCGGAGCCCGGTGTAGCATCTGCCGCGTCCCCACACCCCAGCGCGAGGAGGCTCCCCACAATGCGTTCGAAGGCGCTCCACGGCTTCGTCACCCTCACCCTCCTCGCCGCCGCGGCGAGCGCCCAGTGGCGCAGCGAGGGCCCCTTCCTCGCCAACGGTCTCGACGTCGCCGTCGACCCCACCCACACCGACACGGTCTACCTCGCCACCCAGGGCGGCGGCGTCTGGAGGAGCGAGGACGGCGGCGGGACCTGGACGCTGCCAGGGGACGAGATGACCAGCCGCAAGGTCAACTGGCTGATGGTCGATCCCGGCAAGTCGACGACCCTCTGGGCGGGCGTCGAGGACGCCGGCATGTGGCGCTCCCTCGACCGCGGCGCGACGTGGAAGCAGCTCGAGCCGAACGGCGAGGACGTGGTCGGCCTGCGCATCGCCTTCGCCCCTTCGGCGCCGCAGACCATCTTCGTGCCCTCGACCAATCTCCACTACCGCACGGCCGACGGCGGCAAGACGTGGACCAGCTTCCGCGTCGCCGGCGAGGACTCCTACGCCATCGCCGTGCACCCGACCAACCCCAAGATCGTGCTCTCGGGCGGCCGCGGGCAGACCCTCAACCTCGCCCGCAGCCAGGACGGCGGCAAGACCTGGAAGCAGACCGGCATCGGCATCAAGGACGCGAGCGTCCACCGGATCGTCTTCGATCCGACCAACCCGTCCATCGTCTACGCGTACGCCGGGTTCCGCGAGCTCTTCAAGAGCACCGACGGCGGCGACCGCTTCACGCCGCTCGACCTCGGCATCGGCGCCACCGATGACGTCACCGACCTCGACATCGATCCCGGCGACCCCAAGGTGCTCTGGGCCGCCACCGAAGGCGGCCTCGAGGTGAGCGAGGACGCCGGCGAGACCTGGCACCGCGCCGACCGCGGCACCGGCGACTACATCGTGTCGGCCGTCGCGCTCGTCCCCGGGAAGCCGGGGACCGTGCTCGCCGCCACCAACGGCGGCGCCGGCCTCTACAAGACCAGCGATGGAGGCGGCACCTGGTCGCAGAGCAACCGCGGTCTCGCCGCCGCGTGGGTGAAAAAAGTCTGGGCGCCCGCCAAGGCCGGCGGCCCTCTCTACGTGCAGACGGGCGTCGGGCTCTTCCGTCGCGACGGCGGAACCTGGGCCGAGGTGCGCCAACCCTTCGACGACGACGAGGAAGCGACCCTCGACGGCATCCTCTACGACCGCACCTCGCCGCAGACGGTCTACGCGTTCTCCGGCTCGAAGTACTGGCGCTCGACCGACGGCGGCCGCAGCTGGCGGGAGCCGGAGCGCAAGGAGCCGGGGCTGCGCCAGATGATGCGCGGCGACATCTCGGACCCGGAGTTCAAGAGCATGGCGCAGGACGCCGGCGACGCGAAGACGTTCTACGCCGGCGCCTGGTCGAGCTCCGACCCGGGTCACGCCGTTTACAAGACGACCGACGGCGGCAAGACCTGGAAGCCGTCCGGCAACGGACTGCCCGAGGAGAACGCGGTCGAGATCCTGCGCAGCGGCGGCCCGAAGACGGTCTACGCGGTCGTCGCCAAAGACGGCGTCTTCCGCACCCGTGACGGCGGCGGCAGCTGGACGAACGCCGGCTCCGGCCTGCCGGGCGGCGAGGTGCGCGAGCTCGTCGTGTCGCCGACGAATCCGGCGGCGCTCTTCGCCGCCACCGAACACGGCCTCTTCCAGAGCGCCGACGGCGGCGACAGCTGGAAACGCACCGGCGCGAGCCTCGCCGAGGAGGACATCGAGGCGGTCGTCTACGCGCCCGGCGGCGACGTCTTCGCCGGCGCCTTCGAGGGGATCTACCGGAGCACCGACGGCGGCGCCACCTGGACGAAGATGAACGGCGAGCTCCCCAACGTCGACGTGCGCGCGCTCGCCGTCGAGCCGGGGTCTCCGGGCCGTCTCTACGCAGGCTTCGGCGGCGGCAGCGTCTGGTCCGCGCCGCTCCCCTGACCTTCGCTCGTCCCTCGCGCGCCGGCGTGATTCTGCGCTAGGATTTCTCCGCGCGCAGGGCGCCCCCAGTCCGCGGGAAGGGACCATCCCACCTGTAGCCTCGATCCCACGGCTGAGATCCACGTACCTCTGGCCAGTTGGGCGGACGAGCCGGCCGAAGGAGGACGTGTGATGCTCCCCGCCGACCCCAGCATCGAGCTCCTGCGCAAGCGCGCCAAGCAACTGCTCCGCTCCGCCCGCCGCGGCGACCCGGAGGCGCTCGCCCGCTGCCGGGCCGCGCTCCCGCGCCTCGCCGCCGTTGGCGACGACGCGCTCGCCGCCTCGATCCGTCTCGCCGACGCCCAGCACGCCATCGCCCGCGAGCAGGGCGCCGCCAGCTGGCCGAAGCTCCGGCGTCAGGTCGAGGACCTCCTGCCGCTCGCCAAGCGCGCCGAGCTCTTCCTCACCGCCATCCGCGACCGCAAGCTGGGAACCGCGAAACGGCTGCTGGCGCGCTACCCGGACGTCGGCCGCGCCAACCTCTTCGCGGCGGCGGCCGCAGGCGAAGCCGAAGCCCTCGCCACCCTGCTCGCCGCCTACCCGCAGCTCGCGAGCGCGCCGCACCCGGGCGACGGCTGGACCCCGCTCGTCTACGCCTGCTGGTCGGCGCTCCACACGTCCTCGCCGGAACGGGCCCGCGGCATCGCGCGCGCCGTCGAGATCCTCCTCGACCGCGGCGTCTCGGCGAACGAGCACGTGCTCCACGACCCCGCCGATCCGAACAGCAAGCTGCCCGCGCTCTACTGGGCATGCGTCAGCGGCCACACCGCGGTCGTCGAGCTGCTCCTCGCGCGCGGCGCCGACCCCAACGACGGCGAGTCGATCTACCACGCCGCCGAGCTCGACCGGCGCGACTGCCTCGAGCTGCTGGCGCGGCACGGTGCCGACTTCTCCGGGCGGCACGCTCACTGGGGCAACACCCCGCTCTTCTTCCTCGCCGGCTACAAAGAGTGGGCCGAGCAGTCCGCCACGGCCACGGCCGGCATGCGCTGGCTGCTCGAGCACGGGGCGGACCCCGACGTGACGAGCTACGAGTCGCGCGAGACGCCTCTCCACCGCGTCGCCGCCTACGGACGCGGTCCCGCGGTCGCCGAGATGCTGCTCGCCCACGGCGCGACACTCGACGTCGAGCGGGCGGACGGACGCACGCCCTACGTACTTGCCGTGCGCACCGGCAACTTGGCCATGGCGGCGTTCCTCCGCGAGCGCGGCGCCGATCCCACGAAGCTCACCACCGTCGACGAGCTGCTCGGCGCCTGCCTCGCCGCCGACGAGCCGCGGGCGCGCGCGCTCCTCGCCGCCGAGCCGACTCTCCTCGAGCGCTTCGGCGAGGAGGACCACCAGGCCTTCGCCCTCGCCTCCGAGGAGAAGCGCGAGGCGAGCGTGCGCCTCATGCACGCGCTGGGCTTCGACCTCGCCTGGGAGGGCGGCTGGGGCGGGACGCCCCTCCACCACGCCGCCTGGCACGGCGACGTCGGGATGACCAGGTTGCTGCTTTCGCTCGGCGCGCCGATCGACATCCGGGACAAGCAGTTCGGCAGCTCGCCGATCGGCTGGGCGGGGCACGGCTCGGCGCACTGCCGCCGGGCGGACCACGACTACGTCGCCGTCGTCTCCGCGCTGCTCGATGCCGGCGCCTCCCGGGAGGCGTCGATCAACCGCTGGGGCGAGCCGCCCGAGGCGATGAGCACGAGGGCGGTCGCGTTGCTCCTGCGCCAACGCGGTTTCGCGCCGGGCGGCTAACGGCGGCCGCGCTCGTCCGTTTCTCTCTCCGGTGGACGGGGGGTTTACGGACTAGTTCTACAGTTGTAGTATTACAGCCGTAGAACATCACCGACTCTCCGCAAGCAGGAGGGGATCCGGATGCGACAAGGAAAGGCGAAGCGCGTGTTGAGCGGCCTGCAGCTGGCGATCATGGAGGTGCTCTGGAACGCGGGCGAGGCGACGGTCGGCGACGTCCAGGAAGCGCTCGCGGGGTCCCGGCCGCTGGCCCAGAGCACCATCGCGACGGTGCTGTCGCGGCTCGAGCGAAAGAGAGTCGTCGCCTACCGCACCGAAAGACGGCAATACGTCTACCGTCCGCTCCTCAGCGCCGCGGAAGCCCGCGGGAGCGCGCTCGCCGAGGTCGCCGACGGGGTCTTCGGCGGCGACCTCCCGGGGCTCGTCAGCGCCCTGCTCTCCTCCCGCGACGTCGACGCCGGCGACCTCGACCGCGTGCGGGCGCTCATCGAAGCCAAGGAGCGGGAGCTCGCGGAGGCGCGACGATGAGCGCCTTCGCCACGACCCTGGCCGGCTGGATAGCGACGTACGCCCTCCACAGCACGCTCGCGCTGGGCGCCGCGGCGCTCGTCGCGTGGCGGTGCGGCGAGCGGCACGCGCTGCGCGAGCTCGCATGGAAGGCCGCGCTCGTCGGCGCCGCGCTCACCGCCACGTTGCGGGTCGGCGTCGGCCCGGCTCCGCTCGCCGGTCGCTGGTCGCTGCCGCTCGCAACCGCACCGGCCGGCTTTCTGCCGAACCTCGAGGATGCCACCCCGCGCGCTGCCAGCGCCGGCGCGCCGGAGACACCCGCCTTGCCCGGCGATCCGACGCTCGAGTCCTCTCCAGAGTCCTCTCCGGCAGATGCCACGCCGTCGAGGCCACTCTCGCCCAGCCCGGCGAACCCCGACTCTCCGCGTCCACAGGGGGTGTTTGGCCCGTCCTGGCCGCTCTATACGACCTTCCTCTGGCTCGCGGGCGCCGCCCTCGGGCTCGGGCAGCTCCTCGCGCAATCGCTTCGCCTGCGGCGACTCCTGCGCGGGCGCCACCCGATCGCCGACGGGGCGCTGCTCGCGATGGTCGCGGCCCACGCGCCCGCGAACCGCGGGCGGCGACCGATTCGCCTCAGCGTCTCCGACTCCTGCACGGTGCCGCTCGCTCTCCTCGGCGGCGAGATCGTGCTGCCGCCGCGCTTCGTCGAGTCGCTCGGTGCCGAGGAGCAGCGCGCCGGGTTGGCCCACGAGCTCGCCCACCTGCTCCGCCGCGACCCCGCGTGGCAGCTCCTCGCGGTCGTGCTCGAGCGCGTCTTCTGGTTCCAGCCGCTCCACCGGCTCGCAAGGCGCTCGCTTCGCGACAGCGCCGAGTATCTGTGCGACGAGTGGTCGGCGCGCGAGACCGGCTCCCCGCTCGCCCTCGCGCGCTGCCTGGAGGCGGCCGCCGGCTGGCTCCGGAACGACGAGCCGGCCCTCTCCCCGGCGGCTTCGCCGATGGCACGCTCGGGCTCGCCGGTCGTCCGGCGGGTCGAACGGGTGCTCTCGGGACGAGAAGGCGGTCGCCGGCCCGCCGTCGCCTGGGTCGTGCCGCCGCTGCTCGTGCTCGCGGCCGCGGCGCCCGTCGTCTCGATCTCGGCGCCGAGCGAGGACGGGGGCGGCCCCTCGAGCATTCAGATCGAGAACGGGAGAGGCGGATTCGACCTCGCCCGCCTCTCGAACGGCGAGGACCTGATCCCGCGCTGGGGCGCCGCCGAGCTCGCGCGCGCCCGGGAGCGGCTCGACCTGGCGCGACCGCCGGCCTCCGCGGCGCCTTTGCCCCAGCGCTGGAAGTGGGCGCTCGACTCGGCACGCGACCGCCGTTTGCGCGATTTCTGGGTCGTCTACACCTTTGTCACGCCCTGGCACGCGCGCGACCTCATGCTCGGCGACAGCGACGGGCTGTCGCTCGTGCAGGTCGAGGACGCCGCGAAGTGGACGGGCCCGACGCTGCTCGACCTGCTCGACGGCCCACCGCAACAGGTCCCGACCGGAACGGTGGCGGTCCTGGCGCACTTCCGCGGCGCCGGCGAGAACGGGCTCGACCGCGGCGTCTACCGGAACGCGAGGATCCCATTCGACTTCGGTCGAACGCCGGTGCTCTGGCTCGGCGCCGCCGCGGAAGAGGAGAGCCTCGCCCAGATGGGGCGACTCTTCGACTCCTCGGGCGACGACGAGCTGCGCACGCTCTGGATCGAGTGTGGCTCGTTGCACCCGAAGACCGACCTCGTCATCCCCTTCCTGCGGCGTTTCCTGGAGCGCAGCCACTCGGTCAAGGTCCGCGCCGAGGCCGCCGAAGGCTTCGACCATCACCCGGACCCGCGGTCGGTGCGCATCCTGCTCGACCTGGCGGGCAGCGACCCCGCGAGCGACGTGCGCGCCGAGGCGGCGGAGACGATCGGCGAGCTGCCGATCCCCGAAGCGATCCCTGCGCTGCTCGAGCTGGCGCGGCACGCCGTCGACAGCCGCACGGCCGCGGAGGCGGCCGAGGGGCTCGGCGAGCAGCCGGCTGCCCGCGCCATTCCCGCGATCCGGGAGCTGCTGGAGGACCCGAACGTCCACGACGACGCGCTCGCCGAGGCGGTCGAGTCCCTGTCCAGCTTCCCGCGCGAGCGCGCCGCGGTCGACCTTCTCGTGCACACGGCTCGCGAGCACTCGCGGTATCGGGTCCGCATGGAGGCGGCCGAGACGCTGGCCGAGGTCCCCGGCACTCTCGACGAGCTCGTCGACCTCGCCTGGCAGAGCGACGCCGCCGACGTGCGGCAGGAAGCGGTCGAGAGTCTCGGCGAGGTCGACGCACCCGGTGCGCTGGCGGCGCTCGAGAAGATCCTCTGGGAGCACCCGGACCGAGGGGCGCAACGTGAAGCCGTCGAGTCGCTGTCGGCGCTCCACGACCGGCGCGTCGTCGCGGTGCTGGCTCGCGCTGCGCGCGAGCACCCCGACGCCGACGTCCGCGAGGAGGCCCGCGACGCGCTCGGCGAGCCGACAGAGGACCACGACAAGGAGTGAGGGCGGCCGGAAGGCCGCCCCGATCGCGGGTCGCCCGAGCCGCTTCGCGAACGCCGCCCGCTGCTAGAGTCGCCACCAGACGCACAGTCTCTGGAGGCGACAGGCATGGCGACGCTCTCCCGCCTCGGCCCGTGGGGTCACCTGCGCGCGGAGCCCAACCAATACGTCCTGCACTTCCGGCGCGGCAAGCTGGTCCGCAAGGGCGTTGGGCTCGCCTACTGGTTCAGCGCCCTCTCGGCAGCCGTCTCGCAGGTGCCGGCCGAAGACGTCGAGACGACCTTCCTCTTCCGCGAGCTGTCGGCGGACTTCCAGGAGGTCAACGTCCAGTGCACGCTGCGCTACCGCAGCGTCGACCCGGAGCGCACCGCCGCGCGCGTCAACTTCACCATCTCGCTCGCCAACGGCGTCTGGCTCGAGGAGCCGCTCGCCCGCCTGGCGAGCCTCTGGAGCCAGCTCGCGCGGCGGCCGGCGCGTGCCTACGTGATGGGCGTGTCGCTCGTCGAGGCCGTCCGCTCCGGCGCGCAGGTGATCCAGACGGCGATCGAGGAAGCGCTCAAAGGCAACACGGAGCTCGAGTCGATGGGGCTCGCCCTCGTCAGCATCCACGTCGAGCAGGTGGCGCCGAGCCCCGACCTCGAGAAGGCGCTGCAGACGCCCACGCGCGAGTCGATCCAGCAGAAGGCGGACCAGGCGAGCTTCGAACGGCGCGCGCTCGCCGTCGAGAAGGAGCGCGCCATCAAGGAGAACGAGCTCGCCACCGAGATCGAGCTCTCCCGCCGTCAGGACCTCCTGATCCGCCAGCAGGGCGCCAACCAGCTCCAGGCGGTGACGCAGGACGCGGAGGCGGAACGGGTGAAGGCGGCGGGCGAGCAGCAGCGGCGGACGCTCGTCGCCGAGACCGCCGCCGCCGAGACGCGGCTGCTCGCCGACGCCCAGGCGGAGGCGCGGCGCGCCCTCGGCGCCGCCGCCGCCGAATCCGACAAGCTGCAGGCCGCGGCCTGGCAGGACAGCCCGGCCCGCGTGCTCTTCGCGCTCGCCCTGAAGGAGCTGGGCGGGAAGATCCAGCAGATCAACAACCTCAACGTCACGCCCGACCTCCTGAGCGACGCGCTCAGCCGGCTGGTCGACGACAAGGCCGGCAAGTGATGGTGCGAGCGACCGTGCGAGTGTGCGTCGCGTGAGCACCGACACGACCCTCCAGGGGGCTCTCCCGAGGGTCGTGCTCATCACGCGCAAGACGCCGCTCGAGCTCCTCCTCGAGCGCCACGGCACGCTCTCCCAGGAGCGCTTCTACTTGCGCGCCCGGGGCGAAGACCCGGCGCGCTACGAGCGAGGGCACGAGGTGCAGCAGGCGGCGCTCGCCGCCGTCACCCAGGCGCTGCCGCCCGACCAGCGCCGCACGCGCATCGACCGCGAGCTGCTCCCGCGCTTCCTCTTCGCCGCCGACGACTTGGTTGTGGTCGTCGGCCAGGACGGCCTCGTCGCCAACGTTGCCAAATACCTCGACGGGCAGCTCACCATCGGCATCAACCCCGACCCCGCGACCTTCGACGGGGTGCTCTGCCGGCACCCGCCTTCCGCCATGCCGCGACTGCTCGCCTGGACTCGCGACCCCGACACCACGTGTCGGGTCCAGGAGCGGACCATGGCGCACGCGGCGCGCGAGGACGGGCAGCGGCTTCTCGCCCTCAACGAGCTCTTCGTCGGCCACCAGACCCACCAGTCGGCCCGCTACCGCATCGAGCTCGCCAAAGTGGGGAACGGAGGCGGCGAGCGCCAGAGCTCGTCGGGCCTGATCTGCTCCACCGGCACCGGCGCCACCGGCTGGGGCCGCTCGATCGCGCAGCAACGGCACCTCGAGAAGCGCCTCCCCGGCCCCGAGGACGCACGCCTCGTCTGGTTCGTTCGCGAGCCGTTCCCGTCGGTCGCCACGGGCACCGAGCTCAGCTTCGGCCAGCTCGTGCCCGGCGAGCGTCTCGTGCTCTGGTCGGAGATGCAGCAGGGCGGAACCGTATTCGCCGACGGCATCGAGGAGGATCGGCTGGAGTTCGCGAGCGGGCACCGGCTGGAGCTCTCGATCGCCGAGCGCAGGTTGCGGCTGGTGGTGCCCAGCCCGTGAGCCCTCCAGCGAGCCCGCGCCGCGGTGCGTCGGCGAGGATCCTTGCCGACGTCGACCCTCCCGACGTAGATATCGGGTTTCTCGACGGCGAGCTCGCGGGCGACGTCGAGGCGTCGCTCGGCGCCGGCTTCGAGGCGCACGCGGTCTTCGAGGGGGGCGAGACGCCCGACGACGTGTTCCGCGCCGCGTTGGGCCGTGCCATCACCGCCATCGCGGCCCGCGACCAGGACGGCCTGCTGCCGCGCTTCCTGCGCCTGGGACCGTACGAGCGCGAGGGTCCGATCCCCTCGCGCCTGGCGGGGAAGAGGCTCGCCGACGACGAGGTCGCCCGCGCCATCCGCTTCATCCACTCGTCGGCGATCAACTGCTTCCAGGGCGCGCTCGCCGAGCTGCTCGCCGTCGGCGCGCTCGCCCGCCTCGCGAAGGAGCGGTTCCCGGGCCGGCGGCGGCCGCGGCTCTTCGTCGGCGACACGGTCCTTGCACCGCAGACGGGACGGCGCCGCTGGGCGAAAGCGGCCGACTTCCACCTCCTGAGGCGCGTCGGTTCCGGCGAGGTCGAGGTGGCGGCCGTCGCCGAGGTGAAGTCCTTCTGCACGAGCTTCGAGCGGCTCGCGCCGCAGCTCTCCGCCCATCTGGCGCGGGCGTCGCGCGGCTTGCTCGTCGGCGGCGAGGAGCAGGCGACGGTGTCTCCGCGAAAGCCGGCTGGCGGCCCGCTCCGCGTCGCCGTGGTGCCCGACGACTGGCCGCTGTCGCGACGTTTCGCCTATCGCGTCGAGGACGGGCGGAAGTACCTGCAGGCCGAGCCCACGGCCGTGCCCCGCGCCAGCGACGACGCGAAGCACCTCGGCGGGGACGACTGGCTCGTGACGCTCCGCTGGTCGCAGGAGGCTCTCGCGTCGCAGGCTTACGACATGACGTTCTGGTACATGGGCGAGCTCGGGCGCGTCACGTTCGCCGCGGAAGGGTTGCCGCGCGCGTGGAACGGGATGACGCCGGAGGAGGCGGGCTGCAACGCGGCGAAAGCTTCGCTCTACTACGCCGTGCTCCGCGCGCGCACCGTGCGCGAGGCGAGCCGCGCCATCGCGCTCTACAACAGCTACGGGTTCGGCTACGCGCTCGGGGCGAGCTTCCTCGACCGCGACGGCAGGCGCGAGATCCTCTTCGCCGAAGACCTCGCCGAGATCCTCGCCACGGGCAGGTCGCGGACGAAACCGGTCGAGGTCGGCGGCGTCGTGCGGCCGGCGCCCCTCTGTCGCATCCGCGGCTTCGACCGCGCTTGACCTGCGAAGATGCGGCGGTGAACGCGTGGAACCAGCGGGACGAGACCGCGCTGGCGTTGCTGCCCGGCGCGCTGGTGGAACCGTCGCCGGACCTGCTGGCGCGTCTCGGCCGATCGCGGCGCGTGGTGCCGCTCGCCTATCCCGATGCCACCCGCATGACGGATCTCACGGACGCGCTCGCCGCGCGGCTCGCGGGCGCGGGCGTGAAGCACGCCGACGTTCTCGGCTCGTCATACGGAGGCTGGGTCGCGCAGTGCCTGGCCCAGCGTCACCCGGCGCTCGTGCGCGACCTCGTCCTGGTGCACACCTTCGCGCTGCGCGCCGCCGACGCCCGGCGTTTCAGAATCGGATTGAAGCTCTGGAAGTTCATGCCCCGCGCCTCCTTCGGCCTGCTCGGCGCCGCCCGGGTCAAGCGGCTGCTGCGCCCGCTGCGCGCGGCCTCGCCGGCCGAGCACGAACGCGTCGAGGCGCAGCTCGTGGCGGCCATCCGTTCGCCGGCGACCATCGACGCCCTCTTCCGCCAGAACCTCTGCATGCTGGAGAGCTGCACCGCCTTCGCCGAGGGCCTGCCGAAGGGACGGCGGGTGCTGATCGTCGAGTCGGACGACGATCCGGCGGTGCGCGCCGACGATCGCGCGCGCTTGCGGGCGAGGTTCCCCGGGGCGACGGTGCGCACCTTCCACGGCACCGGGCACATCACCGCGCTGGTCGCACCCGAGGCTTATGCGGAGGCGGTGAACGCCTTCCTCGACTCGCCTGCCTGAACGTCCTGCTGCGGGCGCGCAACCTGGCGAACCGCACCGCGCCACCGCCCGCCGAACGCGTCGCGCACCATCTCCCAGGCCTCGGCCGCCCACACGGCGCCGGTGTGCAGGAGCGTCCAGCGCGCCTGCCGGCGGCGGAAGCGCTCGCGGTCGAGCAGCGTGCGCGCCAGACGGCGCGGGTGGAGGTGGAAGAGGAGCTCCATCAGCTTGACGGCGAGGCCGAGCGTCGCCGGTGCGAGCCGTCGCTGCGCCAGCACCGGGTGGCGGTAGTCCCAGCGCCCGAGGTCGGGCTCGATCACGCCCATCGCCGCCGTCGCCTCGCGGCCGAACGGCGTCCAGTCGTGCGGCGTCGCGTACATGGCGTTGAGGTAGTCGCCGCCGTAGCGATTGAGCCTGCGGAGCGCCCGCCAGAGCGTGCCCCAGCTCTCCTCGCGGAAGCCCACGACGTGGCCGAGGATCGAGTAGATGCCGTGCTCCTGGAGCAGCCGGCAGGCGAGGAGGTCGTCGCGCGGCGTCGAGCGCTTGTCGACGGCGCGCAGCACCTCCTCGTCGGTCGAGTCGACTCCCATCAGCACGTAGAGGAGCCCCGCCTGCGCGTAGAGCGGCAGCAGCTCGCGGTCGCGCACGATCTCGGTGGCGCGGATGGTGGCGAAGAGCCGCACCGGGAGCCGTCGGGAGGCGAGCGCCTCCAGGAAATCCGCCCACGGCCGCTGCAGCGTCGTCGGGTTCTCGTCGGCGAGGGTGACGAAACCGACGCCGTGCTGGCGGTGGAGCCACTCGATCTCCGCCGCGAGGCGCAGGGGATCGCGGTGCCGCCACTTCACCCAGAACGCGTGCTGGCCGCAGTAGGTGCAGCGAAACGGGCAGCCGCGCGAGAACTGCACGATGGCGGCGCGGCCGAGGCCGAAGCAGCGGTGGCGGTCCCAATCCTCGACGAGCTCCCAGCCGACGCGGAAGCGGTCGAGGTCGCGCTCCGGCGGCCGGTCGGCGTTGGTGACGATGCGCCCGCCGTCGCGGTGGGTGATGCCCGCGATGCCGGAGAGCGCCGAGGCCCGCGAGGCAGCGACCCGCGAGGCGAGCGCTTCGACGAGGGCGAGCGCGGTCGCCTCGCCCTCGCCGCGGACGACGACGTCGACCCCCGGCACCGTGGCCAGCACGCTCTCGGCGTGGTAGCTGGGAAAGACGCCGCCGTACACGGTCGTCGCGCCGGGCAGGGCGCGCTTGACCGCCGTCATCGTCGCGACGCAGTCGGGGTGCGCCGGCGTCGAACCGGCGTGACCGGTCATCACCACCTCGGCGCCCCACACCTGCGCGGCCTCCGCGATCGCGGACGACGTCAAGTGGAGGCACTCGGCGTCGAGCAGCCGCACGTCGTGGCCGGCGTCGAGCAGTGGGCCGCCGACCATCAGCAGCCCCAGCGGGACCTGGTGGCCGACGCCGAGGTTCGACGTGTAGGTCTGGTACGGCGGGTTGACGAGGAGGACTTTCACGATCTACGGACTGCACGATCTACGGACTGCGCGATCACTGGACTGGCATGGTCACTGGAGGGGCCGCCGGCGGGGTGCATACTCGCGAGGCCCGCAACCGGAGCCGAGACGATGCCCGAGACTGCCGTCGAGAACCTCTTTCGCGACCTCCCACCGCGGCTCGCGGAGGAGCTCTTCACCACCCTCGCCGCGGGCGACGGAGCGCGCATCGAACGCATCCTCTCACCGCCGGGACAGATCGAGCCCGGTTCCTGGTACGACCAGGAGTGGGACGAGTGGGTCATGGTGGTGCGCGGCGGCGCCACCCTCGAGATCGGCGGCGCGCCGGGCCCGGTCGAGCTCGTCGAGCTCGGGCCCGGCGATCATGTGGTGCTGCCCGCACACCAGCGGCACCGCGTGGCGAGCACGATCCCCGGCGAGCCGACCCTCTGGCTCGCCGTCCATTTCCGTTGAGAGGGCCGGCGGCATGGTGCGCACGGCGCACCATCCTCCTCCGACAGATCACTCGGCGGCGACTTGCGGCGGCAGCGCGCCTCGCCCCCGCGACCACAACCTCCAGAGGACGTAGACGGGCGCCCCGCTGAGCAGCAGGCAGAGGCCGATGAGGCTGTTCACCGGGTAGCGGTAGGTCGTGTTGAGCACCACCAGCGACGCCACCGCCACGAAGGCGGCCGTCGACCACGGGTGCCCCGGCACGCGGAAGGTCACCTCCCCTTCGCCGCGCGCCTCGTCGTTGCGGCGGAGCGCGAAGAGGCAGCTCGCCGCGAGCGCGAAGAAGAGCCAGTCGGCCGCCACCACGTAGCTCAGGATCTGCTCGTAGCTGCCGCTCCAGGCGATGGCGATGGCGAAGAGCCCCTGGAGCACGATCGCCACCACCGGCGCGCGCGTGCGCGCGTCGACGTGCGCGATGACGCGGAAGAACGCGCCGTCGGCCGCCATCGCGTAGTAGAGCCGCGGTCCGGTGAGCATGCTCTGGGCGAGGAAGCCCAGCGTCGAGATGGCGATGCCGGCGGCGATCAGCGTCCCACCGACCGGGCCGAAGGCGGCGCGCATGACGTCGGAGGCGGGCGTCCCCGTGCGTGCGAGACCCTCCGTGCCGAGGACGCGCAGGCAGACCCAGGACACCGCGAGGTAGAGCACGATGACGGCACCGACACCGAGCAGGAGGCCTCGCGGCATGTTGCGCCGTGGATCGCGCACCTCGCCGGCGAGGAACGACGCCGTCTGCCAGCCGCCGTAGGCGAACAGGACCGGTGCCATCGCCGCGCCGAAGGCGGTGAGCAGATCGAACGAGAGCGGCCGGTCGAGCAACGGCGACGGTGCCCCGACGTGGGCCGGCGCCACCCAGGCGCCCGCCACCACCAGCCCGGCGATCGCCGCCACCTTGAGCACCATGAAGAGGTTCTGCGAGGCGGCGCCGGCACGCACGCCGAAGCAGTTGATGACCGTGAGGCCGGCGAGGGCGATCGTGGCGGTGATGGCCTCGGGAAGACCCACGCCGAGCTCGCGCGCGTAGCGGGCGAAGGTGATCGCCACGGCCGCCATGCCGCCCGAGAGGGTGACGAGCAGGAACCCCCAGCCGTAGATGAACGCCAGCACGGGGTGGTACGCCTCGCGCAGGTAGGCGTATTGGCCGCCCACCTGCGGGCGCCGCGCGGCGAGCTCCGCCCACACGAAGGCCCCGAGCACCGCGATGAGGCCGCCGAGCAGCCAGGCGCCGAGCACGAGCGCCGGCGTGTGGACCTGCCGCGCGACGAGCGAGGGGTTCATGAAGATCCCCGAGCCGACGATGCCGCCCATGACGACCAGCGTCGCGTCGATGGGGCCGAGCCGGCGGGCGAGGCCCGGGCTCGCGGCGGGTTGTGGGCTCTCGTCTGGCAAAGCGGCGCCGATTGTACGCGTCACGGCCTCGAGCGCGCAGCGACGCGGCAGGGTGAAATCGTCCCTCTGCCAACTGCGTACTACAGTCCCTGGGATGCACGGAACCCCGCTCTCGACACACCCGCCTCCCGAAACCCTGGCCCTTTCGACTCACGGGCTGCGGCGCACCTTCGGCGACTTCGTCGCCGTCGAGGGCATCGACCTCGCGGTGCCGCAGGGGAGCTTCTACGGTTTTCTCGGACCGAACGGCGCCGGAAAGTCGACGACCATCAAGTGCCTCACCGGGCTGCTGCGCCCGAGCGCCGGCACGATGCGCATCCTCGGCCGCGACCCCGAGCGCGACGCGGTGGAGGTCAAGCGGCGCGTGGGGGTCGTCCCCGAGGACCTCGCGCTCTTCGACCGCTTGACGGGCGCCGAGAACCTCGCCTTCGTGGCGCGGGTGCATGGGCTCGAGCGGCAGACGTTCGAGGCGCGGGCCCGCGAGCTGCTCGAGCTCCTCGAGCTCGACGGCGCGGCCTCGGTGCTCGCCGCCGACTACTCGCACGGCATGCGCAAGAAGCTCTCGCTGGCGATGGCGCTCTTGCCGTCGCCGCGGCTGCTCTTCCTCGACGAGCCCTTCGAGGGGATCGACGCCGTCTCGTCACGCCAGGTGAAGCAGTTCCTCCACGAGTTCACGACCCGCGGCGGCACCGTGTTCCTCACCTCGCACGTGCTCGAGATCGTCGAGCGGCTCGCCGACCACGTGGGGATCATCGACCACGGCCGCCTCGTCGCCCAGGGTCCGATCGCATCGTTGCGCGCCGACGGCCGCGAATCGGCCTCGCTCGAGGACCTCTTCCTCGGCATCGTCGGTGCCTCCGCGAACCGCGGCGAGCGGGCGCTCGAGTGGCTGGGCGCGTGACGGGCGTGCGGTCTCCGCGGCTGCTGGCGGCTTTCGTCTGGCTGCGCTGGCGAGCGCTCGTGCACGGCCTCCGCGGCCGGCGGCGCGGCGGGGCAGCCAGGGTCGGGGCCTGGCTCGAGCTGGCGGCGTCGCTACCGCTCGCGGCGCTCACCGTCGTCGGCTCGCTGCTGCTCGCGTGGGGCGCGTGGAACGCAGGTCGGCGACTCGCGGGCGGCGATCCGGGGGGTGTCGCCGTGGCTGCCCTGCGCGTCGCCGCCGCCATCGTCACCGTCGTCCTCGCCTTCCTGTCGCTGCTCTCCGGCGGGCGCGGCACGGCCGCAGGGTGGACGCGCATGCTGCTCCTCCCGGTCTCGCGGGCGGAGCTCCACGCGCTGGCGCTCCTGTCGGGCTTCGCGGACCCCTGGCTGCTCGCAACCGTGCTCCCGCTCGCCACTCTCGCGGTGGCGCTCGCGCCGGCGGGCGCGGCCGCCCTGCCGGTCGCCGCCGCGGCCGGCGCGTTGCTCTTCACCGTCATCGGGATGCTCGGCACGTGGCTCTCGTTCCTCGTCCAGCTCCTCTTCCGCGATCGCCGGCGTGCCGAGCTCGTCGTCCTGGCCGCCTTCCTGACGATGATGGCCTTCTCTCTCGTGCCGCAAGTCGTCGACCAGTGGGCGCGCGGTGCGCGCCGGAGCCGCCCCGCGGCGCCGGCGCTGTCGACCGACGGCGCGACTCGGGATCGACCGCCGGAGCGCTCGCCGGAGGATTCGGGGACACGCTCGCAGGAACGTCCCGACGAGGTCTCCGTCGCGGCGGGCTGGCTGGCGCTGATCCCTTCCGAGGCGTTCGCGGGCGCGGTCGGCGCCGCGCGCAGCCGACCGCTCGCCGCGCTGCCGCCGCTCGCCGCCCTCGCGGCCGAGGCCGCGCTGCTCTACGCCCTCTCGCGCGCGGCGTGGCGCCGGCTCGTCGAGACGCCCGCAACCGGGTCGCAGCGCAGCCGACGGCTCGCCCTCCCCCGCCTGGCGTCGCCGGGGTCGCTCCTCGGTCACCCGGCCCTGGCGGTGGCCCGCGTTCAGGTTGCCGTCACGCTGCGCACCATCGTCGGTCGCATCGGCGTGGTCACGCCCGTGCTCATGGTGGTGACGACCGCGGCGGTCGCCGACGCCACGCGCGGGCCGATCGCGAGGCTGGCTCCGCTCCTGGGGGCCACCGCGGTGCTGGCTCTCGGGCCGCTGTCGATGTTCGTCTTCCACAACATCCTGCTCAACCAGTTCGGCGCGGACGGCGCCGGCCTCTCGCTGCAGGTGCTGAGCCCCCTCGACGAGCGGGCGATCGTCGCCGGCAAGGCCCTCGGCGGCGCCGCGCTGACTGCGGTGGCACTGGCGCCGGCGATGGTCGCCGCGGCGATCTTCCATCCGCGGACGCCGGCACTGCTCTGGCCCGCCACGGTGGTGGCCGCGACCGCCGCGTATCTCCTCTTCGCGCCCGCCGCCCTCATGCTGTCTCTGCTCTTCGCCAAGGCGGTCGACCTCGGCCACATGGGCAGCAAGGGAAAGCCCCACGCGGCCGCCTCGCTCGGCGGTATGGCCGTGGTGGCGATCGTCCTCGCCTGCGTGCAGCTCGTGGCCTTCGTCGGTCTGCGACTCGGCGGCCCGGCGGGCGCCCTCGTCGCCGAGTCGATGCTGGCGGTCCTCGCCGCCGCGTTCTCGCTGCCGGCGCTCGTCCTCGTCGCGCGAGCGCTGCCGGCGAGGCGCGAGGCCGTCCTCCTGGCGATCCGCTCGGCGTGACGGCAAACCGCGGCTCGGCGAGCGCCGCGGCTGGTAGGATGGGCGAGATCACCTCGCCGCCCGCCCGCACCGCATGGAGATAGCCGCCGGCACCCTGATAGGCCGCTACGAGGTGCAATCCCCGCTCGGCTCGGGGGGGATGGGGCAGGTCTTCGTCGCCCGCGACCTGAAGCTCCAGCGGCCGGTGGCGCTCAAGCTGCTGCCGCCGGAGATCGCGGCTGACCCCTCGCTGCTCGTGCGCTTCCGCCGCGAGAGCCAGGCGGTGATCGCGCTCAACCACCCGCACGTCGTCACCCTCTACGACGCCGGCGAGGTCGACGGGATCCCCTTCCTGGCCACCGAGCTCGTCGACGGCATCAACTTGCGCGAGCGCATGGTCCAGGGCGCGCTGCCGCTGGCCGAGATCCTGCGCATCGGCAGCCAGATCGCCTCCGCGCTCGCCGCCGCCCACGCGCAGGGGATCGTGCACCGCGACATCAAGCCCGAAAACGTCATGCTGCGCCGAGACGGCTACGTGAAGGTGCTCGACTTCGGCATCGCCAAGGTGCTCGAGGGGTCGCCGGCGCGACGCGAGGCTGACCTCTCGCTGACGCAGAAGGACACCCTCCTCGGCACCGTGGGCTACATGTCGCCGGAGCAGCTTCGCGGCGACGCCGTCGACGGCCGCAGCGACATCTGGAGCCTCGGCGTGCTGCTCTACGAGATGGCCGTCGGCAAGCTGCCGTTCCGCGCCAGGAGCGCCAGCGGGATGATCGCCGCCATCCTCACCGCCCCGCTCGAGACCGCGGCCACCGCTGCCCCGGCGCGGGTGCCGCGGGCGCTCGACGGGCTGCTCTCCCGCACGCTCTCGCGCGACCCGAAGCAGCGCTACGCGAGCTGTGAGGACCTGCTGGCCGACCTCGAGCGGCTGCGCCTTTCCGTCGAGTCCGGCGTCGAGCCGGGGACGCGGATCATGACCGCCGGCAAGGAGCCCACCGGCCCCTGGATCGAAATCGCCGAGGCCCTGCGCGGCGAGCCGCTGCCCGAGCCCCAGCGCCACAACCTCCCGCAGCAGGCGACCTCGTTCCACGGCCGCGACGAGCAGCTGGCGGCCGCCGTCGAGGCGCTGCGGCGTCCCGACGTGCGTCTTCTCGTGCTCACCGGCCCGGGAGGGACGGGCAAGACGCGCCTGGCACTCGAGGCAGCCGCGGTCGTCGTCGACGAATGGCGGGACGGCGTCTGGCTGGTGGCGCTCGCGGCGGTGAGCGACCCCGCCGCCGTGCCGGCGGCGATCGCCGACGTGCTCGGCGTCAGGGAGCTCGGCGACCGTCCGTCGCTCGAGTCGCTCGCCGCATGGCTCAAGCCACGGCGGCTGCTGCTCGTGCTCGACAACCTCGAGCAGGTGATCGGCGCCGGCCCGGCGCTGGCGCAGCTGCTCGCCTCGGCGGCGGGCCTCAAGCTGCTGGTGACCAGCCGCGAGGTGCTGCGGCTGCGCGGCGAGCACGACCTGTCGCTGCCGCCGCTCGAGCTGCCCGACCCGCGACGCCTGCCATCCCTCGCCCTGCTCCAGGCTTACCCCGCGGTGGCGCTCTTCCTCGCCCGTGCCCGCGCGCTGGTGCCCGACTTCCAGCTCGACCACGCCAACGCGCAGGCGATCACCGAGCTCTGCCAGCGCCTCGACGGCCTGCCGCTCGCCATCGAGCTGGCGGCGGCGCGAATACGCCTGCTCTCGCCGCAGGCGATCCTGCGCCGTCTCGACGACCGCTTCCGGCTGCTCGCCGGCGGCGCGGCCGACCTCCCCGACCGCCATCGCACCCTCCTCGCCACGCTCGACTGGGGATACGAGCTGCTCGGCGCCGAGGAGCGACGGCTGTTCCGGCGCCTCGGCGTCTTCCGCTCCGCCTTCACGCTGCGGGCGGCGGCGGCCGTCTGCGGCGAGCCCGGCGAAGACGACGACGCGACGCTCGAGCTGCTCTCCTCGCTGCTCGACAAGAGCCTCCTGCAGCGGCACGAACCCACCAACGGCGCCAACAACGGAGCGCGCACCCGCCACGAGGCGCGTCAGGCCGAAGAGGGCGAGCCGCGCTTCTCGATGCTCGAGACGATCCGCGAATACGCCGCCGGCCGCCTCGACACCGAGGAGCGGGCGATGGTGCGGCGCCGCCACGCGGAGTGGTTCCTCGACCTCGCCGAGCGGGGCGTGCCCGAGCTCGCGCCGGCGACCGGAACGGTGCCGCTCGCCGAGCTGGCGGCCGCCGCCGACGACCTGCGGGCGGCCCTGCGCTTCTCGCTCGAAGGGGACGACCCCGAGCCGGCACTCCGGCTCACCGGCGCGCTCTGGTGGTTCTGGTACCTCCACGGCGAATACGCCGAGGGAAGGCGGTGGACGGCGGCGGCCCTCGAGCTCGCCGGCGACCTCGCCTCGGAGGCGCGCGCCCGCACCCTCCTCGGCGCCGGCATGCTCGCCTTCCTGCAATGCGACTACCGGGCGGCGGAGCGGCTGCTGGCGCAGAGCGGCGACCTCGCTCGCCAGCTCGGCGAGTCGCGGGTCCTCGCCGCCACGCTGCAGTTTTCGGGCAGCCTCGCCCGCGAGCGCGGCGACTACCCGCGGGCGCTCGAGCTCCACGGCGAGAGCCTCGAGCTCTGGCGCGAGCTCGGCGACGAGCGCGGCGTCGCCCGCTCGCTCAACTACCTGGCCTTCTCGTCGTGGCTGCGCGGCGACCTCACCCTTGCCGGCTCGCATTGCGCCGACACCTTCGAACGCTTCGAGGCGCTCGCCGACCGCGAAGGGATGGCGTGGTCGCTGCTCAACCAGGCGGCGATCGCCTATTACGGTGGCGACCTGGCTGGCGCCCGCACCGCCGCACGCGACGCGCTTTCGCTCGCCGGCGAGGCGGCGTACAAGGAAGGGTCGGCCTGGGCCCTCAACCTCCTGGGGCTCACGGCGCTGCGCGAACGGCGCGGCGAGCAGGCGGCGGCGCTCTTGCGGCGGAGCCTCGAGCTGCACCGCGACCTCGGCGACCGCTGGCGGATGGCGAGCGTGCTGGAGGCCCTCGCGGCGGTGGCGCGGTCGCTGGGCGAGCTCGCGCGCTCGGTGCGCATCGACGCCGGCGCCGAGGCCCTGCGGCAGTCGCTGGGGACGCCGCTGCCGCCGGTCGAGGCGCTCGACTGGGAGGCGGAGCGCGGAGCGGCCGCGGCCACGCTCGGCGCCGACGAATACTCGAATTGCGTGCGTGCCGGAACCTCGATGCCTCCCGAACGCCTCGTCGCCCACGCGCTCGGCGCCGAGGAGTGAGGCAGCGGCACGAGGCGGTTGCGATTCCGTCGCTTGCGGCGGTGAGCACGAAGACCATAGCCTTGGCGTCCCGGCGCCGGGCAGCGGCATGCGCGGCGGCCTCTTTCCGGCAACGAGAGTCTTTGAACAACCAGCGAGGGAGCGAGCCATGAGCGTAGCCAAGGTCAGCGAGATCACCTCCTCCTCCACCAAGAGCTTCGAGGAAGCCATTCACGAGGGCATCAAGCGCGCGAACAAGACCCTCTCGGGGATCACCGGCGCCTGGATCGCCGAGCAGAAGGTCGTGGTGAGCAAGGGCAAGGTCACCGAGTACCGGGTGACTATGCGGGTCACGTTCATCCTCAAGGACTGAGCCCCGGAGGCGGTCGGACCGGAAGCGGTCGGGAGCGGAGGCCGATCAGCGAGACGTGGAGAAGGCCGACGCTCCCCTCATCCGCCGTGGCCAGGCGGCCGGCGTGCTCGCCGGGCTGCTCGCGGCGGGCATGCTGCTGCTGCTCGACTCGCCGCTGCAGCACTTCGGCGAGTGGGGCGCGCGGCCGGCGCGGGCGGCTGCCGTCGTCGCCTGCATGGCGGTCTGGTGGCTCACCGAGGCGCTGCCGATCTACTGGACCGCCTGCCTGCCGCTCGTCGCCTTCCCGTTGCTGCGCCCGTTCGAGGGGGGCCTCGCCGCCAACCTGAGGGCGGCGACGCTCCCCTACGTCGACCCCTACATCTTCCTCTTCGCCGGCGGCATGTCGATCGCGGCCGCCATGCAGCAGCACGACCTCCACCGCCGGATCGCGCTGTCGATCATGACGCGGGTCGGAGCGGAGCCGCGGCGGCTTCTGGCCGGTGTGCTGCTCGCCACGGCATTCGTATCGCTCTGGCTCTCGAACACCGCCACGGCGACGATGATGTTCCCCATCGGCGTCGCGCTCATCGCCCAGCTCGAGCGGCAGCAGGGGCACCGCCTCGCCCACTACGGCATGGCAGTGATGCTCGCCGTCGCCTACGGCAGCAACATCGGCGGCATGGGCACCAAGATCGGCACGGCGCCCAACGCGCAGCTCTCGGGCTTCGCCGAGAAGCTCGGCATCGAGATCTCCTTCCTCCAGTTCGCCGCCGTCGGCTTCCCCTTCGTGCTGCTGTTCCTACCCATCGCCTGGTGGGCCCTGTGGCGGATCGGCCGTCACGAGGGGCTCGCCGGCGACCTCGGCAGCGACGTGCTGGGGCGCGAGCTCGCGGCGCTCGGCCCGCTGCGCAACGCAGAGCGCGTCGTGTCGGCGGTCTTCCTCGCCGCCGCCGCGCTCTGGATCGCCAGCAAGCCGCTGACCGCTCTGCTCCACGAGCGCTGGAGCGGTATCGGCTCCTCACACGTCGAGGGCGCCGTCGCCGTGCTCGCCGGCCTCACGCTGCTCCTCCTCCGCGCCGGCGGCGGCGCGGTGCTGAAACCGGCCTCGCTGCGGCTCGTGCCGTGGGAGACGCTGCTCCTGCTCGGCGGCGGCTTCGCGATGGCGGCCGCGGTGCAGGGCAGCGGCCTCTCGCAGTGGCTCGCCGGCCAGCTCGTCGCGGCGCGATCGCTCACGCCCGGGGCCCAGGTGCTCCTCGCCAGCCTCGTCACCGTCGGCGTCTCCGCCATCGCCAGCAACACCGCCACGGTGGCGATCATGCTCGTCGTGCTGCGCGAGGCGGCCGCGGCGCCGCTGCTGCCCACCATCCTCTTCGCGGCGACGCTCGCCGCCTCCTGCGACTTCGCGCTGCCGGCGGGGACACCCCCCAACGCGATCGTCTTCGGCAGCGGCTACGTCTCGCTCCCGCGCATGGCGCGCACCGGGGTGCTGCTCGACCTGGCGGCGGCGGTGCTGGTGGCCGCCTGGTGCTGGCTGATCGTGCCGCTCGTGATCGGCTGACACCCGATCCGGTTGATTCGCTCCGGTTGACTCGCCTCCGGTTGACTCATCCGGCACCCGCGATACGCTTCCGCCGTGCACTTCCTCCTTGCCTTCGTTGCCGGCTTCGTCGCGACCCTGGTCTTCCACCAGGGCCTCCTGGCGATCCTGCATCGAGCCGGCGCCTCGCCGCGACGCGCGTACGACATGCAACCGACGGCGCCGCTCCGGGTGCCGCAGGTCGTCTCGCTGGCCTTCTGGGGCGGGGTGTGGGCGGCGGTGCTGATGCCGCTCTTGGCGCGCTGGGACGGCTCGTGGCGCTACTGGGTCGCCTGGCTGGTCGCCGGTGCGCTGGGGCCGAGCCTGGTCGCCCTGTTCGTCGTCCTGCCGCTCAAGGGCAAGCCGGTCGCCGGCGGGGGCAACCCCAAGCTCATCGTCGGCGCACTGCTGCTGAACGGCGCGTGGGGCCTCGGCACGGCCCTCGTGCTGCGCTTGTTCCAGCGGTTCGCGTAGATCGCCATTGCGTGCCACGCGCGGGGGACTCTCCGATCCGGGCCCCTCTCCTCCCCGGCGAGGGGAGAGAGGGGTTGGGGAGTGAGGGGTGGCAGACCAACCCAGGGGAGGGGGTCGGGTGGGGGGCGGCAGCGCGCTCTGCGCGCGGGGGGGCTCAGGCCGCGAGCGCCGTGCGGATCACGTCGACGACGTGTTTCGGCGTGTCGGCCGACTTCGACAGCACGCCCGTGGCACCCGCCGCCCACGCCTGGTCCACCACCTTGCCTGCGTAGGCGCCGGAGAGGACGATGACGGGGAGAGCGGCGAAGCGCGGCTGCCGCCGGATGTGGGCGAGCACGTCGACGCCGCTCATCCGCGGCAGCCCGAGGTCGAGCATCACCAGGTCGGGGTCGAGGTCGTTGACCATGGCGAGACCGCTCTCGCCGTCGACGCAGACGTGGATGTCGTACCCCTCGCCGCGCAGCTTGGCGCGGTAGACGTTGGCGATGAACCCGCTGTCCTCGATGATGACGATGCGCTTCGCGTTCACGTCGGCCCCCAGGGTTGGTCTGCCCCGACGGGCAGTGTGGAATGGTTCACTCCGGTGCTGCTTCGCACGGGGCGTGCCGCGTGTCGTGAAAGCCGTGAAGCGCAGTCGTTGCAACTGTTTTGGGCCGCGTCGCCAGGCTCCCGCGACTGGCGAGATCCGGAATCCGGACGGGTCGTCCAGACGTCGGACGCTGCCGATACGCCGGACCCGTGCCGCCCGCCATCTCAGAGGAGCCACTCCGCCGCCACTCAGTGGGTATCGGCGCCGGTCGTCCACCAACCCCCGCGCGGACGGGATTGTCGAGGATGTACAGGGCGACTTCGGGCAAGCGCTCGACGTTGCGCAACGCGTGATCCCAGAAGCTGCGCTGCCAGAACTGGTCTCGCAAGCCCCGACGGCACCGGGCCAGATAGCAGCGTGACTTCCATTCGCGGACGAAGGCGAGAAGCGTGCCGCTTTCGATGCCGATCAGGACGTGCGCGTGGTCGGGCATCAAGCAGTACGCGAAGAGCGAGAAGGAGGAAGGGGCCGCGGTCATCCGGAGCAGGTCGACGCATTCGCGACCGAATTCGAGATCGGCGAAGACCGGAGCACGCCGTGCAGTGCCGATCGTGACGGAGAAGACTTGGCCCGGCCCGTAGGCGTCGGCGGGAAGCCGATGACCGCGGCGACGCGGATGGACGAAGGTCACGTCCGATAGACGGAAAGCGAGCGTCGGATCGCTCTCGCAAGCCCGCGGGCGGGGACAAGCCCCGCCCCTACATCCGTTTCAGGCCGGGACCTAGAGACCTGGCAATCTCCGGAGCTTCACGCCGCCGTCGCGATCGAACGCCTCCGGAT
>Ga0075431_100001033_pt1 | contig 24813 bp, 19 predicted proteins | sample RhiMetdeltSRZDD5_FD_75297 | JGI IMG/M metagenome (GOLD analysis project Ga0075431, IMG submission 75297) | Populus rhizosphere microbial communities from Tennessee, USA - Rhizosphere MetaG P. deltoides SRZDD5 | ecosystem: Host-associated > Plants > Roots > Rhizosphere > Soil | place: USA... | reverse complement strand
CGGGAACGGGCACATGATGATGCTCGAGAAAAACAATCTCGAGATCGCCGAGTTCCTGGTGAGCTGGGCACAGAAGAACATCCGCTGATCGATGAAAACCCCAATGATGCCGGCCAAAGCGTTACGCATGTCGTGTGCGTTTGCGGCCGTGCTGTGTGGCGCATTGTCTGGCCCTGCCGTCGAGGCGCAGCAATATCCCACGAAACCGATCCGGCTCGTGCTCCCGTTTCCGCCGGGCGCGCCGAGCGATCTCGTCGGCCGCACCATCGGCCAGAAACTGGGCGAGCAGATGGGGCAGAACCTGATCCCGGATAACCGCACGGGTGCGGGCGGGACATTGGGCCTCTCACTGGCCGCGAAGGCACCTGCGGACGGCTACACGATCATCGTCACGTCGCCGACCATCGCGTTGAGTCCGCTGCTGTATTCCAATCTGCCGTTCGATCCGCTGAAGGACTTCGCCCCGGTCGCGCGGCTGGCATCGATCGAGAACGTCATGCTCGTGCACCCTGCGGTGCCGGCAAAAACGCTGAAGGACTTCGTCGCGCTCGCGCGCGCGAATCCCGGGAAGCTCAACTACGGCTCGGGCGGCCCCGGCACGACGAATCACCTGGCGAACGAGCTTCTGAAAAGCCTCGAGAAGCTCAATATGGTCCACGTGCCATACAAAGGCGCGACCGTCGCGACGACGGCCTTGATCGGCGGCGAAGTGGACGAGGTGATCGTGTCCGTTGCATCGGTGCTTTCGTTCATCAAGGCGGGCAAGGTGCGGCCGCTGGTCGTCCTGTCAGAAAAGCGCGTAGCGACCCTGCCGGAAGTACCCACGTCGAAAGAAGCCGGTTTTCCGAATTTCCAGATGTCGATCTGGTACGGAATGATGGCGCCCGCCGGAACGCCGCGCGAAATCGTGACGCGGCTCTATCAGGAAGTGGCGAAAGCGCTCGACGATCGGACGCTGCGCCAGCACATGGCGAATGTCGGCATGGATCCGTGGCTGGGATCCCCCGAGGAGATGGGTAAGCTCGTGCGCAGCGAGATGGGGCGCTACGCAAAGATCATTCAGAGCGCGGGGATAAGAAAAGACGCGCTGTAGGCTAGTACGGTTTGCCGCGAGTCGCCGCACCGGTAGGGTCGACGATGGCACCCGCGGCAGGCCCATGGCCGTCGCGGTCCACACCGGGCGGGGTATTGCCGCGCTGTTCCTTCTCGACTTGTCCGGACCCCGTGCTGGACCCGGAGATCGCGCCGCCCGCGCCACCCGTCGTGGCACCGACGCTTTCCGGCCGCGTCGAATAAGCGACTTCGCCCGGACCGTGCGATATGCAGCCAGCCATTCCCAGGACGAGCATTGCGACAGCGACGGGTCTGGTCTTTGACACGACTAAGCTTCGAGCACCGTTACTTGCGGCGAACGCAATCCTGCGGAGCGCGCGAGCATTTTTGCATAGCTCAGCGCCGCATCGCGCGTTTCGAACAGCGCGCCTGGAATCAAGCGCCGCGAGAATGCGACGACCCACGTGTGTGCGCTTGCTTTCGCCACGACAAAAGCCGATTTCCGTTCACGCTTATGCGCTGTTGTTTTCCGGTTCATTGAGATCGTCCTTTCCCTCAAAATTCGTTTCTGCGGACCGCGAAGTTGCGCCATAGGCGCGTCGCAGGTTTCACCGCACTATGTCTTCTCCGACGCTTCATCTAAAGCACGAACTGGACCAGATTCCCAGCCCAATTCCAAAGCACGGGCGATTCAGCACGCAAGACCGTATGCATAAAGAGAAAACGTTGCCGGGACCGGCGCGTTCACTGTCACTGCATGGCGACAGAAAACCGTGCTGAGGGACCGTGCGGCCGCGTGAGGAAACGCACGTTTTACAACACCGGGGATTTCGGGCTACGTCCGAACGGACCTAGTACGATTTCGGCAGCCCGAGCGCTTTCTCGGCGATGAAACACAGCGTGAGCTCGGGGCTCACCGGCGCGATGCGCGGGATCAAGGCTTCGCGGAAAAAGCGTTCGACGTGGTACTCCTTCGCGTAACCCATGCCGCCGTGCACCATGACGGCGGTTTCGCAGGCGCGAAATCCGGCTTCGCCGGCGAGGTACTTCGCGGCATTCGCTTCGGTACCGCAAGACTTGCCGGCGTCGTAAAGCGAGGCGGCTTTGAAAGCCATCAGGTTGGCGGCTTCCAGCTCCGCCCAACATTTCGCGAGCGGGTGCTGGATCGCCTGGTTCTGACCGATCGGCCGGTCGAAAACGATGCGCGTGCTGGCGTATTCCGCCGCTCGCGCGAGCGCGGCGCGGCCCAAGCCGACCGCTTCCGCTGCCACGAGAATCCGCTCGGGGTTGAAGCCGTGCAGGATGTATTCGAAGCCGCGGCCCTCCTCACCCACACGGTCCCGCTCAGGTATGCGGAGCCCGTCGATGAATAGCAGGTTCGAGTCCACCGCCTTTCGGCCCATTTTCTCGATCTCCCGCACTTCGACGGCCTTGCGATCGAGATCGGTATAGAAGAGCGTGAGGCCGAGCGTCGGTTTCGTCACCCGGTCGAGCGACGTCGTGCGCGCGAGGAGCAGGATCTTGTTCGCGACCTGTGCCGTGGACGTCCAGATCTTGCGGCCGGACACGACGTAGCCGTCTGCGTCGCGGACTGCCTGTGTTTTGAGCCGGGTCGTGTTGAGCCCCGTATCGGGTTCCGTCACGCCAAAACAGGCGCGGTCGCGACCCTGGATGAGCGGCGGCAGCCAACGCTGCTTCTGCTCGTCGGTTCCGTATACGACGACCGGGTTCAGGCTGAAGATGTTCATGTGGACGGCCGAGGCGCCCGACATGCCGGCCCCCGAAGCGGCGATGGTCTGCATCATTACCGCGGCTTCCGTAATCCCGAGACCCGCCCCGCCGTAATGCTGCGGCATCGCGATGCCGAGCCAGCCGTCGCGTGCGAGCGCCGCATGGAAATCCAGCGGGAAGCCGCCTTCGCGATCGCGCTTCAGCCAGTAGTCGAGATCGAACCCGGCGCAGACCTTGGCCACCGCGTCGCGAATCGCTTCGTGATCGGGCGTCAACTCGAAGTCCATGCCGCAAGCTTAACCCGAGCGATGAACTCTCGCTAAGCGCCAGAATCTATGTAGAAATGCTTCCGGCTGAATAGCAGTAAACTCGGTCGGGCCGGTGACCCCGCGGCCGCCCGGCAAACCACCCCCCCGAACAACCGTGCTGCCTCGCGACTTTCATCCTGTACTTCAGCGCTGGTGGGAGACCCGTTTCGCGGATCCTGCAGGCGAAGTGTTGCCGCCGACCGAAGCCCAGCTCGAAGGCTGGAAAGCGATCCGGCGCGGCGACAACACGCTCATTGCTGCACCGACCGGCTCGGGGAAAACGCTCGCCGCCTTCCTGACCGCGATCGACGAGCTCCTTCGGGAGGGGCTCGCGGCGGGTGAGCTGCCCGACGAGGTGCGCGTCATCTACGTTTCGCCGCTGAAAGCGCTCTCCGCCGACATCCATAAGAACCTCGCGGAACCGCGGCGGGAGATTCGCCGACTCGCCGAGGAAATGGGCTTTCCGCCCGTGCGTATTACCGCGGCGGTTCGAAGCGGCGACACGCCGCAAAAAGAACGGGCGGGCATGCTCAAGAAGCCGCCGAACATCCTCGTCACCACGCCGGAGTCGCTGTATCTCCTGCTCACGGCGGAAAAATCGCGCGAGATGCTGAAAACCGCGCGCGTCGTGATCGTCGACGAAATCCACGCCGTGCTGGAGTCGCGCCGCGGGGCGCACCTCGCGCTTTCGCTCGAACGCCTGCAGCACGCCTGCGGACGCACGCTTCAGCGCATCGGGCTTTCCGCTACGCAGAAGCCGATCGAAGAAGTCGCGCGGTTTCTGGTCGGAACGAACGCCGCGGGCGATTGCGCAATCGTCGATCGCGGCCACAAGCGCAAGATCGATCTCGCGATCGAAGTGCCCGGCTCCGCGCTCGAGGCCGTCATGTCGGCCGAGGTGTGGAAAGAGATCTACAACCGCCTGGTCGAGCTGATCGAATCCCATCGCACGACGCTCATCATGGTGAACACGCGCCGGCTCGCAGAGCGCATGGCGCATCAGCTGACCGAGCTGCTCGGTGCGGAGCACGTCGCGGCCCATCACGGCAGCCTCTCCAAGGAAAAGCGACTCGACGCGGAAGAGCGGCTGCGCAATGGCACGCTCAAAGTGCTCGTGTCCACCGCGTCGCTCGAGCTCGGGATCGACATCGGGCACGTCGATCTCGTCTGCCAGATTTCGTCGCCGAATCGGATTGCCACGCTGCTGCAACGTGTCGGCCGATCGGGTCATACCGTCCGCGGGTTGCCGAAAGGCCGCGTCTTCCCGCTCACGCGCGACGATCTGATCGAATGCGCGGCGATGGTCCGAGCCGTCAAAGACGGCGAGCTCGATCGCGTGACTGTGCCCGGGAAGCCGCTCGACGTGCTGGCGCAGCAGATCGTTGCCGAGTCTACTTCGGACGAATGGGACGAATCGAAGCTTTTCGACCTCATGCGCGGTGCGTATCCGTATCGGAATCTCACGCGCGAAGAGTTCGACCAGGTCGTGGACATGCTCGCGCAGGGCTATACGACCAAGCGCGGCAGGCGCGCGGCGCTCATCCACCACGACCCGGTGAATGAAAAGATCCGTGCGCGCAAAGGCTCGCGCATGACCGCGATCATGTGCGGCGGTGCGATTCCGGAAGTGTTCGATTACCGCGTGCTCCTCGAGCCCGAAGGCACTTTCATCGGAACGCTCAACGAGGATTTCGCCATCGAGTCGTTGCCCGGCGATGTTTTTCAGTTGGGAAACACCTCGTGGCGCATCCTGCGCGTGGGCAGCGGCGTCGTGCGCGTCGCGGACGCGCAAGGGCAGCCGCCTTCGATGCCTTTCTGGCTCGGCGAAGCCCCTGCGAGAAGTGACGAAGTGAGCGCGGCGGTATCGCGGCTCCGCACTGGCGCGGACGAGCGTCTGCCCGGACCCAACGAGCCGCGCAAAACCGGCGATCTCGATTCCGCCACGAGCTGGTTGATGCAGCACTACGGGCTCACGCATTCCGCCGCAGAGCAGATCGCGGAGTATCTGGCTGAGGGCAAACGTTGTATCGGTCTCGTGCCCACGGTCGAGCGTGTTGTCGCGGAGCGCTTCTTCGATGAGTCCGGCGGCATGCAGCTCGTCTTGCACGCGCCGTTCGGCAGCCGTGTCAATCGGGCATGGGGTCTCGCGCTTCGCAAGAAGTTCTGCCAGGGCTTCAATTTCGAGCTGCAGGCGGCCGCGACCGATGAAGGACTGATTCTTTCGCTCGGTCCATCGCACTCGTTCCCGCTCGAGGAAGTCTTTCGGTATCTGCATCCGAACACGGTGCGCGAGACGCTTATTCAGGCGGTGCTCGACTCGCCGATCTTCGAGACGCGCTGGCGCTGGACCACGACGCTCGCGCTTGCGGTACCGCGTGCGCGCCACGGTTTGCGCGTGCCGGCCCAGGTGCAGCGGATGTATGCGGAAGATCTGCTGCAGGGCGTCTTTCCCGATGCCGCGGCGTGTCTCGACAACATCCAGGGCGCGCGCGAAGTGCCCGACCATCCGCTGGTGAACCAGGCGATCGGCGATGCGCTGGAAGAAGCGATGGACCTGCCGCAGCTTACGCAGATTCTCGAGCGCGTCGTAAAAGGTGACATCGCATGTCTCGTGCGTGAAACGCCTGAGCCGTCCGTGTTCTGCCACGAGCTGCTGAATTCCGCCGTCTACACGTTTCTCGACGATGCACCACTCGAAGAGCGCCGCACGCACGCCGTTTACACGCGCCGCTCTTCAGAGCCGCGCAGCGCGGACGATCTCGGGGCGCTCGATCCCGAAGCGATTCAACGTGTGCGCGACGAAGCGTGGCCCTATGCGAACACCGCGGACGAATTGCACGATGCGCTGCTGCTCGCCGGCTACATCCGCAACGAAGAAGTCATCTCCCCTCGCCCTCCGGGAGAGGGGTCGGGGGTGAGGGAATCGCAGGCCCACTGGCCCGCGCTCCTGCAAGAGCTGGTCGCCGCCGGGCGCGTTTTCCATGCCGGCCCCTTCTGGGTTGCGGTCGAGCGTTTCGAGGAGCTGAGCGCGATTGTTCCGCAGGACAAAGCGCCGGCGATTCCGGAGCGGATACGAAAATCCTGGACGCCCGAGGATGCCGCGCGTGAGCTCGTACGCGGGCGCATGGAGGTGCTCGGACCGGTGACGGCGAGGTCATTGGCGGACTCACTATGTCGTCCCGGCGAAAGCCGGGATCCATTGTCGGCCAGCATAGATTCCGGCGTACGCCGGAATGACGACCTGGATGCGCTGGTGGACGGCGCGCTTCTGGCGCTGGAAACCGAGGGGCGTGCGATGCGGGGTTACTTCACCCCTCACCCTAACCCTCTCCCGAGGGGAGAGGGGACTGCCACCCTTCTCCCCTCGGGAGAAGGGCTGGGGATGAGGGAAAGGCTGGAGTGGTGCGACCGGCGGCTCCTCGCGCGCATTCACCGCTACACGATCAGCCGGCTGCGCGCGGAGATCGAAGCTGTCACCGCTGCCGATTTCACGCGCTTTCTCCTGCACTGGCAGCACGTCGCCCCAGAGCAGCAGGTGGGCGGCGTCGAAGGCCTCGCTGCGGTGCTCGAACAGCTCGACGGTTACGAGCTCGCGGCGAGTGCATGGGAGCACGACGTGCTGCCTGTGCGCGTGCGCGATTACACGTCGAACTATATCGACATGCTGTGTCTCAGCGGCCGCGTTGCCTGGGGACGCATGACGCCTATGGATGGTGCGGGCAAAGCGCCGCTCAAGAGCTCGCCGATCGCGCTGATGGTACGCGAGCATGCGTCCTTGTGGCGCGTTGCGGCGCCGGTGGATGCGCAGGTGCTGACCTCCGCCGGCCGAGCGGTCTACGAAGTGCTGCGCACGCGCGGCGCGTCGTTCTTTCACGAGCTCGTCGCGGCGACGGGTCTCCTGCGCACGCATGTCGAGCGCGCGCTCGGCGAGCTCGCGGGTGTCGGTGCCGTCACGGCCGACAGCTTCAGTGGACTGCGTGCGCTGCTTACACCTTCGGAGAAACGCAAGAGTCTTTCCGGCGGACGGCCGAGCTCGCGACGCTCGGCGTACGGCGTCGACACGGCCGGCCGTTGGGCGTTGCTTTCAGCGGAGGCCGGGGAATCGGCGGAAGAACGCGCGGAGGCGATCGCGCGCGTGCTCCTCAAGCGCTACGGTGTCGTATTCCGGTCGCTGCTTGCCCGCGAATCGCGTCTGCCCACCTGGCGCGAGCTCGTGATGGTCTATCGCAGGCTCGAGGCGCGCGGCGAAATCCGCGGCGGGCGCTTTGTGGCCGGTTTCGGGGGCGAGCAGTTCGCGTTGCCTGAGGCCGTTGGACGGCTCCGCGCGGTGCGCAAGCTGGAGAAAACCGGCGAGCTTACGGTAGTGAGCGGTGCCGATCCGCTCAATCTCGTCGGAATCCTCACCCCGGACGCGCGTGTCACCGCGATCGCGCAGAATCGCATACTGTTTCGCGACGGGCTCGCGATCGCCGCCTGGGAAGGCGGGGAAGTGCGGCGGCTCGCGGCTTCCGACGTCGAGCACGAAACGTTGCGCACACTGCTTTCCCGCCGCGCGGGCGTGAAAGTGCTGAAGCCGTACTTGCGCACGCCGACGGAGCGCGAGCGTCAGATGCTCGCGCGCAGGCGCGCGTCGCTGGAAATCGACGAGGCTCACCCAGTGGAGCATTAAAAAACGCAGCAGGGAGGAGAAATGAACGCACCGGTCGAAAAAGCAAACCACTTCATGTACTACCCGGGCAACTACCGCTGGTCGGCGGAAATGCTCGTGGTCCTCGGCACCTCGCCGTACGGCGGCGCCGACTTCGCCGAAGCCGACCGCGTCGGCAGGCAACTGCGCGACAAAGTCGGCGACGACGACGCGTGGTTCAGAGCGTGGTGCAAGGAAGCCGACCTGCTTCGTGGACGGGCGCAGGCCGCCGAAGCGGGCGGCCACGAGCTCACCGCCGCGTCGAACTATCTGCGCGCGTGTTTCTACTACCAGATCGGCGACCATTTTCGCCAGCCCAAAGACGACGATGCGCTGGCGGCGTATCGCGTGTCGCTCGAGTGCTTTCGGAAATTTGCCGCACTGACCGACCGGCCGCGCATCGAGACGGTCGAGCTTCCTTTCGAAGGCGGCGCGTTCCCGGCTTATTTCGTGCATGCTGAAAACAGCGGGGATGAACGCAATCCCTGCGTCGTTCGCTTCGGCGGTTTCGACACACAGAAGGAAATCCAGTACCTCCGCGGCACGCCCGAGATCACCCGCCGCGGAATTTCGGTGCTGCTCGTCGACGGGCCGGGTCAGGGAGAGTCGATACGCTTTCGCGGTATGCGCATGCGTCACGACTTCGAAGTGGCGGGGAGCGCCGCGCTGGACTATCTCGCGACGCGACGCGATGTCGATATGAACCGGGTCGGCATTATCTCGATGAGCCTCGGCGGCTACTACACACCGCGATGCGCCGCCATGGATCAGCGCTACAAAGCCGCGGTCGCGTGGGGCGCCATATGGGATTACTACGCAACCTGGCAGCGACGCATCGCGAAGCTGAAGGAAGCTGCGCTGCCGGTGCCCGCCGATCATCTTCTCTGGGCGAGCGGGTCCGAGACGTTCGAAGACGCGCTGAAAAAACTCGAAGGCTTCCGGCTGCAAGGCGTGGCGGAAAAGGTGCGCTGTCCGTTCCTCCTGATGCACGGAAGCGAGGACGCGCAGGTCTCGATGCAGGACGCACAGACGCTTTTCGATTCCATCGGATCGATGGACAAGACGTTCCGCATCTTCACGCCCGAGGAAGGCGGCGCTCAGCATTGCCAGCGCGATTACCTCACGCTCGCGGTGGATACCGTCTGCGACTGGCTTGAAGAGAAGCTCAAATGACGCGCCTGACCTGCACGCGCGTCAAATGGCTGCTGGCTTTCGCCGGCATGACGGCGCTCGCCGGTGCGCTCGCGTTCGCGCCCGCTACGGCCCAGGAGTGGAAGCCAAGCAAGAACGTCGACATCGTGGTGTCCTCGGGCGCGGGCGGCGCGGCCGATCGACAGGCACGGGTGATCCAACGATTCGTGCAGGCGGTTCCGGGTGTTCCGAGCGTAACCGTGAGCAATCGCCCGGGCGGGGGCGGTACGGTCGCATGGACATTCCTGAATCAGCACCGCGCCGACGCTCACTACATAGCGACGATGAACGTATCGCTCGTGACCAACCAGGTGCTGGGCCTGAGCAGCCTGCGGTACCAGGACCTGACACCGCTCAATATCCTGCTGCGCGAGTACATCGCGCTCTATACGAGAACGGCGTCGCCCATCACCTCGACGAGCGAGCTCGTCGCGCGTCTGAAGAAAGACCCCTCGTCCGTGAGCTTTGGCTTGTCGCCTGCGCGCGGCAACCAGAATCACATCGTGCTGGGCATGATCGCAAAATCGGCGGGTATCGATCCGAAGGCGCTCAAGATCGTCGTCTATTCGTCGGGCGGGCAGGGTATTACCGCGGCGCTCGGCGGTCATGTGGACGTGTGGGCCGGCACCGTCGCAGGCGCGCTGCCGCACTTTCAATCGAATACCGTGCGGGTGCTCGGCGTGAGCGCCGCACAGCGTCAGGCGGGTGCCGCCGCGGCGCTGCCGACGTTTCGCGAGCAAGGCATCGACGCGGTGTATTACGGCTTTCGCGGGTTCATCGCGCCGGGCGGTCTGACGCCCCCTCAGATCGCGTTCTGGGACCAGGCTTTCGCCAGGATCGTGAAGGACGACGAATGGCGGAAAGTTTCGCAGGAGAACGTCTGGGTCGATGATTTCCGCGGTGCCGCGGAAGCGCGCAAGCACCTGGACAATGAATTCGCGCTGCTGCAGAAAATACTGGCGGAGCTCGGCGTGACCGGCAAATCCGAAACGGCGAAGTGATGGACACGTTGATACGGACCGCGCTCAAAGCGTGGCGCTTCCTCTACAGGCGCGGCTTCATCGAAGGTTTCGGACACTTGAGCGTGCGTCTTCCCGATTCCGATCGATTCCTGATCACGCGCCATTCTCTGGGCATGGATGCTACCGCGGATGACTTCCTGGTGTTCGACCTGGATGGGCGCAAGGTCGAAGGCAACGGTACGGTGCCGGGGGAATATCCTATTCATCTCGAGATCCTGCGCGCGCGACCCGATGTGGGCAGTGTCATTCATTATCACGGAATGTACTCGACCGCTTTCACCACGAGCCCGCAGTCGCTGCGTCCGATTCACCTCATGGGTACGTTGTTCCACGATGGCATCCCGGTATATCCCGATCCGAGGCTCGTGAGCGATCGTACGCGTGGGGCGGCGCTCGCGCGCTCTCTCGCCGACAAGCGCGCCGTGCTCATGCGTGCGCATGGCGCAGCGATCACCGGCGGAAGTGTCGAAGAGGCAGTGACCGGCGCTTTCCTCTTCGAGGAGAATGCGCATCGCGCATGCATCAGCGCAAGCCTCGGCGGACCCATCTGGATCGATGACGAGACCGCGGGCCGGGCCGGCGCCGAGCTCATCGAAAGCCGCGGACCTTTTCGGCGCGTGTGGGCGCTCGTCGAGATCGAGGACAAGCTATGAGGATGCTGCGCGCGTCGCTGGCGTCCTTCTTGATGCTTGTGACCGGCGCAGCGTTCTCGCAGACGCCCGCGGCCGGCGCATCGACGTATCCCGCAAAACCGATACGAATGATTCTGCCGTTCGCCGGCGGCACCGAGTTGATTGGGCGCATGGTCGGCGGGAAGCTTTCGCCGATGCTGGGCCAGCAGGTCGTGCCGGACCCGCGGTTCGGCGCTTCGGGCAATATCGGCTGGGAAGCGGCCGCCAAAGCCGCGCCGGACGGCTACACGCTCGTGATGGGCGCGGTGCCGCTGCTCACCAATCCGCATTTGAACCCCAGGGTCGCCTACGATCCGCTGCAGAGCTTCGCGCCCATTGCGCTGCTCGCGACGATTCCGAACATCGTCGTCGTCCATCCGTCGGTTCCGGCAAGGACTTTGCGCGAGCTCCTGCAGATCGCGCGCACGAGCCCGGGTAAGCTTGCGTACGGCTCGGGCGGCGTCGGCTCTGCGAACCATCTTGCGGCCGAGTTCATGCAGTCGCTCGCGAAGGTGCGCTTCACGCACGTCCCTTACAAGAGCGCCACATTCGCATTGACGGGCGCGATGAGCGGCGACGTCGATCTCGTAATCGTTGTCGTCTCGAGCGCTGTCTCTTACATCAACACGGGCAGAATGCGGGGCCTCGCCGTGCTCGACACGCGGCGGAACGCTTCCGCACCGCAGGTGCCGACCAGCGCCGAAGCCGGCATGCCGCAGCTCGTCGCAGTCAACTGGTATGCGCTGCTTGCACCGGCAGGAACGCCACGCGCGATCGTCGAACGTCTCAATGCGGAATCGGTGAGAGTGATGGGAACGCCCGAGACACGCGCAAGCCTGACCGCAATGGGCGGCACGCCCGCGCCCGGTACACCCGAACAGACAGCGGAGTTCCTCCGTGCAGAGTATGCGCGCTGGGGCAAAGTGATACGCGAAGCCAACATCAAAGCAGAATAGGGGAGTCGAACATGAATGAACCCGGCCGTCTCGGACACATCGTCCACGATGCTCCAGTTCCGGCGCAGCCCGGCGAAGCTTTCTGGGGGAGCGATTTTATTGCGGCCGTCGTGCGCGAGCTCGACATTCCGTACATCGCGCTCGTGCCCGGATCGAGCTATCGCGGCTTTCACGACAGCATCGTGAACTATCTCGGCAATCGCGCGCCGCAGATGGTCCTCACGATCCACGAAGAGACCGCGGTGGCGATCGCGCACGGCTATGCAAAAGCGAGCGATCGCATGATGGCCTCGGCGGTGCACGCGAACATCGGTCTCATGCGTGCAGTGATGGCGGTTTACAACGCATGGTGCGACCGCGCGCCGATCCTCATGTTCGGCGCGACCGGACCGTGGGATGCATCTCGCCGCCGCCAGTGGATCGACTGGATACACACGAGCGCCGACCAGGGCGGCCTTATTCGTAATTTCACGAAATGGGACAACCAGCCGGGCTCCCCCGCAGCGGCGGGCGAAGCTGTGCTGCGCGCCGCACAAATTGCGCAGACGGCACCTCGCGGGCCGGTTTACGTCAATCTCGAAGTGGCGATGCAGGAAACGAAAATCGGCGAATTGCCGCCGGTACCTGACGTCTCGCGCTATGCGCCGCCTCCGCCCGTGGAACCCGCACCCGAGCTGGTCACTGCGGCTGCGAAATTGTTGTCCGACGCGAAGCGACCGGTGATTCTCGCCGGGCGCTGCTCACGCAGCCTCGAAGGTTGGAACGCGCGCATCGCGCTTGCGGAAAAGCTCAAGGCGCCCGTGATCACGAACATCAAGAGCGCCGCCGCGTTTCCGACGGACCACCCGCTGCACGCTGCGCCGCCGGGGGCGTATCTCGCCCCGGAAGCGGAGCCGCTGGTGAAAGGCGCTGACGTCATTCTCTCGCTCGATTACCTCGATCTGGCCGGCACGCTCAAACAGGCGTGCGGCAACGAAGGCTTCAAAGGCAAAGTGATACAGGTCTCGTGCGACGCGCACAGTCACCGCGGGTGGAGCATGGACCACCAGGGTCTGCCGCCGGTCGACGTGTATCTGATGTGTGAAACGGACGCCGGTGTTCCGCATCTCCTCGCTGCAGTGAAGGCGCGCAGCGCCGCGCCGACCATGCCCGAGCGCGTGACTTTGCCAAAGCCATCCACGGAGGCGGTGTCGATGCGCGGCGTCGCAGTCGCGATGGAAGCGGCCACACGCGGCCTCGATGTTTGTTACACACGGTTTCCGCTTGGCTGGAACGGCGCCTATACGCATTTCCGTCACCCGCTGGAATACATCGGCCATGACGGCGGCGCGGGCGTGGGCTCCGGCCCGGGCATGACGGTCGGTGCGGGGCTCGCTTTGAAAGGCACCGGCCGCATACCCATTGCGCTCATGGGCGATGGCGATTTCCTCATGGGAAATACCGCTGTGTGGACAGCCGCGCATTACGGGATCCCGTGCCTCATGGTCGTTTGCAACAACCGCTCGTTCTACAACGACGAGCGACACCAGGGACGCATGGCCGAACAGCGCGGGCGCCCGGTCGAGAACCGCTGGATCGGTCAGCGCATCGACGATCCCGATATCGATATTGCGGGCATGGCGCGGATGCAAGGCGCGGTCGGCATCGGCCCCGTCACGGATCCAGCGAAGGTTCAGTCGGCGATCGAAGAAGGCGTCGCTGCCGTGCAGGGCGGTCGCCCGTGCGTCGTCGATGCGCGTGTGCTGCCGGGATACGACAACCGTGGGTAGAACCGCGTCTTTCGCGTTGGTCGCACTTTGCTGCGCGATGCACGTCGCAGCGACGCACGCACAGGCGCCTGCAGCTTTCCCGACGAAGCCCGTGCGCATCATCGTGGCGTTCCCGCCCGGCGGCGGCACCGACATCGTGGCACGGGTCATGGCGCCCAAGCTCGCGGAGGTGTGGGGCGGACAGCAGGCGATCGTGGAGAATCGCGCGGGCGCTTCGGGCGTGATCGGCACGGAAGCGGCTGCGCGCGCAGCGCCGGATGGCCACACCTGGCTTCTCGGCACGATGGGCAATCTCACCGTGAATCAGCATCTGTACGCGAAAATGCCGGTGGATCCTCAGCGCGATCTCACCGCGCTCACTCAGGTGGTCGCGGTTCACTTCGTGATGGTTGCGCATCCGTCGTTGCCGGCGAGAAACGTCAAGGAGCTCATCGCGCTCGCACGCGCGCGTCCCGGCCAGATCAATTATTCGTCGTCGGGTCCCGGCGGTGCGCCGCATCTCGGCGGCGAGCTCCTGAAAAGCATGGCCGGAATCGACCTCGCACACATTCCCTACAAGGGCAGCGGGCCAAGCTTCACGGATCTTCTCGGTGGCCAGGTATCGCTCACGTTCGACAGCCTCCTGCAGGCGCTGCCGTACATCAAAGTCGGCAAGTTGAACGCGCTGGCGGTGCTAGGCCCGAAACGCTCGACGCTGCTGCCGCAGACGCCGACGGTTGCCGAATCAGGCGTGCCGGGTTACGAGCTCACAAACTGGTTCGGTCTCGTGGTGCCTGCGTCGACGCCGCGTGAGCTGATCGCGCGGCTCTATGGCGATCTGTCCAAGGTCCTCGCGCAGTCCGATGTGCGCGACCGCATTCAGAGCATGGGTGCCGACGTGGTCGGCAGCAGCCCCGAGCAGTTCGCGGCGTTCATGCGCGCCGAGACCGCCAAGTGGGCGAAAGTCATCAAGCAGGCGAATATACGCGCGGAGTGAACTTTCCCTCCGCGGGATGCTCTCCCCATGCGGGAGATCTTCATGGCGAGTGCTCAGCAAGCCCAACTCTTCGACGCAGCATCGCAGCTGCCCGAAGGTTTCATATACCAGCGCGATTTTCTAACGGCTGAAGAAGAAGCCGCACTGCTCACCGAAGTTCGTGCGCTGCCGCTCGCGGAAGCAAAATACAAGGAATACACCGCGAGGCGGCGCACGGCGAGCTACGGCGGCCAGTACGACTACACGCTGCACAAGCTCGAGGCGGCACCGACATTTCCCGAATTTCTCTTGCGGTTGCGCGAGAAGGTCGGGGGTTGGGTTGGCATTCCCGCAGAAAAGTTCGTCCATGGCCTGGTGAGCGAATATCGGGCTGGAACGCCGCTCGGGTGGCATCGCGACGTGCCAAACTTTGAAACGATCGTGGGCATTTCGCTGGCGGGCAACGCACGCATGCGGCTGCGGCCGTATCGGCCCGGAGAAAAGCAGCGGCGCGAAGACGTCATCGCGCTCGAGCTCGAGCCGCGGTCCGCATACATCATTCGCGGCAGCGCGCGCTGGGGCTGGCAGCACAGCGTCTCGCCGACGAAGGAGCTTCGCTACTCGATTACTTTCCGCACAGCACGCGGAAATGCATAAGCTTCCCCGCGACTTCTACGACCGCGACACGGTCGTCGTCGCGCAGGAGCTTCTCGGCAAATGCCTCGTTCACGTTTCCGGCGGCGTCCAACGCATCGGACGCATCGTCGAAGTCGAGGCTTACCTGGGCCCCCACGATCTCGCGGCGCATTCGGCCAAAGGGCTGACGCCGCGGACGAAGACGATGTTCGGGCCGCCGGGACATGCATACGTCTATCTCATCTACGGCATGTATCACTGCATGAACGTGGTCACGCAGCCCGAAGGCACGGCTTCCGCGGTACTGCTGCGCGCGCTCGAACCCGTGCAGCACGTCGAAGGCCGCACGCAAGGGCCGGGTCTGCTGTGTCGGGCCATGCACATCGACAAACGCCTGAACGGGCACGACCTCCTGAGCGACGACTTCTACATCGCCGACGACGGCTACCCGCGCAAGTTCAGCATCGTAAAGCGCCCGCGCATCGGTGTGGATTACGCGGGCCACTGGGCGAAGCGCCTGCTGAGGTTCTATATCAAGGGCACGCCTTACGTGTCGCGGCGTTGATATGAAAGACGCGGCGCCAGCCGATCAAAGGTGCATTTGCGCCCGATGAGCGGCGTAGCTTTATCTCAGCTTGATACCCTCCGCCGCAAGCGCCGAGGTCACCGCCACCGCGACTTCGCTTCGCGCTTTCATCCATTCTTCGATGTGGTCGGTCGAGAACCGCAACTCGAAACCCATCCAGTCCGGTCCGAGCCTCACCAGCAGCGCTTCGGGAGCCGGAGTCTTGCGCACCATGGGATGCTCACTTGCGACGCGCTCGAGGACCGCAATGACGTGCGCAGGCTCGCTGCCGAGCATCACCGAGATCGGCAGCTCCACGCCGCGCTGACGGGCGGAAAACGTCCAGTTCACGACCCTGTCGGAGATGAGCTTGCCGTTAGGTACGATGACTTCGGAGCCGTTCGAGGTGCGAACGATGCTCGCGCGGATGCCGATCCGCTGCACTACACCCGTCGCATCGTCCATCTGGATCATGTCGCCCACCTGAACGGGCCGCTCGAATAGCAGGATCAGGCCCGAGACGAAGTTGTTGAATATGGTCTGCAGCCCGAAGCCGACACCTACCGTGAAAGCGCCTGCGAGTATCGTGAACTTCGTCATGTCCACGCCGATGATGCCCATCGCGATGAAGAACCCGGCGACGAGAATCGCGTAATGCACGGTTCTCGAGATCGCGTACGGCAGGCCCCGTTTCAATTTCGCGTGCGGAAAGACTTCTTCGTCCAGCACGAACTGCACGACTCTCGAAACGAGAAACGAGGCCCAGACGGCGAGCACGAATGAAAGTACGTCCGCAGAGGAGATGCTGATTGCACCGATCTCGAGCTCAGCGTTGAGCGCGGCTCGTACGGCGTAGATCACGCGGTCGCGCAAGGCGAGCCTGTCGAGCAGGACGAGTCCCCACCAGACGAGGGCCCATGCATTGAGCAGCCACCGCATTCTGTGGCGGAGAAGCTCGCGGTGTCGCCGCACCATGCCGAAAAGCGTGAGCGGGCGGGCACGCAGCGCCATTGCGAGCAGCGCATCGAGGATCTCCAGCACCGTGTAGAGCAGCAGTCCGAAGTACATCGCGCGCAGGAGCGCGTTGCCTGCCAGGTTCGCGAGACCCACATAGCCGTAGACGTTCATGAGTGCCGTGGCCGCAAACACGACCGACGCGACGCGCAGACCCACGCTCAACAACCGCGAGTGCCGGTGCGCTGGTTGCGGCCCGTTTTCGGGAGCCGTGTGTCGCAGGAACCAGAAGAGGAATGCCGAGGCGCCCAGCATTTCCGCCACGAAAATCGCGCGCGGCACGAGCTCGATCGATGCGGTGACGAACCGCACCTGGTCGATGAAGAAGAGAACGAGCACGCCGTAGAGCAGCGGCCGCAGATAGGGTGCCGCGAGTCGTCTCAGCACGACGACCGCCGGTATCAGCGCCGCAGCACCGATGAATGCCCAGAGTAAGCGCGGCGCCTGTGGATAGATCCAGCGGCTCGCCATGAACGCGAGGACGAGCGCCGTCGCGATTGGATAAGCCACCACATTCGATGCGTGCTGAAGCTCGGGCTCCGTTTTGACCCAGGCACCCAGCCGCAGCCTCGCCCAGTACAGCAGTGCGGCGAGCGCGACGAAAAGCGCGAAGTGAAACAGCAGGCGGTCGGCACGACGTTCCACGTATGTCTGGAGCGTTGTCCATTGCGCTTCGCGAGCTTCCTGGCTGTCGACGGGGATACGCTGGCCCGCCTGCGCCAGCGCTTCGCCGTCCCAGAGCGCCGGGCTGTCGCGGCTGAACATACGGGCGAGCGTCACATCGCGCGCCTGCCTGATCATCTCGATCGCTTCATCGATCCTCAACGCCTGTGCTGCGATGCGGCTTTCCAGTTTCAGCGCGAGCGCGCGCTGCGCTTCCGATGTGCTGCGCGTTCGTGTGATCGAGGTACGCAAAGACTCGATGCGGCTGGTGACCTCTGTCGGGGCGTTTTCCTTCTGTGCGAGCGCAAGGGTCTCGTTCCAGCGTTCGCCGAGTTCCGTCACGCGCGCGAAATTTCGCTCGAGCAGCGCGATGCGCTGCTCGAGCTCGCGGGTCCAGATCGCGAGTGGCGCCCGCGCGGTTTGCCATCCGCGCTCGAGGTTTCGCAGGAGCTCGAGCGAAGGCATGCGCGAGACGATGCGCGTGGTTTCCTTCGAGCGCGCGTCGATCTCGCGAGCAAGCGCCGGGAGCTCTTTTTCGATTTGCGCGAGGCGGTCGTCGGCGGCCGTGGCGGTCGTGATCTCCCGCAGCGCGGCGGTCGCGAGCTCCAATTGCGCGCTGATTTCCGCGAGCGGCACGGGTTCGGGCACCGGGCGCGGCTTTTCCTCGGCGCCGGTCCTGGTATCGGCGGGAACGTCCGCTGCCGCAGCCGGTCGCGGGCAGGGGACGATGCAAACGAGCATCCACAGGCAGCCGAGCATGCTCGCCGTGGCGAGATGTCGCCGCAAGCAGACGGTTCGGTGGTCCTCGGGAAGAATCATCGGGGCAGGGTTCCTCGAGCGCGGCAAGCGCAGATCGCGTCGCGGATGAAAAGCAATAGCCGGTCCGGGACGGGCGACGTCGCATCGCGAGAAATTGCTAGAATCGCGGCATGAAAATCCTGCGACGTGTGCACATCGCGTTCGCGTTCTTCGCCGCGCTGGTCGCGGTGCTCGCGTATGCGCAAACCGGCGAAAACGTTCTCTACGAGAAGCCGTCGGCCTACAACAACATCATCGTGACGGAGGATGCCGCCGGTTACCGGGTCCTGCGTTTCGAGCGCGGGGGCGCGCGGCAGAGCATCGGAAAACCGGGGGAGCCCGAATATCTGGGCTTTGCGTACACCAAGGTCGCGTTCGTGGGCCTCGCGCTCGTGCCCGAGCCCGCGCGTATTCTCGTCGTGGGCGTCGGGGGCGGCACGATGCCGATGTTCCTGCGAGCCTACTATCCAAACGCCAGCATCGACGCGGTCGACATCGATCCCGACGTCGTGCACGTAGCCAGGGAGTATTTTGGATTTCGCGAAGACGAGCGCATGAAAGCCCACGTGGGTGACGGGCGCGCATTCGTCGAAAGTGCACGTGAGCCGTACGACATCATCTTTCTGGACGCGTTCGGTACTCGCAACGTGCCGCCGCATCTCACGACGGCCGAGTTCATGCGAGCGGTGCGCCGCGCGGTAAAACCCGGAGGCGTCGTCGTCGGGAACATCTGGGGTCGCGGCGCGAATCCGCTGTTCGATTCGATGGTACGCACCTACCAGGAAGTCTTCGACGAGCTCTACATGCTCGATGTGCCCGGCACGACGAACAGGATCCTGCTCGCGCTACCCCGCAAACGGGGGCTGGACCGCGGGGCGCTGATGCAGCTTGCACGGACTACGGGCACGGCCAAACGCTTCCAGTTCGACCTCGGCGCAATCGACGAGAGCCAGTTCCATGTACTCGGTCAGAAAAACAAGACCGGCCGCGTTCTTCGCGACTCCGAGATAGCGCGACCGGCCGCGGCGGCGACTCAATAGGATGCGTATGCCCAAGGCGCTCGAAAGCTTGCTCGGTTGTCCACGTGGCGTGTGGGAGCGCTTCCATGGATTTCTCGAAAATTGTGCCGAGCGCCACGTCGCGCATGGCTTTGGGCGCTCCAGTACAAGCGCCGCTACACGAACCCCGATCTCATCGAGAAGTATCGGCAGAAGCGCTGACGCGGCCCGCAGTCGGTGCGATCGCGCGTGCGGTCGCGGTGCTCGTGCATTTCTGGTAGGGTTAACCGGCCTTCCCGAAACAACCGATAGCCTGGAGCTCACATGGATCGCAGAACGTTTCTGAAAGCCGGCCCGGCGCTGCCCACGGCCGCTGTCATTGCGGGCCTGCCGCGGCTAGCGGGCGCGAATACGGGCAGCGCATGGCGTGCCTATGAAGTGGTTACGCGAGTGCAAGTGCTCGATGCAGAAGGTGTGACCCGGGTGTGGCTCCCGGCGCCGCTCACGGTCGACACCGATTACTTCAAGAATCTCGGCAGCACGTGGCGCGTGGAAGGCGGAAAGGTCGCATACGTTGAGGAGCCGAAGCATCGCGCCGGCATCCTTTCGGCGCAGTTCGAGAGCACGACGCAAAATCCCGTGCTCGTCATGACGAGCCGCTTCGCAACGCGCGACCGCGCGGTCGATCTGAAGACCGCGCCGCGCGGGGGCGTGCGCGAGGAGCGCGCCGAGCTCAGGACGGCGCTCGAAGCGACGGAGCTCATCCCGACCGACGGTATCGTGCGCGAGACGGCAACCCAGATCACGCGCGGGCAGCGCACCGACGTAGACAAGGCTCGCGCGATATACGAGTGGATCGTCGAGAACACGTTTCGCGATCCGAAGGTGAAAGGCTGCGGCTGGGGCGACATCAAGAGCATGCTCGAGACGGGGAACCTGGGCGGCAAGTGCGGCGATCTGAACGCACTCTTCGTCGGGCTGGCGCGCTCGGTCGGGGTGCCTGCGCGCGATATTTATGGCGTGCGCGTCGCGAAATCCGAGCACGGTTACGTGAGCCTCGGCGCTAACACCGAATCGATCACGCGCGCGCAACACTGCCGGGCAGAGTTCTGGTCGCAGGCCCATGGGTGGGTGCCCGTTGATCCCGCAGACGTGCGCAAAGTGGCTCTCGAAGAGCCGCCGGGGAATCTGCCGCTGAACCACGAGAAGGTGCGCGTCGCACGCGAGCGGCTGTTCGGCTACTGGGAAATGAATTGGCTTGCCTACAACCGCGCGCATGATCTGCAGCTTCCCGGCGCCTCCGACTGGAAAGTCCCGTATTTCATGTATCCGGACGGACAAACCTCGCGTGGACGGCTCGATCCGCTCGAACCCGATCGCTTCCAGTACACGATGACGGCGAAAGAGCTGAAAGCCTGACGAAGCGCCAGCAGACAGCGCTAGCGCGACGTAGGCAGGTTTCGAAGAACAGCGGTAGCCATGCCGCTGTTTTTTTTGGTGTGCGTCAGCTCATCTGCGACTGCAGGTAATTCTGCAGCCCGATGAAGTCGATGAGGTCGAGCTGCGTCTCGAGCCAGTCGATGTGCTCTTCTTCGTTCTCCAGGATGTCCTCGAGCAGCTCGCGGCTGACGTAGTCCTGTACCGATTCGCAGTGCGCGATCGCTTCGAGATACATCGGCCGCGCCGCGCGCTCGAGATCGAGATCACACTTCAGCATCTCGGGTACTGTTTGCCCTATCAAAAGTTTTCCGAGGTCCTGGAGATTCGGCAGGCCTTCGAGGAACAGTATGCGTTCGATGAGCTTGTCGGCGTGTTTCATCTCATCGATCGACTCCTTGCGCTCATGCTCGTAGAGCTTGCCGAGCCCGAGGTTCTGGAACATTTTCGCGTGGAGGAAGTACTGGTTGATCGCCGTGAGCTCCTGTTTGAGCGCGGCATTGAGGTGCGAGACGACCTTGGGATCACCTTTCATCGTTCTTTCTCCGGGAGAGCCGCATGCACACGTTCTTGCTCGGCGGCGGGCGCGCGAACGTGCGCCGACCCTGGAGTATAGGTCGTGCTGGACGAAGCGGTCAGGCTGCAGCGGTAACCCCTGCAGGGCACGAGGCAGCAGCGGTCGCTTTTCGCGTCTCTTCGGCAAGGATTGCGAGCGCGGCGGAAGCACACATGCCGCACTGCGAGGCGATGCCGAGCTCCATCTTGAGATCCGAAAGGGTTGCGGCGCCGTTGCGGATGCAGCGCCGCACTTCGGTGTCGGAGACAGGGTTGCAGATGCAGACGTACATGTCAGGAAACCCAGCTTGTTTAATGCGAATAATTATCACTAATATGGTCAGACTTTGCAACCCATCAACGTGGAAATGACCGTGATATGTATCACGATCAAAGGCTTATACACGACCTAGCGCGCACGCCCGACCATCTTGCGGCTGTTAATGAGAATAGTTATCATCGTCACCATGTCCGATGGTGGAGCTATGCATGCATGATCCAGAGACTCGCCCCGAGTTGCTGCTCGCCGCCTTGTTGCACCTCATCACGGCGTACCGTCGCCGGGCCTGCCCGGCGCTGGCTTCATGTATCGCGCGCCACTTCGCATGCCTTGCTGCACACCCGCGTGCGCACCGGCTGATTCGTGACGTGGCTGCTGGCGCGGCGCCGGAGTGGGAACGCGCTGCTGACGTGTCTTGAGAGGCGGCCGACGTAGAGCGGCGTCGACGGGATGACGAAAAGCTCGAACGTGTTCGCTACGACGCGAATGCCGGCTCGGCGGGCAGTCGGAACTCGGCGCGGATGCTGCTCTCGAACTGCTTTGCCGTGAGCGGGCGGCTCTTGAAAGCGCCCTGATACGCGTCACAGCCGAGCGATCGCAGAATCTGCAGCTGCTCGGCCGTCTCGACGCCTTCCGCCACGACTTTCAATCGGAGGTTGTGCGCGAGCCCGATCGTCGCCTTGACGATCGCCGCGTCGTCGAGATCCGACGACACCTCACGAATGAACGAGCGGTCGATCTTCAGCTTGTCGATCGGCAATCGCTTGAGATAGCTCAGGCTCGAATAGCTCGTTCCGAAATCGTCGATGGCGACCTGCACGCCGATCTGACTGAGCTTTTCGAGCGCGACGATCGCCTCCGCGGGATTGTGCATGACGACGCTTTCGTTGACTTCGATCTCCAGGCATTCCGCAGCGAGACGGCTCGCTGCCAGCGCGTGGCGGATCGTCTCGAAGAGCTCGCTCTGGCGAAACTGCGCGCCGGAGATGTTGACGGCCATGCGCAGATCGGGGAGTCCCGTCTCCTGCCACGCCCTGTTCTGTGCGCATGCGTGTTCGATCACCCACTTGTCGATCGCGACGATGAGGCCGGTGTCCTCCGCGAGCGGTATGAAGTCGGGCGGCAGGAGCAGGCCTTTCTGCGGGTGACGCCAGCGCACGAGCGCTTCCATCCCGATAATGGCGCCATCGGCTACGTTTACCGTGGGCTGGTAGTGAAGCTCGAAGTCTCCCTGACTCACGGCGCGCCGCAGATCGTTTTCCAGCATGAGCCGCTCCGGGAAGAACGTGGCCATGTCCGGCGCAAACACCTGAAACGTGTTGCGACCTGCCTGCTTCGCGCTGTACATCGCAGCATCGGCCCGGGTAATCAGCATCTGTGCCGTGTCGCCATGCATCGGGAAGACGCTGATGCCGATACTTGACGTGACGAAGAGCTCCTGTTCATGGACGCGCAACGGTTCGCGCAGCGCATCCAGAACCTTCGCGGCAATGTTCGTCGCGTCTTCTACATTCGCGACTTCCCGCAGCAGCAGCACGAACTCGTCGCCGCCCGGTCGCGACACCGTGTCTTCGGCGCGAACCAGGGCCTGGAGCTTCGCGGCTATCGCGCGCAACAGCTCGTCACCCACGAAATGCCCGAGCGAATCGTTGACGACCTTGAATCGGTCCAGATCGACGAAGAGCACGGCGCAGCGCAGCTTGCCTCGATCGGCATGCACGATCGCCTGCTGGATGCGGTCTTCGAGGAGCAGGCGATTGGGAAGCTTCGTCAAAGGATCTTGCAGCGCGAGCCTCTGCAGCTCGTCATTCGCGCGCTTCAGCGATTCGGCGATCGCTGCGGTTCTCGAGGCAAGCCGTGCATCCCCGGTCGACAACGCCAGCGTTACGCAGAGAACCGCCGCCGTCGTGCCTGCCAGAGTACCGGCCAGCCACGAATTATCGACTACAGGACCGGTGAGACAGATCGTATCGGGGTGGAATTGCGCTGCAGCCATCCCGGTGTAATGCATGCCCGCGATTGCGCAGCCCATCACGACAGCGCTGCCGAACTTCGCGTATTTGAACAAGTCGGAAGCCTCACGCAGCGTGAAAGCGATCCACAGGGCCGCGAAGCTGGCTGCCACTGCAATGGCGATCGAAGCGAAGAAGAGAACGGGATCGTACGTAACCGGCGGGTGTGTCTGCATCCCCGCCATTCCCATGTAGTGCATGGCGGAGATGCCCGCGCCCATGATCACGGCGCCGAGGACGAGTTTGCGTACGGTGAGCGTGTCGCTGCTCACCACATGCAGCGCGAAGCCCGAGACGACGACGGCGATCAGCATCGACGACAGCGTGATCGGAACGTCGTATCCGACCGGGATCGGCAAGTGGAACGCGAGCATGCCGACAAAGTGCATCGACCAGATCCCAAGCCCCATCGAGCACGCGCCGCCGAAGAGCCATGCTCTTGCAGGCTTGCCTTGAGAGACGGTGATCCGACCGGCGAGATCGAGGGCGGTATACGACGCGAGTATCGCGACGAGCAGCGACACGAATACGAGAGAATAGTTGTAGGTCGCCGTCATGGATGCGTTCTGTGGGACCTGCGGGTCGCCGATAACCGTCGATATTAATGTCATCGGTGGCGGCAGTGGCAATCGCTGCACGCGTTTATGTGCGATGTGTCACATCGTGTGCGAGCGTTGTATCGCGCGCGAGAATCAGATGCCGCCGACGTGAAATGCTTTGTGAGCGCCTGCGCACGGCACAAATACGCAATCGGATGGATTGCCGCGCGCGTCGAATGAGCAGCGATTTCAGGCGAAGCGCAGACCGATGTCGAACGTACCCTCGTAACCGCGCTCACTCTGGTTCAGCGCGAGCATGAGTTGTCTCCCGCCCCGGAGAAACAATCCGTCCTGTTCGTTGTATCTGTCGCGCCGGCCGCGCGCGGCGTACGGCGGCTGCCCCAGCGCGCGGTCCGTCACCGCGTCGTCGAAATAGATTTGCGACGTGAATTCGTAGCCGCGCGTTCGCGATTCACGCGTGCGGATCTTGAAGTGAAGATGCACGGCTCGTCCGCGATACCAGCCCGGATAGATCGTGGTGAACGTCACGCGACCGTTCCTGTCCGTCAGCTGATATCCGCGCAGAAATTTTTGACCAGCGGTCGATCCGAACGCGTCGTGCACGCCGGAGTACGCACCTGCAGCATCGCATTGCCAGAGATCGACGCGCGCGTCGACAAGCGGTTCGCAACGTTCGGCGATGCGTGACACTCTGAAGCTCACGCGCAGCGGCAGGCCGGGTTTTACGACGCCCGTCGACGGGTCCGAGCGGATGTCGGAGCGATCGAGTGTTTCATCGATGAAGAAAGGGCCTTCGATCTGCTCCGGGCGCACGATGCACCCGGGCAGGGTCGGCGACGCCTGCGGCTGAGCGAGACCGCAGCGCGTGCCCAGCAATAGCAGACCACCTGCGCCGAAGCGCGCGAGTACTTGTCTGCGGCTGGCCAACTTAAGGCGCGGGTTGCTCGTCGGC
>Ga0075431_100001032_pt1 | contig 24824 bp, 20 predicted proteins | sample RhiMetdeltSRZDD5_FD_75297 | JGI IMG/M metagenome (GOLD analysis project Ga0075431, IMG submission 75297) | Populus rhizosphere microbial communities from Tennessee, USA - Rhizosphere MetaG P. deltoides SRZDD5 | ecosystem: Host-associated > Plants > Roots > Rhizosphere > Soil | place: USA... | reverse complement strand
CGCCCAGTCTCATTCTGATGGACGAGCCCTTCACCTCGCTGGACGCCGGAGCAGCCGACCAGCTGCGAGCCGACCTTGGGGCGCGGCTCGCGGCGGGAGCTGGGATCGTGATGGTCACCCACCAGTTGACTGAAGTGTGGGATCTGGCCGCACGGGTCGCGGTGCTTGCGGGTGGACGCTGGATCGCGGACGAGCCTCGGGCCGGCTCCATCGAAACCTTCCTGCCCCGCTACCACCGAATGACCAGTGCGTAGGGCGCTTCGGCTCGCGGCTGCCATCGCCGCCAAGGACATTCGCGCCGAGTTGCGCAGCCGGACCGCGCTGATCTCCGCTCTGGTCTTTGCGGCGCTGGTCCTCGTGGTCTTCAATTTTGCCCGCGATCCGACGTCGCTGGCGGCGACCGCGCTGGCACCCAGCGTGCTCTGGGTGACGTTCGCCTTGGCTGCCATGGTAGCGATGAACCGGGCATTCATGATCGAGCGGGAGAATTCCGCGCTGGACGGCTTGCTACTCGCCCCGGTACCCCGGGAGGCGCTCTTTCTGGGAAAGCTCCTGGCGAACCTGGCCTTTGTGGGAACCGTCGAGCTGGTCACGCTCCCGCTATTCACGCTTTTCTTCAATATCAGCCTATTGCCGCGACTGCCCGGTTTCCTTGCCGTCACGGCGCTCGCCACGATCGGTTTCGTGGCAGTCGGTACCATCTTCAGCGCCATGGCGGTACGAACCCGGTTCGCCGAACTGATGCTGCCGGTGCTCCTGCTTCCGTTCATGGTGCCGCCCCTCATTGGAGCGGTGCAGGTAACCAGCCGCCTGTTGGCCGACCGTCCATTGAGCGAGCTCTGGGGCTGGCTTAGGTTACTCGCCCTCTATGATGTCGTGTTCGTGACCCTGTGCACCCTGGCGTTTTCCGCGGTGGTTGACGAATGACCTCACCTCGGACGCAAGCCCAGTCCCCCTTCCGGGTGCTGCGTCGCGGGTTCGGGTTGAGCGCGGTGGGATTGGTGGGTCTTGCTGTGGTCTATGTCGTCGCGCTCGGCTATACCCCGGTCGAGGCGCGGCAGGGCCTGGCGCAAAAGATTTTTTATCTGCACGTGCCTGCCGCCTGGAGCGCACTGCTTGCCTTCTCCCTGGTCGGACTGGCGAGCTTGTTGTACCTCTGGCTGCATGACCCCAGACTGGACCGCTTTGCCGCTGCGTCAGCCGAAGTCGGGGTGGCATTTAGCCTCGTCATGCTGACTACTGGGCCCATCTGGGCCAAGCCGATCTGGGGAACCTGGTGGACCTGGGATGCCCGGCTGACGCTCACCTTGTTCCTGTTTTTCCTCTTTGTCGGCTACCTGGCGCTCCGGGCGGCGGTGCAGGATCCCCATGAGCGGGCCCGCTTCAGTGCAGTGGTCGGAATTTTGGGGATGCTGCTGGTCCCCTTCATTCATCTCAGTGTCTATCTCTTCCGTACGCTGCACCCGCAGCCGATTGTCCTCAAACCGAGCGCGCCTTCGCTGCCGCCCGAAATGCTACGAACCCTGCTGCTCTCGACCGTGGTGTTCACGGTCCTGTACCTGGGGCTGGTGACGCTTCGGTACGGGATCGCCCTGGCTGAGGAGGCCCGGGAGGCAGCGGCAGATGGGTGAGCCTCCTGACAATGGCGCTTATCTGGTCGCCGCCTACGTGGTCACCGCGGCGATCCTGATTGGCTATTGGTTGCGTCTCTGGCGGCTTGCCCGGAAGAGCGGGGCCGGGGCTGAGAAGCGGACCCGCTAGTCGGATGTTCTCCGCCGGTGGGGACCTCGCGCCGGGAGCAGGACGTACTCCCACAGCAACGTCGCCAGAATCGCCCCCACGATCGGACCGATCCAGTACACCAGGTGCCCCACCCATGCACCCGCAACGAGAGCGGGACCGAACGCGCGCGCGGGGTTCATGGCGGCGCCGGTGAGGGGTCCACCCACCAGAATGTCGAACAACAGTACCAGTCCGATCCCGAACCCTGCGACCCGGGGAGCGTCGGGCGAGACCGCAGTTCCGTAGACTGCCGTCATCAGAAAGAAGGTGAGAACCGCCTCCAGCCCGATGGCCTGACCCAGGGTGACGGAGCTGGCGATCACCGGCACCCCCAGGACGGCGTTCCGCACGGCACTGGCGGGAAACAGCATCTTCACCAGCAGCGCCGCGACCACGGCAGCGGCGAGCTGGGTGATGATGTAGGCCACAGCTGAGGCAGCATCAATCCGTCGGCCGACCAGCAAGCCGATCGTGACTGCCGGATTCAGGTGGCCTCCCGAGATGGTCATGGTGGCCGAGATCATGACCGAGAGCACCACGGCATGAGCGAGGGCAATCCCGAGAAGCCCGATGCCACTGTTGGGAAATCCGCCGTTCACGACGACTACGGCTGCTCCCACGAACACCAGACCGAACGTGCCGAGCGCCTCGGCGGTCAACCGACGTGCGAGAGTAGGCATGCGCCATTCCTTATAAATAGAGATGGTGCGGAACCCGCGGCGGAGGCTGCGCGGCGAATGTAGGAGTTTATTTCGCTCGGCGGAAGAGGAGGGCGGCGTTGATGCCGCCGAATCCAAAGGAGTTGCTGAGCAGGTAATCGGGCTCGAGGTTCAGACCGGCGGCGTCCACGTGGGTCAGGTCGCAGGCCGGATCGGGCGAGCTCAGGTTTACGGTTGGAGGCACCCACTTGCGTTGGCTGGCCAGGGCGCAGATGGCCGCCTCGATGGCTCCGCTGGCGCCGAGCGCATGACCGTAGTAGCCCTTCGTTCCGCTGAAGGCCAGCCGGTAGGCATGGTCGCCGAACACCTGCTTGATCGACGCGGTCTCGGTCGCGTCGTTGAGCGGCGTCGACGAGCCGTGGGCGTTGATGTACCCCACCTCACCCGGAGCCACGCCGGCGTCCGCCAGCGCGTTGCGCATGGCCCGTGCGGCCTGCCTGCCGTCGGGACGCGGAGCGGTCATATGGTAGGCATCGTTGGTCAGCCCGAAGCCGCAGACCTCGGCGTAGATGGGTGCTCCGCGGGAAATGGCACGGGACTGCTCTTCCAGTACCAGTACGGCGGCGCCTTCCGCCATGACGAATCCGTCGCGGGCCTCGTCGAACGGACGGCTCGCGTGGGCCGGATCCTCGTTGCGGGTGCTCATGGCCCGGATGATGGCAAAGGCTCCGAAGCAGAGTGGCGCCAGCGGGGCTTCCGCCCCTCCAGCCACCATCGCGTCGGCTTCGCCCCGGGCAATTGCGCGGTACGCTTCACCGATTGCAATGGCGCCGGAGGCACAGCTCATCCCATTGGTCGAGTTGGGGCCGGTGAAGCCGAACTCGATCGCGATGTTGCAGCTCGCTGCTCCGGCGAACACCGTTAAGGCCAGGGCCGGGTCGACAGCCCGAGGCCCGCCGGTCAGGAAGTTGTGGTACTGCCGCTCACCGTGTGCCACGCCGCCGAGCGCCGTTCCCATTATTGCGCCGATCCGATCCAGATCTTCGCGCGCCGGATCGAGTTGGGCATCCGCCAATGCCATGCGGGTAGCGGCCACGCTGAACTGGGAGAAACGATCGAGCCGCTTGACCCGCCGCTCCTCCAGATGATCCGAGGGCAAGAAGTCGGTCACCTCGCCGGCTATGCGCGACTTGAACATCGACGGGTCGAACCGGGTAATGCAGCGAACCGCGGATTCCCGACGCATCAGCCCCTGCCATAGCCCTTCCACTCCCAGTCCGATGGGAGTGATGGCGCCGATTCCGGTGATCACAACTCTTCGCAGACTCCTCATGGCTTTCCGTTCCGCCCTTCCACGTGGCGCTTGATTCCGGCGAGAGTCCGGGAGGCAATGCCGTGAATGAACACCGGCCCAATGACCCAGGATGCGGCTGCCCGTCCCACCAGAGGCCAGCCTGGACCGTTCCACTGGTGCACGATCGTCACCTCGGTTGCTTCACCCGAGGGCTCCAATTGCCAGACCACGTCCATTCCCGTCGTTATTCCCCGCACGTGGCGATAATGGACTGAGGCTGCGGGCTGATCGATCCACATCTCTGAGACCCACCAGGTCGGATACTTCAAGCGGCCGAAGGGACGCCAGGCAGCCATCTCCACCAGCGCTTCCGTACCCTGGTGCTGGAGCACGCGGACCCAGCGGTAGTGGCTCAGCATCGCCGGCCACTGTTCGACGTCCACAGCGGCTCGGAACACACGCTCGATTCCGGCATTCACCCGAATCCGATCGAGCGTCCGCATCAGGTGCCGGCCCGCCAGGTAGCAACCAGGCGAAACCCCCTCTTCTGGTCGACCCGGCCCCTCACCCCTGCCAGCTCCAGCAGGTCCAGCAGCTCACGGCGGCTGAACCCCCGGCGGATCGAAGTCACTCCATCGGTGCGGGTCACGGCATCGAACCCGAGAAGCCGCGCTCCGAACCTGAAGGATGGTGCCGCCAAGGAGTGCCGGCGCAGGTCGGCGATGATCACTGCACGGCGGGCCATCCGGTCACAGGTGCGGAACAGGTGGACGATGCTGTCGGGAGACAGATGGTGGGCCACCTGACTCACCAGCACCACGTCCACGCTCTTGTCGCGAATCGGCGGGGTACCAGCGCAAGCCACAATCGTGGGCACGCCGTTCCGGACCGCCAGGGCTGCCGCTGCCCGGTTGAGCTCCAGCCCGACCGGCACGATCTCGATCCTCCGCTTGGCGCCCCACTGCACCGCCGTGCGCGGGAGATCGCCAAGGCCGGTCCCCACATCCAGCAGTGCCACCCTCTGTCCCGGGGAGACGTCGCCCAGAGCGCGGCTCAGTCCGTAGCGCACCGCCGCGGCGCCCCCGAACCAGCGGTTGGCGCGCGCGATGTTGCGAAGCGACTCGGCCACGATTGCGGGATCGGCTCCCGGGTCATCCAGGAGCTCACTGCCAATGGGGCTGATGACTAGCTCGGGCATGCTATTCGATGGCGGCGTAGCCGCCGCGATAGTAGAGCAACGGGCGTCCCTTGCTGGTGGATCCGCCGATTACTCGTGCGAGCACGATGGTGTGATCACCGCCCGCATACTCGCCACAGCGCTGGCACTCGATGTGGGCCAGAGCCCCGCCCAGGAGAATGAGCCCATCCGGAGTCTGGTGGTATCCCACGCCGTCGAAGCGGTCCTCATACCGGTCGGCAAAGCGGCGGGCCAGCGTTTCCTGAGTGCTGGAAAGCACGTTCACCGCGAAGAACTTCGCCTGGAGGATTGCGTCGTGCATTTCGGCCTCGTGTTCCACGCACACCGAGATTAGAGGCGGATACAGCGAAACCGAGGCAAGACTGTTCGCGGTCATCCCTAGAAGCCGCCCCTCCGGAGTGGCCACGGTGAGCACCGCCACGCCGGTGGCAAACCGGCCCAGGAGCTGGCGGAACTGGGCAGCGTCGACCTCGGGGGTGCTCAGAAGACCATCCGGTAAATGAAAGCCGGCTTGAACAGCTCCCGGACCGGGACAAATCCGCCCGCCACCCCGATTGCGGTATGGGCCATGTCATCGTAGCGGCCCAGGCGGGAGACCGTGCGATCGAAAAGGCGGGGGAAATACATGAGATACCGGGTAACTCTTTCCATCAGCCACTTTCCGGCAAACGCCTGGCGGCGCAGCCGCTGGTATAGGCGCAGTGCCTGGGGATCGACTGGCCCGGGTTCGGCCAGGGCCGGGATCATGCTTTCTGCCACCAGCTCGGCTCCGCGTAGCGCGCTATAGATCCCGTCCCCGGTGACCGGGTCGTAGAAATCGGCAGCGTCGCCTACCAACAGGCTGGAAGCAGTTACCACCCGACGGGAGCGAACTGCAAAGGGGCCGGTCGCCATGATGGACCGGACCACTCGCCCGGGTTTCAATCGGTCAGCCACGCCGGGAAATTCGGCCAGGCATTCGAAAAAGAATTCCGCCGGCCTCCCCCGGGCGGCCGAGGCTCGCCGACTCGGCACGACCAGCGCAACGTTGACCAGGTCATGCTCGATCCGATTCAGTCCGATGTAACTGGTCGGTCCAAAGTGCAGCTCGGCCGAAGAGCTCATGTCTGCCACTCCGGCGAGATGGGCGACAAAAGCCATTCGGCGAGGATTTCCGTGGGTCCGCCGCCCGATGAGCCGGGCCACTGCCGATCTCAGCCCGTCGGCTCCCACCGTGAGTCGCGCCCGGATGGGATGCCGGCGACCGGAACCATCCCGGACCAGCGCGCCCACAACCGATCCCCTTTCCAGGAGCAGCTCGGCCAGGCTGGTTCGTTCCAGAACCGAGGCACCGGCGGCGCGAGCATTCCGGACCAAAGCAAGATCGAGGACGCGGCGAGAGACCGATAGTCCGGTGGGACGGTAGGGACGATACCGAGTGGCGGCAAAGCGGCCATGCGCGGTGGCGCCCCTGGCGCCGGTCACCTTCATACCCTCGAGGGCAGCCGCACCTTCCTGCTCCAACGCGGCTACTACTCCCAGCCGGTCCAGTATGCGCACCGCTTCCGGGCTCAGGTATTCCGCGCAGGCCTTTTCCCGGGGGAATTCAGCTCGATCCACCGCAACGACCGAGTAGCCGGCGCCAGCGAGCAGCGCGGCCGTGGCGCTGCCGGCCGGGCCGGCTCCTGCCACCAGGACATCCACCTGCTCAGGACAGTCCATCACAAAGCTGCCAGGCGATCCACGCCGCGGCGGTAGCCAGTCCCGTCGCCAGAAGGTTTACTCCATCGTTGTTCAGCCAGGGCCAGCCTCCGACCCATTGGGTTGTCGTTCCGCAGCGGTGCACTCGCCATTCACTGGGCTGGCGGCACTGGGGACAATGAAAGCGCCCTTGGGCCAAGCCGCCGAGGGCGGAATCCGCAACCATCCCGAGGAAACCTATCAGCGTTCCCACCGGCAGGAGCGCGAGTCTGCCGCTGGCAAGCGCGGCCGTGCCGGCCACCAGGGCTGCACCCGCGGCCGCGGCAACAGTGCCGAGCAGCGTCACGCCGCCACTGGTGCCCGGCGCTACCGGTGCGCCGAGCCACCACATTCTCGGGGGCACCCTGCTCCGAAGGCCCACCGCCGTGGCCCAGGTATCGGCCGCGGCGGCAGCGAGACTGGCGGTGACCAGCCAGAGCCGAAGCCCGGGCTCCGCGCTCGGAAGGACGGCGGCGATCGCCGCGGGGCCGCCATTGGCAAGCACTTGCCATGCATCTCGCCGGTCACTCTTCGGATCGAGGGAGGAGAGGTCGGTCCTGACGCCCAGCCGAGACACCATGTTGCTGGAGACGAAAAAAGCGGCCAGCACGGCGCCGCCTTCCCAGCCCGACCCCCAGAGGATCAGCACTCCGACCAGCCAAGCTGCCAGCAACCCGGACAGCGTCAGGGTACTGGCAGACCACGCAATTCCTGCCACACCCGCGCTGACCATCGCCGCCAGCGGGAGTGACGGCGGACTCAGCGGTCCCTCGCCTCCGCCCGCAGCAAGGCGAGAATGCGAGCCCGCAGCTTCTCGGGACAGGTCTCCCGCGCCGCGCGGGTCTCCAGCATGATGAGGAAGTTCTCCTCGAAGCGGGCATGCTTGAAGCAGGGACGACAGTGCTCCAGGTGGCGGCGAACCTCGACCATGAGCTCCTGGGTCAGCTCTTGCCTGAGATAGTCGTCCAGGTGGGCCATCGCCTTGGCGCAGTCGACCCCGCTCACGTGGGAGTCTCCCTCGGTTGGATGTAGCCCATCTCGACGGCGTGGGAGTACAGGTCCGCCTGGAGCTGGCGGCGAGCCCGGAACAGCCTCGACTTGACGGTTCCGACCGGAATTCCCAGCGTCTCGGCGATTTCGGCGTAGCGCATGCCTTCCACGTCGCTCAGCACCAGCACTTCACGAAACTCATCCGGAAGCGCATCGATGGCCTCGAGGACCCTGGCGTCCACGATCTGAGCGAAGAAGGAACCCTCCGGATCTACCTCCTGAATCGATCGGTCCAGGGCATAAGGCTCGATCGTCTCCAGATCCATAGCGATGGGCTCGTGTTTGCGGCGCCGGTAATCATTAATGAAGGTGTTGCGCAGAATGGTGAGCAGCCAACCCTTGGCGTTGGTCCCCGGGCGGTATTGTTGCCAGGAGCGGTAGGCCTTGAGCATGGTATCCTGTACCAGGTCCTCGGCCTGGCTGGTGTCTCCCGTCAGCCGCAGGGCAACCCGGTACAAAGCATCCAGGTGGGGCAGGGCCTCCTGATCGAAAGTCTGCCCCGCCGCGGAAGGTTCAGCCATAGCAGGCAATCTAGCCTCCTTTCTGACCTCTGGCCCGTCGGGGGATCGCTGACTATGTTCCGCGCCGATTCCTGTGCCCAAGCCCACCGTTCCCGCGCTCATCCCGCTCAGCCTGCTCGAGGCCATTCGCAACCTCGATACCCCAGTCGAGGACGGGCTCGATGAGCTGGCCGAAGAGATCGTGGTGCGCCGCCTCGGTCTGAGTCCCACCGTGGCCGCGCAGATCCAGCGCTATCGCCAGGCCGCCGAGCGCGGCACCGCGGTGGAGGTGGAGGAGACTGTCTCGGTGCTCAGACTGGTGGGACGGCGGGTCGATTCGGCCCTGGTTTTCGCTGACGCGGGCCGGCGCGCCGCTCGCTACGCCGCTCGGCAGCGGGGCCGGTCCTCTCGCACTCTGGTGAAAGTCGCCCCTGGCGGAGTTGGCCAAAGACTGGCACTCCGGAGCGCAACCCGGATTGCCCGGCGCGTCTTCGGGGGCGAGCTGAAGCCGCGTCCGCAGGATATCGAGGTCATGATGAATACGCCGCTCTCGATCGAGGCCCTGCCTACCGGCGAAGCCTGCGTGTTCTACGGCTCGGTCTATCAGGAGTTGCTGCGTCTGCTGACCGGATTCGAAGGTGCTCTGCTGCACGAGGGCTGCCGATCGCGGGGTCAACAAGCGTGCGTGTGGCGGACCGCAGTGGCGGAAGTCTACGAGTGATCGAGCTGACCGAGGTCCGGCAGGCGCTCTCGGAGGCCCGGGTGGATGGGTGGCTGCTGTTTGCCTTCCACGGTCTCAATCCGGTGGCGGTGCGGGTACTGGGACTCAGCGGCATGAACACCCGCCGCCTCTTCGTGCTGCTGCCGCGAGAGGGCGAGCCCACCGCCATCGTCCACAAGGTGGAGCGACACGGCCTGGGCCAATTCCCCGGCCGGGTCATTCCCTACGCCCGCTGGAGTGAGCTGCAGGAAGCCCTCGCGTCAGTGGTGGCGGGTCGCACCCTGGCCATGGAGATCTCGCCCAAGGATGCCGTCCCCTATCTGGACCGGGTTCCCTACGGCGTAGTGGAGCTGCTCCAGTCGCTGGGAGCCCGGATCGTGCCCTCTGGTGCCCTGGTGTCGCGCTTTGCCGCGCGATGGAGTGCCGCCGAAATCGAAGATCACCGCCAGGCGGCGGAGGTACTGGCCGATGTGGCCCGGACGGTTCTGAAGCAGGCGGTGCAGGAGACCGGGGGCAGCCTGACGGAAACCGCACTCCAGGCTCGGGTCGTGGCCGCGGTGGAGTCACGCGGGCTCGTCTTCAACGAACCTCCCATCGTGGGCTTTGGAGCCAACTCCGCCCAGCCGCACTACGAGCCTCGTCCTGGTGCCGATGCCGTACTCAAGAAGGGCGACCTGGTGCTGCTCGACCTGTGGGCCGGCCGCAGTCCGACCACGGTTTTCGCGGACCAGACCTGGATTGCCTTTGCTGGAAGCCGGGTGCCGCCCCAGGTGCAAGAGGTTTGGGAGACGGTGCGCCAGGCCCGCGATGCGGCCATAGAAGTGATCGGGCGAGCGGCCCGGGAGCGGCGGCGCATCACCGGGTACGAGGCCGACCGTGCCGCTCGCGCGGTGGTCGAAGCCGCCGGCTATGGCGACGCCTTCGTCCACCGTACCGGCCATTCGATCGATCGTGATCTCCATGGGTCGGGACCCCATCTCGATGATTACGAGACTCACGACGACCGAGAGCTGATGCCCGGGGTCGGCTTCTCGGTCGAGCCCGGGATCTATCTGAACGGCTCGTTCGGCATTCGGAGTGAGGTCAACGTTTTCATGACCGGCTCCGGTCCCCAGGTCACTCCCCGGGAGCCGCAGATGGAGGTGATTACGGCGTAGCCCGTCACACGCCCGCGACACTCTATGACGGCCTTCCCTGAGCCGAGCCGAGACCGTCCCCGATTTCATGCCGTGCTTCCCCGATTTCATTCCGCAACACCTGGCGCTGACGCCACTCGCGTTTCAACAGGCAACCTGGCCGGTTTCAGACAGTTACATTGGCAGCGCTGGGCCCGTGACTTTTCCTTGACACCCAATTTTTGCGACTTCATATTAGGCACCTGCCGACCGGGCCGCGGTCGCGCGACATGATTTCTCACGCTGTTCGAGCGGTTTTACGCCGTCCCCACACGCAATGTCAGGTAGTCATCCCACGCAGTCCCATTCCGAAGTAGGCCTTCGGGCCGACTGGGAGGCATGCGCGCCTCCCTTGTAAGCCGGCGTCACGGGTAGTTCCACGCCATTGGAGGACGATTCCATGAAGCAAAGCTGTGTTAGCGCCTTCGCTCGCGCCGCGCGACTCTTCGCGCTCGCGGCAGTCGTGCTGGGCTTTGGAGCGGGCTCGCTCCTGGCGCAGGGGTCGACTGGTAAAATCGAGGGCAGGGTGCGCGACCAAGCGGGAGCACCGATTGCCAACGCGCAGGTGTTTATCGTTGGTACGGCGTTTAACGCCCTTACCAACCCTCAAGGGTACTACTTCATCAACAACGTGCCGGCCGGGACCTACAGTGTTCGGGCCGCTTTTATCGGGTACAAGTCGACCCAGGTGGACGGCGTGAAGGTCCTCGCCGGCCAGACCATCACGGTCGACATCCAGCTGGAGCAGACCGCGGTCCAGATCGAGGAGATCACCGTGGTCCAGCAGACCCAACCGCTGGTCCCCCGCGACGAAGTGACCTCCAAGCAGCGGATCGACGGAGAGTTCACCAGCAATCTGCCGGTGGATCGCCTCAACTCCGTGCTCGCGCTGCAGCCAGGCGTGGTGGCGGCCAGTCCCAACGGCAACACCCTCTCGATCCGAGGCGGCCGCACGCAGGAAGCGGTCACCTACATCGACGGCGTGCCGGTCACGCCGGGGTTCCGGGGTGACAACCGGATCGGGTCTGCGGGAACCGAGATCACGGTCGGCACCAACGCACTGGAAGAGGCGTCGGTCACGACCGGGTCGTCCTCGGCCGAGTTCGGCAATGCCCAGTCCGGCGTCATCTCGGTTCAGACCAAGACCGGGGGCAGCAGCTACGCCGGGACCTTCAACTACGAGACCGACGAGCCGTTCGGAGCCAACCACAGTCTGGGCTTCAATCGGTTCACCGCCAGCTTCGGCGGTCCGCTGCTGCTGCAGAACCTGACCTTCTTCGTCTCCGGCGCGCTGGAGGGTCAGAATTCAGTCGAAAGCGGGTTTGACAGCCAGCGGTTCCCGCTCTTCGTCCAGGCCGGCATCGACACCACCGTCGCTGTCCCCAGCGCACTGGGCGATCCGACCGCCGACACCACCCTGGTGCCGGTCTACAACTATGCGATTTATCGGGGTGAGTGCAGCGATTTCGAGAGCAGCACCAACCCGGACATTGCCAGCAACTACGGGGTGGACTGCCGCGGCATCCGGGTTCCCCAATCGGCCCGCTCCACCTACCAGCTCACCGGGAAGCTGAACTACTCGTATGGCACCGGCTCGCGGCTAGCCTTGACGGCGCTGTCGAGTCAGTTCCAGGGCCGCAGCTTCCGGGAAAATCTCGACATCCCCGGACGGTTCCTCCACTACGGCTCACTCTACAACCCCCAGAACCTCCCGGGGTTCCGGAATTGGAGCAACGTCCTCACCCTGAACTGGACCCAGAACCTGAGCCGGTCCACCGAGCGGGCCCTGGCCCTGGAGACCTATGTCTCCTACCAACAGGACCGCACCATCAACGGCCCGATGACCCGGGAGTCCGAGCTCGGCACCCGCGATCCGTTCGGCGGCTTCCTGCTCAGCCCGATCGACTTCCTGTTCAACTTCGACAACTTCCCGATCAACGACGAACTGCTGCAGAACTTCCGGACCAACACCCTGGGCACCCGGCGCTCGCCGTATGATCTGGAGGCTCCGGCCCAGTACGCCATCGTGGATGAGTGGCGCAACAATGCCTACGGGCTCTACAATCGGGACGAGGTCGCCCCCGTCATCTTCCCCGAAGGCGGAGGCCCCGCAGGTAGCGAGCGGTATGCCAATCGGCTGGTCTTGTATAAGGAGAATCGGCTGATTGGAAAGGCCAACCTCGACTGGCAGTTCGACCGCTACAACCGGTTGAAGCTGGGCGGCGAGTTCACCAAGTACGATCTCGACAGCTACAGCTCGCAGCTGGAGAACCAGGCCTTCTCCGACTTCTACATGGAAGAGCCCATCCGGTACAACCTCTTTGCCGAGGACCGGCTGGACCTGGGCGATGTGGTCGTGGTGGGCGGGGTGCGCTACGACTTCTACGACACGCGCGCCCGGCGCTGGGCCGACTTCCCTCGGATCTCGACCCATCCGGCGTTCGATCCGACCAATCCCGACGCCTTCTTCACCAACGATTCGCTCTTCCCCGCGGATCAGAGTCACAACTACGTCAGCCCGCATATCCAGGTGTCGTTCCCGGTGACCGAGCGGACCAACTTCCGGCTGTCGTACGCCCATCAGGTGCAGGCGCCCGACTTCGGCGTGATCCTCCAGGGCATCAACACCGACCTGGCCACCACCAATACCAACAACTTCTACGGCGCCGACCTGGACTTCGGGCGCACCATCACCTTCGAGTTCGGAGTGCGTCACGCATTCAGCGACGACATGGTGCTGGACGTGGCGGCCTACAATAAGGACAACCTCTCGAATGCCGCCGGCCGACTGGTCTCCCGCTTCGATCCACTGCGGAACAACAACCAGAACATCCGGATCATGACCAACGCGGACTTCGGCAATACCCGCGGCATCGACCTGCGGCTGGATCGCCGGTTCGGCAACATCTTCAACGGTACGCTGTCCTACACCTTCCAGCAGGCCAAGAACACTGGATCCGATCCCGACACCTACCTGGACTTCGGGTCCCGGGTGCTGAACCAGGTCTCTGGCGGTAACCAGCCGCCCCCGCAGGCCATCCTGCCGACCGACTTCAACCGGCCGCACAATCTGGCGATCGCGGCTGCGGTGAACTTCCCCAACGATTGGCAGCAGGGTTCGGTCGTCGGCACCGTGCTGGAGAACGTTGGTCTGTTCGCCACCTTCCGGTACACCAGCGGGACGCCGTACACCCGCTGCGACTCGGAGGTCGACGAGACGGTTGTGTCGGGCGACAACTGTGATGCCGTCTTTCCCGATCCGCTCAACAGTTCGCGGCTGCCATCCTTCAAGAACCTGGACCTTCGGCTCACCAAGGGCTTTGCTCTGGGCGGACTGGATCTGACCGGGTATGTCGAGGCCCGCAACCTCCTCAACTTCAAGAACATCATCCAGGTCTTCACCACCACCAACGACGTGAACAACGCCAACGAGGAAGTGAAGAACTTCTCGGCCGACAGCGCTGACTATGCCAACGAGGCCGATGCCTCCGGCGCGCTGAACGGCGATGGATCCATCGATCTCTCCTTCGGAGGCGCAACCGATCCGCGCACCGGCTGCGGTAGTTGGGTCAACCAAGGCGGTGAGCCCGCGGCTCCGAACTGCGTTGCTCTGATCAGGACCGAGGAACGGTACGGCAACGGAGATCACGTCTTCGATCTCGATGAACAGCGGCGTGCATCCGATGCGTTGTACTACACGGTCCGTGGAATTCACAATTTCAGCAGCAACCCACGCCGGATGCGGCTGGGTTTAGAAGTGAACTTCTAGGCTGACAGGTGTGTGTGCCGAGCCGGCTGGTGCCGGCTCGGCAGGCACATCCTCGCCATTTTCTCACCTGAGAGAGGACGCAATGCACTCCTTCTTGCGTAAGAGAAACCTGCTGTTCCTGGGGCTCTTCGCTCTGGCGGTGGTCGCGGTAACACCATCGGACGCCCCTGCGGCCGGAAAGCCGAAGCCTGGCCCCGGCGCCCGCAGTGGCTTCCGGCTGTTCGCGCGGTCACTCGGGGCCATCACGATCAACCGGATCTACTGCGGTCTGGCGACCACGGGCGAGGTCTGCGTCGACTCGACCAACTCGTCGACCATCGGCGGCGGCTTCTGGCCCAAGGGCACTGCCGACCAGTACGTGTTCAACTCCGGCCTGCAGATCGCCGGCGTGGTCGGCGGCGACGGCGGCCCCTGGGCCGGCGATACCACCGGCGCCTTCTTTTTCGATCCTAAGGGCACGACCCAGCACGGCGAGCAGGTGGAGCCGATCTACAACACCACCAACCCGGAAGACAACGCGTTCATCAGTGACACCACCGGCACCTGCAACGAGGTCTGCAAGGCCGCCAAGGTGCCGCTGGGCGACGTCAATCAGGATCTGTTCTTCCCCCTGCTCCGGGGCCGAAATCAGGCGTCGCAGGGTGACGTCTGGTGGCTCTCCTGGGACGGAAACCCCGGTCTGGTAGCCGGCCGCCCCCACCCGCTGGGCATCCTGGTCGAGCAGCGCGGCATGGGCTGGAACTTCCCCTCGGGTAACCAGGACATCCTCTACTTCCTCTACACTTTCTATAACGTCACGGCCTCCGATCCGGCGGTATACACCGCGGCGGGCGTGCGGCCGGGCATGGCCGACATCCTGGCCCGCCAGGGTGCCGTGTTCCAGCAGCGCAACGAGGCTGCGTTCGGCATCACGCTGCCCGACGGCGGGTATACGGTAGAGAATCTCTTCGCCGCCTTCTCGGCCGACATGGACGTGGCCGAGGCGGGGTCCAACTTCTCGTCGGTGAACGTGCCCTTCGCATTGGGCTACGTCTATCAGGAGAGCTTCGCTCCGGCCGCAGGGTGGACCTTCGATCCCAGCATCTTCAGTCCGCCGTTCTTCCCCGGCTCTGGCTTCGTTGGGGTCAAGTACCTCAAGAGCCCGGTCGTGGCTGGTGAAGAGGTGGGACTCACGCTCTTCAGCAACACCATCAATGGCGGCGCGTTCGATGACGCGCAGAACACCACCCAGCTGTTCCGCTACATCTCCAATAACATCAATCCGGCTGCCGGCGACGCGCCCTGCAACACGGGCAACCCGCAGGAGACCAAGATCTGCTTCGTCAACAACACCGCATCGGACGACATGCGGTTCTTCCAGTCGTCCGGTCCCCTGACACTGGGCCCGGGGCAGTTCGGTACCATCGCCGTGGCCTACATCTTCGCCGCCCCGCGCATTGCAGGCGCATGCGTGGGCCCCGGCACCTGCACCATTACCCCGGGCGATGCCCGGCTGCTCAGCAACCCGAACACAGCCGACAACGTGAACACCGTAGACTCGGTATCCGGGTTTACCGGCTATGCTGGGGATGCGGATGGGGACGGTGCGGCAGACCAGGCTGAGTTCACCGCTCCCACGCCGAACTCCCTGCTGGGCAAGGCGCTGGTCGCTCAGAGCGTGTTCGACAACGGCTTCCTGCTTCCCTTCGCCCCCGAGTCCCCGGAGTTCTTCCTTATCCCGGGTGACAACCAGGTCACGGTGCTCTGGCGCCCGTCACCCACGGAGACCACGGGTGATCCATTCTTCGTGATCGCCAGCTCACTGACCCGTACCGATCCGGAGACCGGCTTGGTCGAGCCCAATCCGCTGTACGATCCCAACTATCGCCAGTTCGATGTGGAGGGATACCGGATCTATCGCGGGCGGGTCGATTCCCCCGACGAGTTGACCGAGGTGGCCCAGTTCGACTATCAGGGTACGGTCATTACCGACTTTACCAGCCAAATCAGCGTGGACGGCCAGCTGCAAGTGGGCTGCGCTCCTGAGCTCGGCATCAACACCGTCACGGTCGTGGGCACCGATACCACCTTAGGCTGCCCGGTCGACTTCGATTCGCTGGTTGCGGGTGTGGCCCCCACGGTAAGCCTCGACATACCGCTGGTCGGACCCATCATCCAGGTCAAGCGGGGTGAGCGTACCACACTGGCCACGGGGCAGTCCATCATCCTCATCGCCGACACCGCCATCACTGGCGGCGCCAGTGGTTTGCCTGAGCTGGAGGATACTGGCGTCCCCTTCACCTTCCTGGATACGGGAGTGCGCAATAACCTGCGCTACTTCTACTCGGTCACTGCTTTCGATATCAACTCCTTCCAGTCGGGACCTTCGTCTATCGAGTCACCCCGAGCAACCAAATCGGTGATTCCGGTACCGCAGGGCACCAATGCAACCGTCACTGGAACGGTGACTATGAATGTGGTCGGCCGGGGAGTGGCGCAGGACAGCGTCTTCACCGGCACGCCTACGCTGGATCCTGCCACCGGTCGCTTCAGCGGGCCGTTCCCGCCAGCCGACGGTGGAGATCTGCACTTTGCCGGCCAATTTGCCAGCCAGATCATCTCGGCACCTGGTGAGTTGACCGCCACGCTCGACAGCCTAACGCTGGGGTCCGCCTATGATGGACTACCGTCGACCTACTACCTGACGGCCACCACGGCACTCGGCTCCTTCCAGATGGTGCTGCCGGTCACCCAGGATGTGACCAACCTCGATGCGTTGGCCAACCAGTTCTACCTTGCCGTACCGGCGGATCCGGCGCTGGCCGGGACCTTCGGCGGCGGAGCGGCGGATACGTTGCGCGCGGAGTTTGTCCAGACTATGCCGGGCGTGTACTACACCAACTCCTGGGGCCGGGGGTGCATCAATAAGACCACTTCCAACGGCTTCAACGCGGCCGGCTCACTGGGCTGCGACTACAACGGGTCCCGGTGGTTCAACGGCCCCTCGCCGGCGAACAACGAGACCAAGATCGACCCCAATGGCGGCAACCGGCAAAACTCGGCCACCCCGGCGCCCTTCAAGACCCCTAACAACGCGGGTGAGCTGGCGGGTGTAGCTGGTATCCACGAGGATCTCTCGTACCAGACCGTCAACAACGTCTGGCGCGTGGTTGAGGGCGCAATCTCCGGGGCCGCCAGGGCGGCGGACTTCAACGTGTATTGGGGTACCGGGGGAACGGTCGATTCGGTTATCGACGTCACCCACAACGTGCCGGTGGCGTTCAGTCCCACGGCCGGCGCCAGCTGGGGTTTCCTGAACCAGTCGGCCACGGCCTCGACGCAGCTCACGTCTCTGGACATGTGCAACGTCGAACCGCTGCTCTCATTCCCGGCAGTCTCTGATCCCGTGGACGGCCTCATCGGGTGTGGAGGAACGCCGGCAGTTGCCCTGAGTCCCACCGCCGTACCCGGCCCTACCGGCTTCGTGCAGACCGGGTTCGGCATCCTGAACGCCACCGGACCCGGCTTCATCATGTATATGCCGGGGCATTTCTTCACCTTCGACCTTGGGCCAGCTGGAGCGCTGCCGGCGCAAGGAACCGTCTGGTCGCTGCGGACCTATACCGGGGCCATCCGGGGTGGACACGGCGATGCCGGCAACGACGGGTCTTACGTCTTCTTCCCGGTAGAGCGTCCCTACACCGCGGTGGGGGCTACCATCCGGCTCGGCTATTCCACCACCAACCAGGTGGCAGCAGCTACGCCGGAAGACCTGAGGCGGGTGCACACGGTGCCGGATCCGTACTATGTAACCAGCCAGTTCGAGCAGACCACGGACACCAAGGTCATCAAGTTCGTGAACTTGCCGACTGACGCCATCATCCGGATCTACTCGTCCAGCGGCGTTCTGGTGTCCCTACTCGAGCACCACTCGACTACCTACGGCGGTGCCGAGGACTGGAACGTACGGAATCGCAATAATCAGATCGTGGCAAGCGGGGTCTACTTCTACCACATCGAAGCGGGCGATGCTCGTCATGTGGGTCGCTTCACGGTCGTCAATTTCGCTCAGTAGCAGCCAACGGGAGGGGGCCGGTGCGCCGGCCCCCCACATCCAGGAGATGGGGAGCATATGAGTCACTTTACCGCACGAAACCTGGCCCTGATGGCAGCCCTCCTGAGCGGGCTTCCTGTGGCCGCTGCGGCACAGGACGACATCAACCAGGACAACACCGCGTATGGTACGACGTCGGCGGAGTTCCTGCTCTTCGGGGCCGGGGCCAGAGGCACCGCACTCGGTGGTGCCTTCCAGTCCATCGCCACCGACGTCAGCGCGCTGTACTACAACCCCGCCGGCATTGCCTTGATGCCGCGGGCCGCCGCCATGGTCGGTACCTATGACTATGTGGCGGACACCCGGTACAGCTGGGGCGGCATCGCGTTTCCGTTCTCGGGCGGCTCCCGGGCTGTGGGTATTCAGATCGGCACCTATGGCTTCAAGGACCAGCCGGTTTACACGGTGGAGCAGCCTGAAGGCACCGGCTCGGTCTATTCAGTGAACGAGACCTTTGCCGGCATCAGCTTCGCCCAGAACTTCTCCGATCGGTTCTCCGCGGGCATCAGCGCAAAAGGCGTATTCGACAACCTCGGACGCGCGTCCGGACGGGCTTTTGCCTTGGACTTCGGCACCAGCTTCCACTCCAGCCTGAGCGGGCATCCGATCCGGTTCTCCTTCGTGGTTTCCAACCTCGGCACCAACCTGTCCTACAGCGGCGAGGCCCTCGAGGCGGAGACGCCGCGGGACCCGATTCCGGGCGAGCCCGAGGTGCCCTCGAACCCGCAGCCCTCCGAGTTCCAGACCACCGGGTACAGCCTGCCCACCACCTTCCGGGTGGGGCTCGCCTATGACTTGCTCACCGGCGACAACAACCGGCTCACCCTGATCTCGGACTTCAACCAGCCGAACAACAACGGCGCCGGCTTCTCAGCCGGTGGCGAGTGGATGTCCGAGCGGCTGGGCGGGTCCAACTTCGGCGTGGCGTTGCGGAGCAGCTACAGCTACACCGCGGCCAACAACCTGGATCCCATCGATCCGAACACCACAGCCCTGGGCGACGAGGAGAACCTCCAAGGGCTGGCCTTTGGTGGTGGGGTGAACTATGGCAGCGGCAACTTCAATCTCGGCCTCGACTACGCCTGGAAGTATCTCGGCGTGCTCGGGGGAACCAACTTCTTCAGCGTCAGCGTAGGCTGGTAGGTGTGCGGGCGCCGGGCGGAGCGCAGTAGGCTCCGCCTGAGGCCCGGCATATATAGGTCATCAATGTTGCGCATGTTCAAGCTGATTGTACTGGCGGTGGTTGCCGGGTCCTCCCTGGGGTTGGCAGCCGACCAGCGTGACGCCGGCCTGGTATTAAGGGCCGTGCGCTTCTATCGGGCCGATCAGGACCGAACTCGGGTCAAGGGACTGGTCCAGATTCCCCTGTCCTTCCTGCAGCCGTCTCGCGGGGGAGGCCAGGCCGGTTACACGGTGACGGTTCGGGTGGCCGACTCGACCGGGTTGGCTTTGTATCAGCAGTCCTGGCAGAATCGGGCCTCCATCACCAACGACGCCAACGCATACACCGTGGAGATTGTGGACTTTGCCGTGGCACCAGGCAAGTACCGGTTCGAGGTGGCGGTCCAGGACTCCGCCAGTGGGCGGAAGGTGAGCGCCGCGACGGACCTCCAGGCGCTCTCGGACTCCAGTGCAGCCTCCGACCTTCTCATCGCGCCGGAGATGCGGCTGGCCACCTCCACCGACACGGTTCCACGTTTGGGGGAGTTTCGGACCGGGAACAACCTGGTCACTGCCACCGCCCGGGTCCTCCTGACACCGCTGCGGGCAACGGTGTACTACCTGCTCGAGGTCTACACCGACCAGACAGGCAATGGCCAGATGAGCGTTGCCATCCGGGACTCCGCCGGAAAGACCGTGACCAAAACCGCTCCGCAGACGGTGAACGTGACCGCCGGCGGTAGCGTCCTCAAAGGCCAGCTGGATCTCACCGGGCTACCACCCGGCAGCTACGTCATGCTGGCCGATCTCCAATTCAACGGCCGCACCATTCAACGGTCGGCCGAGCTCACCATGGCCGGCCTGGGTGAAACCCTGGCCAAAGACGCGGCCCGGCGGGAGGCTGAACGGATCACCGACGAAGGTTACTTCGCTGCCATGTCGGACGCCGAGCTGAATGAGGCAGAAGCCCCCCTGGTGTACATCGCCGAGCCTCGGGAGCTCCAGGTTTGGAACTCCAAACTGAGCCTCGCCGCCAAGCGGCGGTATCTGACGACCTTCTGGAAACAGCGGGACCCAACCCCGGGTACGCCGAAGAACGAGCGGAGGGAGTCGTACTACGCCGCCGTGGACTACGCCAACAAGGCGTTCAAGGAAGGTGGCAGGAATCCGATCTCCGGCTGGCGGTCCGATCGGGGCCGCATCTATGCCAGGAACGGGAGCCCGGAGGAAGTGTACCGGCAGCAGCAGCAGGGGCGTGCTCCACCGTACGAAGTCTGGAAGTACGCCAGAGGAAAGGGCTACTACTACATCTTTGCCGACCGGTCCGGCTTCGGGGCGTTTACCCTGATGCACTCCAACGATCTGAAGGAGACGGGCTTTCCGGGCTGGGTCGGGGTCCTCGGTGGACCCGCGGTTGCTGACATCAGCCAGTTCCTGGGAATCGATGTAAACGCAAGGGCGTCGTTTTGACCGGCGTTGCTGACGGACTTTCAAGCGAAGTTTTCACGTCTCACATGACGAGGTGCTCAGTATGAAGCGTTCGATGTGTGGCTTGGTCGCGCTGACAATGGCCGCCGGGCTGTGGTCGTGTAACGGCGATCCGACCTCGGATTTGCAGGGTTCGGAGAAGCATGTCGTGGCCGACCCATCCACCGTGGTGCTCGGCCAGGGCTCCCAGAAGTTCGTCGTGGTCCAAGAGGTGGACGCCCAGGGGAACCAGCAGGCAGTCAATTTCACCATTCGCAACGTTGCCCCGGGTATTGCGGTGGAGGAGGACCCCACCTATCTGGCTACGACGATCGGCACCAATCTGGAAACCAGTCAGCGGTTCATCGTGACCGGAAACGACCTGGTGAACAGCTCGTTCACGGTAGAGACCAACGGCGATACGCTCCTGATTCCGGTGACGGTAGCGCCGAACGATGTCCCGGCAACCTTCTCCAACCCTGCCCCGGCTCTCAATCAGGAGCTGACGGTGACGGCCCCGGCGGGCTACACCTTCATGCCCGGCGCCTTCATCACCTTCGGAGCCGACGTCGGGGTGGTCACCTCTCGGGCGCCCGATGGCACGTCCTTCTCGTTTGTTCCGCAGCCCCTATTCCCGGATCCCACCGAAATCCCGCCGACGCCGAAGTTCAGGACAGCGACGATCGATTCGGTGGAGGCCGCCTACATCCCTGGGGTGCCCTTGACTCTCCCCACGGTTGATTCGGTTCTGATCCCGCTGCTCGATACTGTGCCTGGTCATGACGCTCTCGGCAGCGCGCCCGTGATTCCGACCCCGGTTCAGGGTGGTGCCTCGGCATTCTTCGACACCGGCGGCTTCACCGGTGCCGATGTCGTATACCCCCAGGTTACGGACCCGCCTTTCGCGGCCAACGGGGCGCAGTACTATCAGTTCACTCTGACGGAACCACTGGATACCGTCAACATCACGCTGAACTGGCCCGCCAGCAGTCTTGCGGACCTGGATCTGGTGCTGTGCTCCGACGCCTCCTGCTCGCCAGCAGGAATGAATTTCGTGGCCGCTGGTGCCAGCCACCCCGAGAGCGGTGATTACGTTCTCGCTGCCGGAACGTATTACATTGCGGCAATCTTCTTCGCCAGTGCCGTGCCGCCCCTTCCCCCGGACACCCCGACCCGGATCGATATCACAATCACGCGCTAGACTGGCAGGCTGTTCTGGTAAACCGAACCCCCATGCAGGTGATCTGCATGGGGGTTTCTCATACTGTAATCGGTTCGGTCTCCCGATCTTCCAGATCATCCCGGAACTGGCGCTGATACAGCCGAGCGTACAGCCCGCCCAGGTCCAGCAATTCGGAGTGAGATCCCATCTCGACAATGCGGCCGTGATCGATCACCACCAGCCGGTCCGCCCGCCGGACGGTGCTCAGCCGGTGGGCGATAATCAGGGTAGTACGGCCGACCAACAGCTTGCCGAGCGCGTCTTCGATCAACCGCTCGCTCTCGGTGTCCAGGTTGCTGGTGGCTTCGTCCAAAATAAGCACCGAAGGATTCTTGAGGATGGCCCTAGCGATGGCGATCCGCTGCCGCTGACCACCGGAAAGCTTGACTCCGCGCTCACCTACCAACGTCTCATAGCCGTTCGGCAGGCGCTCGACGAACTCGTGGGCGTGCGCGGCCCGTGCCGCCGCCTCGACCTCGACTGGGGCTGCTCCGGGCAGGGCGTACGCGATATTCTCCCGGATCGTTCCGCTAAAAAGGGCCGGGTCCTGGGGCACGATGGCAATGGCACCTCGGAGATCGGCCAGCCGGAGATGGCGAACATCAATGCCGTCCAGCAGCACCCGCCCGCGGTCCACGTCCCAGAAGCGGGGCAGCAGGGACACCAGCGTGGTCTTTCCCCCTCCTGAAGGCCCTACCAGGGCAACCACCTCCCCCGGCGCGCACTGGAGGTCGATGTCTTCCAGAATCCAGGGGAGTGCCGGGTTTCGCTGGTAACGGAAGGAGATCCGCTCGAAGTCAACTCTTCCCCGAACCGGCGCTGGCAGTTCTTCCGGTGCCTCCAGATCGCTGATGGCGGGAGACATCTCGAGGATCTCGAACACCCGCTCGGCCGCACCAACCGCCTCCTGATAGCTGCTGAAGAAGGATGCCAGCGCACCAATGGCCGCGGCGATGGTGATGGTGTACAAGAGGAACTGTACCAGCTCCCCCGGGGTGAGCTGACCCTCCAGCACCAGGAGACCCCCTTGCCAGAGGACGAACACGATGCCGACGAAGGTGGAGAAGGTGAGCACACCGAAGAACACGCCTCGCAGCTGCGCTCGGGTCAGGGCCGCCCTGACGCTCGCCCCGATCCGCTCTCCGTATCTTGCGCGCTCGGCCGGCTCCTGCACGAAGCTCTGAACCGTGCGGATCTGACTGAATGCCTCTTCGGCCACAGCGGTAGCCTCGGCCACCTTGTCCTGTACCCCGACGGTCATTCGCCGGAGGCGGCGACCAAAGTACAGGGCCGTCCCGATCACCAGCGGCACCACCCCCAGCGCGGTCAGGGTCAGCCGCGGCTGCATCAGGGTCAATAACACGATGCCGCCCACCAGAGCCAGCAGCTGCCGGGAGAATTCCGCTATTTGATGGCTCAACACGCCCTGCAGCAGGCCGATGTCGGTGGTCAGCCGGCTGGTGAGCTCACCGGTCCGGCGCTCGGCAAAGAATCCGGGAGGCATCTCCAGCAGCTTGGCAAAGAGCTCCTCCCGAACCCGCGCGACCACCCGCTCTCCCACGGCGCTCAGGAGATAGGTCTGCACATAGTTGAGAACCGCCTGGACGCTGAACAGGATCACCAGCCCGATGGCGATGCGGTCGAGTATTTGCCGGTTCTGCTGAACGAATGCCGCGTCGAGCAGGTACCGCACCACCATGGGGAATGCTAGGCCCAACAGCGCGCTGGCGACCAAAGTGAGCGAAGCCAGACCCAGCATGCCGGAGTAAGCCCGGACGCGGGGCCAGAGCCGAACCAGGCGACCGGGGGCAGGGAGGCGCCGGCTGGAACCGGTGTCGTCCGACTTAGTGGCCGTGGTGTCCGCCCGTCGGTGTGGCCAGCTCGCGGTCGGGATGGTCCAGGATCAGGACCCTGGCCGGTGGGTCGCGGTGCCCGAAGGGAACGGCGCGGTCAACGCCCATGGCCAGGAAAAGCAGGGCGAGGTAAACCAGGCTGTAGCGATACATCTGCCAGGCAACTGGGGTCGAGCCCCGCTCCCGCAGCAGTCGGATGCAGTACCAGAGCAGCCTGGCTCCCAGCAGCAACGCGACTGAGCCATAGAAGACTCCCAGAGCCCCAACTAGCGCCGGCATGATCGTGAGGGGCAGAAGAATGAGGGTGTAGGCCAGCATCTCGAACTTGGTCCGACTCTCACCCCGAACCACTGGAAGCATGGGCACCCCGGCCTTGGCGTACTCCCGCTGTTTGATGAGGGCCAGCGCCCAGAAGTGGGGTGGAGTCCAATAGAAAATGATGGCGAAAAGATAGATCGCGGCCAGGTCCAGCTGGCCGGTCATGGCGGTCCATCCCACCAACGGCGGGAAGGCCCCGGCGGCGCCGCCGATTACGATGTTCTGCGGACTGCTGCGCTTGAGCCAGATGGTATAGATGAAGACGTAGAACAGAAGCCCGGCGAGGGCGATCCAGGCGCTGAGCCGGTCGACCTTATACCAGAGCACCCCGAACGCGGCCAGCCCCAGGCCGATTCCGAAGGCCAGGCCTGCCGCAGGCCGAATTCTCCCCGCCGGAATAGGACGCAGCCGGGTCCGGCCCATCTTCCCGTCGATGTCCCGATCGAACCACATGTTGATGGCGTTAGCCCCACCCGCCATCAGATAGCCTCCCAGAATGACCCAGAGCACCAGTCCGGCTGATGGGAGTCCGGCCGGAGTGATGAACATCGGGGCAACGGTGGTCACCAGCAGCAGAGAAATGATGCGCGGCTTGGTCAGCGTGATCAGGTCGGCGACGAGCGTAGGCCGCTCAGGCAGCTCTCCGGTTGCCGCTGCCGCTGTCGCGGGCGACCGGTTGGAGTGGAACAGCAGAACCACCAGTGTAGCCCAGACCCCGGTGCCGACCAGGAGATGCGCAACTCGGAATTCAGTGGGCAACAGGTGGGTAACCATGATCGCGCCCACCGCGATCTGAAGCCCCGACATCAGCAGCACCAGCAGCGTCCACCGGCGGACCCGAGC
>Ga0075431_100001031_pt1 | contig 24849 bp, 22 predicted proteins | sample RhiMetdeltSRZDD5_FD_75297 | JGI IMG/M metagenome (GOLD analysis project Ga0075431, IMG submission 75297) | Populus rhizosphere microbial communities from Tennessee, USA - Rhizosphere MetaG P. deltoides SRZDD5 | ecosystem: Host-associated > Plants > Roots > Rhizosphere > Soil | place: USA... | reverse complement strand
ACTTGAGCACTACGCACGTCTAGTCTGCGTGAGCATGGCAGGAATTGTGCTGCGGGTCCGGCTCACAAGCGGCGACCAGCTAGATGTCACCTACGAGGAGCCCGACGCGGTCGGTGAGGACGAGGTCATCGACCAGGTCGTATCGGCGCTGGCGGAAGAGGCTGGGGTTCTTCGTTGCAGACATGGTGATCGGCTCCTGGTGTTGTTTGCCCGGGGCGTTGCGGCCGTTGAGGTTGGGCCGCGCGGCGCGGTCCTGTAGGCCGGAGTTGCCTCTGAAACGGCGCACGGTGTCACGGGCCTTCAGGCCATCTGCGCGATGTGCGTCGCCGAGACTCGGACCTTCCGCGCCTAGCCGTTGTGCGCCCTCATGCCGACCACTCCAGGCGGAACAAGGGCCGGGCTGTGGACGACCGTCGGCTGGGGCGTCAGCCGCTGGTCGCGGTCGGGGGCGTGCGGGCCGTCTCCGGAGCCGGTGCGCCCTGAGCCGGGACGGTCGGCGCCGACGGTGTCCGCCGCGCCGCGCGCAGCACCCCGATGACGGCGCCGATGAGCCACAGCGCGAAGGCCACGGACGCCATGCCCCCGCTCCAGAAGCCGGACAGGCACAGCACGGCGACCGCGTAGGACACCCAGGTCGCCCACCTCGGCAGAACACCCGCCTGCTGGGCGATCCGCGTCGTGACGGCGACCAGCACACCGCAGCCGATCAGCCCGGTGAGCGCGAGGACCTGCCCCGCCATGCCGAGCGCGCGGACGGTGTCCGGGTCGGCGGTGAATTCGTCCGACCATGCCGCCAACGCGCTCGCCACATCGAGTGAGACACCGGTGATCATCAGCCCGCCGAACAGCGCCGCGGCCGGAACGATCGCGTGCGCGAGCGGGTCGCCGCCGGACAGTCGGTCCAGCACTCGCCGCAGACCGGTGGCGAACCAGAGCAGCAGCGCGACCCCCGCAGCGAGCACGGGCAGCCCAATGCCGGCGGCGGCCTGCCGCGCGTCGTCGTTGAGCCTCTCGAGGATGTCCGAGTCCGACATGCCTGGGTTGTCGACGCCGACCAGGTAGCCCAGCGCCACCCCGACGACGAGCAGCACGACCGAAGCGGCACCCGCCCATCCCGCGCGCTGAAGAGCTCGTGACTCGTCCATGCCGCCTCCCACGGTCGCGGCCACGGGTGGGCCGAGATGGTGCGCGCACCAGGATCCGGCCCGCGGCGCGAAGTAACGTCAGTCCGAGCATGCGTCCGTACCGGGCCGCCAGCAAGCAGCCGCGGCGGACCTCAATGCCCTGCGTGCCCTGCGTGCTCCGTCCCCTGCGTGCTCGGCCGGCGCCGGGCCGCGGGCGGCGAGCATCGACTCCTCGACCGGAACTGCCGATGGGCGGACGTGTGCCGGGGGTGTCCGCGCGAGGCTCTCGCGCACCCGCCGGGATATAGCGTGACCTTGCAGATTACGGACGCCAGTCGTGGTACGGCGTACGCTCACCTGCGTGCCGAGGCAGCGCCACCGTCAGCCGGGCCGAGTGGTGCGAATCCCGCTCGGTGACGGAATGGTCGGCTGGGGCCGACAACTGCGCAGCGTCCGGGTCGAGTTCTACGACCGCTTCGATGCCGAGACCGACGCCGCGCAGGTCGATCCCCGCGAGGTGACGCGCTGCCAGGTCGCCTTCACCATCGCCGTGATGGACCGCGCCTTCCGGAGAACCAGCGGCTGGGCTCTCCTCGAGGTGGTGCCGCTGTCGGAGAAGGAGCAGGCAGAGGTCTACCGGTCCTTCAAGCAGTACCCCGGTGGTGCGCTGAGCATCTACTGGGAGAAACCAGACGGCTCCTACGGCGAAGACAACGCGACCCGGGCCGCATGCGAGGGCCTCGAACGCTCGGCGGTCTGGGATCCCGAGCATGTCGAGGACCGACTGCGCGACCATCGCGCTGGTCGACCGAACAAATGGGTCGAGTCAATCGCACTGAAGGACTGACGAGGCCACGGAGTCCAAGTTCGCACATGCCGATGAGCGGATGTCAGATCACGGCCTCGAACTCAGCGGGCCAGGCTGGCGTATTTCAGCGCGTCCACGGGTTGATCGCGTCCAGGCGGTCCCGTTCCTTGCCTGCTTCCACAGCACGGTTCTTGAAGACCGCGAGCACGCCTTTCAGGTCAATGTCCGGCTCCCGCACGCGCAGGTCTGCGACCTGTTCCACGAAGCCCACGTACATGGCGTAGTCCATTGCGGCCTTGAGGCGCTTGTTGCTGTCGTACTCGGTCATGCTTCGCACGTCCTTTCGGTGTGCCCTCCAACGCTACGCCGGTCACCTCCTGGGCCAGGCCGGTTGGCCGCTGGGCGGAACCGAGGACCCACGCGGGCCAGTCACGAGCGTTCAACATCCGCACATGCCGCCGTTAGTGCGTCCTGATCTGCTTGATGTGCGTGCGGTGCCGCGCGCACGCTCGGGGCTGCCTGCGTCACACCGGCTCAGTAGCGAGCGACGACCTCGGGCAGCGGCCGTCGCAGATAGTCTTGCCCGCCAATGACACCTGGAGGCAGCATGAGGCTTCTTCTTACTTCCGCCGGCATCAAGAACACGAGCATCCACAACGCGCTCGTCGACCTCCTGGGCAAACCGGTCGCCGACTGCAGCGCCCTCTGCGTCCCCACCGCGATGTACGGGCATCCTAGCGTCGGTCCAGGAGCGGGGGTATGGCGTTTCATCAGCGGACGAGAAGCCAGTACCCCCATGTGCGAGCTGGGGTGGAAGTCCTTGGGAGTGCTGGAGCTCACCGCGCTGCCCAGCATCGATGAGGAACACTGGGTCCCCAAGGTCCGAGACACAGACGTCCTGCTGGTGTCGGGCGGAGACGCCCTGTACCTGTGCCACTGGATGCGGCAGTCCGGGTTGGCCGACCTGATGCCATCACTGAGCGAGACGGTCTACGTCGGGCTGAGCGCGGGGAGCATGGTGATGACCCCCCGCGTCGGGGAGGACTTCGTCGGGTGGAAGCCGCCCGCCGGTGGTGACGACAGCACGCTCGGGGTCGTCGGCTTCACGATCTTCCCGCACCTGGATCACGAGGATCTGCCGGAGAACACCATGGCCGACGCAGAAAGATGGGCCGCCGGCATGCCGGTCCCGGCGTACGCGATCGACGACGAGACCGCCATCAAAGTGGCCGACGGTGCCGTCGAGGTCGTCTCCGAGGGGCACTGGAAGCTGTTCACCCCCTAACCACCAAGAGGCTCAGCCGGTTCGCTCGCGTTTCTGGGTCCAGCCAAGATTCCCGTTCCGAGCCAATCGAAACACACTCATCTGCCGCGATCCGCGCGCTCATGCCGATGAGCGAGCAACCGTCCCAGGGGGGTGGATCTTACGGACTCATGACGTGGTCTGGCGCGGCCTTGCGCACCTGTGTGTTCGGTCGGAAACTGCGCGGGTGGGAGGTGAGCGCGGCGATGATGAGCGCTGTCGGTGCTGTTGGGTTTGCCGCTGTCGTGGTTGTGGCCGTGGCCGCTCCGTCGCCGGCGGCCACGGTGGCGCAAGACGACGCCTGGCAGGCCGTGCCGTCGCCGGATCTGCGAGTGCCATGGGAGTTGCGTGACGTCGCGGCGACTGGTGCCTCCGATGCGGTCGCGGTCGGATGGCGGACGGTCCCGGTCGGCACGAGTGGGGACGGGCCCGCGGTGGTTCTGCGTTGGGACGGTCACCGCTGGGCTGTTGACCGTCGCTACCCGACCAAGAGCGGGCCCGATGTGGCGGACAACCTGTTCGCCGTGGATGCCGTCTCGTCGAGCGATGTGTGGGCCGTGGGGTCGACCGACTTTCGTCCCATCGCCGAGCACTGGGACGGCAAGCGGTGGCGCGGGTTCCCGGGGTTGGTCAACGCCGAGGGGAGCAGTGAATTTCTCGACGTGACCATTGCCGGCCCGTCGAGTGTGTGGGCGGTGGCCAACGAACTGGTCGTCCCGCAACTGTCGCCGGTGGCGCAGCGGTGGGACGGGAGCCGGTGGGAGCGGTTCGTGTTGCCGCATCCGTTCGACGTGTTTGCCCAGGTTCTGGCGGTCGAGTCGTTCGGCCCGAATGACGTGTGGGCGGTCGGGCACGGGCGGTCCGGCCCGACCCTCGACCTGCTGCCGATCGCCTGGCACTGGGACGGGACCGCGTGGTCGTACATGCTGATGCCGCGGGCCGGTGCGGTGCAGGTAACCCCGACCGACCTGGTCGCCGTCTCCACCACCCAGCTGTGGATGGTCGGCTACAAGCTGGTACGGCTCGACGACCCCGGCAACCTGCCGATAGTGCAGCGCTGGGATGGGACTGCCTGGCAGGAGGTGGACGGCCCCGCCCTTCCACCGGGGGTATACCCGCACGCGGTCTTGAACACCGTGGCGCCGGACGGCCAGGGAGGCATCTGGGCGTCAGGCACCGCCCTCCCCGAGCTTGTCGAACCCTTCCCGGTGACCAGCATCTTCGCCCACCTCCAAGCAGGGAACTGGACGGTCCAGATCGAACCGGACAGCATGCAGGGCGAAATCCACGGGCTCACGCACATCCCCGGGACCGGGTCGCTGTGGGCCGTGGGTGTCACACGCGACGATTCCGGCGGCTGCGGCCCCTGCAGCGGGCTCATCGGCCTCCTCGGCCCATAGCCCCGCTATAGCCGATGACAGCTCGCGACTGCAGCAGTTGCGGTCGCTCATGAGGAATGGCGCGTCGCTGCGGGTCCAGGCTCTCGTCACCCGGTCTATCCCTCCGGGAGGGCCAACCTGGCCACAACGCCGAACGACACCAGCCATGGCCGGGCCGCCCGGCCGATCATGACGCCGCCACGGATCGGGCACGAGAGCCTGAATGGGCTGAGGGTCGGGAAAGCGGTGGGTAGCCTGCTTACCGTCGACGGAGGACAGCCGGTGGACGAGCACACGGACAGCCTGACCCAGGCGCGCACGGCCCACGCGGCACGGGACTGGGCCACCGCCGCGGCGCACTTCGACGCCGTCCTACCCGATCGTCTCGCCGCGGACGACCTCGCCGCCTATGCCGATGCCGTGTGGTGGCTCGGCCGCATCGACGACAACTTGCGGCTGAATGCTGCTGCATGCGACGCCCTGCTGGCCGAATCGCGACCGGCTGAGGCCGCGTGGGCCGCGCTGGTGCTCGGGATCTTCCACATGTCGCGGGGCGACGAGCCGCTGGGCATGGGCTGGATCGGGCGCGCCGGACGTCTAGCGGAAGGCATCCCGGAGTGCCCGGTGCACGGGTGGCTGCTGCTCCTCACCGAGGTGGAACCGAGCCTGACGGCCGGCAGGCCGACAGCGGCCGTGGACGCGGCCCGACGGATGCGGGAGATCGCGCGCCGGCTGCACGAGCCCGAGCTGCTCGCGGCCGGCATCCACAGCGAGGGCCGCGCCCTGATCAGATCCGGCCACGTGGCCGACGGACTGTCGCTGCTCGACGAGGCGATGGTCACTGTCCTCGACGGCAAGCTGGCCCCGTTCATCACCGGCACCCTCTACTGCCACACCATTGCTGTCTGCCACGAGGTTGCCGACGTCCGCCGGATGACTCGTTGGACCGAGCTGGCCGAGCGGTGGCTGGCCACATTCCCCGCGGCGGTGGCGTTCGCGGGTCTCTGCGCGGTGCACAGGGCTCAGCTCCAGCTCATCCACGGCAGGTGGGAGGACGCCGAGCGCACAGCGCTGCAGGTCGTGTCGGACCTCGATGCCAACCGGGTCGACTACGCCGCCGAGGCCTGGTATGTCGTGGCCGAGGCGCGACGGCTGCGTGGCGACTCGCGCGCCGCCGGCGCGTATGACGAGGCGCACGCCCGCGGGCGCGACCCGCAGCCGGGACGCGCGCTACTGCAGCTCCAGGGTGGCGACGCCGCGGGGGCCGCGACGTCGGTCCGCACGGCCCTGACAGCAGTGGGCGGCGACCCGTTGCGCAGGGCGCCGCTGTGCGCCGCGGCGGTCGAGATCGCGGTTAGCGCCGGGCGACCGGGCGACGCATCGTCCGCCGCGTCCGAGCTCGCGGCGACCGCCGCGACCTATGCGACCTCGGGGCTGGAGGCGATGGCGGGCGGGGCGCGCGGCGCGGTGCTGTTGGCGGAGGGCCGTGCCGAGGAGGCCCTTCCGGTGCTGCGTGACGCCTGCCGGCGCTGGCACGAAGTCGGCGCACCTCACGACGTCGCCGGCATCTGCGTGCGCCTGGCCGAGGCCTACCGGGCACTCGGCGACGAGGCGTCCGCAGCCGCGGAGGAGGCGCGGGCCGAGGAGACGTACGACCGGCTGGGCGTCCCTCGGCCGAGGGCTGAGGCACCCGGCGGACTGAGCCGGCGCGAGTGCGAGGTGCTGACGCTCGTCGCCGAAGGACGTTCCAACCGGGAGATCGGCGAGCGGCTGTTCATCAGCGACCGCACGGTTGGCCGGCACCTGACAAACATCTACAACAAGATCGGCGTCATCTCCCGCACCCAGGCGGCGCGCTACGCCATCGAGCGCGGGATAACCGGCCGCCAGTGAGTTGGATGCGACTACGCAGAACCGCGTAGCCCCGCCGCTGCAGGTCGGCCGGTTGTGCCGATGCCGGACACCCAGTCGCGCTCCTAGCGTCCTCGGCAGACGCGCCGACCACCGGCGCCGCAACCGATCAGGAGCAGCCACCATGAAGGAGAAGCGGATTCAGCGAGCCGTCTCCGCCGACGGCACCAAGATCGTCGGACGGGTCGTCGGACATGGGCCGGCGCTGGTGCTGGTCCATGGGGGGATCGGCCACGGCGACCTCGCCTGGGAGGCGCTGCTGCCGCACCTCACCGACCGGTTCACCTGCTACCTCCCGAGCACCCGTGGCCGCGGGCTGTCGGGCGACCACCCCGACCACACCCCACCGCGCTTGGTCGAGGACGTCACAGCCTTCGTTGACAGCATCGGTGAGCCGGTCTGCCTCGTGGGGTGGTCGGGCAGCGGCCCATGGTGCCTGGGGGCGGCACGGAGCAGTGCGGTGGTCGCCGTCGCCGCCTACGAACCGGTCGTACCCGGCTCGGGACAACCTGACATGCCGCGGCTCGGTGCTGCGTTGGAGAAGGTGGGCAAGGCTGCTGCCGGAGGCCGCCTCGTCGATGCGGTGCGCGCCTTCGCCGCCGGCATCGGCACCGACGACGAGGTCGCCGCCCTAGAGCAGACGACCTTCTTCGAGCGCTGGGCCAGCGCCGTCCCGGCGCTGCTCAACGACCTCGGGCAGGACAACGCCTACGAGGGCCCGCGGTCCATCGACCCCGAGTCTCTCGAGCGGATCACCGTGCCGGTCCTGGTCCTGCGAGGCCGGCAGACCCGGCTCGCGTCCCTGTGGGGCGAGTCGGAACAGCACATCGCTCGGCACGTTCCCGACACGCACGTCCGCGAGCTGCCCGACCGCGGCCACTTCGCGCCGCTGCTCGCACCCGAGCTCCTCGCACAGGAGCTGATCTCCTTCATCGAGTCGGTCCACCAACCGGCCTGACCGGGCTTCACGCTAGACCGGGTGCACCCCGCGCCCAGGCCGAGTCCCAGAACACCCCACGAGCCCGAACCCGCCGTCGTGGGCAGCGATCGCGCCTGTCCGGAGTACGCGGCGCACGATCATGCCGCAGTCCGCGCGCCGTCGTGCTGATGAGCGGTACCCGGCCGGGCGCGGGCTGCGCACCGTCGCTGAGCAGCGCGTCCACGAACCCGGCCAGCTGGCGCCGACTGAGCACGGCGGCCGGTCGTTCGCGTCGCACCAGCGCAGGTACGCGCGGACCCCGTCGCCGTAGGTCTTCACGGTCTGGGGCGACTTCCGCTCGGCCCGTAGCGCGAGCTCCCAGGACGGCAGGAGCGCTGCGAGGTCCGGATCAGGGACGGTCACGGATCGCACGATATCTGGACTAGAAGCGCTGTGCATTCGTAGCATGGCGCCTCAAGAGACCCGGAATCGGCTTCAGACCTGCGGAAACGCGCTGGACCGGTCGGAATGCTCAGTCGAGGTAGTCGCGCAGCACCTGGGAGCGGGACGGGTGCCGCAGCTTCGACATGGTCTTGGACTCGATCTGGCGGATCCGCTCGCGAGTCACGCCGTACACCTTGCCGATCTCGTCCAGCGTCTTCGGCTGGCCGTCGGTGAGGCCGAACCGCATCGAGACCACGCCCGCCTCACGCTCGGACAGCGTGTCCAGCACCGCGTGCAGCTGCTCCTGCAGGAGCGTGAACGAGACCGCCTCGGCCGGCACGATCGCCTCGGAGTCCTCGATCAGGTCGCCGAACTCGGAGTCGCCGTCCTCGCCCAGCGGAGTGTGCAGCGAGATCGGCTCGCGGCCGTACTTCTGCACCTCGATGACCTTCTCCGGGGTCATGTCGAGCTCCTTGGCGAGCTCCTCCGGCGTGGGCTCGCGGCCCAGGTCCTGCAGCATCTGGCGCTGCACCCGGGCCAGCTTGTTGATCACCTCGACCATGTGCACTGGGATCCGGATGGTGCGGGCCTGGTCGGCCATCGCGCGGGTGATCGCCTGCCGGATCCACCAGGTCGCGTACGTCGAGAACTTGAAGCCCTTGGTGTAGTCGAACTTCTCGACGGCGCGGATCAGGCCCAGGTTGCCCTCCTGGATCAGGTCCAGGAACAGCATGCCGCGGCCGGTGTAGCGCTTGGCCAGCGAGACCACCAGTCGCAGGTTCGCCTCGAGCAGGTGGTACTTCGCCCGGCGGCCGTCCTCGGCGATCCACTCGTACTCGTCGCGGACCTTGTCCTTGAGCTTGATCTCCTCGTCGCCCATCTGCTCCTCGGCGAACAGGCCGGCCTCGATCCGCTTCGCGAGCTCGACCTCCTGCTCGGCGTTCAGCAGCGGGACCTTGCCGATCTGCTTGAGGTAGTCCTTCACCGGGTCCGCGGTGGCGCCGGCAACCAGCACCTGCTGCTCCGGCTCGTCCGCGTCGTCGGCGTCGGAGACGACGAAGCCCTCGTCCTCGGTGAGCTCCTTCTCGATGGCCTTCTCCGCCTCGGGCTGGAACTCCGACTCGTCGACGTCGTCGAGCTTGCCCTTCCCCTTGGCGTCGACCAACGAGCCGTCGGGCGCGACCGCGACCTCGACGACCCCGTCCGCGGAGTCGGCAGACTTCTTCGCCGCGGTCTTCTTCGCCGGGGCGGCCTTCTTCGCGGCGGCCTTCTTCGCCGCGGCGGGCTCAGGCTTGGCCGTGGGTACCTTCTTCGCCGCCTTCTTGGCGGGGGCGGCCTTCTTCGCCACCGGATCGGTCACCCGAGCACTCGTCCGGGCAGCGGACCGCGCGGCGGCGGGAACGGCTCGAGTGGACTCTTCGGGAAGGTTGTCGGACGAGCTGGACGACACGAATTACCTCTCGTCTCACGGGTCGATGTGCTGGGTGTTGGCGCAGCATCCGTACGGGCTTATCACTGGGGGCGTCCCGCTGGTCGGCGGCGGCAACACTACATTGTAAAACGCGCTCCAAGCGGATCGCCGCTCGGACCGGTTCCTGACTAGCTGTTCCTGATCTGCCTGACCGGTCGTGGGACCGTCACCGCCTTCGCCAGAGCCTTCTGCTCCTGCTTGTACTGGCGCACCTTCGCCAGCGAGCCGGCGTCCGTCACGTCGGCCACCGAGCGAAACGCGCCGTCCTCGCCGTACGGCTCCGACGCCTCCCGCCAGCCGCGCGGACGGACCTTCAGCTGCTTGCCGAGCAGCGCCACGAAGATCTTCGCCTTCTGCGCTCCGAACCCCGGCAGCGCCGACAGCCTGGCCAGCAGGTCGTCACCCGATTTCACGTCACCCCAGACCGCGGCGGCGTTCCCGCCGTACTCCTCGTCGAGGTGCTTCGCCAGCGTCTGGATCCGTGCCGCCATCGCGCTCGGAAAGCGGTGTACGGCGGGCGGGCCGGCCACCACCTCGACGAACCCGTCCGGGTCGTACGCCGCGACCGTCGGCGGGTCGAACGCGCCGGCCATCCGTTCCGAGATCGTCGCCGGACCCGCGAACGCCTTCTCCATCGGGATCTGCTGGTCCAGCAGCATGCCGACGAGCAGCGCGAACGGGTCCCGGCTGAGCAGTGCGTCCGCCTCGGCCTGTTGAGCCAGGCAAAGTCGCCTGCCGCGCACCGACGTCACCTCACTCCTCCTCTTCCTCGGCCTTGACCGCGAGCACCGGGCAGGGTGCGTCGAGAAGGATGCGTTGCGCATTGCTGCCGAGGATCAGCTTGCCGACCGGCGAGCGACGCCGCAGGCCGATCACGATGAACTCGGCCTTGACCTGCTCGGCGACGGCGACCAGGTCCTCGGCGGGGTCCAGGCCGCGGACCAGCTGCCGCAGCTCGTACGGCACCCCGGTGGCCTCGAGCTGCTCACGCACCTCGGCCAGTGCGGACTCGCTCGCGGCCGCCTCGTCGCTGTCGAACCCGCGACCGCCGCGATGTGAGTTGACGACGACCAGCTTGGCGTCCCGAAGCTGGGCTTCCTCGGCGGCCCTGCGCAGCGCCGCTCGGCCCTCCGGTTTCGGCACGTACCCCACCACGATGGTTGCCATCGAACTGCCTCACCTCCCGGGCAGGTGCCCAGACCGATTGCACTGAACGCTACTACCCAACCGGCGCCCCGGCATCTGTGGACAAGTCACGGCGGTGTCGCCCGGCGCCGTACCACCGTGGTAGGCATGGATCCGTTCCCGATCCCCGCCGACTGGCTGCACGCCCGGGTCTGCGAGCTGCGCCGCCGGACCCGGCGCAGGGCGTTCGACCCGGTGCTGGACGTGGTCTCGGCCGGCCGCAGCGGGGTCCGTCCGCTGGTCACCCGCTGGCTGCCGGCCGCCGAACCCCTCGACCATGCGCTCCGGGTCGACCTGCTGGTGGGCCTGCGGGAGGCCGTACCGGGCGATGATGCGCTGCTCCACCTGGTCGTCACCCGGGCCGGTCCCGGCTCGCTGGAGAGCACCGACCTCGCCTGGCAGGCCGCCTGGTGCATAGCCTGCGCGGTGGACGGCTCAGGTGCGGGTACGACGGCCGTGGTGACCCGGTACGGCTTCGTCGACGTGGCCGCGGACCGGGCCGTCCGGACCGAGCCGCGCCGGCACCGGCGCTAGCGGGATGTCGCGCTAGTCCCACTCGTGCACGGGGACGTTGTCGTGCATCCGCTCGCGGTACTGGCCGAGCATCTCGCGCAGTGCCTGCCGGCGGCCGAGCGAGCCCTTCGTGTACCGAGCGTGGAACGCGTCGGACTGCCACTGGGCGCCGTTGGAGTGGGTCAGGCACCGCTGCTCGATGATGCCGAGCAGCCGGTCCCTGGTCGCCGGTGCCACACCCCAGGCGTCCAGCCCACGGGACGCGACCGGGAGCAGCCGGCGCAGCACCAGCTCGGTGGCCTGTACGGTGCCGATCCCGGGCCAGAACACCTCGGCGTCGATCCCGTGCCGGGCGCCGGCGTGGAAGTTCTCCTCCGCCGCGCTGAACGACATCTGCGACCAGATCGGCCGCTCGTCCTCGGCCAGCGCCCGGACCAGGCCGAAGTAGAACGCCGCGTTCGCGCAGGTGTCCAGCACCGTCGGCCCGGCGGGCAGCACCCGGTTCTCGACCCGCAGGTGCGGCCGCTCCCGCACCACGTCGTACACCGGTCTGTTCCAGCGGTAGATGGTGCCGTTGTGCAGCCGCAGCTCGGACAGCTGCGGGATGTCGCCGCGGTCCAGTACCGCGATCGCGTCTTCGTCGGAGACCACCGGGAGCAGCGCCGGGTAGTAGCGCGCGTTCTCCTCGAACAGGTCGAAGATCGAGGTCACCCAGCGTTCGCCGAACCAGACCCGGGGCCGCACACCCTGCGCCTTCAGCTCGTGCGTGCGGGTGTCGGTGGTCTGCTCGAACAGCGGGATCCGGGTCTCGCGCATCAGCTCTTTGCCGAACAGGAACGGCGAGTTGGCTCCGATCGCGAGCTGGATCCCGGCGATCGCCTGGGCGGCGTTCCAGTAGTGCGAGAACGACTCGGGGCTGACCTGGATGTGCAGCTGGGTCGACGTACACGCGGCCTCGGGCGCGATCGTGTCCGCGGTCACCGCGAGCCGCTCGACGCCGTCGATCGCGATCTGGATGTCCTCGCCACGGGCCGCGAAGATCTGGTCGTTCAGCAGCGCGTACCGCGGGTTCCCGCTGAGTGCCTCCATCGACATGTGCTCGGTGAACAGCGTCGGCAGGATCCCGACGATCACCATGTGCGAGCCGGTCTTGGCCGCCTTCTCCTCCGCCGCGTTGAGGCTGTTGCGGATGTCCGTTTCCATCCGCTCCAGCCCGTCACCGCTGATCTGGGTCGGTGGCAGGTTGATCTCGACGTTGAACTGGCCCAGCTCGGTCTGGAACGCGTCGTCGGAGATGGCGTGCAGCACCTCGGCGTTCTTCATCGCCGGGTCGTGCTGCTCGTCGACCAGGTTCAGCTCGATCTCCAGCCCGGTGAGCGGCCGGTCGACATCGAACCGAGACTCGCGCAACATCCGCGCGAACGCGTCGAGGTTTCGGTGGACCTGGTCGCGGAACCTGGTGCGGTCCGCACGGGTGAACTCGACCCGCTCGACCTCTTCACCCATGGCACGCCCTCCCTGAAGAGTCTGCTAGGAGGTGTCGGATCCATCAGACACCTCCTCTAGCCACAGTCTGCAGGAGTCGGCCGCCGGAATCGTCGGTTCAGCGCGCCAGAATGTGACAGTGCGCAGCGAACCGTCGATCCTGCACGTCGACCTGGACGCGTTCTTCGCGGCGGTCGAGCAGCGGGACAAGCCGTCGCTGCGCGGCAAGCCGGTCGTGGTCGGCGGCATCGGTATGCGTGGTGTGGTGTCGACCGCGTCGTACGAGGCCCGGCAGTACGGCGTCCGCTCGGCGATGTCGACCGCTGAGGCCAGGGCGCGCTGCCCGCACGCCGCGTTCCTGGGCGGCCGGTTCGAGGCTTACCGGTCGACGAGCCGTGCGGTCATGGCGGAGCTTCGGGCGGTGTCGCCGCTGATCGAGCCGCTGTCGCTCGACGAGGCGTTCGTGGACCTGACCGCGGCCGGGCTCACCGGTCTCACCGTCGACGACGTGCACGCGGTCGCCGCCGGGCTGAAAGCGTCGATCCACCAGGCAAGCGGCGGCCTCACCGCCTCGGTCGGTGCCGGCACGTCCAAGCTGATCGCGAAGATCGCCAGCGACCTGGACAAGCCGAACGGCACCGTCGTGGTCCCACCGGGGACCGAGGCCGAGTTCCTGGCGCCGATGCAGGTGACAGTCATCCCCGGTGTCGGGCCTGCGACCGCGCAGCGGCTCGGCATGAACGGGATCCGCACCGTCGGTGACCTGCAGCAGCTCGGCGCCGACGAGCTGGTGCGGCTGCTCGGTACGGCGCACGGCAGCAGCCTGCACCGGCTCGCGGTCGCTGACGACGACCGGCCGGTGGACAACGACCGGGAGACCAAGTCGGTCAGCGTCGAGGACACCTTCGACACCGACATCGCCGACCGCGCGCTGCTGGCGGCGATCGCCGAGCGGATGGCGCACCGGGTCTCGGAGCGGTTGCGCAAGGCGCAACTGTCCGGCCGCACGGTCACGGTGAAGACCCGGATGCACGACTTCACCACGCACACCCGGTCGCTCACCGTGGCCGGCCCGACCGACGACCCGCGGGTGATCGCGCGGATCGCGCGCGGCCTGCTGGACGACAGCGACGTCTCCGGCGGTATCCGGCTGCTCGGCGTGGGGGTCTCGTCGCTGGCGGACTGGATCCAGGACGACCTGTTCATGGACCTCGAACTGGCCTCATTGGCAGACCTGGACCCCAGCGAGGCTGCCGAGCCGGCGATCGAGCAGCCGCTGGCCACCGGCCGGGCCGGCTACTACCCCGGCCAGGACGTGTCGCACACCGGGCACGGCCGAGGCTGGGTCTGGGGCTCCGGGCGTGGCCGGGTCACGGTCCGGTTCGAGACCGCGGACACGCCGCCGGGACCCGTCCGCACCTTCGCGGTCGACGACCCTGAGCTGTCAGTGTGGCGCCCGGAGCCGGACTGAGAGGCACATCACGCAGCCCTAGAGCTTCTCGAACTCGCCGATATCCACGGGCATCGGCCGGTACCCACGAGCGGCGAACCGCTCCGCACGGCCGGTGCTGCGGCCCGCGACTCCGCGTCGGGTCAGTACGCCTCGTCGGACAGCACTCGGAACCCGATGCCGGCAGCAACCAACCGGTCGCGCAGCTTGTTGCCCATCGCAACCGCTGTGGTGGTCTGACCAGCAACCTGTGGCAGATCGTCGAGGGCCAGGCAGAGGGCGGACTCGCCGAGCATCTTCGCGGTCTCGCCGTATCCAGGGTCGCCGCCGGACACCTCGGTCACTACGCGGCGGCCGCCGCCGGTCCCGACGAACCGGACCGTGAACCAGGACTTCTCGCGCCGCGACGGGCTCGGCCCGTCGCCGGGCTCCAGCCGGCGAAGGAGCGCGTTGCGCAACGGCGGGACCTGGGCCGCGGCCACCAGCGCCCCCACGCCGGCGACACCGCCGATCGCCACCGGGAGCCGCTTCACCGCCATGTAGTGGGTGTACACGAAGTCCGGGCCGTACGACGGCAGCGCACGGGCCGACCGGGCGACGATCTGCGGGTCGATCGTGGGCAGCGGGACGGCCCAGAACCCCTCGAGGCGGCGGATCCGGTCCGTCCCCGCCCGCGCCGAGCGGTCCCGCGGCCGCGGCTCGGCACGACGGCGGTCCCGGGCCGCCTGCAGGTTCTGCCGGCCGCGGGAGAACGCGGTCAGCGCAGAGTGGATTGTGCCGCCGGACAGCGTCCCGCCGGCGCGGACCAGCCCAGCGATCCGGAGCGGCACGTCGTCCGGCAGCTGCTCCACGGTGTACTGGACGCCCAGGTCGTACGGGATCGATTCGAACCCGCACGCGTGCACCAGACGGGCACCGGAAGCGACCGCGCGGTCGTGGTACCGCACGTACGTGGTGTTCACGAACTCGGGTTCACCGGTCAGGTCGGCGTAGTCGGTGCCGGCCTCGGCGCAGGCCAGGACCAGCGGGTCGCCGTACGTCACGTACGGCCCGACCGTCGAGACGACGAGCCGGGTGGACGACGCGATGTCGGCCAGCGCGGCGGGCTCCGAGGCGTCCGCGTGCAGCAGGTCGACCTCCCGGCCGAGCCGCGCGCGCAGTGCCTCCAGCTTCGCTTTGTTGCGTCCGGCAACCGCCCAGCGCAGCGACGGTGGCGCGTGCTCGGCCAGGTACGCCGCGGTCAGCGCGCCGGTGAACCCGGTCGCGCCGAACAGCACCACGTCGTACGTCATCGGGCCCCGCGTGCCCGATCGTCGGCCCGGCCGCCGGCACCGGATGCCGCGGACGCCTCGGCCCGTCCGCGGACGGCGATGTCGGCCAGCGCGGCGGCATCAGCGCTCGCCACCCGGCGCGCGGACGTGGCCTCGACCAGGCGCGGGAGCCCCGCGCGGACCACCTTGACCGCGCCGACCCAGCCGGGTACGTGGATCGCCCGCGCGCGACGGTCGATACCGCGGGCGAACCTGTCCACCAGCAGCTGCAGCGGATAGACCCGGCTGAACAACGGCACACCGGACCTGACTCCGCCGAACACAGGGTGCTCGTCGACGCCGCGCACCATGTCGGTGTCGATGAAACCCGGGTGCGCGACGCCGACCCCGACGCCGAGATGCCGCAGCTCGACCCGCAGGCTGTTCGCGAGCGCCTCCACCCCTGCCTTCGCGACGTTGTACGGCGCCAGGCCGGGCGCGTGGATGATCGCGGCCAGCGACGACACCAGCAGCAGGTAGCCGCGAGACTCGACCAGGTGCGGCAGCGTCGCGTGCACGGTCCGCCAGACGCCCAGCAGGTCGACCTCGATCACCCGCTCGAACGCGGCGGGGTCCATGCTGCGGGTGAAGCCGGGCGCGGCGATGCCCGCGTTCGCGACCACGACGTCGATCCGCCCGTACCGCTCGACGATCGCGTCCACCGCCGCCTGGACACTGGCGCCGTCGGTGACGTCGGCCTCCCACCAGCCCGCCTCCGGACCGCACTCGGTGGCGACCTTCGCAAGCTCGTCCGGCTCGAGGCCGACCAGCGCGAGCGTGTCGCCCTGCGCCGCCAGCCGGCGGGCGACCGCCGCACCGATCCCGCGGGAGCCCCCGGTGATGAGTACGACCCTGCCCATGCGCGCGCCTCCAGCTGTTGAGTCGAAGCTCAACAGTAGGCCGACCCGCACCGCGAGCCGTCGGTCGAGCTGGTCGCCGCCGAGGCGGGGGTCTCCCCCGCGCTGCTGTTCCACTACTTCGGCTCCAAGCGCAACTTCCAGTACGCCGTGCTGGAGGCCGCGGCCGCGGAGCTGATGCTGCGGACCGCGGGAGCGGCTGGCGTCGATAGGGTGACGGCGTGCTGACGGTCGCCACGGTCAACGTGAACGGGATCCGCGCCGCGTTCCGCCGCGGGATGGGTCCGTGGCTCGAGGGTCGCGACCCCGACCTGCTGCTGATGCAGGAGGTCCGCGCGACCGACGAGGTGCTCCGCGAGCTGCTCGGCCCGGACTGGTACGTCGCGCACGCGGAGCCCTGCGTGGATGGGCACAAAGGCCGGGCCGGTGTCGCGGTCGCGTCCCGCCGGCCGGTCAAGCGCGAGCATGCGGCTGTCGGTCCGGGCCGGTTCGACGGCTGCGGGCGCTGGGTCGAGGCCGACGTGGTGCTGGACGACGACTCGGTCCTGACCGCGGTGAGCGTGTACGTGTTCACTGGTGAGTTGGAGACTCCGCCGCGGCAGCAGGAGAAGTACGAGTTCCTGGACGCGATGGCCGCCCGGCTCACCGCGCTGCGCGCCGACGGGCGGCACGTGCTGGTCTGCGGCGACCTGAACATCGCGCACCGCGAGGTCGACCTGAAGGCCTGGAAGGCGAACCGGAAGAAGTCCGGCTTCCTCCCCGACGAGCGGGCCTGGCTGGACCGGCTGTTCGCGGCCGGCTGGGTCGACGTGGGCCGGGCCCACGGCGGCGTAGGCCCCGGGCCGTACTCGTGGTGGTCGTGGCGCGGCAAGGCCTTCGACAACGACGCCGGCTGGCGGATCGACTACCAGATCGCCTCGCCGGAGCTCGCGGCCTCGGCCGAGTCCTGCGTGGTGGACCGCGCCCCGCAGTACGCCGAGCGGTGGAGTGACCACGCGCCGGTCGTGGCGGTGTACGACGTCTGACCGGTCCACAGATCGCGCATGAAATCGGCCCTTACCCGGCCCGGGTGCGTGCTGACAGGGTCGAGGTGACGGACAACCTCGGCCGGAAGGACACAGACCATGACGAGCACGGCACCGGGCCTACGCCGCTTCGACGGGCCGTTGCTCACGCCGGACGATCCCCGGTACGACGCCGCCCGGCGGGTCTGGAACGGCATGGTCGACCGGCGGCCGACCCTGGTCGCACGCAGCACTAGTACCGCGGACGTGGCGACGGCAGTCCGCTACGCCGTCGCCGAGGGCCTGGAGCTCGGGGTTCGGTGCGGCGGCCACAGCATCCTCGGCCACGGTGTGCCCGACGGCGGCATGATGCTCGACCTGACCCCGATGGGCGCGGTCCGCGTCGATCCGGAACGGCGTCGCGCCTGGGTGCAAGGCGGCGCGATGCTCGGCGCCTTGGACGCCGCCAGCCTGCCGCACGGGCTGGCGACCACCGCGGGCAACGTCTCGCACACCGGCGTCGGCGGTCTGACACTCGGTGGAGGCATGGGCTGGCTGGCCCGGCAGTACGGGCTGTCCTGCGACAACGTGCTGTCCTTCGAGCTCGTCACCGCGGACGGGAGCACGGTCCGCGCCAGCGGGTCGGAGAACCCGGAGCTGTACTGGGGGCTGCGTGGCGGCGGCGGGAACTTCGGCGTCGTCACCGAGTTCGAGTTCGCGCTGCACCCGATCCGTACGACGACGCTGACGGCCGAGTTCTCCTTCACCCTCGACGACGCGCCGTCGACGATGCGGAGCTGGCGCGACCTGAACGCCGAAGCGCCCCGCGAGGCGACGTTCACCGCCTGGGTCGGCGACACCGAGACCGGTCCCGCGGTCGTGCTCGGGTTCGTCTGGATCGGCGACCCGGACGAGGGCGAGCGCTGGGCCGCGCGGGTCCGTGGTCTTGGCCGGCCGCGGTCCGAGCAGGTAGGGCGACCGTCGTACCTGGATCTGCAGCGCCGCGACGACACCGTCCAGGACCACGCGTACCGCCGGTACTGGAAGGGGCACTACTTCCTGGAGCTGACCGACGACGTCATCGAGCTGTTCTTGTGCCGCGGGACCGCGGACGGTCGCGGCGAGCGGCTGCCCGCCGCCAGCCTGCAGGCGTACGGCGGCGCGATCGCCGACGTCGCCGAGGACGCGACCGCATTCAGCCACCGCGACACGCAGTTCGAGTTCGTCACCGCCGCACGCTGGACCGACTCGGCCGAGGACGACGACCGGATCGGCGCCGCCCGCCGGTACGGCGCGGGCCTGACCCCGTACGCCGTTGGCCAGTACGTGAACACGCTCACCGACGACGACAGCGTCGGCCGCGCTTACTCCGCCGGCAAGCTGGAGCGGCTGACAGCGCTCAAGGACACTTACGACCCGGGCAACGTGTTCCACCTCAACCACAACATCCGGCCCAGCACAGCCACCGGGTAGCCTCACCGCATGCCTGACCTCACCCCGCCTGTCGCTCCCCGCAAGCCCGTCGAACGCAAGCACCACGGCGACGTGTTCGTCGACGACTACGAGTGGCTGCGGGACAAGGCCGACGCCGAGGTGCTCGCACACCTGCGGGCCGAGAACGACTACACCGCGGCCCGCACCGAGCACCTGCAGTCGTTGCGCGAGGCAATCTTCGGCGAGATCTCCGAGCGCACCCAGCAGACCGACCTGACCGTGCCGAGCCGACACGGCGGGTACTGGTACTACACCCGCACGGTCGAGGGGAAGCAGTACGGCATCCACTGCCGGGTGGCTGCGACGGGCGACGAGCCGCCGGAGACCGAGGGCGCGATCGACGGCGAGCAGGTGCTGCTGGACGGCAACGAGGTGGCCGGCGACTCGGAGTTCTTCGCGCTCGGCACCTTCGACGTCTGCCCCGACGGCCGGCTGCTCGCGTACTCGACCGACCTGACCGGCGACGAGCGGTTCACGCTGCGGATCAAGGACTTGGAGACCGGCGAGCTGCTGCCGGACGAGATCACCGAGGTGCACTACGGCTCGGCCTGGTCCGCGGACAACCGGACTGTGTTCTACACCACCGTCGACGCGGCGTGGCGGCCGTACAAGGTGACCCGGCACCGGCTCGGCACCCCGGCCGCCGACGACGTGGTCGTGTTCGAGGAGCCGGACGAGCGCTACTGGGTCGGCGTGGACCTTACCCGCAACGAGCAGGCGGTGATGATCCACGTCGGCAGCAAGCTCACCAGCGAGGTGTGGCTCCTCGACGCCGCCGCGCCGGAGTCCGAGCCGGCCGTGGTCGCGCCGCGCCGCGAGGGCATCGAGTACGACGTCGAGCACGCCGGCGACCGGCTGCTCATCGTGCACAACGCGAACGCGGTGAACTTCGAGCTCGCTTCAGCTCCGCTGGACACGCCGGGTCACGAGCACTGGACCACGCTGATCCCTGGTGCCGACGACTCCCGGCTGCTCGGCGTGAACGCGTTCGCCGGGCACGTGGTGGTGTTCCGCCGGCGCGACGCGCTCACCGAGCTGGCCGTGATGCGCCGTATCGAGGACGGCTTCGACACTCCGGAGGTGATCGGGTTCGACGAGCCGATCTACACCGTCTCGCCGGGCTCGAACCCGGAGTGGCAGGCCTCGTCGTACCGGCTGGGCTACACCTCGCTGGTGACGCCGAGCACCGTGTACGACTACCAGCTGGACAGCCGCGAGCTGGTGCTGCGCAAGCAGCAGCCGGTGCTCGGCGGGGTCGACCTGGGCGCGTGCACCCAGTACCGCGAGTGGGCGCAGGCCCCGGACGGTGAGCGGGTGCCGATCTCGCTGGTGGCCCGGAGGGATGTGCCGCGGGACGGCAACGCGCCGGTGGTGCTGTACGGGTACGGCTCGTATGAGGCGTCGATGGATCCGCGGTTCTCGATCGCCCGGCTGTCGCTGCTGGACCGCGGCGTGGTGTTCGCGATCGCGCACGTCCGTGGCGGCGGCGAGCTCGGCCGGCGCTGGTACGACGACGGCAAGATGCTCACCAAGAAGAACACCTTCACCGACTTCGTCACCGCCGCCGAGCACCTGGTCGCGGCGGGCTGGACCCGGCCGGAGCGGATCGTCGCGCAGGGCGGCAGCGCAGGCGGGCTGCTGATGGGAGCAGCCGTCAACCTGGCGCCGCGGGCGTTCGGCGGCGTGGTCGCGCAGGTGCCGTTCGTGGACCCGCTGACCACGATCCTGGACCCGTCGCTGCCGCTGACAGTGACCGAGTGGGAGGAGTGGGGCAACCCGCTCGAGGACCCGGACGTGTACGCGTACATGAAGTCCTACGCGCCGTACGAGAATGTGACCGCCCAGGAGTACCCGCCGATCCTGGCGATCACCAGCCTGCACGACACCCGGGTCCTGTTCGTCGAGCCGGCCAAGTGGATCGCGAAGCTGCGCGAGACCGGCGCCCGGGACGCGCTGCTGAAGATCGAGATGGACGCCGGCCACGGCGGTCGCAGTGGCCGGTACGACGCCTGGCGCGAGGTCGCCTTCGAGCTCGCCTGGATCCTCGACATCCTGCAGCGCCCCTGACCCCAGCCGTTCATCGGGCCCTTGTGACCCGGCGTGTCGGCACTCGTCGGGCCCTTGTGACCACCGGCGCGTGATCGACATCACGCGCGCGCCGGGCCGTTGGCAGGACTGCGCTCCGACACCTGCGTGTTGTGCTGGAAGGCCGGCGTGGTCACAAGGGACCGACGAACGACGACACGCCTGGTCACAAGGGCCCGATCAACGGATCTGAGGTGTGGAAATCTCAGGGAATCTTCAGGGTGGTCGGGCACTCCCGCCGGAATCTTGAACCCCGCTCGAGCGTTGCTCACGGTGTAACGACGAAGGGAGTTTCGGTGGCTCGGACGGTTCGTGTCCGTTCTGCGGACGACGGCATCGACGGCAAGGACAGCGTCGGTCTCTACCTCGAGGAGATCGCGCGTACTCCCCTGCTCACCGCCGAGGAAGAGGTCGACCTGGCGGAGACGGTGGAGGCCGGCCTGCTGGCGGAGCACCTCCTCGCCGAGGGGCGGGTGGGACGCCGCAAGGGTGGTGCCCCCAAATATGCGACAGAGGAAGAGCTGCGGTGGCTGGCCGAGGAGGGCCAGCGGGCGCAGCAGCGGTTCGTCACGGCGAACCTGCGACTGGTGGTCTCGATCGCCCGGCGCTACGGGCGGTCGCAGATGCCGCTGCTGGACCTGGTCCAGGAGGGCAACACCGGTCTGATCCGCGCGGTGGAGAAGTTCGACTACCGCAAGGGGTTCAAGTTCTCGACCTACGCGACCTGGTGGGTCCGGCAGGCCATCACCCGCGGGATCGCGCAGCAGGCCCGAGTGGTCCGGCTGCCGGTGCACGTGGTGGAGCAGCTCAACCAGGTCGGCGCGGCCCGGCGCACGCTGGAGCGCAAGCTCGGCCGCGAGCCGGAGATCGAAGAGATCGCGTTCGAGCTCGGCCTCGACGAGGACCGGGTCACCGAGCTGATCCGGATCGGCCGCGACCACGTCAGCCTGGACAACCCGATCGACGACGAGGGCGAGACCTCGCTCGGTGACCTGATCGCGGCGGAGACCGCGCCGGGCCCGGACGAGCTGGTCGCCGACGCGTCGGACCGCAGCGGCCTGTTCAGCCTGGTCGACCGGCTCGACCCGAGGTCGGCGGACGTGATCCGGCGCCGGTACGGCCTGCACGACGGCCGGCAGGCCAAGCTGGCCGACATCGGCGCGGTGCACGGCATCTCCGCCGAGCGGGTTCGCCAGATCGAGCGGGAGGCGCTCGCCCGGCTCCGCCAGTTCGCGGACCCGACACTGGCCGCCTGACCGCACTCTCCCGAGTCCACCTGTCCGGACCCCCGAGCCAACCCCCCTCCGGCTCGGGGGTCCGGCTTGTCCCCGGCCTTATCCCCAGCCTTGTTCCCCGACTAGCCGCGGTGCCAGCCGTCGAGCAGCGGCAGCAGTTCGGAAAGGCTCTGCACGGTGGCGTCCGGGACGCCCTCGGTGTGACCGATCTGATTCGCCGGGATCGCGCTGTGCGGCACGTGCACCGCGCGCATCCCGGCGGCCTGGGCGCCGTACACGTCGTCGAACAGCCGGTCGCCGACGAAGACGCAGCGTGCCGGGTCGTCCGCCCCGACCGCGGTCATCGCCGCCAGGAACGCCTCCCGGTGTGGCTTGGTCCACGGGATCTCGCTGGAGTAGACCGCGCCGTCGAACAGGTCGAGCACGCCGTCCCGGGCGAAGATCTCCTCATGGTGCTCGCGGGACCAGATCGTGTTCGACAGCACGCCGACCTTGATCCCGCGCACGCGTAGTCCGGTGAGCACCTCGGGTGCCTCCGGGTCGAGCCGGCTGTGCGGCTCCCACTGCGCCCGGTACTCAGCCAGCGCGGCCTCGGTGAGGATCACCTTGGCGAGCTCGCAGACCTCCTCGAGGGTGCCGCTGCGGTGCTCGTCGCGGGCCCGGTCCCAGACCGCGATCTCGGCGGCCAGCAGCGCCGCCGCCATCTCCTCGGCACGGTCGGGGTCGACCAGCGATGCGACCGTGAGCCAGCAGGCCTCGAGGTCGACGGTGTGCCAGGGCGTGAGTGTGCCGCCCCAGTCGAAGATCACGGCATCCACGGTCGGGGTCGGCGAGCCAGCTGCAGTCACCCGCCAGAGGATGCCAGCCGTCGCCGACAGCCCGGACCTCAGGTCGGCAGCACCGATTTGTTGCCACATCCCGCCGTACACGGTCTGGCATGCTTCCGGCATGCCAGCGCCAGCGCTCCCCCGCCGGGTGCGGATCGGCTACTCACTCGGGTCGGTGGCGACCGGGTCGTTCGGCACCGTGCCGGGCCTGCTGCTGCTCCCCTACCTGACCGACACCCTCGGTATCGCCGCCGCCGTCGCCGGCCGGATCAGCGACCGGCACGGATCCCGGAGTTCACCAGAAAGGTCCGCTTCTGCTGTCGGTCGCGTGGGCGAGACTGTGCACATGCTGCTTACCGACCTCGTCGACACGTCGGCCGCCGTCGCCGCGACCCGCTCCCGGCGGGCCAAGGCCGATCTGATCGCCGGCCTGCTGACCCGGACCGCGACCCCGGACGAGACCCAGATCGTGGTCAGCTACCTGTCCGGCGAGCTGCGCCAGCGGCGTACCGGGGTGGGCTGGCGCAGCCTGATGGAGGTTCCGGACCCGGCGGCCGAGCCGAGCCTCGACGTCACCGACGTGGACACGGCGTTCGCGACCGTGGCGGAGATCTCCGGGACCGGGTCGCAGGCCAAGCGGCGCGCGCTGATGGACGACTTGTTCGGGCGAGCCACCGCGGACGAGCAGCGGTTCCTCCGGCTGCTGGTCGGCGGCGAGCTGCGACAGGGCGCGCTGGACGGCGTGATGGCCGACGCGGTCGCCACCGCGACCGGGATCAGCCTGGCCAAGATCCGCACCGCGACCATGCTGCGCGGTGCCGCGGCACCGGTCGCGGTGGCGGCGCTGGTCGACGGCGAGGCGGGTCTGGAGCAGTTCGGGCTGCAGGTCGGCCAGGGCGTGCAGCCGATGCTGGCGCAGTCCGCGACCACAGTGGAGGAGGCGCTGACCAAGACCGGCACACCGGCGGCGATCGAGTGGAAGCTGGACGGCATCCGGATCCAGGCGCACCGCGACGGCGACAGCGTGATCGTGTACACCCGGACGCTGGACGACATCACCGCCCGCTCCCCCGAGGTGGTCACCGCGCTGCGTGCACTCCCGTGCGAGCGGGTCGTGCTGGACGGCGAGCTGATCGCGCTGCGCGATGACGGCCGGCCGCACCCGTTCCAGGTGACCGGGTCGCGGACCATGACAAAGAACGCTGTGACCGGCCCCGAGGCTGTGGACGCCGTGCCGCTGACGCCGTACTTCTTCGACATCCTGCACCTGGACGGCGACGACCTGCTCGGCCTGGACGGCGCCGCCCGGCACGAGCGGCTCAGCGCAGTGATCCCAGAGCCGCAGCGGATCCCGCGGCTGGTCACCGACGACGCGGACGCCGGGCACGAGTTCCTCGCCGACGCGGTACGTCGCGGCCACGAGGGCGTGATGGTGAAGTCGCTGTCGGCGCCGTACGACGCGGGCCGCCGCGGCGCCGGCTGGGTGAAGGTCAAGCAGACCCACACGCTGGATCTGGTGGTACTCGCGGTCGAGTGGGGACACGGGCGTCGTACCGGCTGGCTGTCCAACCTGCACCTGGGCGCGCGGGACCCGGAGACCGGCGAGTTCGTGATGCTCGGCAAGACTTTCAAAGGCATGACCGACGAGCTGCTGAAGTGGCAGACCGAGCGGTTCCAGGAGCTCGAGACGCACCGAGACGACTGGACGGTGTACGTGCGACCCGAGCAGGTGGTCGAGATCGCCTTCGACGGCGTACAGAACTCGACCCGGTACCCGGGTGGGATGGCGCTGCGGTTCGCCCGGGTGATCCGGTACCGCGACGACAAGACCGCCGCCGAGGCGGACACGATCGACACCGTCCGTGAGCTACAGGGCTAGACCTCGCCCGTACGCTGGCGGATGTGAAGGCACCGCTGGAGACCGACCGGCTACTGATCCGGGACTGGACCACCGATGACGCGAAGGCCGCACTGGAGATCTACGGCACCGAGGACGTCGCGCGCTGGCTGACACCGGCGATGCAGCGGGTCGGCGACCTGGACGC
>Ga0075431_100001027_pt1 | contig 24883 bp, 22 predicted proteins | sample RhiMetdeltSRZDD5_FD_75297 | JGI IMG/M metagenome (GOLD analysis project Ga0075431, IMG submission 75297) | Populus rhizosphere microbial communities from Tennessee, USA - Rhizosphere MetaG P. deltoides SRZDD5 | ecosystem: Host-associated > Plants > Roots > Rhizosphere > Soil | place: USA... | reverse complement strand
CGAACGTGTTACTGCATTGAACGTGCAGTCACTCGGCCGAGCGCAAGGTACTCGTTAGAACGGATGGTGCTCACACCTTTTCGGTGAGCCAGTAGCATATGCGACTTTCAAAGAACGCTGCGGTCAGCTTGGAAGGTGACCGGATCGATTCTTTACTTCTAAATCGTTGCCCACGACGGGCGCGGGCAAAGACTGACTATACTGATCCGCCTATCCCCTGTCAAGCACTAGGCGGGAATTTTTCGACCACCTCGACTGCGTGGTACGTCTTCTTGCCCTTTCGCAGAATCAGATACTTACCGAACAACAAACCCGTATCCCCCCGGCTCGCCTCCGCGGTCGGATCCAGGCGGCGGCCGTTCAGCTGAACAGCGCCGCTCGCGATCAACTCCCGAGCGTTCCGCTTGGAGTCGGCGAGGCCCACGCGGACGAGAAGATCGGGCCAGGCCAGCCCCCCGAGCTCGTCATCGCGGAGCCGGGAGATCGGCATACCCTGGGCCGCCTGCGTCAGCTGGGATTCGTCGAGCGACCCGACAGCACCGCTGAAGAGCGCCGCGCTGATCTCTTCGGCCTGTCGCAGCCCCGTGTCGCCGTGCACGAGGGCGGTGGCTTCACGCGCCAGCGCACGCTGGGCCTCTCGCTTGTCCGGCGTCGCGTGCGTCGCCTTTTCGAGCTCGGCGATCCGTTCCTGCGAGAGGAATGTGAAGTACCGGAGAAAGCGCACCGCGTCGGCGTCCGCGATGTTCAGCCAGAACTGGTACATCTCGTATGCCGACGTCTTGCTCGGATCGAGCCACACGGTTCCGGATTCCGTCTTGCCGAGCTTCGTTCCGTCCGTCTTGGTCACGAGCGGCAACGTGAGGCCATAGGCCGGTCGGCCGTGAACACGACGGATCAGCTCCACGCCGGCTGTGATGTTGCCCCATTGATCGCTCCCACCGAGCTGCAGCGTGCAGTCGTGGAGCATTGAGAGCGACATGAAGTCATAGGCCTGGAGGACCTGGTAGCTGAACTCGGTGTAGGAGATGCCGGCGCCCATCCGCGCCCTCACGGATTCACGGGCCAGCATCGCCCCGATCGGGAAGTGCTTGCCGACATCGCGCAGGAAGCCGATGACGTCGAGCTGCGAGAGCCAGGAGTAATTGTCCGCGAGAAGCGCGGCGTGCGGGCCGCGATCGAAATCGAGAAATGGCCGCACCTGCGCCTTCAGCCGCTCGGCCCACTCGGCCACGCGGTCCTTGGGATTCAGCGCCCGCTCACCCGCCTTGCCGCTTGGGTCCCCAATCAAGCCGGTGCCCCCCCCGACCAGCACGATCGGGCGGTGTCCGGCCAGCTGGAGACGCCGAAGGGCGAGCAAGGGCAGGAGACTGCCGACGTGCAGGCTGTCGGCGGTGGGGTCGAAGCCGACATACGCCGTTCGCGAACCGCCCGCGAGGTGCGCGTCGAGCTCGTCGGCGGCCGTCAGATCGACGATCAGGCCTCGCCGCTCGAAGTCGATCAGCAGGGACGATTGCACGCGAACAGCATATCGCATCGGCTGCGCCGGTATAATGGGCGATGGATGGCGTCTTCGGACAACGGGCCGGCGGTGCGGTCGGCTTCCCGATGGAGCTCGCGCCGCTGGCTGCGCCTGTTCCTCATGGTCGTCGGAGTGAGCTCGCTGGTCGTCGCCCTCGTCGTGGGCGCGGCGGCGCTGTGGGCCTTCACCATTCTGCCGCGAAGCTTGCCCTCGGTCACGGCCCTCGAAACCTTCCAGCCGTTGGCCGGAACCAAGGTCTACGACGACAACGACGAGATCATCACAGAGCTTCACGTCGAGCGGCGGATCTTCGTCCCCCTCGCCCATATCCCGCAGACGCTGCGCGACGCCGTGATCGCCACCGAGGATCGGCGGTTCTACTCGCACTTCGGGGTCGACCCGATCGGCATCGCGAGAGCGGTCTGGCAGAACTACCGCCGTGGTCGCATCGTCGAGGGCGGCAGTACGATCACCCAGCAGCTCACAAAAGTGTTGTTCCTCACACCCGACAAGAGCCTCGAGCGCAAGATCAAGGAAGCGGTGCTCGCTCTGGAGCTCGAGCGTCGATATTCCAAGGACCGGATTCTCGAGATGTACCTGAACCAGGTTTATTTCGGGAACGGCGCCTACGGTGTGGAGGCGGCGGCGCGCACGTACTTCGGCAAGTCGGTCGGCGAGCTGACGGTCCGGGAAGCCGCGTTACTTGCCGGCCTGCCGCGCGCTCCGTCAAGCTATTCACCCTTCGAGCACGGCGAGGCGGCGCGTCGGCGGCGCGAGGTCGTGCTACGACGGATGGTCGAGTACGGCGTGCTGGCCGAGGTCGAGGCGAAGCGACTGGCGCGCACCGACCTCGGTCTCATCCCGCCTGAGCGCCGTCGCACCACCGGCCAGTACTTCCTCGAATACGTGCAGCAAACGCTCGAGGGCAAGTATGGCGCCGACATGGTCTTCAAGGGCGGTCTCAACGTCTACACGACGCTCAATCCGACGATGCAGCTGACGGCCGAGCAGGCGCTACGCGACGGGCTGAAAGCCTTGGAAGGACGGACAGTCAAGGGCAAGGTCGCCGAGCACCCGGAAGGGGCGATCGTCACCATCGAACCGCAGACGGGGTACGTCCGCGCGATGGTGGGCGGCTACGACTTCTTCCGCAGCGAGTTCAACCGCGCGGTGCAGGCGCGGCGCCAGCCGGGCTCGGCGTTCAAGCCATTCGTGTACATCGCCGCCCTGGAGGCGGGCTTCACGCCGGCGTCCCGTGTGGAGGACGCGCCGGTCTCGTATGCCGTCGGCCCGAATGGCCAGGCGTGGAAGCCGGATAATTACGATCGCAAGTATCGCGGGCCGACGACGCTGCAGCAGGCCGTGGAAGAGTCAGTCAACATCGTGACCGTCAAGGTCCAGGAGCGCGTGGGCCTCGGCAAGACGATCCAGGTCGCCCGCCGCTTCGGAATCTCGAGTCCCCTGCACATGAATCTCAGCCTCGCCCTCGGGACGTCGGACCTCACGCTCCTGGAGCTGACATCGGCCTACGGCGCCCTCGCAAACCAGGGCGAATGGCTGTCGCCGACGACGATACGGTATGTCACCGATGCGCAGGGGAAGCTGCTCGAGGAACACGTGGCCGAGCCGCGCGAGGCGGTTCCGCCGGAGACGGCCTACGTGATGACCCACATGCTCCGCGGTGTGGTGGAACGAGGCACCGGCGTGGCGGCGAAGGCGCTCGCGCGTCCAATCGCGGCGAAGACGGGGACGACGAACGACTACTCCAACGCGTGGTTCGTCGGGTTCACGCCCCGCCTCGCGACTGGCGTCTGGGTCGGGTATGACCGCCCGCGGAGCCTCGGGAAGGACGAGACGGGCTCGCGTGTTGCGGTACCGATCTGGGTCTCGTACATGGGGAAGATTCTCGGTGACAGCCCACGCGAGGATTTCCCGGTGCCGGAAAAAATCGTGTTCGTGCCGGTCGATCTCGATCCGTCCAACGAATGCGTCCGCGTGGTGTCGATGGCGTTCGTCAAGGGGACGGAGCCGCTTCCGTGTGGGCGTCGCCCGGCGGTGCCGTCACCGTTGCCGCCCCCCCTGCCCGCGATTCCAACGCCGCCGCAGGCGTCCCCGGCAGTCCCCGTCCCGGGTACGGCCGTGCTCTCGACGCCGCCTGCTTTACCCCGCAACGTGTGGCCACTCCCGGCCGATGAGCCCGTGCGCGCGGCAGCGCCAACTCCGATACCGACGGGGCCACCGGACGTCCAGGGCCCGTAGCCCTTCAGCCGTCGGAGCGCGGGTAGGCGGCCGCGGCCTCCGCCCACTCGGCGCCCCCGTCGAGCACGCGCCCGAAGACGGCTTCCAGATCGGCCAACGGCACGCGGATCTGCTCCATCGAGTCGCGCTCCCGGATGGTCACCTTGCCGTCGCCGCTCTCGCCCTTGTCCGCGTCGCCGACGGTCTTCACGTCCACGGTCACGCAGAACGGCGTTCCCACTTCGTCCTGGCGGCGGTAGAGCCGGCCGATGGCCGCCGTGTCGTCGTAGAGCGTGACCCAGCGGCGGGCGAGGCGTGAGCGCAGCTCGTGGCAGGTCGCCACGATGTCCGCGCGCTTCTTCAGAAGGGGCAGGACGGCGATCTTGATCGGCGCGAGCTCCGGATGGAATCGCAGCACGACGCGCTTCTCACCGCGCACCTGCTCTTCGCGGTAGGCGTCGAGCAAAAACGCGAGCAGCGCGCGGTCGACGCCCGCAGATGGCTCGATGACATACGGGACGAGATGCTCCTTGCGCTCCTCATCGAACCACGTCAGCGACTTGCCACTGAACTTCGCGTGCTGCTTCAGATCGAAGTCGGTGCGGTTCGCGATCCCCATCAGCTCGCTCCACCCCATGGGGAAGCGATAGAGCAGGTCCACCGTGCGCTTGGAGTAGTGAGCCAGCTCATCCGCGGCGTGCTCGTGGAGCTTCACGTTCGCGGGATCGAGACCGTACCGCGTGAACCACGCCCGGCAGTCGGCGATCCATCGGTCGTGCCAGGCTTCATCGGCGGGGCGGCCATCAAGCTGCTCGTGGGGATTCACGAAGTACTCGATCTCCATCTGCTCGAACTCGCGGGTCCGGAAGATGAAGTTGCCGGGGGTGATCTCGTTCCGGAAGGCCTTGCCGATCTGGGCGATGCCGAACGGGAGCTTGCGACGGGTTGTCTGCAGGACGTTGTCGAAGTTGACGAAAATGCCCTGGGCGGTCTCCGGGCGGAGATACGTCACCGCCGCCTCTTCCTCGACCGGCCCCATGAACGTCTTGAACATGAGGTTGAACTGGCGCGGCGCCGTGAGCTCGCCTTTCCCACATTCGGGGCAGAGCGTGCGACGCTCGCCGCAGTGCTTGCACGGCTCGCCGGCCTTGATCGTGAACTTGTTCCCCTTGGTCGCGGCGCAGTAGTGCGTCCAGTCCGTCTCGTCCACCTTGTCGGCGCGAAAGCGCCGCCTGCACTCCCGGCAGTCGACCATGGGATCGGTGAAATTGTCGACGTGGCCGCTGGCGCGCCACACCGTCTGTTGCATCAGGATGGCGGCGTCAAGGCCCACCATGTCGTCACGCTGCTGGACGAAATCACGCCACCACACCCGCTTGATGTTGTTCTTCAGCTCGACGCCGAGCGGGCCGTAATCCCAGGCCGCACCGGTGCCGCCGTAGATCTCGCTCGACTGGAAGATGAAGCCGCGCCGCTTGCTCAACGACACGATGAGGTCCATCGTCACGTTCATACTCGCTCTCCGGTGACCTCCGAAAGCCGGCGCACCTCGCGCAGGAACTTCACCGTGCGTGTCGGCTGGCCGATGAGTCGCGTCATGTGCGCTTCGAGGACCGTCTTGAGCTCGCCTTCCGTTCGACCCAGCGGCTGGCCGAGGGCCTCCTCCCACCGCGCCGCGCGAAGGCGCGCGAGCGCAGCCACCGCCGCCGGCGACACCACGGTCGCCCCGGCGAGAGCGGCCGCGCAGCGCTCACACACCACGCCGCCCTCGTCGAGCGCCGGCCGCGCGAACGGGTACGGACGTCCGCAGGCGACGCACTGATCGAGGCGCGGGCGATGTCCGAGCGTGTCCAGGCACCGGGCTCCGAAGCAGACGGCGACGCGCACCGGCGTCGCGGGTCCCCCCGCCGCGCGCAGGCTTCGGGCGAGGAGGCCGTACAGGGCGGCATGAGGGTCGCGGTCGGCGGTGAGCCGGGACACGCATTCCACGATCCAGGATGCGTGACCGAGGCGCTCGAGATCCTCGCGAATGCGGGCGAACGGCTCCACGACGTCGAAATGATCGATGCGAACCAGGTCGCTCCGGCCCGAGTCGAAGAAGACGAGCTGACCGAGGGTGAAGAGCTGCAGCGAACCGCCGAACCGCGAACGCATGCGCCGCGACGCCTTCGCGACGCCACGGACCTTCCCGTACTCGCGCGTGAAGAAGGTCACCACCTGGTCGCTTTCACCGAGGGGGAAGCTACCGATCACGATCGCCGCCGACTTGCCGAGCGCCATCTCAGGAGGTCAGCCTGAATCCGAACTCGCGGAGGGCCTGCGGGTCGCGACGCCAGTTTCGGCGGACGTCCACGGTGAGCCCGAGAAAGACCTGGATACCGAAGAAGCGCTCCAGCTCCCGCCGTGATTCTACGCCGATGCGCTTCAGCATCGCCCCGCCCTTGCCGATGAGGATCCCCTTCTGCGAGTCCTGCTCGACGAAGATCGTCGCACGGATGTCGAGCCGCTCCGGTCGTGTCCGCTCGACGAGGTCATCCACGCGGACGGCGACCGCGTACGGCACTTCCTCGCGTGTCAGGTGGAAGATTCGCTCGCGCACGATCTCGGCCACGTAGAAGGTCTCCGGCTGGTCACTCGTCGCGTCGGCTGGGAAGAAGGCCGGGTGCTCGGGCAGCGCATCCGTCAACAGGGTCAAGAGCCGGTCGCAATTCGTGCCATCGGCGGCGGAGATCGGCAGGATCTCGGCGAACGCGTGGACGCGCTGCCAGCGCTCGATGAGCGGCAGCAGCCGGCTCTTCGGCCGGACGCGATCGACCTTGTTCAGCGCACAGAACACGGGCCCGGCAAGGCGCCCCAGCGGGGACAGGACGAGGTCGTGACCGTCCTCGCGCACGCTCGCGTCGACGACGAGGCAGACGCAATCGACCTCCTCGGCCGCCCGCTCGGCGGTCCGCTGCATGAACTCTCCGAGCTGTCCGCGCCCGGGATGGAGCCCCGGCGTGTCGACGAAGATGATCTGGGCGTCATCGGTGGTCCGGATGCCGGTGATCCGATTGCGCGTGGTCTGCGGCCGGGCCGAGACGATGGAGAGCTTTTCGCCGACGAGGCGATTCAGGAGCGTCGACTTGCCAGCATTCGGCGGGCCGATGAGGGCGACGAAGCCGCTCTTCATCGTCGTCGTCCCGCCGTCGGGGGTGGCTCGGCGTGCAGGAGTCCCCGCCAGAGTCGCGCAGGCGTGTCGCCCAGGATGTCGCGCTCGCGACGGTGCATCAGATCGGCCTCGATCGGGTCGCGATCGTCGTAGCCCACGAGATGGAGCGTGCCATGGGTGGCGAGCAGATCGAGCTCGAGCGCCAGCGGCACCCCGAGCTGGCGCGCTTGTCGGGCCGCCGCCTCGGCGGAAATGACGAGCTGGCCGACCAGCGAACCGGCGTCCGGCGCCTCGAGCGAGAACGCGAGCACGTCGGTGCGCCGCACGATTCCGCGGTGGGTCGCGTTGAGCCGTCGGATCTCCGCGTCGTCCACCACGGCGACCTCGATCAGCCCCGCCGGTCGCCCCACCGCCGTGAGCGCGCGATCGACGGCGCGGGCCAGGCGCGCGCGCGACACGGGGATCCGCCGCTGGCGCAGATCCACCACCACGGCCATTCAGGGAGACCCTGCGCGCGCTCCGTCCTCGCGATCGGCCCCCCGCGCCTCGTGGGTGCCGTAGGCGCGGATGATGGCAGACACGAGCTGGTGCCGCACCACGTCGCCTTCGTCGAAGTACACGAAGTCGATGCCGGGCACGCCGTGCAGGATCTTCTGCACCTCGATGAGGCCCGAGTGGCGCGAGGCGGGCAGGTCGACCTGCGTGATGTCGCCGGTGATGACCATCTTGGAGTTGAAGCCGAGGCGAGTCAGGAACATCTTCATCTGCTCGGTGGTGCTGTTCTGCGCCTCGTCGAGGATGATGAAGGCGTCGTTGAGCGTCCGCCCGCGCATGTACGCCAGGGGCGCGATCTCGATCGCCCCCTTCTCCAGCAGGGAGCCGACCTTTTCCGACTCGAGCATGTCGTAGAGCGCATCGTAAAGCGGCCGCAGGTACGGGTGCACCTTCTCGTAGAGATCGCCGGGCAGGAAACCCAGGCGCTCTCCCGCTTCCACGGCGGGCCGCGTGAGCACGATCCGCGCGACGTCGCGTCGCATCAGCGCGTTGACGGCCATCGCCACCGCGAGGAACGACTTGCCGGTGCCGGCGGGGCCGATCCCGAACACCATGTCGTTGCGCCGAATCGCGTCGACGTACCGCTTCTGTCCCACCGTTTTCGGCGTGATCCACTTCTTGCGCGACGGCACCGAGATCGCGTCGGCAAACACGGATTTCACGTCGGCGTCCTCATCGCCGGACAGCATCCGGGCCGCCGCCCGCACTTCCATCGCGCGCACGGGGGCGCCCGAGCGGACGAGCTCGGCGAGCTGGGTGAGGGCGCGCTCGGCTTTCTGCACCTGGCGCTCGTCGCCCTTCAGCATCACATCATGGCCGCGGGCGACGATGCGGACTTCGAACTCGGACTCGAGGGTGCGGAGGTGGTCGTCGTTCCGCCCGAGGAGCTGGGCCAGATCCACGTCCGGCGCCAGCGACAGGCGACGCGTGATGGTCGTGACGTCACTCAAACTGTCGGTCCCGCCTCAAGTCTACCATGCGCGCGCTCAGCCCTTCCGCGGCTCGGCCGGCGGCAGGTCGAGCTTGATGTGCAGCTCCTTGAGCCGCTCCGGCGGCACCGGTGCGGGCGCCTGCATCAACAGATCCTCGGCCTGCTGGTTCATCGGAAACGCGATGACTTCCCGGATGTTGTTCTCGCCGGCGATGAGCATGACGATCCGGTCGATGCCGGGCGCCGACCCGCCGTGCGGCGGTGCGCCGTAGCGGAACGCGCTCAGCATGCCGCCGAAGCGCGTCTCCACCTCGGCCGGCGAATAGCCGGCGATGGAGAAGGCCTTGTACATGATGTCGGGGCGATGGTTGCGGATGGCGCCGCTGGAAAGCTCCACGCCGTTGCAGACGATGTCGTACTGAAACGCCTTGATCGTGAGCGGATCGCGCGTCTCGAGCGCCTCGAGGCCGCCCTGCGGCATCGAGAACGGGTTGTGGCTGAACTCGATGTTGCCCGACTCCTCGTTGCGCTCGTACATCGGGAAGTCGGTGACCCAGCAGAACCGGAACGCATTCTTCTCGACCAGGTCGAGATCCTCACCGATGCGCGCGCGGGCCCGGCCGGCGAGCTTCGCGGCCGCATCCGGCGCATCGCAGACGAAGAAGACGGCATCGCCGTCGCCGGCGCCGCTGGCCGCCCGCAGCGCAGCCAGCCGCACCTCGTCGAGAAACTTCGCGATCGGACCACGGGCGGCGCCATCCGCCAGGACGACGTAGCCGAGGCCGGGGGCGCCCTGATCGCGCGCCCACTGCGTCAGCTTGTCGAAGAATGAGCGCGGCTGGGCGCCGGCGCCGGGAGCGCGGATGGCGCGCACGACTGCGCGCCGGTCACTGATCGCCGCCGCGAACACGGTGAAGCTCGAGCCGCGGAAGACCTCCGTGGCATCGCTGATCTCGAGCGGATTGCGCAGATCGGGCTTGTCACTCCCGTACCGCCGCATCGCCTCCTCGTAGGGAATCCGCGGGAACGGCGGCGGCGTCACATGCGCGTCGGGCCGGAACTCCGCGAAGACTCCGTGGAGCACGGGCTCGAGGGCCGCGAAGACGTCGTCCTGGGTGACGAAGGACATCTCCACGTCGAGCTGGTAGAACTCACCCGGCGACCGATCCGCGCGGCTGTCCTCGTCGCGGAAGCACGGGGCGATTTGGAAGTAGCGATCGAAGCCGGAGACCATCAGAAGCTGCTTGAACTGCTGTGGCGCCTGCGGCAGCGCGTAGAAGGTGCCAGGATGGAGGCGACTGGGAACCAGATAGTCGCGCGCGCCCTCGGGCGAGCCGGCCGTGAGGATCGGCGTCTGGAACTCGGTGAACCCAAGCTCGAGCATGCGGCGTCGGATGGACGCGATCACCCGCGAGCGAAGCAGGACATTGCGATGCACCTTCTCTCGCCGCAGATCGAGGAACCGGTAGCGCAGCCGCGTCTCCTCGGCCAGCTCGGCGTCGCTGTTGACCTGGAGCGGCAAGGGGTCGGCCACCGACTGCACCACCAGGTCGTCGGCTTCGACCTCGATCTCGCCGGTGACGAGCTTGGGATTGGCGGCCGAGGCCGCCCGCGCGACTACGCGCCCGGTCACCGTCACCACGCTCTCGAGGCGCAGCGCCTCCGCCGTGGCCAGGTGCGCGCTGCCGCCGTGCAGCACGATCTGTGTGACACCGAAGTTGTCGCGCAGGTCGAGGAAGAGCAGGCCGCCGTGGTCGCGCTTGCGGTGGACCCAGCCGGATAGCCGGACAACATGCCCCACGTCGCGGGCGCGGAGCGCCCCGCACGTATGGGTACGGTACGCGTGCGGTGTCGCGCTCACCCGGGCTGCCTCAGCGGCTTCACTGTCGCCGCAGACTTCCCGGCCTCGACCACGCCGTAATCGGAGAACCCGTGCGCGGTCAGATCGTCGAGCTGCTTGCGCGTGTTCTTGCGGCGCACCTCCAGCGAGACGAGATCGCCCTGCTCACGGAGGGCGCGGGCCGCCTGGAGCGCCCGCGGCAGCGCGGTGTCGTCGTTCACGAGTAGCGCGATGCGCCGCACCCCCTCCGTCGCCGGCCGTGCGAGCACGCCTCGCCGATCTCCGCGCTCGCCGAGGATGGCGATGAGCCGTTCGAAGCCGATCGAAAACCCGCAAGCGGGAACGTCGCGTCCGAGGAAGCGACCCACCATCTTGTCATAGCGCCCGCCACCGGCAATCGATGCGGGGAAGGCGGGCGACCCGATCTCGAAGACGGTGCCGGTGTAGTAGCCCATGCCCCGTACGAGGGCGGCGTCGAACACCACCCGCGCGCCGGTCGGCAGCTCAGGCGCCACGACGGCGAGAATGGCCGCCAGCGACTCGAACGCCACCAGATCCTCCGCGCGTGGCGTGAGCGCGCGCTCGAGCGACGCAAGCGACGTTTCCTGGTCGAGCAGCGCCGGCAGCAGCCTCTCGAAGCGTGTCAGCGCGTCCGGATCGTGCCCCGCCGCGCGGAGCTCGGCGAGCACGCCCTCCCGTCCGATCTTGTCGAGTTTGTCGAACGCGATGAAGAAGCTCGACTGCCGATCGGCGGCGAAGCCGCAGTGCCGCGCGATCAGCGTGAGCACGCGCCGGTCGCTGAGCCGCACGGTGAGTCCCGTCAGCCCGAGCCGCGCCAGCGCTTCGCACGTTGCGAGGATGAGCTCGACCTCGGTCACGAGCCCACCCACGCCGACCACGTCAATATCGCACTGTGTGAACTGGCGATACCGCCCTCTCTGCGGCCGCTCGGCACGCCAGACGGGTCCGATCTGGATCGCCTTCAAGGGATCGGGCAGCCGGGCCTGGTTCTCGGCGTAGTAGCGGGCGAGTGGTACCGTGAGGTCGAAGCGCAGGCCCAGGTCGGCGAGCTCGCCGTCGCCCCGGGCGACCGCCGACTGCAGCTCGTCGCCGCGCTTCAGGACCTTGAAGATCAGCTTCTCGTTCTCGCCGCCCTCGCTGCCGACGAGCAGGCGCAGACTCTCGAGCGCCGGCGTCTCGATCCTCCGGAAGCCGTGGCTACGGTAGACACCGACGATCGCATGAGTGGCCGTGTCGCGAAGCTCGACCTCGTCGGGAAGCACGTCGCGCATTCCGCGAGGCGGTGCGGTGGGAAGCTTGCTCGAGACCTTACTCCCCCGTGGTCATGATGATCTGCGTCTCGCCCTGGGTCCGGAAGTAGTTGGCGAAGCGAACGACCGCCGCGATGAGCGTCGGCGGAGTCTCGCCGTGAATGGCGCCCAGCCCGGTGATGATGCCTTCGAAGCCGGAATTGATGGTCTGCATACGATAGCCGGCGGGCCCGCGAAACAGAATGGCGAGGTGGCCATCGAGCTGATTCTGCGGGACGACGACCTCCTCGACACCGTCGCCGTCAAGGTCCACGGCAAGCGGCATGGGCTCGAAGTTGAAGAACTCGCTCCGGCCTCCGCGCTCGGTCCGCGACTTCAGCAGCTCGACCTTGAGGTATCCCCCGCCGCCGACCGGTGTCGTGGAGCGAAACGTCTCTTCCGACTCGGCGGACACACGCAGGCGATTCTGCTCGTCGATGAAGACCAGACTGCGCAGCGGCTGCCCCTTGCCCGCGATGTTGGCCATCGTCGCACCGGTCGCGCGGAACGTGGCCGGCACGCGAATTGGAGCGTCCGCGACGACCTTGTCGCCCTTGAGCGCGTAGCGAACCGCCTGGCCCTTGCGAAAGAATGTGTCCGGGCTGAAGGTTTGGCCCCACAGCGCCTTCTTCAGCCCCCCGCCCTCGGTGTCCATGGCGAACAGGAACTGCGAGCTGTCGGAGTAGAGCTCGACCGGTTTGCCGGCGCGCATGCCGAGGATGAACGACGTCAGCAAGATCTGGGGGTCCGCGTGATAGCGGTTGGCGACGACCTCGAGGACCCCATCGCCGTCGAGGTCGGCCAGCTGCACCGACATGATGCGACCCGGCCGTGTGAATCGATTGTCGTAGGTCCACTCCGGCTCCATGGCTCGCTCGACGATGCGGTACAGCCAGATCCGGTCCCCATCCGTCAGGACGACGCGGGGAATCTGATCCTTCGGGGCCACCGCGACGTCCATGGACACCACCGGGAAGCCGAACTTGCCGATCTCCTTGAGAGGAATCGAGTTCTCACCGGTCGAATAGCTCCCGGCCTCGAGCTCGCCGCCCAGGATGCGCGCCAGCAGGGATCGCTGTTTTGGCTGAGCCGGATTCCGATCATCGCCCGACGAGAACCGCTGCCCGACCGACGTTCGCGCCGACGCCGGGACGAACGCCGTCGACGTCATCAGGGCTGTGGTGCTCGGAAGCGACAGGAAGCGGGCCTCGACGAACGGACGCTTCTGCACGAGCGAAAAATGCAGCGCGAGCACGTGCTCGAGCTTGAAGCGGTCGGCGGCGTCAGCCAGGCCGCGCCCCTCGAGCAACTGCTCGGGTTTGATGCCTTGCTCGGACGCCCACACGCCGACTCGATCGCCCATGGCGACCTGGAAGCGGCCCGTTCGGTTCAGCGCATCGATGATCTCCGTCAGCGCCCCCTCCACCACCGGCTCGCGGACACCTGAGACCATGGCCACGATGGTGACGCGCTGTTTGCCCGCCGAGATTCGCGCCACGTCACCGGGGGCCGGCTGCGTTCCGCCCGGCACGGATCCCGTCGCGTAGGCCTCGAATACCTGTTCAACGCGCAGGCGACCGACCGGCGTCTCGGTACGTCCCAGAATCTCGCCCGTCTTCGGATGGCGCAGCTCGCGACCCTGGCGGAAGAGCGACAGCTCGAGGCCGGGCTGGACGCCGTCGCGTTTGCCGATGCCCAACGTGACGGTCGATCCCTGGACCTCGATGACCTCGCCGGAGACCCGAGGAAAGAGGGCGGCGACCTGCTCGGCAATGGCCACGAGCGACGCCGCGGGGGGGGCCGGCGTCCGTACCGCCGACTGAGCCCACAGACCGTTCGCCGCACCGAGGCTCGCGACAACCACCGCCGCCAGCACGACGACCGTGGACAACCAGCGGCGTGTCTTCATCCCGGCCACTATACCGTTCGGGCCTCCGTAAAAACAACGGGCCCGGGGATGACCCCCGGGCCCGCTGGTTACGTCCGAGCGTTACCTAGAACGCGAATCGGACTCGCGCCGTCGCGGTCGCGACGTTGTCGGGGTCACCCGACGACGAGCCACCGAACGGAACGGCCGCGCTGCCATGCGTCGATGCGAACTTCAGGGCGTCACCCGCGAACAGGTAGCCGCCCGCAAGATCGAACGTGACACCCGGCGCGAACCGGTACGTCGCGCTCAGGTTGACCTCCGTACCGAGATACCGCTCGTCACCATTGCCGTCGCCAGGCGTGAGGCCGGCGGCCGACAGCGTGCTGCTCGTGTCCACCTTCTCGGCCGTCCAGTTCGGCGTCACGGCGGCACCGATGGTCAGGGCCGGCGTGATGGCATAGGCGACCTTGGCGCCGAGCTGGATGCGACCGTAGCGGTCGTAGCCGATGCTGACACCCGGGTTGGTCCCACCGAACTGCAGAATGTTGAAGTAGTCGATGCCGAGGGAGTAGATCTGCGTACCCCAGTCGGCCGCATACGAAGTATCCGTGTTGAGCGGCTGATAGAACCGGACCTTGTCGGTCAGGTCGTCGCCAGCCTTGTTACCAGTGGTGTACATACCCATGGCGCTGATCGTCAACGGTCCGACCTGGAAGCCGGCGCGGACGTCGAAGAACCACGCTCTGATATCCGCCTCATTTTCGGCAGCACCGATGGTCGTGTCGCGGTTACCGAACTGGAACAGAGCCGTCGGATGGAGCGAGAACGGCCCAGCCGTCCACCGCGCGTCCACGCCGACCGTGTGCCGCGCCTCGACGTCCGTCGGCCGGAACGCTGCGGCGCTGTTCGGGATACCACCGCGGCCCTGACGAGCGCTGCCGTTGGTGATGCCGGCCGCGTGGAAGTACGAGTACATCGGCTTGATATCGAGGCCCTTGAACGGCGAGAAGTCGAACGAGGCGATGACCGCCCAGTCCTCACCGCGGAAGGCGTTACCCGACGTCGCATAGAAATCGGCGCCGGTCAGCTCTTCCTCGACCTGCACGTAGGTCAGGTTCAACGCGGCGGCCGGGCCAAAGCTCGTGACCCAGTTGACGCCGCCGAAGTCACCGTTGGCGTAGGCGGCCAGCTTGTAGGTCGCCGCCGAGCCGAACGGCTGCGCGCCCAGGCGCACCACCGTGTTCGGGATGAGGAACATCGGGAACTCGGTGTACAGCCACTTGATCTCGATGATGCCCGCGACGTCCGTGTTCAGGTCCCACGCGCCGTTCGCGCTCGCGCCCTGGTTGCTGGCCGCGGTCGTTCCGGCGGGGACGTTACGATCCGAGTTGGACGTTTGGCCGTAATAGGCATCGATTTCGATGCCGAGCACGGCCTTGGCGCGCCCAACCTCACCCACGACGTCGAACCGGCCGCGGGTGCGACCGTACAGTTCGTCGTCGCGCGCACGACCGTAGTTCAGGTCGTACTTGCTCATGTTGCTGGTGTAAGTGCCGATCTGGTCGATCGTCCCTGTGATCGTCACCTTCGGGGCCGGTGCCTGCGCCATGGCCGGCACGACGAGCCCGAAGACGGCGACGAGGGCGACTGCGACTGCCAACAGTCTCCTCATTACTGCCTCCTCAAAGAGTGTGTGCAGCAACCAACCGTTGTGCGCCGTCAAACGACATCCACAACAGCTACAGAGACTTTGGGCGACGGTATGACTTATAGAAGAGCGCCTGTCGGAACGTCAAGAAAAATTACACTTTCCGGCTTAGGACTACCTTCGGTCCCCCATCGCCCGAAGCCGCTCGAGCGCCGCCTGCCCGAACGGGCTATCGGGACCCAGCTGGCGCGCCCGCCGGAAGCTCGCCTTGGCGTCCTCCGTTCGCTTCTGGGCGGTCAGGACGAGGCCCAGATTGTAGTGAGCCGCCTGGAGCTTCGGATCCAGGTTGAGCGCGAACCGTAGGGCCTGCTCGGCCTCTGCATACTTGCGAGTGTGGTAGAGCGCCAGCCCGAGGTTCTGGTACGCGTAGTCGGGCACGGTGAGCGCCGGCAGCGCCACCGCGCGGCGATAGGAGCCGACGGCCTCGTCCCAACGCCGAGCCTCGGCGAGGGCGGTCCCCAGATGGAAGTGCCCGTCCGCCAGACGGGGATCCAGCTCGACCGCCTTCGACAAGGCCTCGATGGCCTGATCGAGCCGCCCGAGCTGCAGTAGGACAACACCCAGCGAGTCGCGATACACGGCGCGGGTGGGGTCGAGGGCGACCGCTTCCTCCAGCGCGGACAGCGCGGGCGCCGGATGCCCGTCCTTCACGAAGCCGAGCCCCCGCTCGTAGGAGTTCTGGGCCTGAAGCCGCTGGACTTCCGCGGACGGGCCGGTCGAGGCACAGCCCGCGAGGGTGACCGCCACCGCGGCCAGCGTGAGTCGAAATCTCCGTGTCGTTGACACTTTATGCCCTCCCATGTAGCCTCAACTCGTGCCGACGTACGAATACGAGTGCAACAAATGTCGCCGTGTCTTCGAAGTTCGGCAGCGTATTTCAGAGCCCGCTCTCACCACACATGAGGGTTGTGGTGGCGAGGTCCACCGGCTCATCTCACCGGCCCCCTTCATCCTCAAAGGCGAGGGCTGGTACGTCACCGACTATCCGTCGGAGGCGCGCAAGAAGGCCAAGGAAGCGGAGAAATCCAGCAACGGCGGCGACGCCAAGACCGAGGCCAAGACCGACTCGAAGAGCGACGCGAAGAGCACTACGGCGACGCCCTCCGCGCCCGCTTCGGCACCGGCGCCAAAGACCGACTGACGACCACCGGCGTTCCGCGGCGTGCCTTGAACCTGGCCGCCGCGCTGCCCTCCCGTACCGCGATCTCGAGACGTCCGCTGGAGCCGACGAGCGCGCCGGCCTGACCGGCCTCGAGCTCCCCGTAGGTTCCGACCAGCGGGAGCCGCCGGCCGGCCAGCCGGATCCGCAGGCCGCGTCCGATGCCTTCGAGGATCTCCGCGCGAATGGACGTGACGAGGTTGCCGAAGCGATCGACGTGCAGCACCGCTCCGGCGACCGCGCCGGTCACCGCCCGCACCGTCGTCCACGCGAGCCGGACCGGATCCTGGACCGGCGGTCCGAAGCCCTCGGGAGGCACACCGGCCGCCAGATGAGCGGCGGCGGGCGCGAAGATGTCGCGGCCGTGGAACGTCCGGCTGACGACGGCGAGGCGGTATTCCTCGGCGCGAAGATTCCACGCTTCCCAGCGCCCGGCCGCGTCGAGGAACGGCGTGAACAGGCCGTTATCGGGACCGACGAAGAGCGCGCGCTCGGTGCGAACGACGAGGCCGCGGCGCTCCGTGCCGACGCCCGGGTCCACCACCGCGAGATGGATGCTTCCGGCCGGAAAGAACGGCACCGCCGCGTCGAGAGCGAGAGCGCCCTCGGTCACGTCGTGCGCGGCGATCTCGTGCGTGAGGTCGACGAGGTTGATCGGCTGCCCGGAGGTCGCCGCGATCCCGAGCATGACGCCCTTCATCTCAGCGACGTAGGCGTCCCGTGTCCCGAAGTCCGTCGTGAGCGTGATGATGGCGCTCAACGCACTCCGTCACGCCCCGACTTCACCGATCGCGGTCCACGACGAAGTCGGCGACCAGCGTCAGCAGCTCGCGCTCCTCGGACCGCGCGAAGACCTTGAGGTCGGCCTTGGCCGATTGCGCGTAGGCATGCGCCCGCTCGCGCGCGTACTCGACGCCATCATGGTCGACGACCAGCCGGCGGATCTCCTCGATCTCGGCGGGCGCCAGCGTTCGGCGCCGGAGCATCGCCCGCACGCGCTCGGCCTCCGCGGCGCTGGCGCGCTCGAGCATGGCGATGAGCGGCAGCGTGCGCTTGCCCTCACGCAGATCGGCCGCGATCGCCTTGCCCAGGCGTTGCTCGTCGGCGACGAAGTCGAGCGAGTCATCGGACATCTGAAAGGCGATGCCGATCTCCAGGCCGTATCGCGTGAGCGCCTCGAGCTGGTCGTTCGGCACGCCCCCCAGGAGGGCGCCGATGCGGCAGCAGGCCGACATGAAGGACGCCGTCTTCTGCGTGATGATCCGCACGTAGTCCGCCTCGGACGTCTGCCCGCTGCGCTTGAGCTGCAGCTGGAAGACCTCGGCCTCCGTCATCGAGACGGTCGCGCGCGCAAGCGTCTCCATGATCACGGCGTCGTTGTCGCGGACGAGGAGCGCGAACGACTTGGCGTAGAGATGATCGCCCACCAGCACGGAGGCGTCGTCACCCCACTGGGCGTTGGCCGAGGGCTGGCCGCGTCGCAGCGGCGCCTGATCGACCACGTCGTCGTGGATCAGCGTGGCCGTGTGCAGGAGCTCCACGGCGCAGGCCAGCCGGACGCTGCGTGGCCCGTGATAGCCGGCCGCGCGCGCGGCGAGGAGCAGCAGGATGGGGCGGAGCCGCTTGCCGCCGGCGCCCGCGATGTAGCCGCCCATCTCCTGGATCAGCGGAACCGGCGACCGGATCTCGCGCCGGATGGCCGCCTCGACGGCGGCGAGATCCTCACCGACGAGCGCGGTCACCCGCTCCTTGAGCACCTGCTCCAGGGTCGGTGTGGGCACGCACCCTACTTCGGCACGACGCGGTCCCGGATCTGCACCTGGGATCCGGGCGCGACGTTCTGGACCTCGGCGACCGAGAAGCGATCGCGGATCTCGGTCACGCGGGCGGTGGCGACTTCCTCGTCCAGCTCGCCGAGGAGCTCGCCGGTCACGGGGTGCACGATGGGAATGCGGTCGCGGCGCAAGCTCACCAGGCTGCCGGGCTGGAGCCCGTCGACGTTGGTCAGGTCGATGACCACCCGCCCCGTGTCGACGTAGACGACGTAGCCGCGCTTTGGCGGCTCCGCCTTTGCGGCGGGGATGGTGATCGGAGCGACTGCCGCCGTTTCTCGTGTCGAGACGGCCACGGCCGTCCGGGGATCGGGGCGCGGGTCAACCGTCTGATACATCGTCCCCTGGCGCGGGCTGATTTTCCCGCCGCCGGGCGGCGAGCCGTACTTCGCCACGACCTCGGGTGTCGCGATGATCGCGCTCTTGCCACGCAGCAGCGTGGTCATGGTGGTCGGAACCTTGTCTTCCTCGACCCACACGTATTCCGGCTCGCTCGGCACGTCTCCGAATCGGGGGTTCTTGATGAGCAACCAGCGTGTCTCGGCGGACTTGATGACGACCGACGGCTCGCCCGGGTCGGCCACGCCGAGAAGCTTCTTCATCGTGGAGCACCCCGCGAGGGCCACCAGCGGGAGCAGCAGCCAGACGAGATACCGGGCGTTCATGCGCCGAGGAGCATAGCACACCGGCTCAGTCCTCCATCCGCGGCTCCCAGGGGAAGCGCTGCCCTTCGAGCTCGCTGGTGGGGAGCACCGACACCCGCCGGGAGAACAGCGGGGCGCCGGTGATCGCCGAAATATAGGTGATGTCCAGGGCGACCGTCCCGCGCGTCGCGAGCAAGACCGGCACGATCCAGCCCGCCACGTCGAGGTTCTTGGCGACTCGTATGGCGCGCTCCGGCCGTGCGAGGACTTCTTCCACGCGGACCGAGCCGGTGGCGAACATGTCGCTCACCGCCAGCGGGTCCACGACCTGGAACCGCTTCGAGCGCTCCAGCACGGTGGCGATCAGATACGGGACCCGGCGGAGATCGGCGCGTGCGTCGGTGAGGTCGACGACGGGTGTCACGGCGACCTTCAGTCGGCCGCGCGTGATGCGCGCCCCGTCCTCGGGAACCGGACGGGGCTTGTCGGGCAGCGGCACGAACGCCGCCGCCGTGAAGTCCGGCTCGACGCGCCGCACCTGCGCGTACCCGAGCACGTCCTCATAGCGCCCCAGCGGCCTGCCGGTCACCGGGTGGCTGAAGACCGCGCCCTTGCGGAAGATCGTGTACTCCTGCCCCACCTGCGCGCCACGACCGGTGCCGACGTCGAGGAAGATCTCGTCGTTGTCAATCGCGACGACGATCGCCTCTATGGGATTGAAGGCCTGGATGAAATCATCGGCCATCAGTGAGAAGGTGGCGCCGATGCGGTCGGCCATCCCCGCCTCGACCGGCGCTCCGGCCAGCAGGAGCGTCAGCGCCACGGCCGCCAGGGCCCGGCGCATCAGAACGTCACCGACGGCTGGTGCGTGCCGAAGACGGCCCGGAGGCGCTCGCAGATCTCGCCGAGTGTCGCCATCTGCTCCACGGCGTCGATGATTGGCGGCATGAGGTTGTCGCGGCCGCGCGCCGCCGCTTCGAGGGCGTCGAGGGCGCGCAGCGCCCGATCCGCGGGGCGAGCGCGGCGCGTCCGCGCCACGCGCTCGCGCAGCGCCGCTCCGACGCCGGGTTCGATCGCGAACAGCGCCGTCGGCGCGCTCTCGTCGGTAACGAACTCGTTCACGCCGACGACGATGCGGGCCTTGTCCTCCACCTCGCGCTGATACCGGTAGGCGGCGTCCTGGATCTCGCGCTGCATGAAGCCCACGGCGTTCACCGCACCTCCCATCTCGTCGATCCGCGTGATGTACGCTTCCGCCGCCTCCTCGATGTCGCGCGTGAGGCGCTCCACGGCGTAGGAGCCGCCGAGGGAGTCCACAGTATCGGCGACGCCGGACTCGAAGGCGAGTACCTGCTGCGTGCGGAGGGCGATCCGGACCGCGCGCTCCGTCGGCAGCGCCAGCGCCTCGTCCATCGAGTTGGTGTGCAATGACTGACAGCCGCCGAGGATGGCGGCCAGCGCCTGCACGGTGACCCGGACGATGTTGTTCTCGGGCTGCTGCGCCGTCAACATGCTGCCCGCCGTCTGCGCGTGGAAGCGCAGCATCATCGAGCGGGGATCGCGGGCGCCGAATCGATCGCGCATCAGGCGCGCCCAGAGCCGGCGCGCGGCCCGGAACTTCGCGACCTCCTCGATGAGGTTGTTGTGCGCGTTGAAGAAGAACGACAACTGCGGCGCGAACGCATCGACCGCGAGGCCGGCCGCCATGGCCGCCGCCACGTAGGCGACGCCATTGGCGAGGGTGAAGGCGACTTCCTGGACGGCCGTGCAGCCCGCCTCTCGCACGTGGTAGCCGGAGATGGAGATGGTGTTCCAGCGCGGCACCGCCGTCCGGCAGTAGGCGAAGACGTCCGTCACGAGCCGCATCGACGGTTCCGGCGGAAAGATGTACGTTCCCCGCGCGATGTATTCCTTCAAGATATCGTTCTGCGTCGTCCCCGACAGCGCGGCCGGCGCCACGCCGTGGCGCTTGGCCACTGCGACGTAGAGCGCGAGAAGAATGGCCGCGGTGGCGTTGATCGTCATCGAGGTCGACACGCTGCCGAGCGGGATGCCCTCGAAGAGATCGTCCATGTCCTCGAGCGTGGCAATGGAGACGCCCACCTTGCCCGCCTCGCCCTCGGCGATCGGTGCGTCCGGATCGTGGCCCATCTGCGTCGGCAGATCGAACGCCACCGACAAGCCCGTCTGCCCCTGGTCGAGCAGGAAGCGATAGCGCTTGTTCGTCTCCGCCGCGGAGCCGAAGCCCGCATACTGCCGCATCGTCCAGAGACGCGAACGATAGCCGGCGGGGTGCACCCCGCGCGTGAACGGAAACTCACCCGGCGGCGGCGGCGGCGAGGGCGCGTCCGCCGGGCCGTAGAACCGTTTGATCGGCTCCCCCGACGAGGTGGTGGGCTGGCGCTCGGCGGTCATTTGTAGCGACGGCCCGAGGCCGGCTCGAAACGTGGGGGGTCCCGTCGCGAGGCGCGTGGCGTCATAGCGGAATGTTGCCATGCTTCTTGGGGGGGTTGCTGTCGCGCTTGCTCTTCAGGAGCGCGAGGGCGGCCGTGAGGCGCGGCCGGGTGTCGCGCGGCTCGATGACTTCGTCGATGTAGCCTCGCTCGGCGGCGACGTAGGGGTTGGCGAACTTCTCGCGATACTCGCGGATCTTGGCCTCGCGGAATGCCCCGGGGTTGTCGGCCGCCTCGAGCTCGCGGCGATAGAGGATGTTCACGGCCCCTTCCGGACCCATGACGGCGATCTCGGCTGTGGGATACGCGAAGTTGGCGTCGCCGCGAATGTGCTTGGACGACATGACGTCATAGGCGCCGCCATACGCCTTGCGCGTGATGACGGTAAGCTTCGGCACCGTGGCCTCGCAGTACGCATAGAGCAGCTTGGCGCCGTGCTTGATGATGCCGCCGAACTCCTGCGCAGTGCCTGGCAAGAAGCCGGGGACGTCCTCGAACGTCACCAGCGGGATGTTGAAGCAGTCGCAGAAGCGGACGAACCGCGCCGCCTTCAACGAGGCGCTGATGTCGAGACAGCCGGCCAGGTGGGCGGGCTGATTGGCGACGATCCCCACCGGCCGGCCGCCCAGCCGGCCAAACCCGATGACGATGTTGGGCGCGTACGTGGCCTGGACTTCGAAAAAATACCGATCGTCGAGCACGGGTCGGATGATGTCCTTGATGTCGTAGGCCTTGTTCGGCTGATCCGGCACCACTGCCTGGAGCGCCTCGTCGCGCCGATCGACGGGATCCTGCGTCGATCGCAGCGGCGGATCCTCCATGTTGTTCTGCGGCAGGAACGTCATCAGCTCGCGAATCAGCGCCAGGCACTCGTCCTCGCTGTCCGCCGCGAAGTGCGCCACGCCGGACGTCGTCCCGTGCGTGGTGGCCCCGCCGAGGTCCTCGGCGGAAACGTTCTCGTGCGTCACCGCCTTGATGACATCGGGCCCGGTCACGAACATGTACGACGTGTTCTTCACCATGAAGATGAAGTCGGTGATGGCCGGCGAATACACGGCGCCGCCCGCGCACGGGCCCATGACCGCGGAGATCTGCGGGACAACGCCCGAGGCGAGCGTGTTGCGCAGGAAGATGTCGGCGTAGCCGGCGAGCGAGACCACACCTTCCTGAATGCGCGCGCCGCCGGAATCGTTGAGCCCGATGACGGGGGCGCCCGTCTTCAGCGCGAGATCCATCACCTTGCAGATTTTCCGGGCGTACGCCTCGGACAGCGAGCCGCCGAACACCGTGAAGTCCTGCGCGAAGACGAACACGGGCCGGCCGTGAATCCGTCCGGAGCCGGTGACCACGCCGTCACCCGGGAAGCGCTGCTCATCGATGCCGAAGTCGTGGCTCTGATGGACGACGAAGCGATCCAGCTCCAGAAACGAGCCGGGATCGAGAAGGACCTCGAGCCGCTCACGGGCCGTCTTCTTGCCGGCCTTGTGCTGCCGCTTGATCCGTTCTTCGCCGCCACCGAGCTCAGCCTCCCGATTGCGGCGGCGGAGCTCTTCGAGGCGGTCGTCCACCGACATGGCGTAATCGTGGACGGCGTGGTGACGAAAGTCAACGGATTTATTGACTTTCGAGTCGATTTACCGCAATAATCCAACCCCCATGCCGCCCTGGGTGATGATGGTCCTCGTCATATGCGCACTCGTCCTGACAGTCGTTCTCGTGCCCACGATCCTGGCGCTGCGTCGAACATTGCGTCGCGCGGAGGTCGTCCTCACGATCGCGGAGCAGGAGTTGCGCCCGCTCATCGGCCAGGCTCACGCGCTCACCGAGGACGTCCGGCTGCTGACGCGGGAGGCCAGCCAGGAGATCGAGCGTGTCGGCGAAGTAACCGAGCGTGTGAGCGCCGCGGCCGAGGGCATTACGCGCGTGGCGACCGGCCTCGCCGGTCTCACCAGGGCCGGACAGCTGATCGGCATGGCGGCCGGGATCAAGCGCGGCTTCGATGTGTTCGTGCAGCGGCTGTCCAAGGAGCAAGGAGATCACCATGGCCAATGACAGAAACGATGCGGCGGGATACCTCGGCTGGTTCCTCCTGGGCGGTGTGCTCGGCGCGGCCGCCGCGCTGCTGATGACGCCGAAGACAGGCCGGGAGACGCGCGAGATCCTGGCGGAGCGCGGCAACGAGGTCGCCAAGCGCGCGCAGGCGATGGCCACCGACGCTCAGGGCCGCGCCGGCGAATGGTTCGACAAGAGCCGCGAGCTCTTCGAGGAGCAGACGCAGCGTCTGATGACGGCGTTCGAGGCCGGCAAGGACGCCATGCGTGACGAGATCCGCAAGTCACCCCCGCGTGGCTGAGGTCGAGCTTCCCGATCCCGATGAGCTCGAGGAGCGACGCGACAAGGCCTTCAGTCGTCGCGTCGCTCTCACCACCGCCGTCTACGCCGTCATGCTCGCCATCGCCTCCCTCGGCGGCAACAACTCCATGAAGGACATGCTGCTCGCCCAGCAGCAGTCCTCCGACCAGTGGGCGTTCTATCAGGCGAAGGTGATCCGCGAGCATCTCTATCGCGCGCAGAAGCTGGTCCTCGAGGCGGAGCTGGCCGACACCGCCGCCGCCCGCGGCCCGCGGCAGGAGCGCGTGCAGGCGCTCGCCAGGCAGTTCGCCGACGAGGAGAAGCGCTACAACGCCGAGAAGAAGGACATCGAGCACGAGGCCAAGAAGCTCGAGCAGGAGCGCGACGTCAATCGTGACCGCGACCCCTACTTCGACTACGCCGAGGTGTTGCTCCAGATCGCCATCGTGTGCAGCTCGGTGTCGATCCTCGCGGCATCACGCCGCATGTTCGCGTTCTCGGTGGCGCTCGCCCTGGGCGGTGTGGTGTTCACCATCAACGGCTTCCTGCTCTTCTTCCGCTTGCCCTTCCTGCATCACTGACGGCGGTGCCGCGCGTCCCGAGCGCGGCGAGCCGACGCGACACGCGTGTGACGACCCAGAAGCCGACGAGGACGGCGCCGAAGGCGCACACGACGGTGGCGCCGGTCGGAAGGTCGAAGACGGCCGACGCCGCCATCCCGACCACGCTGACGAGCGTGCCGAATGCCCAGCCGATCAGGAGCCGCGCGCCGATGCCGCCGCCGAGCAGCACCCCGGCCAGCGCCGGCACGATGAGGTACGAGAACACAAGGAGCACGCCGGCCACGCGCACCGAGCTGGCGACGACGACGCCGAACGACGCGTAGAAGAGGAAGTCCCACCATCGCACGTTCCAGCCGCCCTCGTAGGCAGCGGCGGGATCGGTCGAGATGAGCGTGAAGGGACGGCGACACGCCCAGTGGAGCAGGCCGACGAGCGCATACAGCAGCGCGACCTTGGCGACCTCGAGCGGCCGCACGGCGAGCAGGTTGCCGACGAGCATCGTGCGCACCTGTTCGGCACCGTGCGGCGCGCGGTCGGCGAGCAGCACGGCCGCCGCCGATGACACCGCGTACACGATCCCGATGACCGCCTCCTGCGAGACATGACGGCGCCGGCTGCGCGTGATCGACAGCACGAGGGCGCCCACCAGCGTGGCGCCCAGGCTGTAGGCGTAGGACTGCCAGTGCTCCACCTCGTAGCCGACGAGGAATGCCGCGGTGGCGCCGAGCGCCGCGATCTGCGCCATCGCGATGTCCACG
>Ga0075431_100001026_pt1 | contig 24885 bp, 21 predicted proteins | sample RhiMetdeltSRZDD5_FD_75297 | JGI IMG/M metagenome (GOLD analysis project Ga0075431, IMG submission 75297) | Populus rhizosphere microbial communities from Tennessee, USA - Rhizosphere MetaG P. deltoides SRZDD5 | ecosystem: Host-associated > Plants > Roots > Rhizosphere > Soil | place: USA... | reverse complement strand
GCTGGTGGAGCACCTCTACGAGCAGGACTTCGACCGCGATTCCAACACCATCGAGGTGTTCATCGGCCGCCTGCGCAAGAAGATCCCGTCCGACATGATCAAGACCATCCGCGGGCTCGGCTACCGCCTCTCGCAGGCCGGCGATGAAGGCTAACTCACTCGCACTGCGACTGTTCGTTACCGCCGCCGCCTGGGTTCTGGTTGTCCTGCCCATCGCCGGATGGATCATCTACACGAACCACCGCATTCAGGTGGAGGAGACCTTCAACGATCAGATCGATCGCTTTCTGCCCACCGTCATCGACATTGCCGAGGAAAAGGGCGCACGCGGACCCGTACCCCCTTCCGACCAGGTCAAGTCGTTTCGCAGGGCCAGCGCACATTCGGCCTGGGACCTGGTGTGGCAATTCAAGCCGCTGGACGGCAAGCCGCTGGACGGCAAGCCGGCCGAGATCATGCGCGCGCGCCCGCTCGGCGACAAAACCCTGCCACTGCCGCGCGAGCATGGCGTAGAGCCCCAGGAGGACGAGACCTACTGGGCGGATCTGCCCGACGCCGACGGGCAGCTCATGCGCGTCCGAGAGACCATCCACCAGTTCGGCATGGGCGCGGACGCGCAGCGGTATTCCGTTGCCGTCGCAGGCCGCCTGGACGACCTCAAGGCAACCGTCGCCGCCTTCCGCTCGCAGCTCATTTATTCGCTCGCTCTCGCCGGTGTGGGGCTGCTCGCGGCCACACTGTTCCAGGTTCGCTTCGGCCTCTTCCCGCTGACGCGCATGGAGCGAGCGCTCGCCGATATCCGTTCGGGCAAGGCGACCAGGCTGGAGGGTGACCTGCCATCCGAGATCAAGCCGCTGCAGCACGAGATCAATGCGCTCTTGAAGTCCAACCAGGAGATCGTGGAGCGCGCCCGCACGCATGTCGGCAACCTCGCGCATGCGCTCAAGACGCCCCTCGCCGTCCTCATCAACGAGGCGCGCCGGGACCCCTCCCCGCTTGCCCAGAAGGTGGCCGAGCAGGCCGATACCATGACCTCCCAGGTCAACCTCTATCTCGATCGCGCCCGCATGGCGGCTCGCATCGGCGTCATAGGACGCGTGACCGAGGTCGGGCCGGTCGCAGAGTCTCTCGTGCGCGCGCTGGACCGCATCTACCGCGACAAGGAGCTTGCCTACTCTCTCGACTGCCCGGACGCGGTGCGCTTCCTGGGCGAGCGGCAGGACCTGGAGGAGATGTTGGGCAACCTGCTCGACAACGCCTCGAAATGGGCGCGCTCCAGGGTCCACGTGGTGGCGGCGGCGAAATCTGCGGACCAGGGCAACGGCGCAGGTCCGGGCTGGCTCGAGATTCGTGTCGAGGACGACGGCCCGGGCCTCACCCCCGAGCAGCTCGCCGAGCCGATCACGCGCGGCCGGCGCCTCGACGAGACAAAGCCGGGCTCGGGCCTCGGCCATTCCATCGTCTCGGACCTGGCGTACAGCTACAACGGCAGGTTCGAGCTCGCCCGCGCGGACGGCGGCGGTCTGAGCGCCCGCCTCACACTTCCCCTCGCCATCTGACCGCCGTTCCCTGTGGCGATATCGCCAAGGCTCTGCAAGGGGCCGCACTTTTGCCCGAATCGCGGGAATTATCCGGGACTTCGTGGGCCAGGGGGCGCGTTCTGGCACTGGACGCCCCTCCCAGAGGGGAGCTCTCAATCCAATGACAAGAACCCTGCTTGCCGCTGCGGCGGTTCTCGGTCTCGCGCACGTTGCGCTGTTCGGTCTCACCTCCTGTGCGAACAAGGAGGAGCAGGGGACCGTGGCCGGCGCGGTCGTCGGCGGCATCATCGGCCATCAGTTCGGCAGAGGCAGCGGCAAGGTGGCGGCAACGTTCGCCGGCGCAGTCATCGGCGGCATCGTCGGCAACGCCATCGGCAAGGACCTCGACGAGCGCGACCGGGAGCTTGCCCGGCAGGCCGAGTACGACGCCTGGGAGCGCGGACCGGTCGGCAAGCCCGTGCGTTGGCGCAATCCCAGCAGGAACCATTACGGCGAGGTTGTGCCCGAAGCCTACTACGAGCGTTCCGGAGCACGCTGCCGCGACTTCATCCACACGGTCTGGATCGACGGCCGCAGGCAGCAGATGCGGGGCACCGCCTGCCGCAATCCCGACGGCACCTGGACCCAGGTCGGCTGACCTCCTTTTTCTCTCGACTGCTCTGACGCGACTGCTGCAATCGCAAGAGCCCCGGCCCAGCGCCGGGGCTCTTTTTCATTTTCGGGCCGGAGCGTGGCGCGCGCGCTCACGCGCGCTCACGCGAAGGTCCCGATGTGGTCGACGCGCGATCAACGTCTTTTGATGGCTGCCGGATTGATAACCGATCGGCGATCGCAGACATCCCGGCGACGCACCGGTGGCGCGACGCAGTGATCCGCGTCCCGGCACCGCCCGTATCCATCCTCGGCGGGCGCGGGCCCGGTGCAGGCGCCGTCGCGCAGAGAAGCTTCCCCGACTATCCCCTGCTGACGCTGGCGGAGGCGCCGCCGCGCATCGAGGTGCACTTTTGTGGCGAGCGGCCGGGCCTGGGGCGGCCTCGGCGAGCCTGGGTTGCCGCCGGTCGCCCCGGCTCTGGCGAACGAGATTTTCGCCCGCACCGGCCATCGTCTGCGCACCCTGCCGCTCGCCGCCGCGGCGCGAAAGCTTGCCGCAGGATAGGTGGCCACCGGTATGGATCGATCGGTACTCGTGCTTCGACGGTGCAGGAGCGAGGGTGCAGGAGAACGCCCAGCGCCGTCGCGACCATCGGCCCATCGCCTTGCCATACCGCGGTCTCGGCCCTATTGCGGTGGGATCAGACCTCTGGGTCTGCCACCGGCGCAGGCCGGGGTCGGGCCCAGTAGCGCCACCGGAGGGACCGCCCGCAACGCTCGGCATGATCGGCACACCATGCTTCTGTGGATCGCCTTCGCACTCCTGACAGTCGCGGTGCTCGCCCCCGTGCTGGCGCCGCTGGCGCGTCCGGCCCGCCCGGAGGAGGAGGCCGAGGGATCGGCTGATGCCGGGACGCTCGCCGTCTATCGCGACCAGCTCGCCGAGATCGAGGCGGAGCGCGCTCGCGACCTGATGGGAGCGGCCGAGGCGGAGGCGGCACGCCTCGAGGTGTCGCGCCGCCTGCTGCAGAGCGTCGCCGGGCGAGCCGGTCCGCAGACGGCCCCGGCTGCCGCCCCTCTCCAGACGACTCACTCCCGCGTTGCGCTCGGCACCGCCATCGCTGTCCCGCTGCTGGCGCTCGTCCTCTATCTCGCGCACGGCTCGCCCGACATGCCCGCAAGCCCGTTTGCGGCGCGCGACGAGGCCACGCTCGAGCAGGCCAAGGTCGCGCGCCTGATCGCCGAGATCGAGGCGCACCTCGCCAAGTCTCCGGAGGACGGCAAGGGCTGGGACGTGATCGCAACCGTCTATCTGAAGCTCGGCCGCTTCCGCGACGCCGCCACCGCATATGCCAACGCGGTGCGCCTGCAGGGCGAGTCGGTCGAGCGGCTCGGCGGACTGGCGGAAGCCTCCATCCTCGCCGGCGACGGCGTCGTCACCGAGCCCGCCCGCACGGCCCTCGAGAAGATCCTGAAGCTCGAGCCGGGGCGCGTCGAGGCGCGCTTCTGGCTGGCGCTCGCCAAGGAGCAGGACGGCCGCCTCGCCGACGCCCTGGCGGACTACAAGACCTTGCTGAAGGAGGCGTCCCCCGAGGCGACCTATCGGGCGCCACTCGGCGAGCGCATCAAGGAGGTAGAGCGCCGGATGGTGGCGGCTGCGGCGGAGCCAACCGGTCCGACCGCGGCGGATATCGAGGCCGCCGCCAAGCTGAGCCCCGAGGAACGGTCGAAGATGATCTCGGGCATGGTCGACGGTCTCGCCCGGCGACTCAAGGACAACGGCAAGGACCTGCCCGGCTGGCGCCGCCTCGTCAACGCCTACGCCGTGCTCGGCCGCAAGGACGATGCCCGCGCGGCCCTCGCCGAGGCCCGTCGCAATTTCGACGGCGATGCGGCCGCCCTCTCGGAGCTCTCGCAGCTCGCCACCAGACTGGGGCTCGGCTCATGACCCGCAAGCAGCGTCGCGCCACCTTTATCCTGCTGGGCGTCGGCATCCTCGCCTGCGCCGTCTTCCTCGTGATCTACGCGCTGCGAGACTACACGGTTGGCTTCCACTCGCCGGGCGACGTGGTGGAGAAGCAGATCCCGGCAGGCAGGCGCATCCGCCTCGGCGGCCTGGTGGCGGACGGCAGCCTCAAGCGCGGCGAAGGCCTCACGGTGCAGTTCGCCATCACCGACAGCGTGAAGACGATCCCCGTCAGCTACAGCGGCATCCTCCCCGATCTCTTCCGCGAGGGGCAGGGCGTGATCGCGGAGGGCAAGCTCGACGCCGACGGCCGCTTTCTCGCCTCTTTCGTGCTCGCCAAGCACGACGAGAACTACATGCCCCCCGAGGTTGCCGCGATCCTCAAGAAGCAGGGCCTCTGGCAGCACAAGACCAAGGGCGAGCAGAAATGAGCCCACAATCGGCTGGCGACGTTGGTGTTGCGCCCCTGATGGCCAAGGCTTGGTCTGTCATGACGCACGAGCTTGGACATATCCCCTTCACGGTGCGAGCAAGGGAAAGTCGGTGCCGCAACGTCCCCTCCCCCCTTGTGGGGGAGGGACAGGGTGGGGGGGACTCCCGAACATCGAAGGTGGGGGGTCCCCCCACCCCTAACCCCTCCCCACGAGGGGGAGGGGAACCCGGGCGGCGTTTGCGGAGCCGGTGCACATGATCGTCGAGCTCGGACATTTCGCGGTCGTGCTGGCGCTGGTCGTCGCAGCGGTGCAGACGGCGCTGCCCGCCTGGGGCGCTCAGACCGGCGACCGCCGCCTCATGCACGTCGCCGAGCCCGCCGCGCTCGCTCAGGCCGCCCTCATCGCGATCGCCTTCCTCGCGCTCAGCTGGGCCTACGTCACCTCCGACTTCTCCGTCGAGAACGTCGTCGTCAATTCGCACTCCGACAAGCCCCTCCTCTACAAGATCTCCGGCGTGTGGGGGAACCACGAGGGCTCCATGCTCCTGTGGGTCCTCATCCTCGCCCTGTTCGGTGCTGCTGTCGCCTTCTTCGGCGGCAATCTGCCCGCGACCCTCCGTGCCAACGTCCTCGCCGTGCAGGGCGGCATCGGCGTGGCCTTCCTCGCCTTCATCGTGTTGGCCTCGAACCCTTTCACGCGCGTTCCGCTGCAGCCCCAGGGGCGCGGCCTCAACCCGATCCTGCAGGACCCGGCGCTGGCCTTTCATCCGCCCTTCCTCTACGCGGGCTACGTCGGCCTCTCCGTCGCCTTTGCCTTCGCCGTCGCGGCGCTCATCGAGGGGCGCACGGACGCGGCCTGGGCGCGCTGGGTGCGGCCCTGGACGCTGGCGGCCTGGATGTGCCTCACGCTCGGCATCGCCATGGGCTCCTGGTGGGCCTACTACGAGCTGGGCTGGGGCGGCTGGTGGTTCTGGGACCCGGTGGAGAACGCCTCCTTCATGCCCTGGCTCGCCGCCACGGCGCTGCTGCACTCCGCCCTCGTCATGGAGAAGCGCGAGGCCCTGAAGGTCTGGACCATCCTGCTCGCCATCCTCGCCTTCTCCCTGTCCTTGGTCGGCACCTTCCTGGTGCGCTCGGGCGTTCTCACCTCGGTGCATGCCTTCGCGGTCGATCCGAGGCGCGGCGTGTTCATTCTCGCCATCCTGGTGGTGCTGATCGGCGGCGCGCTGGCGCTCTACGCCTGGCGCGCACCGCAGCTGCGCCAGGGCGGGCTGTTTGCACCGGTGAGCCGCGAGGGCGCACTGGTCCTCAACAATGTGCTGCTCACGGTCGCCTGCGCCACGGTCTTCATCGGCACGCTCTACCCGCTGGCGCTCGAGGCGCTCACCGGCGAGAAGATTTCCGTGGGACCGCCCTACTTCAACTCCACCTTCGGCCCCCTGATGATCCCGCTGCTCGTGGCCATGCCCTATGGCACGCTCCTCGCCTGGAAGCGCGGCGACCTTCTCGCCGCGATGCAGCGACTCTTCGCGGCTGCCGCCGTTGTCCTCCTCGTCCTCGTGGCGGTACTCGCCCTCTACCGGCGCGGGCCGTGGCTGGCGCCCTTCGGCATCGCGCTGGGCGTGTGGGTCGCCGCCGGCGCCCTCACGGAATGGGCGGCGCGGGTGCGGCTTCTCGAAATCCCCGCCATGGAAAGCCTGCGTCGCGCCGCGCGGCTCCCGCGCGCCGCCTATGGCGGCATGCTGGCCCATGCCGGCATCGGCGTCTCGGTGATCGGCATCGTCGCCACCAGCGCCTGGCAGAGCGAGGCGGTGCTCACCATGAAGCCCGGCGAGAGCGGCGAGATCGCCGGCTACACCTTCACCTTCCGCGGCGCCTCGCCGGGCAAGGGCCCGAACTACCAGGAGAAGGCGGCCGTCCTGGAGATCACCCGCGACGGCTTGCCGGTGACCGAGCTTCGCCCCTCCAAGCGGACGTTCACCACGCCGCGGATGGATACCACCGAGGCGGCGATCCACGTCGCCTGGCGCGGCGATCTCTACGCGGTCTTGGGCGACGAGCTCGCCGACGGCGGCTGGGTCGTGCGCGTCTATTTCAATCCCCTGGTTCGGCTGATCTGGCTCGGCGCCCTCGTCATGGCCTTCGGCGGTGCCCTCTCGCTCTCCGACCGGCGCTTGCGCATCGGGGCTCCGCGGCGCGCCCGCCAGAAGGCCGTCGCCGCTGCCTCGGCCGCAGGATGACGCGCATGACCTCCACGATATCGACCAACCGACTCGTGCTGCGTCGTGTCGTCCTGGCTCTCCTCGTCTGCCTTTGCGCCCTCCGGCCGGCGCGTGCCGTCGAGCCCGGTGAGATGCTCAATGATGCCGCCCTCGAGGCGCGCGCCCGCCGGCTCTCGCAGGAGCTGCGCTGCGTCGTGTGCCAGAACCAGTCGATCGACGAATCCAATGCGCCGCTCGCCCACGATCTGCGCGTCATCGTGCGCGAGCGCTTGACTGCCGGCGATAGCGACGCCGAGGTGCTGGCCTTCGTGGAGGCCCGCTACGGCGCGTTCGTACTGCTGCGCCCGCGCTTCCGCCCGCAAACTCTGCTGCTCTGGCTTGCGCCTGTGCTCCTGCTGGCCGGCGCCCTATTTTTCGTGCTGCGCGCACGTCGGCGCCGCCGCGACGCCCGCCAGGAGGCTGCGCCCCTGACGCCCGAGGAGCAAAAGCGGCTCGATGATCTTCTGCGTGCCGATGGACGCCCCGGCTGAAGGGCCGGTGCGGACCCGACGGGGCGCGACGACCGACATTACCAATTCTTAAGATAGTCGAAATGGCCACGTAACTTTGCGTTTTCTATTAGGGGAGCCTGCGAAGCTCCCATTTCTCACCCTGAGGTGAATCTGATGCATCCATCGCTCCCCCAGCACCGGGCGCCGCGGCCGGGCCGCTGGCGTCTGGCATTGTTGTCCGGCCTGGCCGTCGTGGCCGCGGCCGGCGCATTGCTCCTCGCTCCCCAGCAGAGGGTGCACGCGCAGCAGTTGCCTCCGGGCACACCGCTGTCATTCGCGGACCTCGTAGACCGGGTCAAGGGAGCGGTCGTGAGCATTCAGGTCACCAGCGGGCCGAAGGTCTCGCGCGAAATGCCGAGAGGCCGCCAGCCGGGCCAGGGTCCCGGACCGGACCGTCAGTCGCCGGGGCCGGGCGATCGCCAGTGGCCGGGCCCGGGCGATCGCCAGCCGCCGGGACCGGGCGATCGCAACACGCCGCCCCCGCCGTTCTCCGATGACAGCCCGCTGCACGATTTCTTCAGGCGGGACGTGCCGCCGCCGAGGCAGGCCCAGGGCTCCGGCTTCGTGATCTCGCCCGACGGCTACGTCGTCACGAACAACCACGTGATCGCCGACGCCAACAAGGTCCAGGTCATCTTCGACCAGGACAACAAGTACGACGCTGAGATCGTCGGCACCGACGAGAAGACCGACCTGGCGCTCCTCAAGATCAAGGCGAAGGGCAAGACCTTCCAGTACGTCACCTTCTCGAAGACCACGCCGCGCGTGGGCGAGTGGGTGATTGCGGTCGGCAACCCCTTCGGCCTCGGCGGCACGGTCACGGCCGGCATCGTCTCGGCGCACGGCCGCGACATCGGCCCCGGTCCCTACGACTTCATGCAGATCGACGCTGCGGTGAACAAGGGCAACTCGGGTGGCCCGAGCTTCAACCTCCAGGGCGAAGTGGTCGGCGTCAACACGGCCATCTACAGCCCCACGGGCGTCAGCGTCGGCATCGCCTTCGCCATTCCCTCCCGGACGGCGAGCGAGGTCATCGCGCAGCTGAAGGAGACGGGCTCCGTCAAGCGCGGCTGGCTCGGCGTGAAGATCCAGAACGTGGACGAGGACACGGCCGCCAGCCTCGGGCTCACCGAAGCCAAGGGCGCGCTCGTCTCCGAGGTCACGACGCCCAGCCCGGCGGCCGAGGCCGGCATCAAGAGCGGTGACACGATCCTGTCTGTCAACGGCAACAAGATCGCCGACAGCAAGGATCTGGCACGCCAGATCGCCGCCTTTACCCCCGGCACCAAGATCGACGTGCGGATCCTGCGCTCCCAGAAGGAGCAGACCGTCGCGGTCAAGCTCGGCCTCATGCCCTCCACTCAGGATGTGGGCGGCAACAGGCAGCCTCCCTCCGGCAGGCAGGATCAGCCCAGCGAATTGCAGCAGCTGGGGCTCACCGTCTCGCCTGCGACCGGGCCGAACCGTGAAGGCGTGGTGGTGACCGATGTCGATCCCAGTTCCGACGCCGCCCAGAAGGTCCGGACGGGAGACGTGATCCTGGAGATCAGCGGCAATCCCGTCAGGAGCGTCGACGATCTCACCAATGGCGTGCGCGAGGCCAACAGGCTGCAGCGCAGGGCGGTCCTGATGCGTATCAGGTCCGGCAACGAGACCCGCTTCGTGGCCGTGCAGCTGCGCAGGAACTGACGCTGCGGCCCCGTTGCACGGGGCGGATCGAGAGGGCGAGGCGGTTCTGTTCTATTTAGAACGGGGCGCCTCGCTCCTTGCGTTTGCCGGGCGCTGTGGATATTGCCGTCGCAGTGGGTCGGTTGCGCCCGCCGCGCAAGTTGAAGGCGGCACGCCATGCGAGTGCTAGTCGTTGAGGACGATCGCGAGACGGCGCTGTTCCTGCAGCGCTCGCTCAAGGAGAACGGCCACGTCGCGGACATTGCTGGCGACGGGGAGCTGGGCCTCGCTCTGGCCCGCGAAGGCGGCTGGGACGTGCTCATCGTCGATCGCATGCTGCCGCGCCTCGACGGGCTCAGCCTGATCGAGGCCCTGCGCCGGGAAGGCGCCCGTACCCCGGTGCTGATCCTCTCCGCCCTCGGCGAGGTCGACGACCGCGTCAAGGGCTTGCGCGCCGGCGGCGACGACTACCTCACCAAGCCATACGCCTACACGGAGCTCCTGGCGCGCATCGAGGCGCTGGCGCGCCGGCCCGCTCCCGAGGAGCAGGTGACACGCTACATGATCGGCGACCTGACGCTCGACCGCCTCTCGCACAAGGTTACGCGCGGCGGCCAGGCGATCGCGCTCCAGCCGCGCGAATTCCGGCTCCTGGAATATCTCATGCGCAACGCCGGCCAGGTCGTCACGCGCACGATGCTGCTGCAGAACGTGTGGGACTACCACTTCGATCCCCAGACCAACGTGATCGACGTCCACATCTCGCGGCTAAGGAGCAAGATCGACAGAGGTTTCGCGAAACCGCTTCTGCATACGGTGCGCGGATCCGGGTACATGATCCGTGACGGCGCTGACTAAGCTCATCGCATCGTTTCCGTTCCGGCTGACCGTGGCCTACATGGGCGCCTTCGTCCTGGCCGCGGCGCTCATCGTCCTATACATCGCCTGGCAGGCGAACGAGCTGCTGACCAGCAAGGCCATCGACACGCTCGGATCCGAGGTGGCGAGCCTGCGGGCGCAGTTCCAGGCCGGCGGACCCCAAGGGGCGGAGCGTCTCGAGGGCGCCATCCGCTACCGCGTCCGCGAGCCGGGCTCGGGGCTCTACCTCCTGGTCGATGCCGACGGCACCAGGCGCGCGGGCAACCTGCCCGCCGTCCCGCCCACCCTCGTCCCCGACGGCCAAGGCCAGCTGTTCTCCTATCGGCGTACAGGGGAGGGCGAAGGCGCAGGCGAGCGCTTCGCCGTGGGCCTGTCCATCTCGGTATCCGGCGGCTACACCCTGATCGTTGCCCGCGACATCGAGGATCAGAGGCAGTTCGCCGCTAGCATCGGCCGCGTGGCGCTGTGGAGCTTCGGTCTGCTCTCTCTGCTCGGCGTCGGCGCGGGCATCCTGATCAGCCGCAGCATGCTGGCCCGCATCGAGGCGGTGACGGAGACGAGCCGGAAGATCATGGCGGGAGACCTCTCGCGGCGCATCGCGCTGACCGGGTCGGGCGACGAGCTCGACCGCCTCGCCGAGAGCCTCAACGCCATGCTCGCGCGTATCGAGGAGCTGCTCCTGGCCCTGCGCGAGGTCTCCGACAACATCGCCCACGACCTCAAGACGCCGCTCAACCGCCTGCGCAACCGCGCCGAAGCGGCTCTGCGCAGCGGCGACGGCTCCGGCGCCTATCGCGACGGGCTCGCCAAGACCATCGAGGAGGCCGACGAGCTGATCAAGACGTTCAACTCGCTCCTGCTGATCGCCCGCCTCGAGGGCGGCGCCATCGCCGAGAGCATGGCGCCGCTCGACCCGGCCGCCGTCATCGGCGACATCGCCGAGCTCTACGAGCCGGCCGCGGAGGAGGCGGGCCTCACGCTGGCCGTGAGTGCACGATCGGGCCTGAGTCTTATCGCCAACCGCGAGCTGGTGAGCCAGGCCGTCGCCAACCTGGTCGACAACGCCATCAAGTACTCGACCGCCCCAGTTCCGGCCCCGGCGGACGGCGGGATGGCGACCCCGCCGTCGGCGGCATCGATCACGATCTCGCTCGAGCAGGTCGGCCCCAACGTGGAGATCACCGTCGGCGATCGCGGCCCCGGCATCGCGCCACAGAACCGCGAGCGCGCGCTGCAGCGCTTCGTACGCCTGGAGAAGGCCCGCTCGCTCCCCGGTGCCGGCCTCGGCCTCAGCCTGGTCGCCGCCGTGGCCCGCATGCACGGCGGCGGCGTGCGCCTCGAGGACAACGCCCCCGGTCTCAGGGTGGTGCTGTCTCTCCCCGCCTCTGCTCAGCTGACGACAGCTCGGTCCGACGCCGCATCCAATCACCCCATTTGACCGCGCCACGTCCGCTAACAGGCCCCCGGCGGCCGACTCTCGCGGAATCGGGCCACCTCGGATACCTCGAACACGGCCATCATCCGCTCCAGCGCCTCCCGCTCGCGTTTTGTTGCGGGACGGGTGTCCGCAACCAAATCTCTTGCCATGTAGTAGTCTACGAGGTCCGCCAGCTCCCCTCGCTCGACGATCGCCTTATAGTCCCTTTGGAAGCGGTCCCTGAGAGCCGCGAGGCTGACGATCCCCCGCGCGCTCAACTCGGCCTCGACACACGCGATGTGCATGGGGCTCCAGCGAAAGCTCTGAGCGACGATCTGATTGACGGACGTGCGCACGTTTGCGACCGCCCGTTTGGGGTCCTCTTTCTCCTGCGCGGCCAGCAGATGCATGGGTCGCAACTCGGGGGGCAGACTGCCCAGGTCCCGATACGCAGCGTTGTAGAATTCGAAGAAGGCCTTCAGTCTCCGGTAGTCGTCGTCGAGGTGCTGCACCCTGCTCCTCCGATGAAGCTCGTATCGACGGAACTTCGCTTCCGCTGCGCCCCAGCCCGATCCCGGCTCCCGTCTGACCGCACGATCGACCTGGATGATGGCTTCCACTTCCCGGCGCATCCGTCTTATATGGGCCAATGTCGACGGATCGATCCAGCGGCGACGGCACGCCGCTCCACAAGCGCATCACTGCGGCGCCCGTCGTTCATGACGAGGCGCGGGCGAGCCTCGCGCTTGCCGACCTGGCGCAGCGCTGCAGTGCCGAGACGGAGCTGGCCGGGCTAGGCCGGCTCATTGCGACGCCTCCAGTGCGCGATCTGCTCGCCGGCGTCTTCGGGGCGTCGCCGCACCTGGGGAGCATGATCGAGCGTCATCCGGAGCGCCTGCTGCGGGCCCTGGCTGCGGCACCAGCGCAGCATTTCGAAGGCCTGGTGCAGGAGGCGAAGCACGCGGTCGACGCTGCCGGCGACCTGCCCGGGGCCATGCGCGCCCTGCGTCTCTTCAAGTCGGATGTCGCGTTGCTGGTCGCGCTCTGCGACCTGGGCGGGGTGTGGCCGGTGATGACGGCAGCGCGCCGCCTGTCGGAGGCCGCCGACGTGGCGGTTGCGGCCGCCGTCGGCTTCCTCTTCCGGCAGGCGGTAGCCAGGGGCGACTGGCAGGCGCCCGAGCCCGCGGGCTACATCGTGCTGGCGATGGGCAAGCACGGCGCCTTCGAGCTCAACTACTCCTCGGACATCGATCTTATCGTCTTCTACGATCCGGCCCGCATCCGCCTTCGCGCCGACCTCGAGGTACAGCATTTCTTCGTGCGCCTGACCCGCGATCTGGTGCGCCTGCTGCACGAGCGCACCGAGCACGGCTACGTGTTCCGCACGGATCTGCGCCTGCGGCCCGACCCGGGCTCCATGCCCCTCGCCATCTCCACCGATGCCGCATACAACTACTACGAGACCGTCGGCCAGAACTGGGAGCGCGCCGCGTTCGTCAAGGCGCGGCCGATCGCGGGCGACATCGTCGCCGGGCAGAGCTTCCTCGATGGGCTCTCGCCGTTCATCTGGCGCAAGTACCTGGATTTCGCAGCCATCGCCGACATCCATGCCATGAAGCGGCAGATCCACGCGGTGCGCGGGTTCGGCCAGATCGCCGTGGTTGGGCACGACATCAAGGTCGGGCGCGGCGGCATCCGCGAGATCGAGTTCTTCGCCCAGACCCAGCAGCTGATTGCCGGCGGGCGCCAGCCGGCGCTGCGCGTGCCCGAGACGCTCGTCGCGCTGGAGCGGCTCAGCGCCGCGGGCTGGATCGGTGCCGATGTCAGGGACGACCTCGATGCCGCGTACCGCTTCCTGCGCTCCGTCGAGCATCGGCTGCAGATGATCGGCGACGACCAGACGCAGCGGCTGCCGGAGGACCCCGAGAAGCTCGCAGCGCTCGCTCGCTTCTGCGGATTCCCCGCTACGCCGGCCTTCGCCTCTCGCCTCACGGCCGAGCTGGAGCGGGTGCAGGCCCACTATGTGCGCCTGTTCGAGCAGAGCCCGGAGCTGACGCGGAGGGGCGCCAATATGGTCTTCGCTGGAGAGGCGGACGATCCTGACACGCTCCAGGCTCTGGGCGAGATGGGTTTTGCGCGTCCCGCCGACGTGATTGCCGGGGTGCGCGCCTGGCATCACGGGCGCTATCCGGCGGTGCGCACCGCGCGTGCGCGGGAGCTGCTGACCGAGGTGCAGCCGCTGCTGATCGAGGCGCTCGCGGCCACGACCAACCCCGACCTCGCCTTCATCGGGTTCGACCGCTTCCTCGCGGAGCTGCCCTCGGGCGTTCAGCTCTTCTCGCTGCTCAAGCGCAACCCCAGCCTCATCGAGCTGATCGCTGCCATCATGGGCACCGCGCCGCGCCTGGCGCGCATCCTGAGCAAGCGCCGGCGCGTGCTCGACGCCGTGCTGGCGCCGGGCTTTTTCGGCAGTGTGCCCAGCGCAGACGACCTCGACGCCATCGTCGCCGCCGAGCTTGCCGGCGCGGCCGACTTCCAGGATGTGCTGGATCGTGCCCGCGGCATCGGCCACGAGCAGGCCTTCCTCGTCGGGGTGCGCGTGCTGACGGGCTCCATCAGCGCCGCCCAGGCCGGCGGCGCCTATGCCTTGCTCGCGGAGCGCATGATCGCGGCCATGCAGGCCGAGGTGGAGCGCGAGATGGCCAAGCTGCACGGCCGCGTGCCCGGCGGCGGCATGGCCGTTGTCGCCATGGGCAAGCTGGGCGGCCGGGAGATGACCGCCGGGTCCGACCTCGATCTCATTGCCGTCTACGACTTCGAGACCGGCGCGGACGCCTCGGATGGTCCCAAGCCGCTCTCCCCCACGCACTACTACACGCGCCTGACGCAGCGGCTGATCAGCGCGCTCGCATCGCAGACGGCCGAGGGAAACCTCTACGAGGTCGACATGCGCCTGCGCCCTTCGGGGCAGAAGGGCCCAGTGGCGACGCAGCTGTCGGGCTTCATCGACTACCAGCAGCGCGAGGCCTGGACCTGGGAGCATCTCGCCCTGACGCGAGCCCGCGTCGTCAGCGGTCCGCCGCAGCTGAGAGCCGCCGTCGAGCAGGCGATCCGCCGGGCGCTGACCCGCGAACGCGACCCGGCCAGGATTGCCGCCGATGTCCGCGATATGCGGGCCCGCATCGAGAAGGAGAAGGGCACCAGGGATGTCTGGGACTTGAAGCAGGTGAGCGGTGGTCTGGTCGATCTGGAGTTCATCGCCCAGCATCTGCAGCTGGTGCACGCCCACGCGCATCCGGAGATCTTGAGCCCGAATACGATAACCGCGCTTGTTAACCTTGGGGGCGCGGGGCTGCTCCCGGCCGCGGCGGTAGAGACGCTGCTGCCGGCGGCGCGGCTGTACCACAATCTCACCCAGGTCCTGCGGTTGTGTCTCGACGGGCCGTTCACGCCGGGAGACGCTGCCGCCGACGGCCTCGAGGTTCTCCTGGCAAGGGCGGGTGAAGCTCCCGACTTCGGGCGCCTGCAGGTGGAGCTGGCGATCCGGCAAGCCGAGGTTGCAAAACTTTTCAAGGAATTGGTTGCTTAGATCAGCAGCGACGGGAAGCGGGTGGCTCGACCGTTCAGCAGGCGAGCAGAACCTCGTTTTTTGCCGTATGCTTGGGCTTCCGGGACAGACCCGGTATCTGCGGCGAGGAAAAACCTGGTGCTTGCGCACAAAGTTGGGGCCGGAGCGGCCTTGAAGGCGGCTGCCGGCGAGACCGAGGATGAAAGTGCGTTGCTCGCGCGCGTCGCCGAGGGCGAACCGCAGGCGTTCCGTGCGCTCGTCGACCGGCACCTGCCGACGGTGGTCGCGATAGGGAGGCGCATGCTGCGGGACGATGCAGAGGCGGAGGATGTGGCGCAGGAGACACTGCTCAGGCTCTGGCGCAATGCAGCAAGCCTCGAGCTGGGCGAAGGCGGCGTTCGACCCTGGTTGCGCCGGGTCGCGGCAAACCTGTGTATCGACAGGGTGCGGGCGAGCAGGAACACGACTTTGGGCGATTCGCTGCCCGAGGAGGCGGAGCCCGCAGGCCAGATGACGCGGCTCGCAGAGCGGGAGCTGGGCCGGCGGGTCGATGCTGCGCTGAAGGCGCTGCCCGATCGGCAGCGGCTGGCGCTGACCCTCTTCCACTACGAGGGCATGAGCCAGATCGAGGTAGGCGAGGTGATGGGCATATCGGACGAGGCCGTCGAGTCGCTGCTGGCGCGGGCGCGCAGGGCGCTCAAGGGCTCGCTGAAGGACGAGTGGCGGGGTTTGCTACCGGAGACGGACTGATCGAGGGATAAGGGGCTTCGAGCAGCAAGAACAGGTGCCGAAATGACGAGCATGAGCAACACGAGCATGACGCTGACCGAGTTCGAGCGTCTCTTGGATGTCTACGGCGGCGATCGCACACGCTGGCCCACGGAGGCGCGCGCGGCTGCGGCACATCTGGTCGCGCGCGATGCCGACGCGCGGCGGGTCCTGGCGGAGGCCGACGCGCTCGACCGCGTGCTGGAGCGGGCGCCGCTGCCCGCGCTGGCGAAGGAAGGCGCGCTGGCGGACCGCATCGTTGCAGCGGCCGAGCGCTCTCCACGCATCGTCAAGATCACGGGCGCCCGCCCGGCGCATTCTGCGGCGCCCGCTGCAAAGGGCAGCGGGCGCGCGCCGGTGCGGTTGTCGAGCGCCAAGGTCGGCGCAGCAGGGCTCCTGGTCGCGTCCCTGATGATCGGCGTGGTGATCGGCCGTACCAGCCTGCCCGAGCAGCTGCTACCCGGGCTTGCCGACATCTCGAGGTCGGCGCCCAACGACTTGATGCTCATCGCGCTCGCCGACGAGGACATATGATGGCGGCGGTGGCGACCGGCATGGACAGCGCGCGCGCTCAGCGATGGGTGATGGGGGCGCTCATCTGCTCGCTTGCCCTCAATCTGGTGGTTTTCGGGGCGATCGCCACCTCGATCTGGCGCGGAAGCGCCGAGCCATCGGGGACGCCCGGGCGTGTGGCGCGCACGATCACCGGCTACGCAGCCACGCTGCCCGATGCGCGCGCCAAGGAGCTCAAGAAGCTGGCCGAGGAGCCATGGCGCGATGCGGAGATGGTGCGCCGCAAGCTGCTCGATGCCCGGACCGAGGCTATCCAGGCGCTTACCGCCGAGCCGTTCGACAGGCAGCGCTTTCAGGAGGCCCAGTCGCTTCTGCTGGCGGCCGATCTGAAATATCGCGAGGCCTCGACCAAGCTGAACAGCGCCATCGGCGTCCATCTCACGCCGGAGGAGCGGAAGGGCTACCTGCGCTGGCGCGAGCAGCAGCAGAGCATACAGAATCCTCTCGACGAGAAGCGGGGCAGCGCTGCGCAATAGCGCCCGTGCGCTGTCGGATACGCAGGCGCGGCGGCGTGGCCGGAAATGCGATCGACGCCGACCAGAAGCCGCCCCCGCCGGCCGCGACGCCGAGCGTGGCGCCCTGCATCTCCAGCAGCGAGCGGGCCAGAACCACACGCAGACTGCCGCCGGCGCCCGCAGGGCTGCCCCTCTCGCGCGCGGTCGCTGGCGGGGGAAGGGTGGCGGCGCAACCCTGGGACGGTACCGCCGGCCGCACCCTGATCTCGATGGTCAAGGCAGTGCCGCGACCGTCGGCGGCGGCCTCCACGGCGGCTTGCGGCGGCGCGCCGGCAATGGCCTCGCGCAGGAGCTGCTCCAGGGCCTGGCCGGTCAGGTGCGCGTCGCAGGCCATCTCGCGGTCGCCGCCGTCCGGCAGCGCCAGCCGGTCACCGCGGCCGGAGTCGGAGGCTGCGGCGGCCCAGGCCGCGCGCAGCAAAGAGAAGGCACCGACGCGCTCGCGGCGGAGGGCGCGGCGGTCGGACATCAGCGCCGACATGGTGGCCGTGACGGCGAGCGTCGCCTCCGAGGCCTCGAGCAGCCGCCCGCCGCTCTCGCTGATGTAGGCGGCATACTCCTGGTAGCGGGCGTGGCCGAGCGGGCCGTGCAGCTCCCGCAGCATGACCTCGGAGAAGCCGATCATGGCGTTGAGCGGCGTTCGCAGCTCGTGGCTCATCTGGGCAAGCAGGTCGGGGCTGGCATCGGCCTGCGGGGCCCCCTCCGGCGCCGCCATCTGCACCCTCCGCTCGCGGGGACGGAGCGCAAGCAGTGCCGCGGCGGCGCCGGTGGCGGTCAGGACAAGAAGGTGCAGCGCGGGCAGTCCGCCCCCGACCGCATCGACCGCGAGCCGGCCCTGCCAGGCCAGGCTGACGATCAAAGCCAGGACAAGGAGGTGGAGCACCGCAGCGCCCCTGGCAAGCCGGCCCCAGTCGATCGTGCGATCGTCGATGTTGCGATCCCGGACGCGCGCCGGCCAGAGCCCAGCTCCCGCCCGGGCGCGCTCGATGATCGCTGCTGCGTCCGTCCATCCCGTGGACAGACTCCCCTCGTGGGGTGACGCGCCCGCCGTCATCCCGTCCTCGCCTGGAATTGTCTGAAATTGCTGCCCACGTCGGATCGACGGTCACTACAGCCGCCGAATCACGCGAGTCCATTTTGTACGACGGCAGAACGCATTGTCGAGAGGCGCGCGCGATCTCGGGCAAAAATATGGCGACTGTGTCGGCGCGGTGCTACTCGAGCGTCTTCGTTACGATCTCGAACACGTCGGTCGAAAGCGCCTTGGCTTTGGCGATTCGCTGCAGCGTCTTCCTCGCGACCTGCCGGCGCGCGGGTTCCAGAGCCCTCCAGCTGCGGAAGGCAGAGAGGAGACGCGCCGCGATCTGCGGGTTGAACGCATCGAGCTCCAGCACCCGGTCGGCCACGAACTCGTAGCCCTTGCCGTCGGGCCGGTTGAAGCTCAACGGATTGCCCCACGCGAAAGCCCCGATCAGCGCGCGCACCTTGTTGGGGTTCTTCATGGAGAACAAGGGGTCGTGCGTCAGCTTCTTGACCGTCGCCAGGGACGATGCGAGCGGGGCGGTGGCCTGACAGGCGAACCAGCTGTCGATGACGAGGTGGTCGCCCTTCCAGCGGTCGTAGAAGCGGGCCAGCGCGTCCGCGCGCTCCGGCTTGTTGAGGCTCGCCAGCACTCCCAACGCCGCCGTCTCGTCGGTCAGGTTGGTGCTCGTCGCGAAATGCGTCGCGGCGCGGGCGATGTCCTCGGGGCCGCCCCGCCTGGTGAGGTAGCCGAGCGCGACATTGCGCAGGTTGCGGCGGCCGGCCTGCTCGGGCGCGGGCGAATAGGGCTCGCCGATCTCCATGTCGCGGTAGATGTCGAGGAAGGTCGCGTAGAGACGCGTGCCGATGGCCCTGCAGAGCGCCTCGCGCGCCTGGTGGATCGCCAGCGGGTCGACATCGCGGCCGATGCTGCGCGCGAGGTCGCTCTCGCTCGGCAGCACCAGGAACTGCGCGCGGTAGTCGGGCTCCAGGCTCGCGTCGGAGAGCGTGACGCCCAGCGCCTCGACGAACCCTTTGGGCTGCGGTGCGCGCTCCTTCCTGCGCCGGGCGGCGACGGCCCCGATCAGCACGCGCGTGGCGTAGTCCTGGGCCGCCTGCCAGCGGTTGAACAGGTCGCTGTCGTTGGCCATCAGGAACTCGAGCTCGGTGTCGGTGCGCTCGATGGTGAGGTTCACCGGGGCGGAGAACTCCCGCAGGAGCGAGGGGACAGGCTTGGAGGGCACGTCGCGGAAACGGAACCTCTCGGTGCGCTTCCTGACCTCCAGCACGTGGTTCGCGAGCGGCTCGCCCGATGCCAGCGTCAGGTCCAGGTCCTGGCCGTTGCCGCCGAGCAGCCCCAGCCGGACGGGGATGTGCACCGGCTTCTTGGTTGGCTGGCCCGGGGTCGGATCGAGCACCTGGCGGAAGGTGAGGTCCGCCGTCTTGGCGCGCGCATCGTAGTCGATCTCGCAGGCGAGCTCGGGCGTGCCCGCCTGCTGGTACCAGGTCATGAACTGCTTCAGGTCCCGCCCGGAGGAATCGGCGAAGCAGGCGACGAAGTCCTCCACCGTGACCGCCTCGCCGTCGTGGCGTTCGAAGTAGAGATCCATGCCCTTGCGGAAGCCGTCGCGGCCGAGCAGCGTCTGCAACATGCGCACCACCTCGGCGCCCTTGCTGTAGACGGTGGAGGTATAGAAGTTGTTGATCTCGATGTAGCGGTCGGGGCGTACGGGGTGGGCGAGCGGGCCCGCGTCCTCGGGGAACTGCGCGGCCTTCAGGTTGCGCACCTCGCGGATGCGCTGGACGGCGGCGGAGCGCTGGTCTGCGCAGAACTCCTGGTCGCGGAACACGGTCAGGCCTTCCTTCAGGCACAGCTGGAACCAGTCGCGGCAGGTGATGCGGTTGCCGGTCCAGTTGTGGAAGTACTCGTGCGCGATCACGCGCTCGATGCCGGCGAAGGCGCTGTCGGTGGCCGTCTCCGGCGAGGCCAGCACCAGGGCGTCGTTGAAGATGTTGAGCCCCTTGTTCTCCATGGCCCCCATGTTGAAATCCGAGACCGCGACGATGTTGAACACGTCGAGGTCGTACTCGCGGCCGAAGCGCTCCTCGTCCCAGCGCATCGAGCGCTCGAGTGCGTCCATGGCCCAGGCGCACCTCGCCTCCTTGCCGGGCTCGACGTAGATATTGAGCTCGACCCTTCGGCCCGAGCGCGTGGTGAACTTCGAGGCGATGAAGCCGAGGTTGCCGCCGACCAGGGCGAACAGATAGGAGGGCTTGGGGTGGGGATCGTGCCAGACAGCATAGTGGCGCTTGCCGCCCTCGAGCTCGCCGTGCTCCCCCTGGTTGCCGTTGGCGAGCAGCACGGGGGCCTCGTCGCGGTCGGCCTCGATCCGCACGGTGTAGGTCGCGAGCACATCGGGACGGTCGAGGAAGTAGGTGATGCGGCGGAAGCCCTCCGCCTCGCATTGCGTGCAGTAGATGCGCTTCGACAGGTAGAGTCCGGTGAGGGCCTTGTTGGCGTCGGGGTTGCACCGGGTGACGATATCCAGCTCGAACGGGCCCTTCGGAGGGGCCGGAAGGACCAGCTCCCGGTCGGTCAGCTTGTACTCCCTGGTGCCGAGGAGCCGGCCGTCCAGGTGCACCGATTCCAGCTCCAGGAGCTCGCCGTCGAGCCTGAGCGCGCCGGGCTTCGCAATCGCCGGATTGGGGCGCAGCTTCAGGCGCGAGCGCACGCGCGTGCGGGTCGGATGCAGCGAGAAGTCGAGGTCGACGGCGTCGATCAGGAAGTTCGGCGGGCGGTAGTCCTTCAGCAGGACGGGGCGCGGCGTCTCGGTTTTCATGATTGTTCCGGTCGGGGCGGCGTCGGCTGACGATGGGCCCCACTACATAGCGGGCCTGCCGCGCCAGGCAAGGCTGGTGCCGTTCGCTTGATACCACAACCCGAGCTTATCCGGCGGGCCCGAGGAATTCGCGCCGCACCGCCGCCGTGTGCTCCCCCAGCGCCGGGAGCGGGCCGTATGCCGGTTCGGCCTCGCCGGCAAGCCGCGCCGGTGCGGCCGGCACCGCGAACTCGCCCCATGGCGAGGCGACCGACACGCGGCGGAGGTGGGGGTGCCGCAGGACATCCTGCACGGTGTTGACGCGGGCGAAGGCGATCTGCGCCGCGTCCAGCTCGGCGGTCAGCGCGTCCACGGGGCGGCTGGCAAAGCAGTCCGCGACCACGGCGTCGGTCTGGGCCCGGTTGGCGGCGCGTGCAGGGGCGGTGGCAAAGCGTGGGTCGGCCGCCAGCTCCGGCCGATTCAGGACCCGGTTGCACAGGACGACCCATTCGCGGTCGTTCTGTATCGAAATGAGAATGGGCGCGCCCTCGGCCGACGGGAACGTGCCGTAGGGTGCCAGGCTCGGATGCGAGAGGCCCATCCGCTTCTGGGGTGCGCCGTGCTCGGCGAACAGCATCGAGATCCCCATCCACTCCATCATGGAGTCGAACATCGAGACGCGGATGTCCGCCCCCTTGCCGGTGCGTCCGCGGGCGATCAGGGCGCCCAGGATCGCCTCGTAGGCGTGCATGCCGGTGGCGATGTCCACGACCGATACGCCGACGCGCGCCGGCGCCTCGGGGCCGCCGGTGATGGAGGCAAGGCCCGACTCGGCCTGGATCAGCAGGTCGTAGGCCTTGCGCTCGCGGTAGGGGCCCTCGTCGCCGTAGCCCGAGATCGAGCAGGCGATGAGGCGCGGGTAGTGCCGGCACAGCGCCTCGAGCGGGTAGCCCAGCTTGGCGAGCGCCCCGGGCTTGAGGTTCTGGAGCAGCACGTCCGCCTTGGCAACGAGCGCCTCGAACAGGCGGCGGTCCTCCGCCTTGCCGAGGTCGGCAACGACGGACTCCTTGCCCCGGTTCAGCCAGACGAAGTGGGTGCACTGCCCGGCCACCACGGTGTCGTAGTAGCGGGCGAAGTCGCCTTCGGGCCGCTCCAGCTTGATGACCCGCGCGCCCGCATCGGCGAGGCGCCGGGCGGTCAGTGGTGCCGCCACGGCCTGGTCGAGGGAGACGACCAGCGTCCCGGCGAGAGGTTGGATCATGGTAGGGGTGAGTGGTGAGATGGTGAGTGGTGAGTTTGGCGTTGAGCGAGCGCTGCCGTCTGAATCTCCGTTCGGAACAATGACGGGTGGCGCCCGGCGTTGCAAACAGTCAGGTACGGCGAGCAGGCAGTGCTGGAACGTGGTAGCTGGAGGCCTGCGGCCGACCCGACTTTCTTTGTCTCCACCGGCTTCGCGCGTAGCATGCCAAACTCACCATCTCACCACTCACCATCTCACCAATGTCGAGGATCGCCATGACCGTTCGCATCGAGAGGTCCGGCCCGGTCTGGACCGTCGTCAACAGCCGCCCCGAGGCGCGCAACGCCGTGGATTCCACGACCGCCGACGACCTCTGCGCGGCGTTCGAGGCCTTCGAGGCCGACGACACCGCCGATGTCGCGGTGTTTTGGGGCGAGGGGGGCGCCTTCTGTGCTGGCTGGGACCTGAAGTCGGTCTCCGGCCTCGATCCAGCCGACCCCGTGGGCAACCTCGCCTTCCCCGACGGCGGCGGCAAGGCGCCGCGCGGGCCGCTCGGCCCATCGCGCCTCGAATTGTCGAAGCCTGTCATTGCTGCCGTAGAGGGCCCGGCGGTGGCCGGCGGCATGGAGCTCGCGCTCTGGTGCGACGTGCGCGTGATGGCCGAGAGCGCCTACTTCGGCGTCTATTGCCGGCGCTGGGGCGTACCGCTGATCGACGGCGGCACGGTGCGCCTGCCGCGGCTCGTGGGTCTCGGCAGGGCGCTGGAGATCATCATGACCGGGCGCAAGGTGACGGCCGAGGAGAGCTACCGCATCGGTCTTTGCGAGAAGGTCGTGCCGCCTGGGCAGGCGCGCAGGGCCGCCGAGGCGATGGCGCACGAGATCGCCCGCCTCCCGCAGGCCTGTCTGCGCGCCGACCGTCTCTCCGTCTACCGTGCCTGGGGCAAGCCCGTGCGCGAGGGCCTGGAGAGCGAGTGGGGGACGAGCGCCGGCATCGTCAAGGCGGAGGGCATCGCCGGCGCTCTGCGCTTCGCCGCCGGCAAGGGCCGCCACGGGGACTTCGGGGATATCTAGTCTAATGCACCCGTCACCCCGGTCGGAGTGATGCGAGCCGACGGCGAGCAGCAGTCCGAACCGGGATCTCGGGAGGTTCGACTCGTTGATGGAGGTCCCGGATAGCCTCGCCTGCGGCTCGGCTTCCGGGATGACGGGTAGGAGGAGGGATTCATGCAACTCAAAGACCATATCGTTCTCGTCACCGGGGCGCTGGGCACGCTGGGCTCCGCCATGTGTGCGGCCATCGAGGCGGCCGGCGGCACCGCGATCCGCACGGACCTGGCCTCCCGCGGCAAGGTCGACATCGCGCTGGATGTCACCGGCGAGGAGGCCTGGATGGCGGCGCTGGCCGAGGTGGAGCGCCGCCACGACCGCCTCGACGGCCTTGTCAACAATGCGGGCGTGGGCACGCCGGGCGACGTGGAGAAGACGAGCTTCGCCGAGTGGCGCCGGGTGATGGCCGTCAACGCCGACGGCGTGTTCCTCGGCTGCAAGCACGCCATGCCGCTGCTGGCGAGATCCAGGGCCCCGTCGATCGTCAACATCTCGTCGGCCTCGGGCATCGTCGGCGGCGCCAACCTCGCCGCCTACAACGCGTCGAAGGGGGCGGTGCGCCTGCTCACCAAGTCGGTGGCGCTCTCCGGCGCGCGCAAGCGCCCGCCTGTGCGGTGCAACTCGGTGCACCCCGCCTTCATCGAGGGCGACATGGTCGACGCCATGGTCAGGACCCGCCCCGACCCGGCCAAGGCGATGGCCAAGCTGAACGCGCAGATTCCCATCGGCCGCCTGGGCCAGCCGCACGAGGTCGCCAACGCCGTGGTGTGGCTCCTGTCGGAGGCCTCGTCCTTCACCACCGGCTCGGAGGTGCTGGTGGACGGTGGCCTGATCGCCGGCTAGTTTCTTGCGAAGCGTCGCAAATTTGCTACATGGTACGCCGTGTGGACTGTCGAGACCCTCAACGAGACTGTCCGCGCCGAGCTGGAGGCTCTGCCAGATGATATGTTGGCGCGCTTCCGGCGCGTCGTTGAATGGATCCAAGCCCATGGTCTGGAGCGTGTGCATCCACCGCACGTTGATCACATCCGCGGCCCGCTCTGGGAGATGAGGCTGAAGGGCAGGGATGGCATCGCGCGTGCAATCTATGTGACGGCCCGAGGGCAGCGCGTGGTGGTTGTGCGCGTCTTCGTCAAGAAAACACAGAAGACACCGCACAGGAGATCAAACTGGCGTTGGAGCGAGCGAAGGAAGTGAAATGACCCGTGTCGACGTGCTCCACAAGAAGTGGCTGAAGGAGCGACCTGGCTACGCCAAGGCGTACGCAGATTTGGAGAGCGAGTTTCAGCTGGCGTCGCAGCTGATCGCGGCGCGTTCACGTGCCGGCCTGACGCAGGAGGAGCTGGCAACCCGCATGGAGACCACACGCACGGTGATCTCTCGCCTAGAGAGTGGGCGAATGAAGCCGTCGACGCGCACCTTGGAACGCTACGCTCGCGCGACTGGCCACAAGGTAAGGATCACGTTCGTGCCCGACAGAGCGCGCAGGCAGGGGCACAGCCGGGCGGCTCGCTGATGGACGCGAAGGCGCAATTGCGCCCGCGTAGGAAGCTAGCGCTTCTTGCCTACACACCGCTCCTTGCCATAGAGGCTCTCGCACGACAGGCAGCTGATCTGCTTCAGGTGGAAGATCGAGCGCATCTGCTTGATCTGGAAGCCGACCTGATCGGCGATCGACAGGCACTCCTTGAGCGAGTCGAACTGGAGGAGCAGGGTCTTCTGCTCGACAGGAGCCAATGGCCCGATCTGCCAGGCGAGAATGACATAGAAGATCCAGGACTTCATGTTTCCCCCGGGGCTCGCGCGGCGCCTGCAACGCTGTTCGGCGTATGTTTTTCTAATTTGTTGTTATCACGCGCTTTTTGTTGGGATTTTGGCCATGCGGCTGACGATGAACGAGCTTTAGCTGGCGGCGGGGCGGCTGCCCGCACTTCAATTGGTGCGATGTCCGCGTCGGAGCAGCCGCCCATGTTGCCGCACTTGCCGCCTGCGCCCCTGCACCGCAAGG
>Ga0075431_100001025_pt1 | contig 24889 bp, 19 predicted proteins | sample RhiMetdeltSRZDD5_FD_75297 | JGI IMG/M metagenome (GOLD analysis project Ga0075431, IMG submission 75297) | Populus rhizosphere microbial communities from Tennessee, USA - Rhizosphere MetaG P. deltoides SRZDD5 | ecosystem: Host-associated > Plants > Roots > Rhizosphere > Soil | place: USA... | reverse complement strand
TTTGTCACTTCTTCGAGTATTAAAGCTGCAAATTCAAGGTAGATAATGGTTTGTTCAATGGTTTGCGCGTTTAAAATAGCGCTATTGGTACCAGTAAGTTCAAGGTTCAAGCTATCAATTGCGTGACGCTCATGTTTTCGTCTCTTTTGTAAAATATATTCTTTGTTGTCAGTATTTTTTTCCTCAAGCATTGAAAGCACAGATTTATTTTGAAGAAGTGTGGTTATGAACAAGAGAACCTGCAATGTGCTCATAAAACCTTCCCAAATTTTTGAGTATGTGCGTGTTATCGTAACAATTTTGTCCTTTGTTTTTATATGCTTAGAAAATTTTTGTCGGTGTATGAAATGCTGAACGATTACAAATGGAACTATCTTTTGTTGAAAAAATAATAAAACAAGGTACATTCATTGCTATGGGGATTTTTTAATTGTTGTGTTGATTATGATGGCTAGTGAGCGTGTGATATCCGTTTTTATGATATGTCTGCTGACTTTTGGTGATGCACATGCGATGATTAAGAAGTTCATTCCACATTATCTTGATGATGTGGTAGAAAAAACAGATTCCTCAAATTTTTCGTTGAATAATGCTACTCAAGTAGGGAAGCTATTTATTGCCCCGGCAATTGTGAGTGTATCCAGTTATGTTTTTGATGAATTTGCAAATAAAACATTCAAACATCGTTTGAAAGAAGATGTTATTGCGGAAGATAATGTTACGCCGAAATCAAGAACATATATGCTTATAAAAGCAATTATATTATCACTGCCATGTTATTTTTGTGGGCAGTCACAGCTCATTCCAGGAATCTTTTTTGATGAATATCTACGACATGAGACAGATCGTGGTGGGATATCCAATGAAAGATTGCTTGCCCAATCCTTTGTTGTTTTATCTATCAGTGGAGGGATCACGAGTACAATTTTCAACGAGGTGATTCCGTTTTCAGTTTCGCGTGGACGTGCTCTTTATGGATATCCGGCAGCGAAGTTGGGCTTAACAGATAATAAGCGATTTTCACAAGAAAGCTGGGGATTAAGGGCGTATGGATTAGGCATTTGGTCGAGTGATCATGTTTTTGAACCGTTTGGTTATAGCATTTATTTACAGCAACAAAAAAATGAAGGAACAGTCAAAAAAATTGCAAAGTTTATGATGATTTTTTTATTGGTTTCTTATGTAAAATATGTCTTTCTCTATCCAGATCATTTTTCTAGAACAAAACGCTGTATTGGAATTAAACGCAGTGATGGAATTGTTGAGATGTATGAAAATCTACCGTTGCAAACATGGTTTGGTTTTGAAGTTATTTCAAAATATGTGATCATGCAACTTGTTTCGACTGATGCGGTAAGTGATGCAGTTCATGGTTTGTTCTTTAGGGATCTTGTTGATCAAGAAGCGTGTCGCTTATTTTTTCCTTTTCTTTCGAGTGTTTTCTCTCTGGTATTGCTCAAGGCATGTGAATTGAACATTGCGTGTCCAAAACAGGAGAATCATATAATGCCCGTGCACATGAACAGTTTTAAAGAAATGAGAACAGGAATATATCGGGCTTATAAAAAATTTGGTTTATTATAATTACTGGGGATTATGGGCGATCGAGCTCAAAGGTATCAAATTGATTTCGTTGTGCTTTGTAATGACCAACATATGCGATCATAGCGCCATTGTCAGTGCAATATTTTTGTGATGGGACAAACATTGGGAGATTGTGCTTTTGTGCAAGATCGGTAATTTTCGATCGAATATAGGCATTACATGCAACGCCTCCGGCGAAGGTAATCGCCTTTGATTTTGGATACTTTTCTAAACTTCTGGATAATTTTTGTACAAAAACATCCGTGATGCAGCAAAGCAATGAACTTGCAACTTTTCTTTTGAGGTCAAGGTCATCATTTTTGAGAAATACCCGTTTTTCTTGATCATATGCTCCGATGCGAATCAGGGTATACAGTACTGCAGTTTTAATACCAGAAAAACTAAAAAACTCATTGCTTTGTTTGGATCGTGGGAAGTAAAAAAAGTCTTCAAAATTTACTTGGGCAGCAAGTTTTTCAATAATAGGTCCACCGGGATATGGTAAATTCATAAGTTTTGCAATCTTATCGAATGCCTCACCAGCGGCGTCGTCAAGTGTATAATTTATAAGGTGATACACACCAAAATCTTCAATGTAATGGATTGATGTGTGTCCACCAGATGCAGTAATACAAAGATGCGGAAAAGGAATATCGTGTTCTAAAAATGGGGAGAACATATGTCCTTCAAGATGATTAACGCCAATGAGTTTTTTTTGTGCCGCAAACGCAATGCCTTTTGCAAATGCAATGCCAACAGCAAGAGAACCTGGTAATCCCGGATGAGTGGTGACAGCAACGGCATCGATTTCATGAAGTTTGATTGATACATGCTTGAATACTTCTTGCGTGACGATATGGATCTTTTCAAGTTGATTTCTGGAAGCAACGTCGGGAATAACCCCCCCAAATTGCTCATGAATTGGGATTTGTGTGAATGTTTTATGTGATGCTACAGCATGACGCTTTGAATATAATGCAACGCTTGTTTCATCGCATGATGTTTCTATGCCGAGAACGAGCGGATCATATGAAGCGTTCATGTATGCATAACTCGTTTACATTTTGAATTGCCTGCGACCACCAGATACGAAGGTCTTCGATGTAAAGGGTCCATGTTTAATGTATCGAAGAGATATCTTACTTCTTCGGTAAACAACAAATCTTTTCCGTGTGCGATTTGCAAAAGATTATCAACCAATAGGAATGTCGGAATGTGATTATCTGAGAGTGTGAGCGTATCAATATAGAGAGGATTGTAGAAAATGACCACGGTGGTATCGGGAATAATGCCATCATCAAGATATTCTTGGCAAACGGTCCAGTCTTGATTTTTTGTTATTGATACTTTGTAAAATTTGTACGCACAATCTGGCGCGATGGTCATGCATTCTATTGTTTGTTGTTTTGCTTTGTCGATAGCATTCTTAAATTTATAGGTGATATCTGATGGTCGTATAACAAGAAAATATAAGTTTCGATCTTTTGTATGGTCCTTAATAAAGAAAGAAATGATAGTATCGTCTATTTTCGTATGTATAATCTCACCTGCCTGATACACTTTTATGCCTTGAGATTTGTAATGCATGGGAAACAGTACATTGCATTCAATGTCGGCATGAATGTTTTCAAAATATGTTACAAAGGTACAGATCAAAACAAAACGAAAAAAGAAATGGGTTTTTGTGTGATGCATAGTAATCCTTATTTCTTACATCTTAATTTTAGTATATAAGACATATCATTCCTGTCCACAATAAAAAGCTTTTTGTAAGCTTGTTTTTTTCAAAGAATGCTCTTATTATGAGCTCTAACGAACAAAATTACGCGATCTCATGATACGAAAACGTTTATCATACTTAAAACATCTTATTATTGCGGATATCCATCAGCCACTCTTGCTTGCGCGTTCTGTTGCATTGGGCGTCTACATAGCATTTTCGCCTTTTCTTGGGTTTCACACACTTCTTGTTTTTTTGTTAGGGTGGTTGTTTTCACTTTCAATTCCGATTGTTTTTGCGGTTTCATTGTTACTGCATAACCCATGGACCATGTTTTTTGTGTATGCTGCAGGATATGTAACCGGTGAACTTTTTTTTGCTGTCTTTCCGGTTTCGAATAATTTTTTGGAAAGTTATCTGCAAGTGATTATCGCGTATATTCCATTTTTTGATATGTCTCCAGCAGTTCTTTTAAGGATCCTCATTGGGGGTAATATTCTTGGAGTTTTTGTTGCATTGATTGTGTATTCTCTTACAAAATATTACGCTTCTCGATACAAAAAAATCTAAATGCGCTAGAATGACGTTATAATAAAGTCTTGAAATTAGTAGATACACTATGAAAGTTATCGTACAAAACAAAAAAGCATCGTTTGATTATGAGATACATGAAATCTACGAAGCGGGGATCGTGCTTACTGGTGATGAGGTGAAGTCGATTCGAGCTGGACATGTTTCGTTACAAGGGTCGTATGCAACACTTCATGGAGAAGAATTATTTTTGTTGAACTGTCGTATTTCTCCCTACGAGAAAGCATTTGGTTCACAAAAGGACGAATCGTATGCGACAAGAAGTCGAAAGCTTTTATTGCATAAACGTGAATTAAAAAAACTTATTGGTCAAATCGCAAAAAAAGGGGTTACGGTTATTCCGTTGTCAATGTACCTCAATGAAAAGAATCTTATTAAAGTAAAGATTGGTATTGGCGTCCATCGAAAAGCAGTTTCCAAAAAGCATCTCCTGAAAGAGCGTGATATTGCACGAGAAGCAGCGCGAGAAGTGCGAGAAAAGCGGTAATTCTTCGCTACAAGAGAGTTTTTATACTCATAGCAATAAAAACTTTAAAAACCACCAAAAAATCGTCTAAGACATTTAAAAATGCGATTTTCTGTGCTTTTTATCCAAGATTTGAAAAATCCAAATTGACATTTTTCAATATTCGATTAAACTAAAAATTAAAGTAAGAATATTTTTAAGTTTAAGGGGAAAAATGAATAAGAAATGTTTAGTTTTTTTGTCTTTGATAACGGCAATACAGATAGCAGCAGGGCATAATAATGATGAAATGCGGGCTAATAGCAAGGATATAGAATTCAGGCGTATCAATGAGTTGGAAGTTCCTTTTTTTATTGAGGACGAAATTTTTATCGGTATTAACGGGCAAATTAATTTTGTGATAAATCCGACACAGGGACAAAAAGAGCGGCTCGATCGACTTAAAGATCAGTACAAGGCACCATCGGGATTAAGTTTTTTACTTTACGGCCCACCAGGTGCAGGAAAGACAGAAACAGCGAAATATATCGCTCATAAAAATGGATATTTGTTTGCAATGATAAAACAGGATGATTTTGTATCTTCGTTGTCAGGACAATCAGAAATCAATTTGGCTAACATTGTGGCGCAAATTAAAGGAATATCGCAACAACAGCCAGTGGTAATATTGTTCGACGAAATTGATAGTTATATTTTTAGTCGAGATGGTTTTGCGCTGCAACAGCACAACGTTAATTTGGTCAATGCATTTTTGCAACATCTTGAGACGCTGAATCGAGATACCAATGTTATTATATTTGGTACAACAAATAGGTATCGATCACTTGATCAAGCTGCTATTCGACCAGGGCGATTTAATTATCATCATGAGGTTCGTTATCCAGAAAAACATGTTATCTCTGCGTATTTAGATACAAGACTGCCGCTTGAAGCATTTGTTGATACGGATAGTAAAAAAAGTTTGATTAATCACATTATAGCAGGGAAGAATTTTTCCTATGCGCATTTGGGCTTTACGGTTAACCAAGTAATTGAATTGTATATAAAAAATGGAAAAAAAATATCATATAAAGATTTTTCCCTGGCGCAATCGAAGGCTTCTTTGATGGAGCGAATACGAGGGTTTAAATCGACACTTTTTCATTATGCTCAAGATCCTAAAGTAAGGCAGTTTGTTCTTGAAGGGGCCATGATAGCTTTCTTAGCAGTTGGGATTGTAAAGATTGCCTTATTGAGGCAGCAAGCTGAATTGTAAAACTTGTATTATCGTGGCAAGGTTAAAAGCTCCTTTTAAATCTACCATAAAAACCGGAACTTTTTATTTTGCCCAATGAGCGGAACTTTTTACTTTGCTGCGACATTTATAAATAAATAGTATCCTTTCTTGTTGATTTCTTGTATAATTGAAATTGTAAATGAAATTTTTTAGGTTATATGATATTTCTCATTTTTTTATTTCTGTGTACCGCTTTTACTGCTCTACTGGGTTCAGAAGAAGCACCGGTTAAAAAAAGAAAACAGTTTGTACAAAATTTATGTCATGGTATTGGAGAGATTAAAGGGAAAGATGTTGTTTCGGATTTTCATGACAAATTGGACTTAATTAAGACAAGGCAAGAAAAATCAACTGGCAAAGATTTTTCTGATGAAGCGTTAAATTCTTTTGTGAAAAAGGGATTAGAAATTTTTCCCTCTGACTCCTCTGTTGACACTGTCGATTTTGGCTCAGAGGACGTGGCCAATGGTATTCAAGAAATGAAAAAGAATTTGTATGAGATACGACCTCCTCTTTTATATTTTTTTCTTGTTAATGATTTGGTTCCTGTTATTAATTTTATCGAATCTTGTGGTAATTATATTAACGGGTCTGAAAACAGTTCGATGAATATGTATCTTGATAGCAAAGTACTTTTGCGATATAAAGAGATTTTGGAAAGTTCTAGACCTCAAAAAGAAAAGTCTACCGATGACTTGTTTAAAGGCGAGCATCCTGAGATATTCAAGCGGGACGAGTACCAGAAATATTCTGAAACTCTTGAGTCAATATACAATGAAAATATGGATCTTATGCGTGAATGGGTTAAAAGAGTACGCGCGAAATTTGAAGAAAACGCAGATGAAATCAAGGTACGCCAGAAAAAATGGGTTACCTTTCTTGAGGATTTTGAAGAGAAGATTGTTTCTCAGGCGAGCGGAATGTTTAAATCCGACCGAGATCTTTTTGATGGGTTTCGTGATAAAATTGATGATTTTGTTGATATAGAAAATTTTGAAAAGTTCGACGTCGATATGGCGACATATATGATATCCTATGCGATGCATATATATAGGATTGAGAAGGCAGTAGATTCATACCCTTATGCTGGTGATGTTCCAATAGTCACAGTGCATAAAATATTGTACAGCATAAAGGAGAATGAGTTTGGCCATCTTCAAGATAGAGAACTATTTTTGACACAATTAAGTGACTTAGCGGCATTTTTTAAGGACTTTTTAGAACCTTTGCTCAATGATTATCCTGGCTTGAAGTTTTTTTGATGTATCATCGAAAAGAGACGTTTTTTTAGAATCCTTCCAATGGTTGCCGACAGTTACCCCGCTAACCTTAGAATTACCTAAAGTCAAACCAGAAAAATCACCTTTAAGGCCTTTGTTATACATAGCTCTAGGACAACTTGTAGGTGGCATTGGATTATTTGTGCTTCACAAGTATGGATTCATAAGACAAAAAGGGGATTTAATTTCCTTATTGTCCATTATGGCTGCTACGGGAGGATATCTTTCTCCTGAACCGAAGAATCTTTGGTTAAAGATTCTTCGTAATTCAACATTTCTTTTGCCTGCCATTTGGTATTGGACCAATCCATTTAGTCCCAAAAATTTCAAATAGAGAATGACTTTAACTCTTTGCGTTTTTTGATATACTATACTGGTACTTAAATATTCTTTTACTGCTTAAGTGGGTGTTGTGTGGATAATCAAACGTTAAAACGCATTAAAATAGTTGGTGCTCGTGAACATAATCTTAAAAATGTTTCGGTAGAAATCCCGAAAAATTCACTTGTGGTGATCACCGGTCCATCTGGATCAGGAAAAAGTTCATTAGCGCTTGATGTATTGTACGCTGAAGGGCGTCGGCGATATGTTGAGTCTCTTTCTTCATACGCGCGCCAGTTTTTGGGGAATTTGAGTAAACCGAATGTTGAGTCGATTGAAGGTTTATGTCCTGCAATTGCGATTGAGCAAAAGACAATTGGTTCAAATGCGCGATCAACCGTTGGAACTATTACTGAAATTTACGACTATCTTCGTGTTCTTTTTGCGCGTGCTGGTATTGCATATTGCTATCAGTGTAATCAAGAAATTAAGGCCCATTCTGCTGCAGAACTTGCGCAAGTCATTGTCGACAGTGATGCGCGTGGCAAGATGATTTCTATCGTGGCGCCCGTTATCAAAAATCGTCGCGGAGAATTTCTGAAGCTGATTACGCAATATTTTCATGAAGGTTTTACCAAAATGCGTATCAATGGTGTCGTATATAAGTTCAAAACTGAAAAGGAACTTGCAGCGTTACCACCATTTAAAAAGACATTTTCTCACTCGATTGAGCTTTTTTTAGATACTGTTGAGGCTGTCGAAGAAGAAAAGCCACGTATTGTTGATGATATTTTAAAAGCGTTCGCACTTGCAAATCGCCAGTGTGTTATTATTAATGAAGATAAAAAAAGAGAAAAGTCATATTCGGCTGATCGAATTTGTATTGCGTGCAATATTTCTATCCCGGAAATTGAGCCACGCCTATTTTCATTTAATGCGCCAACGGGTGCATGTGAGGAGTGTCAAGGTACGGGAATGGTAAATGTTTTTCATTCATTGGCATACTATACTTATCATAAAGAAAAAATAGATCAAGATAATGATCTTACGGTTGGATGTCGTCTTTGTGAGGGGAAACGGCTGAACAAACGAGCGCTGTCGGTGAAAATAAACGATAGATCGATTGCCTATGTATGTTCACTTTCGATTGATGAGTTAGAAAAGTTTTTTAACCACATCGTTTTATCTCCGTTTCAAAAAGAAGTTGTCGGTACATTGCTTCAGGAAATCCAAAAAAGAATTCATTTCTTGATGAATATTGGTCTTTCTTATTTGACACTTGATCGTCCAGCGGACACGTTATCTGGTGGCGAAGGACAACGAATTCGGCTTGCTACGCAATTAGGTTCGGCGCTGAGCGGTGTTTTGTATGTTCTTGACGAGCCGAGCATTGGTTTGCATCAACGTGATAACGATCGATTGCTTCAAACATTACTTTCGCTTCGTGATGCTGGTAATTCGGTGCTTGTTGTTGAACATGATATTGATACGGTCCAGGCAGCAGATCATGTAATTGATATGGGTCCCGGAGCAGGTAATCGAGGTGGTACGATAACGGCGCAAGGAACACCAAAAGAATTATCGCGTAACAAAAACTCGTTAACTGGTGCATACTTAAGCGGTAAAAAGCAGATTTTCTTGCCGCAGAATCGTCGAATTCCACAGGGATTTGTCGAATGTAAGGATGTTTCTTTGCATAACATTAAAAATCTTACGGTACGGTTTCCAAAAAAAGTGCTGTGTGGTGTATCAGGAGTATCTGGGTCGGGGAAAAGTACCTTAATTATGGATATTTTTGTTCCTGAGATGCAAAAAAAATTAATGCGATACAATAAAGATAATCCATTTAAAAATATGGTAGTTATTGATCAATCGCCGATTGGCAGAACGCCGCGATCCAATGCTGCAACATACTTAGGTATTTTTAATGACATTCGAAAGTTATTTGGATCACTTCCTGAAAGTAATGCGCGGGGCTACACATTATCCGAATTTAGTTTTAATACGGGTAATGGTCGTTGCTCCAAGTGTGGTGGTGATGGTGTGATTCGCATTGAAATGCATTTTTTACCAAGTGTTGATGTGCAATGTGATGAATGCCAAGGGAGACGATATACACACGAAATTTTACAGGTGAAGTACAAAGGCCTTTCCATTGCCGATATATTGGCGATGAATGCAGCTGAAGCGGTTGAATTTTTTGCGCATCATGCCGCTATTGCAAAGCGAATTCAGCTGTTGTGTGATGTGGGTCTTGATTATATTTCACTTGGCCAGCCGGCAACAACATTTTCTGGCGGCGAAGCACAACGAATTAAATTAGTGAATGAGCTTGCAAAGCGTGGTTCTGAAACGTTATATGTTCTGGACGAACCGACAACGGGGTTGCATATTAGTGATATTGAAAAATTGTTGTATGTAATCAATCGCTTAGTCGACAAGGGTAACTCAATGATTGTGATTGAGCATAATTTAGATTTCTTGAAATGCGTTGATTACTTGATTGATATGGGTCCTGAGGCTGGCGCCCGCGGTGGAATGGTTGTTGCTTCCGGTACCCCAGAGGAAGTGTGCGTAGTTCCTGAGAGTTTGACGGGTAAATACCTGGCCAAATACCTAAAAAAGTAGTACAGAATTAAAATTCAACATTTCTATTTGAAACAAATTTGTCTTTCTTCTTCAAATAGTATACAATTTTTTTGTGATGCATTTTCACAATAAGATAATGTTTAAAAATGAGGGATATTTATATGAAATTACTAAAATATGGGTTGTGTGCGCTGTTGTTGCTTAATAGCATGTTGGTTCAGGCTGAGCCAAAGAATCTGAAAAACAAAACGCAAAAGGTGAACACAACAAAGAAAATAGTAAATTCAACAAAGCGCATTGCTTTAGTTGCTGCCATTGGAGCAGTTTTTGGCGTTGGTTTCGGACTATCGCGATTGTACAATTGGTCTCAAGGGATCCAAGCAATACAGGACCAGGTGCGTTATCTTACCCAAATAAAGACAGAGACGAGCGTGGATGCTTTGTTACTCACCGATTGCGAATATCTTAATAGGCTTGAGGGGGTATTTGAAGGTACGGATCTTCCACAAGAACAAAAGACCCATTTACGTGAACATTTAAATCATGTTGGTCAAGGTTGGACGGGATCTTATGATGAGTTCATGGGATACTGCAAGCAGGAAGTTGAAATCGTCACTATTAATAGTATTTCTGGAGAATCAGTAACAAGCAAATTCCGTATTGCCGAATTGCCGAACTTTCCTCAAATCAAAGAGTTATTTGATAATGTGGAAGCACGAAATGCTATTGTTGCTCAACTTGACAAGCTTCCGTTGGAGTTAATCTTTCAAAAAAAAGCATAACTCTTTAATAACTTTGTAAGTTAACAAGGCAAGGAGCAATTCCTTGCCTTGTTTTTTGTCACTGCGTTGATAAAAAATCTGGTAGAATAGAGTTTATTATGAGGAACAAAATATGAAAAAAAGAGTAATGAATACTTTGCTTCTTCTGGTGCTTTTCATGCCATGCTATCAATATGCAGAAAACGTGACCCGCAAGCAAAAGGTAAAAAATGCGGTGTCTGCTCTATGCAAAAAGATTCCCTCCAAAAAAACGTGCATTGTAGCCCTTTCAGCTGCAGCATCTACTGCAGTTTCGATTGGAGTAGTATTAAAATATGCTGATGTCTGGAATCGATTGTTTTGCAAAAAAAATGACGTAAAGACTGATGTTGACGAGCAGAGCAGTAATAGTAATGCAGTGCGTGAAAAGCACGATTTTACCACAAGTTTAAGTTCGGTAGATGACCATATTGCCTTTAAACCGGTGTCTTTCACAGTGCTGAAGGAATCGCTCGCGTGCATGGCACCAATTAAGTGCTGTTTGCCCTTTGTCGTAAAAAAAGTGCTCGGAGCGGATGAGCGTTTTGCATATGATTTGTATGACATATCGTTCGGAATGAAGAGGCTTGATACATATCACGTTACCCCCGTTATATACACCCTGGAGTCGATAGGCGGTAAAGAGCACGATATACAGGCAAAATTTATTATTCTTCTTTGTGGAAGAGTTGCCACTATTATTGCAAGTTCACTCCGTACTGTTGATGAAAAGTATGTTACGACAGATAGATATGCTTATGGCGTAGGCACTGATGCCCAAAAACACATATTTCATGAAGTTTTTCATGAGAAATTATATTTGAGTATTGTCGACGATTTGAGGAGTCAGGGCTATTCCGTTATCGTACACGATTCACAGGCATCGAACAGTGATTATTGGGTTGTTCGTGGTTTCCCGAAACTTAATGTGCTCACGGCTGAGGTTTCTTGACGGTTGCAATTGCGTTGATAAAAAAATCTGGTACGCTGGAGATTGTTCAATAATTTCATAATACAATTAATTACAAGGAATACTCTATGAATAAAAGAATGATGAATGGCTTACTTCTTGCTGGTTTGCTAATTCCATGCCTTCAATATGCGGAAAACGTGACCTGCGCGCAAAAGATAAAAAATGTGGTGTTTGCGGTGTGCGAAAAGATGCCTTCCAGAAAAACGTGTCTTATTGCTTTTTCAGCCGCAGCATCTACTGCGATGGCGATCGGTATAGCATTAAAATATACTGACATTTTGAGCAAAATTTTTGTAAAAAATGCGATAGAAAATCAAGTAGAGAAGGATACCGATAATTCAAATGATGCCATTAATATTGATGATGTAGTAAGCAATAATCAATCCGATAAGGTTGAAGATACTACGAAAACTTCTGATGAAAAAAAGTTGGTTGAAGCAAAAGGTTTTTTTGGAATTGCTAGGGAATGGATTTCAAGCATATTTGATAATCAAGCTGTCTGATTTGACACAATAGAATTTGTTTTTAAAAGTCGGTGGGAAGGTTCTCACCGGCTTTTCTTTTTGGTATAATTGTGCCATAATTTCTCGATTTGTTTGATATTAACAATTGTGATTGTGCGAACAATTGTGATAAGATTAAATTTCAAATAAGATTTAAAAATGGGAGGGATTATGAAAAAATCAATTGGGATTATATTTTTACTTTTAGCGGTACATTTTACAGGTCATGCCGGTCAGTGGTGGAAACGAGTGCAATCTGCTGCTCGAACCAAAGCCAGACCTGTAACCAAAATAAAGCCACGCCGGATTTTTCAATCTACTCGTAAAGTACAAACAAAAAGTATTCCCTTAGCTGCAAAAACCAAGACTCGTATTGCAACCATGTCTCTTGCGGGCGCTGCGGTGACCACCCCTACTTTATGGGATAAAATTTGGGAGTTTTTAGGTGGATATGGTCACGATTATACGACCATAACATCAAGCATAGACGAACCAGATGTCAAAGTCGGCCCTGTTACCTATGAATACAATCCTGTTGATGCTTACAACCCTAAAAGAGGTATTATTCCATATTATCCAAAATCGTTAGAAAATATTGAGAGAGATTTAAGGTGGACAAAAATATACAATATAAGTAAAGCAAAAAATGGGTTTACCTATGAATTTCGAATGGGAAACGCAAAGACTGAAACAATGTTCATTGATGAACAACAACAATATATTCCTGCAGTTGCAACATTAATGGACCGAAATAACAAGCCAATAGCTCGATATGTTTTCAAGTCATATACTACAAGCAATATAAACCCTCAAGCAAAACAATTGACTTCCGAACTTATAGCATCTAGTTTGGTCGAAAATGATCCTCAAAATAACCCTGGCGAACATCTAGCCCTTCTGAAGTATGCTGAAGCAGAATTAAAAAAATATGATATTCGATCTATAACAAATAAGACCGTACGAAGCGAGACCGATGTGCTATGGGAACAATTTGGGTATGAGGGTGCTACGAAAGTTTTAAAGTAAAAAAATCTCTTTCATTAAAATGATGCGTAAAAAGCCGGTGGGAAGATTCTCACCGGCTTTTCTTTTTGGTATAGTTTTACCATAATTTTGTACTTCGTGTTTTATGAACTATTTTCCTTGTATCAAACAGTTATACCGCTCCTACCCGATTGTAAAAGAGATTGTTACAGCGTTAGAGCAAGCTGGAGCAATTCCGTTGCTTGTCGGTGGTGCTGTCCGAGATTTTTTTCTTAGCCATGAAACAAAGGATTTTGATATTGAAATATATCATATATCAGAGGACGATTTATATACACTTCTTTCTCGTTTTGGTCCTGTCAGTTTAGTTGGAAAGTCGTTTGGTGTTTTTAAATTACACTCGTTGCCAATCGATTGGTCATTGCCTCGAAAAGATAGTTCCGGAAGAAAACCGCACGTTATTTTCGATCCACATTTGTCATATCATGATGCGTTCATTCGCCGCGATCTTACCATCAATGCGATGGGTATTAATCTTGTGACGGGAGAGCTAATTGATCCCTTTAGTGGCAAAATCGACCTAGAAAAAAAAATCTTACGTACTCCTGATGTACACTTTTTTGTGCAAGATCCGCTCCGTTTTTTTCGTGTCATGCAATTTATTGGACGACTTGAAATGGATCCGGACGAAACATTAAACAAAATATGTGCCGATATGGATCTTTCTGGAGTGTCTCGTGAGCGAATTAGTGATGAATTTGAAAAACTTCTTTTAAAATCACGTTCTCCCTCGCGTGGATTTCGGTGGCTCGAATCAATTGGGCGGTTGCACGGGATTATACCCGAGTTATATTCGCTTCGTTCCATTCATCAACGTCCCGATTATCACCCTGAAGGGGATGTGTTTGAGCACACGATGCAAACGCTTGATGCAGCAGCAAAGATTGTTCGTGAGTACGAAGACAAAACATCGAAACTGATTTTGCTATTTTCTGCCTTGTGTCATGATATCGGAAAAACTGGTGGAAAAAATGAACATGGGCATGATATTCGGGGAGCCAAGATAGTGCCGCACGTGCTTTCACGTTTGACAATATCAAAAGAGTATGTTGTTCCGGTGCAAAAGCTCGTTCGTCATCACATGGCACCCGTTTTACTTGTCACGCAACATTCATCTGCGGCCTCCTATAAGCGACTCGCGAATGCACTGGCACCTGAGGCTAATCTTTCATTGCTTGCAGACCTTGCAACTGCAGATAGGCAAGGAAGAAATCCGGATAAACATGAGCCACTTTCTGCAACGGTCAACGAGGTCGAGCAATTTAAAAAACTGGCGCGCAATGCCCTTGTTCTTCATGTTGCCGAACGCCAAATTTTGCAAGGGAAAGATCTTTTGGATGTCGTACCGCCAGGCAAGCTCATGGGTGAATTGTTGAAATATGCGTATGAAATTCAGATTGAAGAGGGATTGCAAGATAAAGAGCTATTGAAAGAACGGGTGCTGAAAAGGGTAGAGAAAAAGTGAAACAAAATTGTATATATCTTGAAAAAACAAGCTTATAATTTGTACTTGCAAAATAATGTTAACCCAATAGTTTTTCAGTAAGAATAGTATTATTGTGTCTTTTTGAAAAATAGATAGACTATATACTATCTGTAGTACATTGTTTTTCTTATCCAATAAAAAGTGATTTAGAATGAAACGACCATTTAATTTTTTCTCCCCTCAACGCACAAAGCAGTTGATCGTTAGTCTTATTGTCCTTATGGCATCAATAGCAGTTCTTTATAAATTGACTGAATTGAGTAGAAACTTTATTGTGTACTCATATACAACATTCCTGGATAAAATTGAGCAAAATTTTGTGAAACGAGTTCAAGTTTCTGGGAGTAATGTTGTCGGTGTATTAAAGGATGGAACAGCGTTTGAAACTGTTATTGTGAACAATGACAATGCATTGTGGCCGTTATTACGCAAATACAAGGTTGATGTTATTGCAGAGAATGTTGGTACCGATTGGTCCTTTATCATCATGTTGACGTTGATCGTCGCATTTGCCATTGGCTTTGGTATTTTTATATTAATGCGACAAGCAAAAAATTTGGGAAGTGGCGGCGGAAATCTGTTTAGCATGGGTAAAAGTCGTGCGCGAATGTATCTTCCGTCTGAAATCAAAGAACGTTTTACCTCTGTTGCTGGTGCAATGGAGGCCAAAGAAGATTTGGTTGAAGTTGTTGATTTTTTAAAAGATCCAGGCAAGTACAGAAAAATTGGTGCAAAAATTCCACGCGGCGTGCTCTTGATTGGTGAACCAGGTAATGGAAAAACGTTGCTTGCGCGTGCTGTTGCGGGTGAGGCAAATTGTCCGTTTTTTAGTATAGCGGGCTCAGATTTTATTGAAGTTTTTGTTGGTATCGGTGCAGCTCGTGTTCGCGATCTGTTTTCTCAAGCCCGAAAACATGCGCCTTGCATTATCTTTATTGATGAAATTGATGCGATTGGTCGCCAGCGCGGAACTGGCATGGGTGGTGGAGGAAACGATGAGCGAGAGCAAACGTTGAATCAGCTTCTTTCTGAAATGGATGGATTTGTACAAAATAAAACACCGATTATCGTGCTTGCGGCAACCAATCGTCCCGAGATTTTAGATAAAGCCTTGACTCGTCCTGGTCGTTTTGATCGACAGACGACAGTTCCCTATCCAGATCAGCACAGTCGCGAAGAGATTCTTTTGTTACACATCAAGAACATAAAAGTTACTTCTGGTGTTGACGTAAAAAAACTTGCGCGTGGCACTCCCGGATTTTCTGGTGCGGACTTGGCAAATTTGGTGAATGAAGCAGCAATTCATGCATCGAGAAACAATCGAGATATGGCGGATATGCATGATTTTGAGGCAGCACGAGATAAGGCCATGCTTGGAAAAGAGTTGAAAAGTATACGCCTAACGAAAGAAGATTTACGTTTGATTGCGTATCATGAAGCGGGGCATGCTTTGGTTGGGCTTTTAAAGCCGGAATCAAGCGATCCACTTCACAAGGTAACGATTATTCCTCGTGGGTCAGCGCTTGGCGTAACACATTCTATGCCGGAGCGTGAAAAGTACATTAAAACAAAAGAAGAGATTGAAACGTCAGTCATGGTGATGAACGGCGGTCGTGCTGCAGAAGAGCTTGTCTTTGGAACGGTGACAACAGGTGCGGCAAGCGATTTTCAATCTTCGTCAAAAACAATTCGCAATATGGTATGCAAATATGGCATGTCTGATCTTGTTGGTCGTATTATTTATGAACCGTCCGGGCATAGTGATTTTCTCTATTCGCAACACGCGGCTGAGCTGATCGATCAAGAAGTGAAACGGCTTTCTGATCTTTATTATGAAAAAGCAAAGCAATTGTTGCTTGAAAATCGTGATAAACTTGATCTTTTAGCGGAGAAATTGCTTGAAAAAGAGACATTATATGCCGGAGAAGTATATGCGCTTCTTGGAATTACACCTCGTGAAGAACATCGGTTAGTGTAAATTTGTGTTTCTTTTCAGTAGCCGGTGAATTACCAATGATGTTGTTATGCTCACTAAAATACCCGACCCAACTATTTTAAAGAATCTATAGCCAGTAAACGCAAAAGTTCCGATGAACGCGTACATGGCGATTGTGGTACACAATGTTGGAATGATATAAATTGCCTGTGTTTTTGCATGTTGAAATGGTGACATATGCATTGTGTATGATGTCATGTTTGTCGTTTCTGCAAATGGTGACAGTTGATTTCCGCAGACGCCACCTGAAAAGAGTGCGCCCAGGAGCTGGGGAAGTAATGCCATTTGTGTCACGGTTCCAAGAGATTGCGAAACGGGGATGATCAATGGAATGAACAATGCAAATGTTGCCCAGCCATTTCCAATAAAGAGGGTTACAAGTAATGAGCTCAGAAATGTCATGAGTGGCAAAAAATGTGTTGCGGTGTGTCCAAAAATGAATGGGGCAAGAAATGTTCCCGTTTGCAAATCAGATCGCACAAATTGTCCAAAGATTGCTGAGAAAAAAATGATGAGTATCGATTGACGCATAAGGATAAATCCATGCCGAAAAATGGTTGCTACTTCATATAAAAAAAATCGGCGATTGAAAAAACTATTGAGTATGTTGAAGATGAGGATGCACCAGGTACTTGCAAACAAAATCATGAAAGAGGAGGTGTTTGAGCGAAATGCCTCTAAAACACTTTTTTGGGGAAATCCACCAGATACAAGAAGCCCGATGATGACACTTGAAACTAAAAATGCGACAGAGAAAAAAATGTCGCGTAATTGTTCAAAAGATATGTGTGCTCCATGGGTATTTTTGTTTTCAAAAAAATGTTGGTCGGTTTGCCGCTCAAGTGCGATTTGTGACCAAATAAGAAACAAAATTGAAAATAACAAAAAAAATGAATAAAAGGTGTATGGTATCGATTGTATGTAAAGAAAAAATGGGTCACAAGCTACGGTTGTTGTGTTTGTTATTGTGCTTTGAACACCCGCTTGTTCTAGTTGTGATGTTATTGCTGCTGCCCAGCTTGAAATTGGTATGAGGATGACAAGAGGAGCGCCAAGAGACTGAAGCATAAATGCTAATCGTTCCTTGCTGATTGCATAATTTTGTACCATTTCTTTCATGATAAATCCGAGCGTCAAAATCCCTAAATAGTCATCAATACAAAAAAGTGGAGCAAGAAAAAATGCCATATATTCAATGTGTTGTGCACTGAGTCGATTCTTTGTTTTCGTGTGTTTTTCTTGATATCGTGCCCGTGTAAGCGAGAAAAAACTAATCAAAATACCAATGCCCAATAGAAACAGATGAAGAAAAATGGTATCAGTATCCGTAATGTAGTCGATTACTTTGTTTTGAATTGAACCAAAACTATTTGATATATTCCACTGGTTTGAAATACATGAAGCAAATAGGATACCAATAAAAAATGAGAAAACAACGTTCCTCGTAATACATGCGATGAGGAAAATTGTTAAAGGAGGAAGGACGGATAACCAACTGGGACCCATGAGTATACCTTGCTATTTGATAGAAAAAGTATACCAACAGTGAGAAGATTTTTAAAGAAATTTTTGATTAAAAATGCAGATATTGTTAAAATTGCCCTAATCCTTGTTTTTTGTTAACCTGTTTCTATGGATTTCTTGTGGGGTTTTATGAAACGGTTTTTTTTAATAATCTTTTGTATGCTTTTTGTTTTCCGGTTAGATGCCTTGGATTATATAGTGAAGGCAAGGTTTAAAGATCATGTAGCAGATGTAGTGACGTTATTTTTGAAAAAGCGATTATTTTCGTCTGTTGGTGTCACGAATCAGCAAGATAAAAGTGAGGCGCAGCGGCCCACGGAGTCCCTTTGCAGTTGGCGTATGCCTGGGAGTGATTATGTTCAGCTATCTTTTGAACGTATTGAATATTTTGGAAAGAATAATCGCAATCAAATGTGGGATTATATTTTTTCTCTGCTTGAGCAAGGTGCTGATATTAATGCAAGGGACGGGAACGGGCGAACAGTGCTATTTTATATTACCTGCGAAGATAAAAAATATCTTCAAAAATTAATTGCACTTGGCATCGATCTACGCGCAGAGGATAAAGATGGAAATACAGCATTAGATCGGTTTTGTAAGCAACATTTTTGTAATCATTACGTTATGCCGGTTGTAACGAGATATCCTCCGTTTGTCGCCTTATTTATTCCCAAGGGCGCGGGGATCGATTATTTAGCATTTTCCAGAGAAGTGGATTGTTTTATGGCGTTTCTTGATGCCGGTGCCCGACTGGAGGAAAAACGCTATTTTTATTACCCAGTGTTCAGGCATTCGTTGCGTTGTGAGAAATTTGCTGTTGCCCAAAAAATATACGATATTGATCCAAGTTTGCAAGTAGATAAGAAATATTTGGGTGATCTTGTTCATGAATACAGGACAATAAGCCAACTCCGTTTTCTGATGAATTTGGGTATTGATATTTCACAAAAGAACTTCAAAGGAAAAACGATTATAGAAGAATTACTTCAAGATAGACGTATTTCACATTTATCTGTCCTAATTGAAAAATACCCGAACAAATTTTCCCTCGAACAAACTAGCCAGTATAATAAGCTGGTGCAGGAAGATAAAAATCTTTATAATGCATTGAAAATTTTTGGCGTTGCGTGCTTTGTCTTGTTTGTTATTTCCACCAAAAATAATTGGTAAGAGTATTCGTTGAAAATGTTTTCCTGACATTATACTTTTCTTTTGCGCGCGGGCGTTTTGGCTTGTGTTTTCTTTGCCGCTGCCGTCTTACTTGATGTTATTTTTGAGGCCGTCGTTTTTTTCGGTACCTTGATACCTTTTTTTCGTGCTTTTGATAATCCAATTGCAACTGCTTGTTCGCGACTGGTTACCTTTTTTAAGGCGCGGCCGCTGCGTGCAGTTCCTTGCTTGAATTTCTTCATTTCTTTGCGTACTTCTTCGCCCGCCTTTTTTCCATATTTTCTTGCCATAGTGGTCCATATCTTTTTAATTGAATGATTTCCATGAGGTCAGTATATCAATCGACAGGTGAAATTTTCAATTATAAATAAATATAATATGGGTTTAACAAGATATAAGGAACTTTTTTAGTGTAAAAAGGGCCGTTTTACCGACCCTTCATTTTATCTGCAATTGCAATTGCAATTGGGCTTTCCGCAGTCGCAACCTTTGTGATCACGATCACCATCGTGACGGCAGCACATATAGCATCCATAAGTTCCATGCATGACAATGCCGACGGCAAATGCAAGAAGTACTATAATACTTGCAGCGAGGGCAACGTACATTGCCCAATTTGGCAATGCCATGCCGTATCCAAATAGGCCGAGAGCTACATTAAGAGCAACAAGCGCTGTGACAAGCGCCGATATCTTGATGATCATTCTTTTATACATAGGACAACTCCTCCTTTTTTAACAGTAATTTGCCTTCAATGATCAGATAAAGATCCTTTAGTGTGGCAAGCATAACGCATACCAAACGTTATTTTCAAGTGAATAAAAGCCTTATATTTTCTAGATTATAATGAATTATTTGTGCGGCATAACGATATCCATGACAAATGAGGCAAGGACAATAATACTCGAGAATAATGTGAGGTATAAAATCCACATCGGAAGAAGTAATATGCCATACCCAAAGAGTGCAAGAGATACGTTAAAGGCGATAATGGCCGAAACGAGTGTTGCGATTTTAATGATCATAATATGCATATTATTTTCCTTTTTAAGCACTATAATGTTTCCTGTGTGATGTACAGAATTGTATTGCAGCGCATCAAAGATCAATATTTTTGATAATTTAACCTTTTTTGTGATTTTTATTACAATAACAATTATACGTACTGATGTTGTAAAATCCTTATGGTGAGGTCATTTTTGTTTAAACTATTTCTATTATCATTATTATTTTTTAATCTCACGTTTTTTGCAAGTAGCAGTGAGCATGGGAAAAAATATTCGATTATTGATTTTTTCAATCAGGTTTCGCTTAAGAAAAAAATTGCAGGAGCGGTTGGATTTTCTGTTGGATCGCTATTATTGTACGTGATATTATCCAGAAAATATGCTTTGAATGGAAATGAGGAACAATCTGAGCAAATGACTCGGATACCTAAAACTGATTTAGAGAAAATCCTTGGAGAGGATTTTCGTTTGTCTGATCAAATCAATTTTCCTGTGCTTGAAAACAAATACACGCCTGATAAGAACAACGAAACTGATAATACAGCCAAAGACATTCATATTGATACCAAAGATCCAGTAAAGACAGTAGAAAAACCTAATGGGTTTAGCGACAACCAAATAATAGAAGACCATGTTCTTGATGAACAAAATATTGTAGTTCTCGGGAAGTTAAAAAAAAGACAGAAAAAATTAGAAGATTTTTGTATGACACCGTTATATGCGGCAAATGAGATTCTTTTTTATTACAAAAAACCTATCCCTCTCGTTTACTATTGTGATGAGAGTGAATACGCAACAATTAATGATGAAAAAAACCAAAACAGTTGGGGTTTATATATAACTAAAGAGATGATAATTAATTTACTGAACAGGTTCTCATGTGAATTATATGAAGGTGTTTTTTTAGATTCTCTTTGCAATCTTTCATTTGAAAAAACTAAAGATGCTGAAGGGGCACTCAACATTGTTTTCAAAATAATATTACAAAATTCTGCAACCAAAGGTTATCCCGGAGGCATATTGGACAAAATTATAAAATCAAATAATATAACTTTTTTTTCTTCAAAGCCTAAATATGCCGTCCTTGAACATGCATTTAAACTATTTTTTAGTGATAGAGATCTTATAAACTCACTTGATCTATTCCGTATATTATCTGTTAAATTCTATCTTATACAAACAGAACTTGGTTTTGGTCTTGGTAAATATACAAGAAGAACGATTGAGAATTTTACGTTTGATATGTTTGAAAACTTATTTGAAGATTTAAGTGAAAACATTCTTATTCCCGCCATAAGATACATGAGCAATTACGACACGAACGTTCTTTGTTGTACTTATTATGTCGATTGTATGTCGGATAATACAAAACAACAAATCTTACAAATGATTTGTCATGAGTTACGCGAAAATCAAATAGAACACGTTGATCAGGATGAGATTGAATGTGACGAACGTTTTTTTCGATTCTTTTTAGACCATATAGTTTTTGATTTTAAACGGTGCGATTTTAAAATATTGCTTCAACCGTTAATTCATTGTCCTGAACAATTAAATTTGCTTTTAAACTATGTTGAAAAGCAAATACTAAAGGTAGATGGTGTTGATTTGAAGATTTTATTGGATATTTTAACAGATAAACATCTTATTAGCCGTTCTAACCAATCACTTTGTGATATTCAGTGGTGCAAAAAGGATTTTGTTCTTTCGTTTCCAACGTTATATGTTTCTGCGGAAAAACAAAAGGATTATAAATTTTTAGAATATTATTTTGAGAAATACATAAAGCATTACTTGCTTGATCGTAAAACTAACAATGAATCAATTACAGCAATCAAAGACCCGGACGAGGTAGAATGGCTTTTTGATTATGTAGAAGCAAATTATCCACATAAGTTGATAGGTTTATTTTTTACAGAAAAAACAATCGGCAATGAGAAAAGTCTGGAAGTTCAAGATGGCATGTCGGTTAATGAAGAGTTACTTAAAAAAATCGAATCATACCAGAAGGAATATCTCAATAAGATTGCGCATACTATTCCATTGCCTTTATTTTTGAAGCTATCAGACGAAGAGAAGCTATCTGATGAAGAAATAACAGCATTTTTAAAAAATTGTTGTACGGTGCTCGATGGAGTGTTGCTAAATCAAGAAAATAATATTATCGCTAAAATGCTCAATTTTACTTCTTTGAATCATGAAGCAGTGAGTTTCATGAAAGATTTTTGCAAAAAAATGATTGAAGATAATCTGCCGGAAATTGCGTTTCTTGTATCACAATGCAAAGATTTTTCTTTTGATCCATTATTATCTGGCAAAGAGGGAAATGATTTATTGGCATTATGTCATTCACTTAATCAACTGAAAAATCCTGATAAAAATGATAAAAATGGCGAGCATGAAAAGCAAATTTCTGATTATAAAATAATGTTTTTGATAAAACATGAAAATTTTATAAATTGGTTCGATTCAATCATTACAGGCTATAACTACAATACTGACGAAGAAATTATATCGTATAAGAAAATCGTACCGTATATCATGGCAAGATATGCTGAACTTGGCGGGGACAAGAGAAAATTATTAAAATGCATCAAGGGTTATTATGATGTTGAACATGTGTATACATTTATTCAAGAAAAAAATGGCAATAAAAATACGTTGAAAACAATATGTTTTTTACTTGACCCACAATATTTTATGGATGATGACTCGTTTATTTTTTATAAAGAGATTATACAAAGTATATACCTCAAAGATTTTCTTATTTTAAAACAGTTCGTTTTACAAAATAATATTGATGATAATTTTAAACTATTTTCAGAGACCGATGAAAAACGACGTTTGGAAATAATTTTATCTGATTTAGAGAAATGTGTTCTCGGTAATGAAATTTTAATTAATTCAAAAATTATAGACATAAAAACTGCATTAATGACCTATGCTATAAGATTAATTGAAGATAGTGGCAGTTATGCACATGAAAATACATTGTATCTTTCTAAAGAGCTTGTAACAAGGTTCGCTCAAGCATTAAATACACAAGAGTTTTCTGAGCTAAGTAAAAGGGAGTTCTTTAAATTAATTGTAGAAAGTTTTAAACATAATATTTTAGATTCTAAACAACCTTTATCCAAACAAAGTCTTGTAGAATTACTTATAATAGGAACTTCTCCTGATTGGAAAAAAAATAACTCTTACAGCCCACTAATGCACAATCTTTTTTCTGCAATGAGTCTCAGACAAATAAAATTAGAGATTACTGATTTAAAAAGGCTTTCTGAAAACATGTTATGTCAATCGTTTTCTAAGCTATTTGTCAGATTATTAAATGTTTATTGTGACTGTAGAAATTGTGAAATTGACTTCAGAAAAGTATTAGATAGGAATCTAACGGTGTATATTGAAATCATTTCTGATTATATATGGTATCTGTTTAAAAAAAAATCTGGTAAGAAATGCGAAAAATTTTTCTATTCATTGGGTGAGACAATACAGATTCTGGTGTTAAATAATGGTTTTATTCGATATAAAAATCAAAATTATGATGATAAAGATATAGATAAATTATATGAGCTTGTTCTTGGATGTTATTATTGCAATGTTAAGGACATTTCAATAGATTATATAAATTATATAATAAATAAACCTCGATTATTGGAACTTTTTTTAAATCGTGTTGAAGGGATTGATGGAATGGATCTTATTAACAGGATTTTGCCCATGCTATCTGAAATAAATTTGGACAATAGCGAGTATAATTTTTTACAAAAATATCGTATAGTCTCTGATAGTTATCAAATGTTAATACGATACCGAGAACAAAAAAATAGTGATCAGGCTATTCAACTTCCTGTTGATATATCAAAAAATCTTTCCATGTTCCTGCTCACACTTATGACGCGAGAAGAAGTTAAAGCAGTTTGTGAATATCAAACAAAACAGATACATAAACAATTATCCGATCCAAACATATGGTCATTGTTTCAAGATGATGAGATACGTTCTTATTTTGGCAACGATGAAGCCCATGAAATGCATTGTGTAAAAATTAAGTTAAAATCCATTTTTTCTGATCTTATAGAAGATTGTAGTTTCGAATTTTACCTTAATTTTAAATTAAATATTAAAAACTATAGATATGATACATTTGAGGAATATCAAAATAGTTTTTTTTCGTTGGTGAAAGCAGATATTAGGATGAATGCTAATCAATTAAAAGGGTTTAAGCTTTGTGTTTTCAAAGTGGCTTGGTGGCGTCCAGATGATCAGGAAGAAATACAGATTGAAGGCACCGAAAATCTCTCTGAAGTACGAAAAAAACGATTTATTATGTATTACAAAAGTTGGTATCCAGATAATAACATGATGATTCAAAATCCTTTTGAAAAAGATGAAACAGCATTTATATATTTTTTAGCAGAATTATTTTCAAGTTTTACAAAAGATGTGGATAGCCCTCGTGACAAATTAAAACTGCTTTTGCCAGGCTTTAAAAATTTTTATTGTCAGGATATTAAAACTATTTTTGGTTTCAAAAATAATAATTTTGATGATTA
>Ga0075431_100001013_pt1 | contig 25006 bp, 22 predicted proteins | sample RhiMetdeltSRZDD5_FD_75297 | JGI IMG/M metagenome (GOLD analysis project Ga0075431, IMG submission 75297) | Populus rhizosphere microbial communities from Tennessee, USA - Rhizosphere MetaG P. deltoides SRZDD5 | ecosystem: Host-associated > Plants > Roots > Rhizosphere > Soil | place: USA... | reverse complement strand
TGTTCTGCTCGGCCACGCCTGCATTGACGAACTGAAGCGGGAGCTGTTCCATAAAGGGTTCAATGACACTAAACCCCAGGTCACCCGTAATCAGCACTATGCGAGGATCCTGCCTTGCCAGCTCAAAGAGTGTCTGTACGAAGGCGTTTCTCATTCCTGTTGTCCCAACTCCGCCAGAGCGAGATCGAGTTCCTGGTCCCGTGGGGACCGATAGTGCCAGAGCAGTTTGTCCTCCATGAAGCTGATACCCTTTCCCTTAATCGTGTGTGCAACAACGCAGGATGGTCGGTCGGTTTCGAACGGAACGGCGATCAACGCTTTCTCGATCGCGTTAAGATCATGTCCATCTATCTCCTGTACCGCCCAGCCGAAAGCGTGCCACTTCTCTCCCAGTGGGTCCAAATTGATAACATCTTTGACTCGACCGAAGCTCTGGATTTTGTTGTAGTCAATGATGATGACAAGATTGTCTAGCTTGTGATGAGGCGCGAACAGTGCAGGTTCCCAGGTTGAACCCTCATCACATTCGCCATCGCTCAGAAGGCAGAAGACACGATGTGGCTTGCCATCTCTCTTGGCTGCCAACGCCATTCCTGTGGCGATGGGCAGACCATGCCCCAAAGAACCAGTTGAGACCTCGACACCGGGCACATTCTTATGAGTGGCGTGTCCTGCTAGTAACGATCCGTTCTGATAGTACGTCTCCAGCCAATCCATCGGGAAGAAGCCGCACTCAGCCAGAATAGCGTAGAGGGCAGCACACCCATGTCCTTTGCTCAGAATAAAGCGGTCGCGCTCCGGCCAGCTAGGCTCACCTGGATTCAACTGGAGAATCCTTCCGTAGAGAACCGCGAGAATGTCGGCAGTTGAAAGTGAGGAACCGATGTGGGAGGAATTCGCCCGGTGTGTCATTCTCACGCAATGCCGCCGGATGCGCAGAGCGATGTCGGTTACTGCAATAGCCCTCATTGGATTAGACTCGGTCATCCTATTGGTAGATTCGAGGAGATCTGGAAACTTGTCGCTCGGCCGCAACGACTCACAAGGCAGCTAACGAGGCGAGATAATCCGCATCACCCAGTCTTCTGGCGATCGAATCGAGTAACTGAGCCGCTGGAACCCCGTCAGCCACTCGATGGTCAAACGTCAGGCTCAGAACGCACGTGTGCGCCGGAACCAAAATGCCTTTGTCGACGCAGGCCCGCTCGACGATCCTTCCAATTCCCAGGATGGCAGCTTGCGGCGGGTTGAGAACGGGAGTAAAGGCATCGATCCCGTGGCCTCCCAAATTCGTCAGGGTCGCAGTTCCTCCTTGGATATCCTCACTCCGCAGCGCACCTTGAAGAGCGCGTTTGCTCAAGTCAACAATCGAGGAATGTATCCCGCGAAGCGATCCCGAGTCGGCATGACGTATGACTGGAACCACCACTCCAGCGGGAACAGCCACTGCGAAACCGATATGCACGTCTTCAAAGTACACAAGTGTCTCGTCCTCGAGCGCTACGTTCAGTTCCGGATGTTCTCTCAAGGCGACGGCTAGCAGCTTGACAAACAGCGCATCGAAAGAGGGAGTAGCTCCAATCATTTCAGCGAGGCGCTTGCGCGCGGTGACCAAAGCATCTGCACGGACTTCGCGGGTCAAAGTCAGTGAGACAGCGGCGGCAGCGCTTTTTTTCAGCCGTTCGGCAATCGCCCGCCGCATTGGGCTCAACGGCAGGCGCTCGCGCACACGAGCGATCGGAGAATCAGGCGCTGACAACAGCTCCTTAGACCGTGAGATCGCAGCCACGACATCTGCTTCGACGATTCGCCCACCTGGTCCGCTGCCTGGAATGCCGGCTAGCTCGATCTTGTGATGGGCGGCCAAACGTCGCGCCACGGGCGTGGCACGGACCTCACGCGGGATTGCCGAGAGCGGATGAGCAGGCACCTCCGAGGTCGGACCTCGGGCAACGTGAATTGTCTCCGTAGGAGCGGGGCTTTCCAGTAAGGGTAGCGGAGCCGATTCGCCCTTGGCCAGAACATAACCAATGAGAGCCTCGACCTGCAGATTTGTTCCGGCAGCAGCGATTGGATGCAAGATGCCGTCCTGTGGTGCAACCAGTTCGTGGGTAGCTTTCTCAGTGTTGATTTCCGCGATGGGGTCACCCGCACGCACAGGGCTGCCAGCGGGACGCAGCCAGGCGACTAAAGTCCCCTCGGCCGTGTACATTCCCAAACTGGGCATGACGATTGGAAAGGCCACTGCTTAAGATTCCTAACCGAGCATTTCACGGACGGCCGCGACCACCTGATGGGCACGCGGGACATAGTGGGCTTCCAGCACGGCCGCAAATGGAACCGGCGTGTTGGGTGCGTTGAGCGTTTTGATGGGAGCATCCAGCCAATCAAATCCCTTGTCGGCCACGCGAGCGGCGATGTCTCGCGCCATCGAGGCCGTCGGTGTATCCTCGTCCACCACGACCAAACGCCGCGTTCGCTTGACTGACTCGAGAATCGTCGATTCATCCAATGGCGACAGGGTGAGCACATCCACTACCTCGGCATTGATGTCTTCCTGCGCGAGGTCGCCAGCCGCCTCCAGGCAAACATGAGTCATTCGGCCGATGCCGCACAGAGTGACATCCCGGCCCTGACGAACGACTTCGGCTTTGCCGATCGGCATGACATAGGACTCTTGAGGGACAGGACCTTTGGCCGATGTACCCAGGAACTTGTGTTCCATAACGACGACCGGTCCGTTGTCCCGGATGGCCGCGATCATCAAGCCCTTGGCGTTATAAGCGGTACTAGGAACCACGACTTTGAGTCCTGGAATGTGCGCGAGGACCGCATACAAAGTCTGCGAATGCTGGGCTGCGGCTCCTCCGCCGTAAGTACGCCCTTCAAATCCATACGTGCCATAGGCCGTGCGGATCACGAGCGGCAGCTCCAGCTGGCCTCCCATCATGTAATGCATTTTAGCTGCTTGATTGATGATTTGGTCATAGCAACAACCAATCAGATCGACAAACATTACTTCCACGATCGGTCGGAGACCGGTCATGGCAGCACCCACTGCCGCTCCCACAAATCCCATTTCCGCGATAGGCGTGTCGATGACTCGAGTCGGGCCAAATTCAGTGATCAAGCCTCGCGTGGCACGAAGGGGCCCACCCCAAGCGTCGATGAGGCCGAGATGGGCGCGACCCGCTGCGCCAGCGACATCCTCTCCCAGGACGATAATCGAAGAGTCGCGCCGCATCTCCAGGCGAATCGCTTCATTGATGGCCTGGCTAAAGGTTAAGGCTCGACTGGTTTCAGCCAAGGCGGTCTCGCTATGGGGATGGCACGTAAACATCTGTGTAGAGTTCCTTTAAGTCGGGCACAGGACTCGCATCGGCGAAAGACACGGCTTGGTCAACCACTCGGCTATTCTCCGCCTCGAGCGCTTCCAACTCCTCGGGCTCAAGCAGGGATCGTTCAATGACCTGTTTGCGGAAACGCTGGATGCAATCGCGGCTGCGGGCAGTTTCCTCTTCCTCGACTGTCCGATAGCGATGGGGATTGTCGCCTTGGTGGTGTCCATAATAGCGATAGGTTTTGCACTCAATGAAACTTGGGCCCTGCCGTTCTCTCGCTCTCTTCACGGCGACTTTGGCTGCTTGCAGGACATCGATAACATCCTGACCATCAACTACAGTCCCCGGCATGTTATACCCGGCTGCGCGATCAGCGATGTTCTTCACAGGAATGGCGTATTCGACTGGCGTTGCCTGGGCATAGCCGTTATTCTCACAGACGAAAACTACTGGTAGCTTCCACACGGCAGCCAGATTCATAGCTTCATGAAGCACGCCGATCCCCGCGGCGCCTTCTCCAAAGAACGTAGCCACGACTTGATCGCTGTTTCGAACTTTTGCTGAAAGAGCTGCTCCGACCGCGTGAGCTGCGCCCATGCCCACGATGGGATTGACGCCTAACATGCCTACCCTCACGTCGGTAATGTGCATGGACCCGCCCTTCGCGCGGTTGGTTCCGGTAACCTTCCCGTACAGTTCAGCCATCATTCGGCTGGCATCGACACCCTTCGCGAGGCAATGACCGTGCCCGCGGTGATTTGAGGCTATAAGGTCGTGAGCCTCCAGCGCCGCACAAACGCCAACCGCCACCGCTTCCTGACCGGTGTAGTAGTGTACTGCGCCCACAGGGACCCCTGTCTCGACGAGCCATTTTAGTTTGTCCTCAAACTGCCGAATGAGGTTCAAATGACGGTATATCCACCGCGCCTGCTGGCGGGACAGCGAACCCCAGGCTTCATCATTTGGCATGGTTTGTGTTTCCAAGCTTTGTCGGATCTGAAGACTGTTATCGAAAGACTCGCCTCTCATGAAAGGGTTGGCTCGCTTTTGATTCGCAACAGGCTGTGCTCCTGAAGCAAATCAGCAGCAGCTTTCACTGCCTCAAAAGGAAGATCTGCTCTCTCCGCAATCTCGAGGAGGCTGTGATTGCCATCGGAGAGATTCAGAACCCAGAGCATGGGGAGTTCGCTTGTTTCACTGAGACGGCTGCCACCGCTGGATCGATACAAACCTCGTTTTCCGAGACGTGGCTCACACTTCGGGTTCTGGTTTCTATAGGTAAGGTTGTTCTCCAAAGTGAAAATGACCGAAAGACATTTGGCAAACGAGTCCGCCAGAGAAGTTGGCAGAACGAAATCTTCATTGTCCGCAGACGTATGGTACTCGGCGTAGCGGGCAAAAGGGGTCCTCATCAGACAACCAACAGGCAAATCAAAGCCTGGAGAACAATACTGCCTCTCGTCGTAGCCGTACGGGGAAAAGTCAACAGTATCGAATTCGCACGCTGAGTGTTTCAGGACGTGAGCCACAGCACGATCGATCTCGGCAGTGCCGCGTCGGCTTCTCTTATATGTGAGGTTTCCCGCATCCCCCACTCCAGCAAGGACCAATCCATGCTTGACTCTGCTGACCTGCTCTTCGTTGAGACATAGCCACGCGATTGACCCGATGGTCCCAGGTATGAAGAGAAATCGATAGGAGTAGTTCAAGTCCATTTCCTGAAGCGTCCTCGCCAGAAGCGCAGCTACCGCCACTCCAGACAGATTGTCGTTGCACAGAGAGGGATGACAGATATGACAGGAAATCAGAATTTCGTCCGCTCTCTTACCAGCAACAAATACATCCCCATACGTCATATGTCCGTTTTCGAGTGTTGAGTCGATACAGACCTCGTATGTCCCTTCTTGCAGCTGCTGCAACTGCGTGTGACTCAAGCAGAACCCCCAGGTTTCTTTGTAGTAAGATGTTCGATAGGGAATCCAGCCGGGGTGATCCGGCAGCGTGAAAAGATGCTCCTTCAACTCAGACAACGACAGTCTGGCCTTCACGGGAACGCTGTAGTTCACCACATGGAGGTTCGACCTGCCAAAGTCCACTACTCGGTTTTCCTGTGAGTCTTTAATATAGGCATCGCGGATATTCCATTCTTTCGGCACGGTCCAATCGAACACATCCGTCCCACTGGGAATTTCATGTAACTTGACAGGGACATACCTCTGAAGAATGTGAAGGCTGTGGCGGAGGCCGTTTCCGGTGATACTGCGGCAAATGGGGTAAAGAGCCGAGATGAGTCGATGCATCTCTTCTCCCACGCCTGCCTGGCCGCTTCCTTTCTCATACTCAGCGTGAGTCAATCCCTTGGACTCCGAGTCTTACCTGGCTGCTTTTTGGTCAGATTTTCGTGTCACTGAAGTGACCTAAGTTGCCTAGACCGCCAACAGACTGTACGTAGGAACCTATTTCGGCTCATTCGTCGAAGGCTGCACGAATTCAAATGGGGGCCAGGCTAGATCCCGGGGTGAGATATTGCTTACTGGCAAGGGCCAGTCAACCGCAAAGGCAGGATCGTCATACGGGAATCCGCAAGCCGCTTCTGGAGCGTGAAACTCCGACATCTGATAAAACACCTCCACATTGTCAGTCAGAGTTTGAAAGCCATGGGCCAGCCCTTCAGGGATGTGAAGCATCCTGCGGTTCCCCGACGTCAGTTCCACAGCGATCCATTGCCTGAATGTTGGCGACCCTGGGCGAATATCGACCACCACGTCATAGATCGCACCTTGGGTACACCTAACCGTCTTCGCCTCGCGATGGGGTAAAGCCTGATAGTGCATCCCGCGCAATGTTCCCCTTGCCTTGTTAAAAGAGATATTGCATTGGACGGATTTTGAGTTCAGCCCTTGAACCTCGAATTCCCGTTGACAGAATGAACGAGCGAAGAAGCCGCGATCATCTTCCAGCTTCTGCAGTTCGACGACATAGACACCTGGCAACACAGTCGCTGCAAAGATCATCAGAAAACGGTCACTTCGGGGATCGGAGTGACAAACTGGCCACCCCACTCGCGTATGTGTGACATCTGTTGTTTGATCTCGACAATCAGGTTCCAGGGCAGAACCAAGAGAAAGTCTGGCTTCGTTTCCCGAATCTTATCGGGATGGTAGATGGGAATATGGGTACCGGGAAGAAAACGACCCTGTTTGCTTGGATTGCGGTCGACGGTGTAGTCGACAAAGTCGGTGCGAATCCCACAATAGTTTAAGAGGGTATTACCTTTGGCCGGAGCTCCATAACCGACAACGGACTTTCCTTCCTTTTTGATTCGGATCAGAAACTCCAGCAGACTGCGCTTTGTTTCTTTGATTCTTTCAGCGAAAGAGAGGTACGTGTCGGCCCGGAGAATTCCAAATGCGCTTTCCTTCTCGACCAGCCACGGAACCGCCTGTGCAACCTGCTTAGAATCGTCTGAAGCATGGCAAGCGTAGATCCTTAGCGATCCCCCATGAGTTGGAAGTTCTTCAACATCGAAGATCCTCAAATCCTGTTGTTTGAAGATCTTTTCGACCGTGAGAAAGGAAAAGTACGAGAAGTGCTCGTGGTAAATCGTGTCGAACTGGCCCTCGGCCATCAATCGAAGCAAGTGGGGGAACTCCATGGTTATCACTCCCTCTGGCTTCAACAGCAACTTCAGTGCCTTCACAAAGTCATTGGTTTTCGGAACATGCGCAAGGACGTTGTTCCCCACCAGCAAGTCGGCGCGGAAGCCTTCCGCGATCAGCTGCTTGGCCGTCTCCTGACCAAAAAAACTGTTGCGTGTCGGGATGCCCTTTCTGATGGCAATTTCCGCCACGTTGGCTGCTGGCTCAATCCCAAGCACTGGAATGCCTTTGGCGACGAAGTATTGGAGAAGGTAACCATCATTACTGGCCACTTCGACCACTTGACTGCGGCTTGAAAGGCAAAAACGCTCCAGCACCCTCTCAACATAGGAACGGGCATGTTGCAGCCAACTATCTGAATAGGACGACAGATAGGCGTAGTCAGTGAAGATGGCCTCTGGGCTCTCAAAGTCCTCTGCCTGAACTAAGAAACATTCGTCGCAGACACGCACGCGGAGCGGGTAGAACGATTCGACTTTGTTCAGTTCGTCAGCCGTTAGGTAGCTGTTAGCCAGTGGCAACATCCCGAGATCTGCAAAAATGTGCCTTAACGGAGTTCTGCAGAAACGACACTGCGGGGAGGCCGTTCGCGTATTATTCGTGGGCGAGTGGAGACTCAAACGGGCTCTATCTCCAGAACAGTGACTGGTCTAGCTGTCCAGTACGAACGAGATGGTCGATTTGTTTGAGGCGGGTAAATGGTCGGAAGGAAAAAGTCTCCTGCGTCAAGCCGATTCTCTCAAACAGCTCTCTGAACTGACGCGCCCCGCTAGCTGCATCCCTTTCGCATCTAAATTTCGGAAGCACGCTTTTGATCTTTTCAAATGAGACCCGATAGCTTCGATTATCGCCACCGCCGGACCCCATGGTGAGTTCGCAGCCTGGAAAGGCACGCGACACAATTTCAGCGATCTGTCTAACGCGGTAGTTCTGTTGTGTGTCACCGACATTAAGAATCTGGTTGTGCACGACCTCCCTTGATGCTTCGAGTGTGCAGGCTACCGCCTCACAGATGTCGAGAACATGTACCAGCGGCCGCCATGGAGTCCCGTCGCTGGTCATCTTAATTTCACGGGTGGTCCAGGCCAGACCCGCAAGGTTATTCAGCACAACATCAAACCGCATTCTCGGTGATGGTCCAAAGGCCGTGGCGTTACGGAGGAAGGTTGGAGAGAAACCGCCGTCCGCCAGGCTTGAAACGTCGCGCTCCACCAGCAGCTTACACCTGGCGTAAGATGTTTGCGGGGACGTTTCCGACTCTTCCGTCCTGAATTCTTCCGAGCCGACCCCGTAAACGCTACAGGAGGATGTGTAGACGAACCGGGGAACACCTGCGGCTTTGCAGTTCCTGGCTAGCGCTACACTGCCTAGGTGGTTGATCTCATAAGTCGCGGCTTCGTGAAGCTGGCCCAGAGGGTCATTCGAGAGCTCTGCAAGATGGACAACTGCATCAAAGCCAACCAGGGCCTCGGCGGAGACATGCCTGACGTCTTGGTGGATACACGCAGGGCTCCTTCGAATGCCGTTATTGTACAACCAGCCTTCGCGATAGAACCCGGTGTCTATTCCGATGACCTCATGGCCTCGGTCCAGCAGCACGGGGGCCAGGACAGCCCCGATATAGCCTTCGCTTCCTGTCAGCAGAATCTTCATAGAATCGTTCGATGCCGACTCGTTTTTCCTATCCGTTTTAACGCACCATCTCGTGAACAGGCTGCCAAATCTTCCACGGGGCCCGCCCTGAACGCCAATGCTGCTCGAGATAATTCTTTTCCTTCAGCGTGTCCATACAGGACCAAAAACCGCTATGCTGGAAAGCCATCAGCTCGCCATCGTTAGCAAGACTTTGGACTGGGTCTCTCTCCCAGATCGTGTCGTCACCATCCACGTAATCGATTGCCTTGGGACTAAGAACGAAATAACCGCCGTTAATCCATCCGTCGCTGATTTCAGGCTTCTCGTAGAAGTTCACCACTCGATCACCATCCAGATGAATGCGACCGAATCGTTCGGGAGACCGCACAATGGTGACTGTGGCCAATCGTCCATGTGATTCGTGAAATCGGACAAGCGATCGAATGTCGAGGTCCGTGACACCGTCCCCATACGTAAACAGGAACGCTTCCCCCGGGTCCAACCATGTCCGGAGCCGCTTCAGCCGCCCTCCGGTTTGAGTGTGAAGCCCAGTATCGACGAGGTGAATCTTCCAGCTCGGCTGATTGCCATCATGGATCGTGGTCTTCCCTGTAGCCAGGTCAATCGAGATGTCGTTGTTGATGGCGTAGAAATTGAGGAAGTATTCTTTGACGATCTCGCCCTTGTAGCCCAGGGCTATGAGGAATTCATTGATTCCATGTGCCGAACAAATGTTCATGATATGCCAAAGGATCGGGCGGCCACCGATTTCGACCATGGGCTTGGGCCGTAGCGCAGTTTCCTCAGAGAGACGCGATCCCAACCCTCCTGCCAGAATTACTGCTTTCAAGATGAATGCTCCTTTAGCACGCCAGATCGAACGGCGCAGTCATCGTCGACTGCCCATCGGGGGTTCTGGACGGCCCCGTTTAGAGTGAACAGCGAACAACCGATCACTTAGATGAGTAGTAGTACATATGGCCATACTTGTAGCTTTGGCCAGGCGTAGCGTTCTTGGGATTCCAATCGTTCAGGATAGTGCCCAGAACACGGGTGCCATCCTCAGTAAACCGGTGGACTGCCGCAGCGGCGGAATCTTGAGAGGTTTTGCCCGCCCTAATCACAAGGATTACCCCATCGGAAAGGCGTCCGACCACCCGGGCATCTGCCAGCTGAAGCATAGGGGGAGAATCGATAAGAACTACGTCAAACTCCGTTCTGAGCCGTTCCAGCAGGTGAGGCATGCGATCCGAGTGAAGCAGACTGGCAACGCTGACTGCGCCCGGTCCGCTCACAAGCAAATTGAGATTAGGGATGCCGGTCTTTCTGACGAGCGTTTCTTTCGGATAATCGTCGATAGGCGTATGTTCCCGCAACATATCGCTGAGTCCCCAGGTGTTCGCTACCGCAAGAATCCGATGGAGCTGAGGCTTTCTCATGTCGGCATCTACAATCACCACTCTGCGATTGATCTCAGCCAACGCAATCCCCAAGTTACAGATCACTGTAGTCTTCCCTTCCGAGGGCATGGAACTTGTCACTGCTATGATCCCCGGTCCGATTCCCTCCTGATTCGAAAACAGGATCGATGTTAGAGCCGCTCGAAATGACTCCGCGAGTATCGATGGCTTCTGGTTCCACGTTACCAATTCCACGCTCTGCGATCGGCCATTAGGACCTTTTGCGCTGCCTACTGAAGCCGCAATCAAGTTCTGAAACCGTTTAGAAAGAGATCGGGCATCCAATTTAACATCCACCTTAGAGGATGGGATCACACCCAATTCCGGGACATTCAAGTAAGCGGAGGTCTCTCCAGGCATGCGAACACTTTGGTTCAGGTGCTCCCTCAAAAGAACCAAACCAATGCCTACGAAGCAGCCCCCGACCAGCCCCAGGGCGAGATTGAGGAGAACCATGGGGCTTGAGGGAAATAGACTTGGTCGGGCACGGTCGACGACGCGCAGGTTACTTGAACGTAACGCGGAGTCAATACTCGCCTCTTTACCTCGTTGTAACGCAGTCTGGTAAAGCTGGCGGTTGGTTTCGACGTCCTTCTTAAGGAGATTATACTGGATGGTCTTCTCGGCCTGCCCGGAAACGACCTGTGTTTGAGAAGCGTACTTCCCGGCCAGCATCCGTTCTCGCTCCTGTGCTGACTGGTACTCATTCTTGAGGCGCCTCACAACGTTTCGACGTTCGCTGGTCAGCGTCGATTCAAGCTCCGAGATCTGGGCCTGCACTCGCAACACCTTCGGGTGGGCCGGTGTTAACGAGGAAGTCAACTCAGCCAGCTGGCGACGCAGTTCGGCAAGTCGGACCTGATACTGAGTTAAGGGACCACTGTCCAGAACTTCAGGCAGCGACTCGGGAGAACTGGAATTAGTAAGCTTGTATTTGGCTTCCTTCTGGATGCGATCGGCCTCAGCTCCGGATAGCTCTTGCTGCAGTTGTTTGAGCTTCTCCTCAGCCACATTCTGGTTCTCTCCCGTAAACATCAGGCCCGATGATCTGGCGTATTCCTGTAGTCTCTGTTCTGAGGCCTCCAATTTGGCTTTCAGATCTTCTTGCGCACGTGTGAGCCACTGCCCCGTCGTGTTATACACCTCCCACCGATCTTCCATTCGCTGTTCCAGGTACTCACTGACAAGGGTGTTGGCGAATTGAGCAGCAAGTTCATTGTCCGTGGATTCACAGGTGATTTCTATGATGAGACTTTTTATCGCTGGGGTAACCGTAAGTGTTTCGGCGGCCATTTCTAACGGCAGGACTGGCCCACTAGGCAGGAACAAAGCCTTAACCGTTGGCCAAATCGAAACTTTGGCCGGGGGAGTTGAAGTGATTGGCTTCTCTGGATTCGGTGCGGTGACAGTGGCCGACTCATCGACGGTGCCCGGATTTGGTTCTTTTCCCGCTGGTTGAAGCTTGCGAAGGACCCGTCTTCGAAGGGAGCGACTCTCCAGAACTTTGGCTTGGGTCTGAATGTCGGCGTTACTGGTAAGATCGGGGCTATGGCCGTTGAGGCGATCGCTGGACCCAACTATCTCAACTGACGTGCGGGCGCGATATATCGGAGTCCTGCTTGTTGTCCACACGGCTGCCAACACAACGCCGAGAACAACGCAAACCGCTATCAGCTTCCAATGCTTCTGAAACAGCTCAAAATACTTTCGGATGTCGACGGATCCACCGTCGTCCGCAAGTTCGTAGTCAGCGCGAGTCGCGTAAGAAACCGGATACTGGCGTGGAGAATCTTCAGCGTATCCAGTGATCTCGTGTTTGACTCTGGTTAGGTGACGTTCCTCTTTATCCCTATCCATCCAGGCTCCTCAAATGCTCTTGGATTTTGAAAATCAAGAATCGCAACGCATGCAATGGAGATACCGATCTTAGTAAAGGCCGTAAATGGCCGCCCTTATGGCGATTGTGCCGGCGGTTCCTGCAATCTTCCTCATGGCTGACTTGGTCATGCTGGTAGAAATGACGAGAATATCTTCCGCCTGCATTGCAATATCGGTCTCCTTGCCAGAAAAAATCTTATCCAAATTCACAACAATTCTGCTACGTTCCTCCTGCTCTGAGACCAAACGCAGGATCTCTGCTTTCTTTCTGTTAGCATCTTGACCCATTCCTTCAGCCATGGCTAGCACTTCCATGACCGTAGTTTTTTTCCTGTCGCTGAGAACGAATCCACCTGCTTTCTTGACGTCCCCGATGACGTACACGATCTCACCCTTGGGAACTGAAATCACGTCGTGAGGCCGAATGAGGATGTTCTCGTTAGGACTTAGCCCGTCCACAATTGCTTTAAGATGAACCTGAGCGGTACTAAATTGTCCAGAACCATCAACAGTCGCTCCCTGAACTGGGATTTCTCCATACTCGATTCGCCTGGTGAGCCTGGCAGTTGCACCGGCCTCAGGCGTCATTCCCCCGGCCAGGGAGAGGATCTCCAGCAGCGTCTTCCGCCCTTGTAGTTGGTGAACCCCTGGCCTGCCGACCATCCCCAGGACGGACACGGGTTGGCTGCGGAAATCAGTGACTGCAACAACCACGTGTGGGTCCTTGACGTACGTCCTTAGCCGATCATTGAGCAGTGACTCAGCTTCCTGAGTAGTCATCCCGGCTACCTTAAGTCTGCCGACTAATGGCAGATTGATGAAACCATCCGTGTCAATCCAGATTGGTTTGTTAGAAATCTCCTCAACATCTATGGCGTGCAGGGTGATAACGTCGGCTGGCCCCAATACGTAGGCAGGAAACTGATCCTGGGGAGGCTTCGTCGCCGGAAGCTCCTGGGGACTGGCCGAATTCGGAGACAGCAAGAACCAGAACACCGATGCTATTGAAAGGACTTTTTGAATCATCTTCGTTCGGAGCCGTTCGGGGGTACCTACAGCTCCGCCCCCTCAGTTACGGGCTCGATTCAGCCATAAGTAACTGACTACGCTGATTTTAATTGATAGAGAGGCCTAGATCGCCTCAACCTTCCAGCTTTCCAGTTCGACCGACACCGATCTCTGGATCATGTCCACCGACACGATGAGACAGGACCGGTTCTTTTTGCAAGACAGTATCCCTTCGATGCCAATCAGAGGTCCATCGATAATTCGGACTCTCTTCCCTACGGTCAAGTAGGGGTGTGGATCAAACTTCAGCCGATTCTCGAGAAGCATCTGAACGCTCAGGATCTGCTCCTCTGGTATGGGAAGCAGAAGGCCGTTGCTTCCAACCAGACAAACCACACCTACCGTCTTTAGAACCTGCAAGCGCTCACGCGGATCTATCCTTACAAACAGATAGCCAGGAAAGAGAGGGAACTTAATCCGTTTCTTCCGGTCCTTCCAATGACTCACCCTCTCGTAAAGCGGCAAGAAGTTCTCAATCTCTTTTCCGTCCAATTGATTCTTTACGACGTTCTCTTGCCTGCTTCGTGTGTAGACGGCGTACCAAGCGAGCACCTGAGCATCACAACTGGTTAGCGCCGAGACCATGGGCACGTCGCAAGTTGTTTCGACCAAAACCGTCATGTAGATCAACGTCCTGTTCCAAAATACTGGAAGCCCAGAGATTGAACCTTTTCCGGACTAAGGATGTTCCTCAGGTCAAAGACGATAGGTGACTTCATCAAAGACCTGACTTTTTCGAGATCGATGTTTCGAAACTCGTTCCATTCTGTGGCAATCACTAGCGCATCAGTGTCAGCAGCAGCGCTGTAAGCATCTTTGCAGTAGCGCACATCCTGACCATTTAAGACCTTCTGCGCCGTTGGGATCGCAGCGGGGTCATATACTTGAATTCTAGCTTGGCCCTGAGTTAATCCCTTGCAAATCAAGATAGCCGGAGACTCGCGGATATCGTCGGTGTTTGGCTTGAACGAAAGCCCCCAAACTCCGATCAGTTTGTCCTCCAAGCTCTTCAGGACCCCTTCAATTTTCTGTACCACGCGAGCGCGCTGCAGACGATTAACCTCGTCTACCGCTTCGACGATTCGAAGCCGGGTTCCGAATCTCTGTCCCATTTTCGCCAGAGCCAATACGTCTTTGGGAAAACATGAGCCGCCATAACCTGGTCCTGGGTGCAAGAACTTTGGGCCGATGCGCTTATCCAAGCCCATGCCGCGTGCAACATCGTGTATGTCAGCTCCAATCTCTTCGCAAAGATTAGCCATTTCGTTGATAAAGGAGATTTTGGTGGCAAGGAAACCATTCGAGGCGTATTTGATTAGCTCAGACGTCTCCAGGTTTGTGACGATAAAGGGCGTCTCGATTAGGTACAAAGGTCGATAAATATCCTTGACGATAGCTGCAGCCTGCTCGCTTTCAGCCCCAATCACCACGCGGTTGGGACGCATGAAGTCCTCGATAGCAGAGCCTTCTCGTAGAAACTCCGGATTCGACACCACGTCGAATTTGACTCTTAGCTTCTGTTTCTCCTCAATCAAGCGCTTGATCCATCGGCAAGTGCCCACTGGAACAGTGCTTTTAACCACCACTACCTTGTAGTCGTCGATGTAGTCGGCTAAGGAGTTGGCCACGGCTTCTACTTGACTCAGGTCTGGTTCCCCATTCGGTCCTTCGGGTGAGCCCACCGCCACAAAGACGACTAAGGAACGCTCCACAGCCGATTTGAGGTTTGTCGAGAAGGAAAGACGGTTGTTTTTAACGTTCCTTCGGACGATCTCTTCCAGCCCTATCTCGTAAATAGGGATACGGCCGCCGGACAACTCATCTATTTTTTCCCCATCACAATCAACACAAGTCACGCTGAGTCCCAAATCTGCAAAACCGGCTCCTGAAACCAAACCAACATACCCAGTGCCGACTACGGTGACGTGCATACCCGCTGACTTCCTTTCGCGAAAACAAAATCGGTTCTGAATTAGTCGTGACCTTCGTGACGATCAAGACCCCGGGCCTCAATACCACTTGGGTGAGCTACCAAACGCTTGATCCCGCTCCAAAATCCTTCGGCAGCCGACAGGGTCGTCTCGCGACTTCCTCCCTCGGCACCCGGGGCGTCGTTGCGGACGATTCCCAGGACATTCTTACCTCGCAGCACATCGAAACCGTGGCGAATCAAATTGGCAGAGGTTTGCGACGTGTTAACGACCAACAGAACGCCCTCGACCATGGATGAAAGAAGATCGGCATCAGGGTCGGGAACCAGCGCAGGAGAATCAAGAAAGACCCACTCGAATTGCCTGCGCACGAAAGCCAGAAACTCGTGCATGCGCTGTGTATTCAAGAGTTCCTGGGGACTATCACTCCCGGTTCCGGCGGCCGCGATACAAAAGTTAGCGATATTCGTCCTTAGTATCACTTCCCTGGGAAGCAAATTCTTTCGAAGCAAATCGGAGAGACCTGGAGCTTGGTCCAACCCGAAGAGCCGGTGCAACGATGGATCCCTCAAATTCGCATCAACCAACAGAATGCCGCGTTCGGCATGTTGACACAGAGACAGGGATAGGTTGGCAGCCGTTAGGGACTTTCCTTCGCCTTTGGCGGCGCTGGTAATCAGAATTGTGCTCAATTCGGCTTCCGCCCGAAGCTGGTGAAGCCGGTCTCCTAGCGCGAGATATTCATTGCCAGATTGAGTCTCACGGCTCGACAGAGCGATCAGCTTGCCGTCCAGAGTAACGGTTTTCTCCCGAAAACGCAGAAGCTCGGGATCCCGTGAAGTCCTTTCATTCGGCTGCAAGCGTTGGGGAGGAGACGCAGGAGTCACTTCCTGACCAGGTGGGTTCGCAGTTCTCTGGGTGACGCCCGCGTGGCGATTCGACGTCTCATGCCTTTCTCGCTCTGCGCGCCGCATGGCCTGGTGGATTCTGCTCATGTAGACCCCTCGGTCATCTGTTTCGATCTCTCAGTTTGTCGACAAATCGCACGAAAAGGTCAAAGGACTCCCCGTCCGTCTGAGTCGACTTGGCGGTTGAATCCACCAAGGTTCTCTCACCTGGTTCCTCAGCGGGGAAATTCACTGCTAAAGGGATCTGTCTTGTGACTTGGGCTCTTCGGGAGGGGCTGCGGTTGCCGTCTCCCAGCTCTAAGTCGTGAGCTACTTCTTGGATAATCTCTGCGCCAATGATCTTCGCGTCGCAAGCGTAGCCAGCCAATAGGGCATTGTCGCAGATGGAATTAATTAGCCGCGGAATTCCCCCGGAGAAACGGTAGATCTCTGAGATAGCCGAATCAGGAAAAACTCGCTGGTCGGGAAGCCCAGCTATCTCCAAGCGAGTTCTGATGTATTCCTTTGTCTCGAACAGGGCTAGTGGCTCCAAGGCGCACCTGAGGCTGACTCTTTGCTTCAACTGGCGTAACTCGGGCGAATTCAGCTTCAAACTTAGCTCTGGTTGACCAACTAGCACGATCTGCAAGAGCTTTTCAGTAGCTGTCTCAAGATTGGTAAGAAGTCGAACCTCTTCGAGAATTTCGGTGCTGAGGTTCTGTGCTTCATCGACAATAAGCACCGTGATCTGCCCTGTTCGATACCTTTCCAGAAGAAGTGAATTCAGCTTAATGAGGCACTGGCTCTTTGATCTGGTGTCGCATTTGAGATTGAGATCGGCCAGCAGGTACTCGAAAAATTCGATGCTGGAGAGCAATGGGTTGAAAATGAAGGCAGAAAGAATGCCTGTCCTTTCCAGTGTGTCAAGGAGGGCATTGACGAGGGTGGTCTTTCCCGTGCCCACTTCGCCGGACAGCACAATGAATCCCTTTCGTTCCCGAATGCCGTAGACTAAGTTGGCCAAGGCTTCGCAATGCTTCTCAGTGAAATAGATGTATCGAGGGTCAGGAGTAAGATTAAAGGGCTTCTCCTGGAGTTTGTAGAAGAGCTCGTACATAGGCCTTTGTGTTTTCCACTACGGTGACGATATTCCGTCAGCGCTCGTTTGCTGTCAGGTCGACGCTAAGATCTTCGGGGACAATCCGGGAAATGGAAGCCAGCACCGGCAGCCCCGTTTGGTGTATTAACTCCTCTTCGTTCAGGTAGGCTTGAGTTTCGGTGTTCCGAAGGACTGACAAACCCAAGCCAACACAAGCACCCAGAAAGCACCCCAAGAATGCGAGTCCTGCCGTGCTCCATCCGAGCCGCTCTTCCGGAAAACTCGCCGGCTTCACCACGATGAACTGATTGTCAGTCTGTCTCGCGCTCAGCTCGACCTCGGTTTTCTTGGTCAGAAGACTCTGGTAATTCTGCTTGGCGGTCTCATAGCCATTGAGCACTGCGTTGTGCATTTGCTTGATCTGCGGCGCTGAGTTGATCCTTGTCTGGTAGAATGACATCTCCTTTCGAATTCTGTCATGCTCCTGGTTGCTTCGTTCGATCTGTTTGCTAAGTCTGTCAAGCTGCTCTTTGATCTCTCTCTGTGACGGAGCGGAACCCGAACCTTCTGCACCGAGGCTGTCAAGGGGGGTCTGCTTGTCACTCGATTCTGGCAGCTGCTGCAACTGAAGCTTCGTCCCGGGAGCTCGAGCCTCGAGTTTCTCGCGAGTCGAGGTGGTCGCCTTGGACTGCCCGATCAACTCAATCTGGGAATCGCTCTCTCGGTGAGGCCGATTGGTTTCTGCCAAAAGTCGAACTTGCGAGGCTCTTTCTCTCTCAAGACCGCCTAAGAGGTCGATATTCGAACGAAGCCGCAGAATCAACCGATTCAGGGCCACTAGGTCTTGTGTCTGTTTCTGCACCTGTGATCCCAGAAATCGAGTATTGAAGTCGCGTAACTTTTCTTCTTGTTTCGACAATTCTGTTTCGGCCTGCTTGAACTTGGCGAGAACTTCTTCTGATACTTTTCGGGAGCTGGGTTCATAAAGGGAAGCGATCTGGCCTGCGACTCTCTGAGCTAGGTCAGCATCAGTGGCTCGGAAACCGACACGGAAGAAGTTCACCTTGGGCGATTTGATCAAGATATCCTGCCTCATTCGCGAGGCCACTTCTTCAACCGCCTTGTTGGATCGCCAATCAGGGTAAACATTACACTCCGACGCGATCCGGTAGAGGTCAGCCGACGTCATCCTCTGGCGAACTTTGAGAAGCACTTCGGCACCGGACGACGATGCATCGAGCGTTTGAGTAGGCAGCTCGATCTCAATTTCAGAGACGTAGACGACCGGTCTGGTGGCTGCATAAATCAACCCAAGCACAGTTCCTATGGCGGCAGAGAGTACGACCAGCCCGAGGTCTTGCTTGGAAATCTCGATGATGCCCATCGAGAAAGTTTGCCACATTGCCTTCATCCGCTGACTCCAAGATAACAGCATGATTCCACCGAAGTCCTTGGTTCTACTGCCAGTCTAACGGCTGACTTCCAATTCAGCTCTAGAACGAGTTTGAGCCTTCGATTTCTCCAGCATTCCAAAAGCCACACTGACTAGACTCTCTGAATCGGTCGCGTGTGTCGGGACACAAGCCATCCCGAAATTCAGGTAACGCTGAGAGCTTTCTTCCGGTCCCAAGTAACTCACCACCAATGAATTCAAACGATTCGCGACGTTTGCAGCTCCGTGCCGATCGGTATGGAGCAAGACCACGGTAATCGTGTTTTCTCTTGCCGTCCCAATCAGGTCGGTGTCCCTTACCTGTGTCCTGACGAGAGAAACCATTCGGTCAGTGAAGGAAGGCTGCTCATTGCCGTTGTCCCTCGAGGGGCCAGGTGTCGCTTCCATCAAAAGAAGTGAAAGGAAGTTCTGGTACCGAAGACTTCTCTTGACCTCGAGTTCGAGGAGACTTGGGAAAAACTCCTTGCTTAAGAGAACGTTTCTTCTTGTCATTAGCCTCAGGAGGTAGCTATTTCGCCCGCGTCATTCTTACTGGCGCGGGATCCGCTTCTTGCTCAAGCCGCTTTGCTTGATCTTATAGAGAAGCGCTTTGTAACTGATGTCCAACAGTTGCGCGGCCTTTTTCCGATTCCATCGAGTTTCCAGAAGCGTCCCGAGAATCACCTGTTTCTCTGCCTCCTGGGCTGCCAACTTGCCAACTCTCTTTAGAGAAATCCGCGCGGTCACGCTCGATTCTGAGGTGGTCTTATCTGGGGCAAACACTTGACTCATACCGAGATCCCTTAAGGCAGATTCCTGATTCTCCAGGACAACAATCTTCTTGACCACATTCTCCAGCTCTCTTACGTTTCCGGGCCATTCGTAAGAAAGAAAGAAGTTCATGGTAGTGCTCGAAAGTGGCAAGGGTTCCTTGTCGAACACGAGGGAATACTTCTGTAAGAAGTATTCGCAGAGTTCCGGGATGTCCTGCCGTCTTTCACGCAGAGGGGGAAGGTGGATACTAACTACATTGATCCTGTAGTAGAGATCCTCCCGAAAATTCCCATTCTGCAATTCTTTTTCAATGTGGCGGTTCGTCGCCGTGATCACCCTGACATCCACGGAAACACCTTCGTCCCCGCCCAATCGGCTAAACTCATTATCTTGAAGGACGTGTAGTAATTTCGCCTGTAGAGACGGATGCATTTCGCTAATTTCGTCGAGAAAAATGGTGCCGTTATTTGCGAACTCGAATTTGCCTGGCTTTCGCGAGATGGCTCCAGTAAACGATCCCTTTTCAAAACCGAAGAGTTCACTCTCCAAGAGCTCCGAAGGAATAGCAGCACAATTCACTTTGATGAACGGCTTGTTTCGCCTTGAAGAGCGCGCACAGATCTCACGCGCGACCAACTCCTTGCCAGTGCCGCTTTCACCACGAACCAAAACCGTGATGTCTGTATTGGCAACCTGATCGATGACCTTGTGAACCTCTTTCATCTTCTCGCTGCGGCCGAAGATGAGGCAGGACCGATCAAAGTGATTATCAACGGGACTGGTGCCCGCCTCAGAAGTTGTACCTAGTGCGGAAACGATCGTCTCCATAGCCTACCCTCCAAGCAATGGCCCCGAGATGGTGCCTCGAAGAATCTAAGCCTCGGGAATGTCAAGCAAACAACTACCCAAACGACTCAGAACTATCGTCATGCGAGCCGTCATCCAACTTACTGAACCAACATGACATAGCATTAACTCCGGGCCGATTAACGCAAAAAATCGAGTGGCAATCTCTTTCCCTTTTTTCAATAAGAGGAAATAGTCTCTCCTTTCTTGGAAAGGCGCTACCATATTGTGGAGGTTGGTAGGGACTCAGAAAGCACTCGGCGTGCCCGAGATGGGAGACATTACTGGCGGAACCGATGAGGAACTAGATGAAAACGGGTTTCTACCCCTTCGAAGGGGCTGCCGTTTGTTGTTGGCTTTGCATCATGTGCCAGATTTCCAGAGCTTTCATTGCATTTTTTCGTACAGCAGTTTAGCGAACCGGACCGACACCCTCCTGCTTGGATTGATCAGGCCGTTTTCCAGTCGCACCACCAGTGCCGGAAACTTGAAATCGTAGTCTTCCAGAGATCCGTAGTCCGTCGAAACCGGTGCTGGAATTGACACCATCAATTCACCCGAAACTTGCAGCTCCTGCTTTGTAACGAAGCAAGCCCCGCTTGCACTCACGTTGACCGTATGGGTGAGCTCAAGAAACTCTCTGCCTCTGTTGTCGGTACCCTTTATGAAGATTGGGACGCGGATGGGTAACCGGTAGTATTCACGTCTGTCTTCAGATGACATTTGGGCTTGCCTGAGATGTTGCAATCTGGGAAGGTTGGAGAGAGAATCTCCAAGAAGTCGCGCAGCAGGACCGCATCTTCCGGCTTAGTTTAGCAGCAGTTTTCTTTCCATGAGAACCCTGTTTGAACACTGAAGCCAGTTTGCAACTATCCATAGAAATCAGTGCCTTAGGGCCAATCGCAGGATCAACTAGAGTCCGGGAAGAGTCGCGGAGCTATGGAAGAGGCAAAATTTTTCACAGGCAGGGACAAAAAGTGGAACCTCTTTTCTGCTTTGTTTATGTCCGCCCATTTTCGATGGCGAGTCGACTACGGACACCAAAACGACGAGGCCAGCTCAAAACGTTGAGAGTTAGGAGGGAGTCTTCTGCCTCTCAAGTCTTCCTACGACCTCATTCATGTGATTGTTTCGACAGGAATTCCAGAGGCCAATGTGCGCCGCGCGAGAGCAATCGAGATCATCCCGGCGGTGCCCCTTGAGGGGGAGAGTGTTTGCAAGATAAGAAGCACCGGCCGTTGGAGATGTTTGGCTCTTGAACTCCTGGGTTTTTCCGGCTTTAGACTACCAGCATTTGTCCTTAGGGTAGCAGGGCTACGATTTGAATTTCAAGCGAGACATCTATGAAACCGTACCTGTATATTCTTGCCGTTCTATTGGTTGGTGGCGGAGTTGGCTTCTTTTTGGGGAAGAGAAGCTCCGCTCCTGAACAAAGCGCCCGCAGCATTCCCAAGAGTCCCCAGGATGAGCGCCAGGCAATTGAAGTCATCCTGCAACGTCAAAGAGAGGCCTACAGCCTGCATGATTCCTTACTTCTGTACAGAGACTGTGCAAGCACCTACGTCGAAGTCGACGCCACGACAGGAGAAAGCTATGACCTGCAAAGGGCTGTCATTCGATATCACGCAGCATTTCAGGCAGGGAAAAGTGTCGCATTCAATCTGACGAATCCGGATATCACAATCCTGGAGCGTTGTGCCTTCGTCAGGGCTCAGTATGCGAAGACTTCCGATCAGTACGAACAAGAGGGCTTCAAAGGATGGGTGGGTCAAGGAATCTGGTTGCTTTCCTACTCCAACGGCCAGTGGGAGATCAATGCTTTCGCGTGGAACGAAGAAAAGAAACTCTGATATGAGACCGTCTGGAAGGTGCTCTGGCAGCCACACCATAAGTATCTGGCGAGCAGAACCAAATCAGAAGTTCTGCCTCAAGAACTTTCCTATAGATTGACGGGATCTCATCGGTTAGCATTTCGTCTTCGGTTCATTCGACTCCAGTTGAAGGAGGGCCTCAACGGCTCTTGACATGAATATCGACTTCGCTACGTACTATCTGGTTTCGGTTCCAGGCTTCTTACTTGGTCTCATGACCGGAAGATTTCTGGCGGGAAATCGCTGGCATTCAATAAAGCTAGCTTTGGGACCAGCAGGAAGATTCCTGAGTGGCGTTGGAATGTTGGCATCTTTCGCTGCTTCCTTGGTTACATTGGGAGTTATGGCTGTGTACCTTTTGAATTTACCGGCAGCCGACAGTCCAACCAAGTTCTGGGTGACTCTTCTTGTTGGGCTCTGGATGCTTATTGGGCTTTTCCTCGAAATTCGCGATCTGCGGGGACGCCAAAGAAGTGGGTGAGGGTTTCCCCTTGGGAATCGCGGCCAGCTACGGCTGTGCTGACTGTCCCCGAGGCAGTTGTCTCGGGTCAACCCGTCTCCAGGCCCCAGCGGCGTCGCATTTTTCCCTCGAGAATGGCGAAGACAAGATGGTCTACACAAAGACCAATCAGAACGATGATCAGCATCACTGCCAGCACTTGACTCATTTCATTTAGTTCTCTCCCGACCATCAATAGATTTCCTAGCCCCACGCTTCCATAGAGAAGCTCGCCGGCCATTAGTGATCGCCAGGCGAACGACCAGCCCTGCTTCATGCCAGAAATGATCGAAGGCAAGGCAGCCGGGATAGCAACCTCGAGAAGGAGCTGAACTCCGCCCGCACCCATGTTCCTACCCGCTCTCAGCAGCAAGGGAGGCACGTTCCGGATGCCCGTCTCTGTAGCGATTGTGATTGAAAGCATCGCTCCCATGATCACCACAAAAACCATGGCTGAGTCGTTCAGTCCAAACCACAGCAGAGCCAGTGGGAGCCAACAGACGCTAGGTAGAGTCTGTAGTCCTAGAATCAGCGACCCAACTGTCTCCTTCAAGAACCGGTTTCGACCGATCGCCAACCCCAGCAGGACACCTGCGAACACAGAAATGAAGTAGCCAATTAGAATGCGCCTGAGGCTGGCAGCGATTCCAAGAACAAAAGTCTTGTCGGAGAACCCTTGAACCAGTGTCTGCAAAACTTCAACTGGCGACGGAAAAAGGAAGCTGGGCCAAAGACTCAACTCAGATGCCACTTCCCAAGTGATGATCACCAGGATGTAAAACAGGCCTTTTCTGACCAGTCCTCCAATCATAGTCGAGTTCCTCCTGGGCCACCTTCTCCACTTCAACTTTTAGCTCTGCCAGGATCGTTTTGGCGTAGACGATTAGATTGGGATCCTCAAGGTGCCGCGGGCGAAGGGATTCGATTTGAAACTCTTTTTTGATCCGGCCCGGGTGGGTTGAGAACACGAGGACTCGATCTCCCAAGCAAGCTGCCTCCCGGACATTGTGCGTCACAAAAATAATGGTCTTCCTGGTAGTGGCCCAAATCTCCTGTAGCTCTTCGTGCAAGATGTCCCTCGTCTGAGCGTCGAGCGCTGCAAAGGGCTCATCCATCAGCAGAATCTCTGGATCGATTGCCAAAGCTCGCGCCAAGGCGACGCGCTGCTTCATGCCACCTGATAATTCGTGTATGTAGGAGTGCCGGAATCGCGTGAGGTGGACCATCTTTAGGAAATGCATGGCCCGTTCCTCCCGTTCCCGCTTTGCGACGCCGGCCATTCGCAGCCCGAATTCCACGTTCTTGATGGCTGTGAGCCACGGGAAAAGAGCCAGTTCCTGGAAAATGACCAGCCGATCCCTGCCTGGGCCTCTGATCGGCTTGCCGTTCAACGACGCCACGCCTTCATCGGGTCTTTCCAGGCCGGCAATGATATTCAACACCGTGCTCTTTCCACAACCAGAGGGCCCGACAATGCAGATAAACTCTCCAGCCTTCACTTCGAGATTAAGGTCCTGAATGGCATTGAACTTTCCCGTCTTCGTATGAAAGTTCTTGGACACATTCCGGAGAGAAAGCTTAGGGACGGCAGAGACACCTAGAATCGTTGACCTCATAGACCTCGGCTGCCCGCCCTGACAGGCCCGACACTCAGGAGTCGACCGCCGTACAAGACGCATTGTCGATCTCTGGAGACAATCGTATGGATCTTCGGCTACTCCGAAACAGCAGCAAAGGCATCCGGTGAGGCCGTCTGGACCGAAGAGTGGGGAATCACTCTCAGAGCACCGGCGCGGAATTCAAGTCGGCGAACAACGATGTACTCAGATATCTTTCGCCAGTGCTTGGGAGCACCGTCACAATCATTTTACCTTTGTTCTCCGGACGCCGGGCTACCTGCAAAGCCGCATAGGTTGCGGCACCAGAAGAAATGCCCACTAACAGACCTTCCTCACGGATCAGGCGCCGCGCCGTCTGAATGGCTTGCTCATTGGTCACCTGAATAATCTCGTCGATGACTTCGGTGTTAAGGATCTCGGGGACGAACCCAGCACCAATTCCCTGAATCTTATGCGGACCAGGATTGCCCCCAGATAGCACTGGAGAGTCGGTGGGTTCAACGGCTATGACACGGAACGACGGCTTCCTGGCCTTGATGATCTCACCGACGCCTGTAATTGTGCCACCAGTGCCCACGCCGACAACAAAACAATCCACCTGCCCATCCGTATCCCGCCAAATTTCTTCTGCCGTTGTTTCGCGGTGAATCTTGGGGTTCGCCGGATTCCTGAACTGTTGCGGGATCCAGGAGTTCCGAGTCTTGGCGGCCAGCTCTTCCGCGGTCGCAATGGCGCCTCGCATACCTTCAGCCCCGGGTGTGAGGACTAGTTCCGCTCCGAACGCCCGTAACAACGTTCTTCTTTCCATGCTCATGGTGTCGGGCATGGTCAGAATCAGCCGATAGCCCTTTACGGCGCAGACGAAAGCCAAAGCAATACCCGTGTTGCCACTCGTCGGTTCAATGATGACGGTCTCCTTGTCAATCACTCCACTCTTCTCGGCCTCATTGATCATGCTGATGCCAATGCGATCCTTAACACTTCCGGCTGGATTGTGCGATTCCAGC
>Ga0075431_100001012_pt1 | contig 25009 bp, 29 predicted proteins | sample RhiMetdeltSRZDD5_FD_75297 | JGI IMG/M metagenome (GOLD analysis project Ga0075431, IMG submission 75297) | Populus rhizosphere microbial communities from Tennessee, USA - Rhizosphere MetaG P. deltoides SRZDD5 | ecosystem: Host-associated > Plants > Roots > Rhizosphere > Soil | place: USA... | reverse complement strand
CCAACCGCTCACCCGCTGCCCCGGCCGCCCAGGACCCGACCCCCGACCGGCGACCCACCACCACCCGCGCTCCCGACCGCGGCACCACCCGGCCCGCTCCCCGCGTGGTGTCTGTCGGCCCTGGCGGCGGCCGGTCTGCTACGACTGGCCGAGGGCGCGGCTGCGGTCGGTGGCGGCCATGACGGCGTCAAGGAAGGCGGCGCGGACACCGGCTTGTTCGAGGGCGCGGAGGCCGGCGGCGGTGGTGCCGCCGGGGGAGGTCACGGCGGCCCGCAGCTGCTCGGGCGTCTCATGGGTCCTCGCCAGCATCTGCCCGGCGCCCACCAGGGTCTGCGTGGCCAGCTCGGCGCTGATCGGCCGGGGCAGCCCGGCCAGGACGCCACCCTCGATCATCGCCTCGAGCACCAGGTACACGTAGGCCGGCCCCGACCCCGACAGCCCGGTCACAGCGTCGAGCAGGTGTTCCTCGACCCGCACGACGGTCCCGACCGCGCCCAGGATCCGCTCGGCCCAGACCAGGTGCTCGGCCGTGGCCGCCGAACCGGGGGCGATGGCCGCCGCGCCGGTGCTCACCAGCGCGGGAGTGTTCGGCATGGCCCGGATGACAGGGGTCTTCGGAGCCAACGCCGCCTCCATGGTGGCGATGGTGACCCCGGCGGCGATCGACAGCACCGGCGCCGTCGACCCCGTGGCGGCGATGGCCCCGCAGACGCTCGGGACGTCCGGCGGCTTCACCGCGACGACATGGCCCTCGGCCATGACGGGGGCGTCCACCACCTGGACCTTCGGGAACGCGGCCCGGAGTGCCTCCGCCCGATCGCGGGCGGTCTCGACGACGCACAGCTCGTCCGGCGAGATCGTTTCGTTGAGGAGCAACCCTGCGAACAGGGCCTCCCCCATCTTCCCGCCGCCGATCACCTGCAGTCGTGGTCCAACCATTCCGCAGAAACTACGGCCCGGGAGCGCTGCCGCACCGCGAGGCACCTCCGAGCCATGCACGCCGCCGGCACACGCTTCCCGAGCCGCAGCTCCAGATTAACCTAAAAACATATGGAACGCTGTCAAAACATCCGTTAATGTTTGAACCGTGACGCATACCCGATACGCAGCGCAGGGCGGAAGAACTGCTCCACCCACACATAGAGCGAGCCGAGCACCCGGTCGAGCTCGTCGTCGTCGATGGCCTCGTTGCCCAACTGGCCCACCAGGAAGACAGCGTCTTCGTCTCCGATGGCGAAGGCCGCGCCGTGCAGCTTCAGGTTGCGGCGGAGGAGGTGCTCGTAGAACAGCGCGTGGTTCTCCTCCGGCGCCGGCATGACGTAGGTCTCGTAGTGGAGGGTCCGCTGGCCGAGGTGGAACCAGATGGTGAAGACGTCCTTCTCTTCACCCTTCACCCGGACGAACCAGCGACGCTCCCCGGATTCCTCGTCACGTTCGACGGCCGCCACCACCGGGTTCTCGGCTTGTTGCCGGGCAAGCCAGGCCTCGATGGTCGCGGACAGCTGGTCGAGCTCGGCGTCGGAGTAGTGGCGCTGCACCATGGCGATCGACCCTAGAGGTGCGCTCGCAGGGTCACCGAACCATCCGTGACAGGGGTTGGCTCGGGCCCGCAGGCGCTAGGACCGGGACATCTCCTGAGCGACGGCCTTGGCCAAGGTGGTGGCTTCGGCAGCGTCCTTGGTGGGATCGCCGGTGGCGCGGACAGCCACGATGGCCGCGTCGTCGCCCGAGGTGAAGCCGACCGACCCGCCGTCGGCCGAGCCGCGGCCGACGCCGACGAGGCCCGGGAACGACATCGCCTGGTCACCGAGCCCCTTCACCGGAGCCGACACCGTCAGCTGCTCGGCGTAGTCGCTGCGGAAGTCGTCGGCGGGCAAGGTCGACACCAACACCATCGATCCGTCGCTGCTCCACTCGCACTCGGCGAACCCGGTGCCCAGCGAGGTGCCCGAGGGCTCGGGGACGTCGTCGGGGAAGAGCTTGCGCAACGCGGCATCGTCCAGGAGACCGCAGGCGTCGCCTTGGCTGGTCTTGCCGGTCGGCTCCACCTTGGTGGCCTGGTCCGAGTCGTCGCCCTTGCTGCAGCCGGCTGCCAGGCCCAGCACCACGAGCGAAGCGCATGCTCTCCGTGACCAACGTCGTAGGTCATGCATGAGCGTCCTCCGCCTATCCGGGAGCATGCCCACCCCCGACTGGCGACGTTACCGGGCGCGGTGCACCGCGACCACGAGCGTCCGCCCGGGCGTCAGGCCGGGACGCGGCAGACGATCTCGCCGTGCAGTATCACGAGGACGGCGTCGGGCGTGGCTCCCCAGGTGCGCCAGGCCGCTGCGATGTCGGCGAGCTCCGCCTCGCTGGCGATGCCGTAGCGCACGGCTTGCTCGGCGAAGGCCGAGGAGACCGAGCGCTCGGCCCAGAGGTCGCTCCACCAGGCGCGGTCGGCGGCGGAGGCGAAGGTCCACGTGGAGGTGGTGAAGGACACGTCCTCGAAGCCGGCGGCGTGGGCCCAGGCCAGCAGGTGGCGGCCGGCGTTGGCCTCGGCCCGGTTTTGGCGGGTCACGGCGAGGTACGCGGCGAGCCACCGGTCGAGCCCTTCGTTGTCGGGGGCCCAGGTGAAGGCGGTGTAGTCACTGTCGCGGGCGGCGACGATGCCGCCGGGTCGAACCAGCTTCCCCATGTCGACGAGCGCGCCGACCGGGTCCTCCAGGTGCTGGAGCACCTGGTGGGCGTGGGCCACGTCGAACGACCCCCGCGCCAGGTCCAGCGCCCGGAAGTCGCCGACGTGGAAGTCGACGTTGGCGCAGCCCTGGGCCTCGGCGTAGGCGACGGCTTCGGCGATCACGTCGCCGGCGACGTCGACGCCCACCACCCCGCCAGGCGCCACCCGGCTCGCCAGGTCGACGGTCAGCGTGCCCGGTCCGCAGCCGACGTCGAGCAGCCGCAGGCCCGGGGTCAGCTCGTCGAGCAGGTAGGCGGCTGAGTTCTCGGCCGTCCGCCAGCGATGCGAGCGCAGCACCGAGTCGTGATGGCCGTGCGTGTAGACGTCAGGCATGCCCGGAAGCTACTGACGTGTCCCACCCCCGCCCCCTGGGATTTAAGCGCAGGTGACCAGCGAGCCGGCGGTGATGTCGGAGTAGAGGCGGCGGAGGCGGGCGGCGGCGGTCGACCAGGTGTAGTCGCGGGCGCGGCGGGCGGCGTCGATCGAGAGGTCGGCGGCCAGCGCGGCGTCCCCGAGGATCGTCTCGATGTGACGGGCGTAGGCCAGCGGGTCGGCATCGTCCACCAGGAATCCGGTGCGCCCGTGCTTCACCAGCGTTCGCAGCCCACCGACGGCGGCGGCCACCACCGGCACCCCGCACGCCGCGGCCTCCAGCGCCACCAGCCCGAAGGACTCGGTCCGGCTGGGCACAACCACCAAGTCGGCGGCCCGGTAGTAGGTCGACAGCAGGTGGTGGGGCTGGGGCGGGACGAAGCGGACCCGTTCGGTGAGCCCGAGCTCGGCGACGAGCTTGTGGATCCGGTGCACCTCCCGGTCGCCGTCGGCCCCGCTGGCCCCGCCGACCACCACGAGGATCGCCGACGGATCGCGCAGCTCGGCCAGCGCCCGCACCGCGACGTCGAGGCTCTTGAGCGGCTGGATGCGCCCGACGAACAGCATCACCGGGCCGTCGCCGAGGCGCAGGTGGGACAGCGCCGCCCGCGCGCCCGCTCGAGGCCCGGGCGAGAAGAAGGCGTGGTCGACGCCCGGCGGCACCAGCTCGATGCGGTTGGGGTCGGCGCCGTAGAGGTCGACGAGCTGGCGGGCCTCGGCGTCGCAGTTGGCGAGGATCGCGTCGGAGCAGCCAACGACCTCGCTCTCGGCCCGCAGCCGGGCCTCGGGCTCCTCGGGCAGGCCGGACTCGGCCTTGACCCGGGCGAGGGTGTGGAACGTCGACACCAACGGCAGGTCGAGCTGGTGCTTCAGCTGGTGACCGGCGACGCCCGACAGCCAGTAGTTGGCGTGGAGGGCGTCGACGTCGTCCTCGAGGTGGGCGCGGACCCCGTCGGCGAACTGGTCGACGACCCCGGGCAGGGCCTCCTTGGGCAGCTCGGGAGACCCGGCGGCGACGTGGATCACCCGGAACCCGGGTTCGACATCGACGACATGGGGCAGCCCGTGGGCCCAGCGACGGGTGTACACGTCGCTGGCGACGCCCGCCTGGGCGAGCGACGCGACCAGCTCACGGACGTACACGTTCATGCCCCCGCTGTCACCCGAGCCCGGCTGGACCAGCGGCGAGGTGTGCAGGGAGAGAACTGCTAGGCGGCGCACGACCACGTCCAACAGCACGACATGCCCGGAGATTCCCCTAATCCCGACTGACTAACTCAGGTCGGAGAATTTCCGTTCTCGTGACGGAAGGACAGGTAGATCCGCAGCAGCGCCTGCTTCTGCTCCTCGGTGAGGTGCGGGTCCCGGCGGATCTCGGTCGACAGGTCGCTCTCGACCGGTCGGGCGTCGAGGATCCCGGCCCGCACGTAGAGCGTCTCGGCCGAGATCTCCAGCGCTCGGGCGATCTGCTGCAGGATGTCGGCCGAGGGCTTGCGCATCCCCCGCTCGATCTGGCTGAGGTACGGGTTCGAGATGCCGGCCAGCTCCGACAGCTTGCGCAACGACAGGTGCGTGATCCGCCGCTGCTCCCGGATGAACTCCCCCAGCTCACGCCACCGATTGTCCAGCTGATCCCGCAGCTCGTCCTTCATCGCCGGCATAGCTGGTCACAGTACGCGACCATCGCGAACGAACGGAAGCCCGACGCGAGCGCAGTGCCATCCACCACAGGCCAGCCCGCCGAGTGAGCGAGCGTCGGACGGGTAGGTTCCACGAGCGTCGACAAACACCCCCGACGACCCACCCCCATCAAGGAGCCCCCATGGCTTTCGAGCTTCCGTCCCTCCCCTATGCCCCCGGCGCGCTGGCCCCCCACATGTCGGAGCAGACGCTCAGCTTCCACTACGGCAAGCACCACCAGACGTATGTCACCAATCTGAACGGCCTGGTGAGTGGGACCGACCTGGACGGGAAATCGCTGGAGGACGTCATCCTGGCCGCCGACCCCGGCCCGCTCTTCAACAACTCCGCCCAGGTGTGGAACCACACGTTCTTCTGGAGCTGCATGGCTCCCGACGGCGGCGGCGACCCCGACGGCGACCTGCGGGAGGCCATCGAGGCGTCGTTCGAGTCGGTCGACGCCTTCAAGTCGACCTTCGCCGACAAGGCCAAGACGCTGTTCGGCTCGGGCTGGACCTGGCTGGTCAAGAGCAACGGCGGCCTCGAGATCGTCCAGACCAAGGACGCCGACCTGCCGCTCAAGCACGGCCAGACTGCGCTGCTCACCATCGACGTGTGGGAGCACGCCTACTACCTCGACTACCAGAACGCCCGCCCGGCCTACGTCGACACCTGGTTGGAGAACCTCGTCAACTGGGAGTTCGCGGCGCAGAACCTGGCGAAGAGCTGATCACGAGTTGCTGTCGTCGCTCAGCTCCCTCGGGAGCTGAGCGCACGCAGCCCTTGGAGCGGTCAGAAGACGCCGACGGCGATGGCCCAGAGCGGGGCCAGGAGCAGCAGGGTGTCCATGCGGCGTAGCGCGGGGGCGTGGGCACCGGGGGCCGGCAGCACCGCCGAGGCGATCCACTGGCCGACCGGGCAGCACAGGGCGAAGATGCCCAGCGTCCAGACGCCCATGACGTCGAACGGCTCGATGAGCAGCAGGGCCATGGGGAAGCCGGTGACGACGACGGCGGCGCCGCCGGCCAACGGTCCCTCGAAGGCGTTCGACGAGCCCGAGCCGACCAGGTAGTCGCCCATCTCGTAGGCGCAGGCGAAGACGAAGAGGATGGCGGCGGCGGCCACCAGCTCGGCCCGGACGGTGACCATGGCGGCCCCGGCCAGCGCCACCGGCGCCGTCGCCTGGAGCATGATCCCGGCCGACGCGACGAGGCCAACGCCACCTGACAACCCGGCGCTCGGGGCGCTGAAGCCCACGCCGAGCGCGGCGATGCCGGCGACGACGAGGATCGCGATCGCGGGCATCGGGCCGAAGGCCGCGACCAGCACCGGCGCGGCGGCGAGGCCGGCGGCGGCATCGGCCTGCCACTGCTCGGCCTTCCAGGCCATGACCGTCTGCCGCGCCGCCATGCCGGCGACGACTGCGAACAGCAGGGCGGTGGTGTAGGTCGACGCCAGGATCGCCGGCATCGCCACGACGAACCAGAGGACGCCGAGGCGGATGCGGGGACCGTCGACGTCGTAGACCGGGGCGAGCCGGGCCCACTGCGACTTCGGGTCCTTGCGCTGGGCCGGGCGCTGGCCCGACGAGCTGGGCGGCCGGCGTCCCCGCCCCGCGGACGGCGGTGTGCGCCGCGCGTGACTCGGTGGTCCCGAGCGGCGGGCCGACGGCGGAGCCCCGGCGCCGGCGGGCAGCCCCTGGGGTGGGGCGAGCGACGGTCCCGGCGGTGCCGGAGGGGGCAGCGCCTGACGCCCGCCTCGACGGCCGGGCGGCGGACCCCCACGACCTCCCGAGCTTGGCCCCATCGACGCCTCGACACCTCCGGGGAACGATCCGGAGGAGGTGACCCGCCCCTTGCGACCGTGAACGTCGGCGGTCGCCATCTCGTGTGCCCCGGCGACGCCGGCCAACGTGGGATCAGCCGGAGACGGTGCCGCCGACCGACCACCGCTACGACCCGGTCCCGCAGCCTCATGCCGACCCGCAGCACCTGACGGCCCGGCGGCCAACGTGGGATCGCCCGGAGGCGGTGCCGCCGACCGACCACCACTGCGACCCGGTCCCGCAGCGTCATGCCGGCCCACAGCACCAGGTGGCCCACCGGCCAACGTCGGATCGCCCGGAGACGGTCCCGCCGACCGACCACCGCCACGACCCGGTCCCGCAGCGTCATGCCGACCCGCAGCACCTGACGGCCCGGCGGCCAACGTCGGATCAGCCGGAGGCGGTACCGCCGATCGACCACCGCTACGACCCGGTCCCGCGGCCTCATGCCGGCCCGCAGCACCTGACGGCCCACCGGCCAACGTCGGATCAGCCGGGGGCGGTGGGGCGGCGCGGTTCGGGAACGAGCCGGAGGAGGTCACCCGGCCTTTGCGGCCATCCGGCTCGGGCGGGGGCTCGGCATAGGACGCCGGGATGGTCACCCGCCCGCCAGGAGCGGGAGCCGGGAGCGGCTCGTCGCGGAACGACGCGACAGCGCTCGGGCGGCCACCGGGGCGCACGCTGACATCGGCGCCCGAGCCGTTGCCGTTGGAGCGGCGGGAGCGGCGGGGTTCGAGCGGCGCCTCGTCGTCGGCGCGGCGCCGGCGGCGGGAGGAGTTGGCGTCGGCCTCGCTCCAGAAGTCGTCCTGGGGGACGGCCGAGCGTGGCGCCAAGGCCTCGGGCTGCTGGGCGCCAGGCGTCGACCAGCCGGGACGGGTCGCCACGATCAGCCTCCCGACACCGGGGGCAGCACGGCGACTTCGTCGTTGTCGTCGACGCTCATGTCGAGCTCGGTCGGTTCACCGTTCACCCACACCCTGCTCTGGTCGAGGACGTCGCCGAAAGCGGCGCCGTACCGCGCACGAGCGGCCTGTAACACATCCGCAACCGTAGCCCCCGGGAGCACATCGCTCCCGGTACCGGCGGTCTCGCGCGCCTGGGCGAACAACCGAACCTTGGGCATGGGCTACCCGGCGACCTCGGCCAGGCCGTTCTTGACGACGAGATCGCCCTGGCTGGTGGCCTCGAACGCGTACACCTTGTTGCCATCGTCGCTGGTCCCGGCGTCGTAGATGACGGTCTCGACGTCGTTGCCCGGGAAGACGTTGGCGGCGAAGCGCACGGCGAGGCGCTTCAGCCGGGTCGGATCCCCGTCGGCCACGGTCTTGATGACCGCCTGCGAGCACATGGCCATGGTGCACAGGCCGTGAGCGATGATCCCCGGGAGGCCGACCGACTTGGCGAAGTCGTCGTCGACGTGGATCGGCATCATGTCGCCCGAGGCGTCGCGGTAGCGGTAGGTCTGGTCGTCGTCGACGTGGACGGAGAAGTCGCCGACCTTGTGGTCCCGGGCCTCGGCGGGGAACTCGTGGTCGGGCTTGTCGGGGCCGCCGGACTCACCGTCGGACATGCCCCGGATGAAGAGCGTGACGTACTGGGTGAGCACCGGCTCGCCGCTGTCGGTGTCGTTGCTCACGACCTTGACCGTGTAGCGCGTGCCGCTGCCGCCGACCCGGATGCTGTACGACTCGCCGGTGGTGGTGATGCTCCGGCCGGGCACCAGTGGCTGGTGGAAGTGCATGTCCTGCTCACCGTGGACGATGAACATGGCCGCTTCGCCCGGGATGATCGCCGCCGCGGCGCCCATGGCACCCCAGGTGGGGACGACGCCGAAGACCGGCGGTGCGACCTTGCCGGCGCTGTAAGCGGGGTTGTCGTCGTTGGTTGCGGCGGCGTACTGCTGGGCCCGGGCACCATCGATCTCGGTGGTTTGGGGCTCGTATGTGGTACCCAGCTTCTCGACGGGCAAGGCCACGTTGCGGCTCCTGGTCGGACGGCGGACAGACGGCGGCGGCTCCATCTCCGGCAGGCACACAGCACCCAGCGCGGCGGGCCGTGGGACGAGCCTAACTGTCCGCACGGATCGGGGCCGCATGGAGGCCGAGCGGACGGAACCCCGGCGACCGCCCATTTGTACGGCTCGACGACCGTGGCACCGGCTCCGCAACGAGGCCTCCGAGGAGCACGGCATCGCAACCCGAGGCGAGGCGGAGCCGCCGGCAGCCCGCTTCGAGGACATCGGCGGGGCCGTTAGTGTCGAACCGATGACCGCACCCGAGACCCGCATCCTGCTCGTCCGGCACGGCCAATCGGAGTGGAACCTGACCGGCCGGTGGCAGGGGCAGACCGATCCGCCGCTGACCGACTTGGGCCGGGCCCAGGCCCGCTCGGCGGCGCGGTCGCTGGGGACGGTCGACGCCATCTGGTCGTCGGACCTCCAGCGGGCGGCCGAGACCGCCACGATCATCTCGGGTGAGCTGGGCGTCGGCCCGGTGGTGCTCGACCCCGACCTGCGGGAGCGCAACGCCGGCGAGTGGCAGGGCCTGACCCGGGCGCAGATCGACGAGCAGTACCCCGGCTACCTGGAGCCGCTGCCCGACACGTCGGGCGAGGGCTGGATGCCCCAGCACCCACCCGGCTGGGAGCCCGACGACGAGCTGGCGGTGCGGATGCGCCGGGCGCTGCTGCGGGTCCGCCAGGAGGTGGGCCCGGGTGAGGTGCTGGTCATCGCCCACGCCGGCCTGCTGTACATGACCGAGCGGGCGCTGGGCGCCGACGGCGATCGCCTCGGCAACCTCGACGGCCGCTGGCTGTCGATCACCGACCCGGCCCCGAACCACAACGGCGCTCCTGGCCCGTTCGGCCTCGCCGACATCGCCCGCTTGGGCGACCGCCTCAGCCTCCTCCCCGACGACCAGGTCACGATCCCCGGCCAGATATAGAGGTACCGCCCGCCGACGACGGTGGTGCTGGCGGGATCAGGTCTCGGCGGCGGTCTGGTGTTCCATGCAGAAGCGGGCGGCGGGCACGGCGGCGAGGCGGTCGTCACCGATCTCACAGCCACAGGCCTGGCAGTTGCCGTAGCTGCCCTCGTCGAGCCGCTTCAGGGCTCGCTCGACGTCGTCCAGCTCGGCCTGGACCTGGTCCAGGATCGAGAACGCCTTCTCCCGCTCGAAGGCGTCGCTGGCGGCGTCGGCCGGGTGCTGGTCGAGGTGCGACAGCTCCGACGAGCTGTCCTCCTCGGCCTCGTCGTGGATGTGGTCGCCGTTCTCGATCGACGCGCGGAGGTGATCCAACCGGTCGTGCTCGGCTTTCAGGTGTTGGCGGGCGGCCTCGGCATCCACACGCACAGCGTACGCCCGATCACCACGCTCCGGGGTCGACCTCAGCCCGCATACTGACCCCATGCAGATCGGCGTGGTGTTCCCGCAAACGGAGATCGGTGCCGACGTCGGGGCCGTTCGGGCCTACGGCGAGGCCGTCGACGGCCTGGGCTTCCGGCACATCCTCGCCTACGACCACGTGGTCGGGGCCGACACCCGCGTGCACAAGGGCTGGTTCCCCTACGACGCGGCCACGACCTTCCACGAGCCGCTCGTGCTCTTCGGCTTCCTGGCGGCGGTGACCTCGGTGGAGCTGGTCAGCGGCATCATCATCCTCCCTCAGCGCCAGACCGTCCTGGTCGCTAAACAGGCCGCCGAGGTCGACCTCCTCACGGGGGGCCGCTTCCGGCTGGGCGTCGGGCTGGGCTGGAACGCCGTCGAGTACGAGGCGCTCGGCAAGTCGTTCCACGACCGCGGCCGCCGCCTGGGCGAGCAGGTGGCCCTGCTGCGGCGGCTGTGGACCGAGCCGGTGGTCACCCACGAGGGGCCGGACGACGTCGTGACCGCCGCGGGCCTCGCCCCGCTGCCGGTGCAGCGGCCGATCCCGGTGTGGATCGGCGCCTCGTCGGACCCGGCCTACCGGCGCGTCGGCCGCGTCGCCGACGGCTGGTTTCCCCAGGTCCGCCCCGGCCCCGACCTCGACCGGGCCCTCGACCTGGTGGCCGAGGGCGCCGAGGCGGCAGGCCGGGACCCCGGCAAGCTGGGCATGGAGGGCCGCGTCACGTGGGACCCCGCCGACCACGACCGCTTCGCCCGCCAGGTCGAGCGCTGGCGCTCGGTGAACGCCACCCACCTCGGCATCAACACGATGGACACCCTGCCCGAGCACACCCGCACCGTCGACGCCCACATCGCCGCCCTGACCACCGCCGCCGAGATCCTCGACCTCTGACCCGAATGGTGGGGGCGCTGGGGATCGAACCCAGGACCGTTGGCTTAAAAGGCCACCGCTCTGCCAGCTGAGCTACACCCCCAACGGGTCGGGCGACCATCGTAGGAGGCGGGGCGACCAACGCACGACTACCGGGGTATGAACCCGGGATGACCGGGCGGGCGACATCACACGGCCGACCACGACTCGTAACAGATACACCTGGTAACGCTCGTTAGGGCGGAGTAACGTGCCCACCGCTGAGGTCTAGGCCCATTGGGGTCTTCGTTTGGGCGGCCCATGGGGGCAGAAGGGATGCCGGGGGTATGAAGCGGCTAGGGGTTCTCGTCGTGGCGATCATCGCGCTCGCCGCGGCGCCGGCAGCAGCGGGCGGGTACCCGCCCGGGGACAACATCATCACCGTGAGCGACGCCACCCCGTGCCCGGGGAAGGCCTTCACGGTCGAAGCCAAGACGTTCCAACCGGGCTCGACGGTCACCGTGACCCTCCTGCCCAACGCAGTGCTGGGCACGCCGACCGCGGACGAGAACGGGGTCGTCACCCTCGACGTCACGCTCTCGGCCACCCAGGCGCTCGGCAAGCAGACCATCCAGGCCAGCGGCACCACGGGCGAGGGCGACAACGAGGACGTGCTCACGCTCACCAGCACCATCGAGGTGGTCAGCTGCGACGCCACTGCGCCGACCACCACTCCGCCGACCACCGCCGGCCCGGGCCTGCCCAGGACCGGCACCAGCGAGACGCTTCCGCTGCTCAAGATCGGCGGGGGCCTCGCCGCCCTCGGTGGCGTGCTCGTGGCTCTGGCAGCCGCCCGCAAGCGCCGCCACGGCCAGCCGGCCTGACGACCCACCCTCGCGAAGAGGCCCCCGGTGCCCAGCACCGGGGGCCTCTTCAGTTTTCGGAAGGCCGAGTGCCCCAGGGGCCGAGGCCCAAGCGTCAGCCCGTCACCTGCTCCTTGGCCCAGCGGTAGTCGGCCTTGCCCGCCGGGCTGCGCACGATCTCCGGCAGGAACAGCACGTCCTTCGGCAGCTTGTAGCGGGCGATGAACTGGCTCGCGTGGGTGACGATGTCCTCGGCCGAGGCGTCGGCACCGTCGGACAGCTGCACCAGCGCCACGACCTCCTGCCCCCAGCGCTCGCTGGGCCGACCGACGACCACCACATCGTGCACGGCGGGGTGCCCGGCGATGGCCCGCTCGACCTCCTCGGCGAAGATCTTCTCGCCGCCCGAGTTGATGGTCACCGAGTCCCGGCCGAGCAGCTCGATCTCGCCGCCCTCGAGGTGGCGGGCGCGGTCGCCGGGCACGGCGTAGCGCATGCCGTCGATGACCGGGAACGTGCGAGCGGTCTTGTCGGCGTCCCGGAAGTACCCGAGCGGCACCCAGCCCTCCTGGGCCAGCCAGCCGAGGCCGTCGTGCCCGGGGGCCAGGACGGTCGTGAAGTCCTCGCTCACCACCACCGTGCCGGGACCAGGGTTGAAGCGCCCCGTCGACACCGAGCCCGACGCCGACAGGTGGCTCATCTGGGCCCCGGTCTCCGACGAGCCGACCGAGTCGGACACGAACACGTTGGGCATCTGCGCCAGCAGCCGCTCCTTGATGGTCGGCGTCAGCGGCGCGCCGCCGTTGCCGACCGCCACGATCGAGCTGGTGTCATAGCTCCCCTGCTCCAGCGCCTCGACCAGCGGCCGGGCCACGGCGTCGCCGACCGTGGTGATGGTCGTGGCCTTCTCCCGCTCGACCGTGCGCCACACGTCGTCGGGGTCGAGCCGCCGGACGTTGTCCTGGATCACGATGGTGTTGCCGCCGTTCAGGCCGATGAACGTGGCCCACTGGGCGGCGCCGTGCATGAGCGGCGGCAGCGGCATGAACTTGAGCGGCGTCTCCATGCCCTTGGCCGTCTCCGCGATCTCCTCGTACGACGAGACCGGCTGCCACGTGAACAGGTTGCGCCCGCCCATGCAGGACATGAAGACGTCGTGCTGGCGCCACAGCACGCCCTTGGGCATGCCGGTGGTACCGCCGGTGTAGAGGATGTAGAGGTCGTCGGGCGACGGCTCGACATCGGCCAGGTCAGGCGAGGTCTCGGCGATGACGGCCTCGTAGTCGACGGCGCCGGGCAGCAGTTCGTTGCCCGACTCGTCGGCGACCTGCACCAGCACCTCGAGCTCCGGCAGCTTGTCGCGGACCGCCGCCAGCGTCGGGGCGAACGTCGCGTGGTACACGAGGGCCCGGCAGCGGGCGTTGTCGAGCAGGTAGAGCAGCTCCTCCTCGACGTAGCGGTAGTTGACGTTGAACACCCCGATGCGACCGGCGAAGGACGCCAGCATCGTCTCGATGTACTCGTTGCCGTTGTAGAGGTAGATGCCCAGGTGGTCCTGACCGGACTCGTGCCCTGACAGCTCGGGCCGCTCGGTCTGCACCCCCAGGCCTCGGGAGCGCAGGTAGGCGCCGAGCCGGTGGCTGCGGTCGGCGACGTCGGCGAACGTCAGCCGGCGGTCCCGCCACACGATCGCCTCACGGTCCGGGACGGCTGCGGCCACGGTGTCGAACACCTTGGCCAGGTTGAACTGCGTGGCGCCCACCGGCGGTCCCCCTTCGATCACGTGCAGAAATCCAGAAATCTGATGGAGCGTCAGAAACCGTAGTACGTGACGCCCAAAACGCGCGAAGGGCCCCGGCGCGCAGCACGGGGCCCTTCGGCAGAAACGTTGCCGGCTAGCTCGATCCGACCGGTTGCTCGAGGAACTGGCCTGCGATCAACCCGCCGTAGCCGAGCACCCCGAGGATGCCGCCGATGGCGATGCCCTGGTCGACGCCCTCCTGGCCGAACCCGAGGAACATCGCCGCCAGGCTCCAAACGAGGAAGAGCCCCGCGACACCGGCCGCGATCTGCGGCGCGTTCGGAACGTTGGCCGTGAACGGCAGCTTCAGGATGGTGACGATGGCACCGGCGATGACCAGCAGCGCCAGGAAGCGGCCGAAGCCGGCGTACGTGCTGAGCGCGGCGTTCGGGTCGAGCCCGAAGTCCTTCATGTCGCTGACGTCGCCGAGGTTGAACCCCTCGCTCTGGCCGCCGCCCTTGATCGTGCCGAAGTCGAGGCTGAGCGCCGACAGCAGCACGAAGAAGCCGCCGATGGCGCCGACGATGAGGCCGACGGTCGGCTTGAAGCCGCTGGTGCTGGCAGCGCCGTAGCCCTGCCCGTACTGGTAGCCGGGTTGGCCGTAGCCGGGCTGCTGACCGTAGCCGGGAGGCTGTTGGCCGTAGCCCGGGCCCGACGGCTGCTGCTGGCCATAGCCCTGCGCCGGCGGCTGCTGGCCGTAGCCCTGGGCCGGCGGCTGCTGGCCGTAGCCCTGGGCGCCGTAGCTGTCACCCGATTGGCCGTAGCCGGGGGACGACTGGCCATAGTCCTGCTGCCCCCAGCTGGAACCCGAGTCCTGCTGTCCCCAACCTTGGCCCGAGGAAGGCTGCTGCTGGCCGTAGCCAGCCTGCGACTGCTGGCCGTAGGAGGCCTGAGCCTGCCCTTGGGCGCCATAGCCGGCAGCTTGCGCAGGTGCTTGGTTCCCGGCGGGGTCGGTACTCCGGTTGCCCGCCGCGTCGACGACATGTTCGGTCCACTGGGTGCCGTCGTGGTACCTCTGGGAGTACCGGCCGGACGGATCCGCGTACCAGCCGGGGGTTACCTGAGACATCGCGAGCTGCTCCTGTTTTCGGTTAGAAATCCCGCCGAAGGCAGCGACCCTAGCGCTGAACTGCGCGTAGTCGACAGCACACGTCGTGCCTGGTACGCGCCGCGCTCCTGCCCACACGCACCGCGACGCAAGTCGCGACCAAACGCGCCTGGGGCCCGCCCACGCCGGCCAAGCTAATCCACTTTCGCTGCTCGTAGGCTCCGCCCCGTGCTGCCCTACCCCCCGATGAAGGCGACGAGCGGCACGCTGCCGGTGGGGACCGACTGGTCCTACGAGCTCAAGTGGGACGGCATGCGGGCAATCGTCGAGATCACCGGCGGCGTCCTGCGGCTGTGGTCGTCCAACGGCAAGGAGGCGACCGTCTCGTTCCCCGAGCTGCGGGCGCTGGGCGCGGCGTTCGGCCACCTCGACGTGGTCCTCGACGGCGAGATCGTGGCCCTGGACGACCGGGGCCGGCCGGACTTCGGCCGCCTGCAGCAGCGGATGCACATCACGTCACCCGTCGACGCCGCCCAGCGGGCCGCCCTGGTGCCGGCGGCGCTGGTGCTGTTCGACGTGCTCCAGGTCGGCGAGCGCAGCACCGTCGAGCTGCCGCTGTCCGACCGGCGGGCGCTGCTGGCCTCGCTCGCCGACGACCTGCCTGACGGCGTCGAGCTGGCGAGCAGCTACACCGACGGTGAGACCCTGCTCGTCGCCGCCCAGCGGCAGGGCCTCGAGGGGTTGATGGCCAAGCGGGTCGGCTCCCGCTACCTGCCGGGGCGGCGGACCCCCGATTGGGTGAAGGTCAAGCTGCAACGCCGCCAGGAGATGGTCATCGGCGGCTGGGCCGACGGCCAGGGCGAGCGCAGCGGCACTCTCGGCTCCCTGCTCGTGGGCTACCACGTGCCGGCTGACGCGCCGCCGGACGAGCGGGTCCTGCGCTACGGCGGCCGGGTGGGCACCGGGTTCACGGGGGCGGTGCTGGCCGACCTGAAGGCGCGCTTCGCCGCGCTGGCGACGCCCGCCTGCCCGTTCACCCCGCCGCCACCCCGTGACCGCCGCGGCGCGCACTGGGTGCGCCCGGAGCTGGTGGCCGAGGTGGCCTTCGGCAACTGGACCGACGACGGCGTGCTGCGTCACCCCGTCTACCTGGGCCTCCGCTCCGACGTCGACCCGCAGAACGTGGTGCGGGAGCCGACCACCGACCTCTGAACCGCGCGTGGATCTGCAACGCGCGAGCCCCACTTCCAGCACAGGGGGTGGGGGCCATAGGCTGTTCCGTCGCGTGGAGCGCAATGACGGGGATGTTGTCCGCTTGACGGTGCCGGCCACCTCGGCCGCCGTACGCATCGCTCGTGTCGGCGCGGCCGGGTTGGGGACGCGCCTGGGCTTCACCTTCAGCGAAGTCGAGGAGCTGCGCCTAGCGGTCGGCGAAGCCGCAGCCCAGCTGTGCGACGCCGGGCCCCAGTCCAGCCTGGTCGTTTCCTACGACATCGAGGCGGACGGCCTCAGGGTGACGCTCGCCCTCGCCGGCGGCCCCGAGGGCACCGCGGTGGTGCCGGCGTTCTCGGACCTGGCCTCGACGGTGCTCGACACCGTCGTCGACGAGTGGAAGCTCGACCAGGGCGCCGCCTCGGTCATGCTCCGCAAGTCCCCCGCCGACCACGACCACCTCGACTAGCAGCGAGCGGCGCCCGACGAGCGGCCGTCAGCGGCCCGTGTGGCCGAACCCGCCGTTGCCCCGGGTCGAGGGCGTCAGCTCGGTGACCACTTGGAACTCGGCGTGCTCGACCCGCTGGATGACCAGCTGGGCGATCCGGTCGCCCCGCCGCACCTCGTAGTCGTCCTCGGGGTCGGTGTTGACCAGCAGGACCTTCAGCTCGTCGCGGTAGCCGCTGTCGATGAGGCCGGGGGTGTTGAGGCACGTGACCCCGTGGCGCAGGGCCAGCCCGCTCCGGGGCTGCACGAACCCGGCGCAGCCCTCGGGGATCGCCAGCGCGATGCCGGTGGGGACCAGCGCCCGGCCGCCGCCGTGGCGCAGCACCACGCTCTCCCGGGCCACCAGGTCGGCGCCGGCGTCGCCCGGCCGGGCGTAGGCGGGGACGGGTAGGTCGGGGTCGAGCACCACGAGGGGAACCACGAGCGGATCGGTCAGCACAAGGGTCATTGTGCATGCCCTGTAGTGTCCGACGGGTGTTGGTATGGATGGATCTGGAGATGACCGGCCTCGACCCGGCCCGTCACGTCATCGTCGAGATCGCCACGCTGGTCACCGACGACGACCTCCAGATCGTCGCCGGCGGCCCTGACCTGGTCATCCACCAACCACCCGAGGCGTTGGCCCACATGGAGCCGATCGTCCTGGAGATGCACACCCGCAGCGGGCTGCTCGATGCCATCGCGGCGTCGACCGTCACCCTCGAGGAGGCCGGCCAGGCCACGCTCGAGTTCATCAAGCAGCACGTGCCCGAGCCCCGCACGGTCCCGCTGTGCGGCAACTCGATCGGCACCGACCGCCGCTTCCTCGCGGCGTACCTGCCGGAGATCGAGAACTACCTGCACTACCGGTCGGTCGACGTGTCGACGATCAAGGAGCTGGCCCGCCGCTGGTACCCCCAGCTGATCGAGGCCATCCCCAAGAAGAACACCACCCATCGGGCCCTCGACGACATCAAGGAAAGCGTCGAGGAGCTGCGGTTTTACCGCGAGAAGGTGTTCGTCCCCGTGACTGCGCCCACAAAATGACAGAAGACCTCTAATATTCCGTTGACGGGATTGCTGCTCGTGTGGTGGCATCCCGGGCGGACATTGCTGGACGACGCAGACAGGAACGGGATCGGAACCATGACGAGCGGCACCCTTCAACCGAGCCTTACGGCCGGTGCCGCGCGTCCCGACTCCGCCGGGTCCCGCGTAGCACCCGCCGCCATGTTCGGTTCCCACGCCACGTGTGGTCGCGCGCATCTCGGCTTTACGTCGATTTCCGCCAACCAGATGTGGCTCCAGGTGTGGAACATCGACGCCAAGCCGGCGTACCTGGTCGCCCACACCGACCGAACCATCCCACGGCCTCCGGAGCGCTCCCCCTGAGAAGGGCAGAAGCAGCTCAAGACCTCCGAAGGCCGTCGGGACATCCCGACGGCCTTTCTGATTTCTGGACCCGGATCCTCATGACCTCCACCACCACCACAACCTCAACGACAACCTCACGAGGGGGAAGGGCAATGATCGCCCAGCTCGCCAGACCCGACGACGAACGAGACGCAGCTCCCGACGAACCCACCGGCGCCGAGCTGGAGTGGCAGGACACCGACCTCCTGTCCCCCGAGCTCGCCGCCACCGAGACCGGCTGGTGGGCCCATGCCCGCTGCAACGACGGTGGAGGGCAGCTCAACGAGCTGTTCTTCAGCGACGAGCTGCAGGACATCGCCCGGGCCAAGCACATCTGTGCCACGTGCCCGGCGCTGATCCCCTGCCTCGAGGGTGCTCTGGCCCGGCGCGAGCCGTGGGGCGTCTGGGGTGGTCAGCTGTTCCTCAACGGAAAGATCCTGGCGAGCAAGCGTCGGCGGGGTCGCCCGCCCAAGCAGGCCCGCCCCGAGGATCAGCTCCCGGACATCCCCATCCCGGAGCACCTGCAGGACGTGGCAGTCGTTCGCATCGCCTAGCGCCTGGGCCCGAGCGGCCCGGCGCCGTAGGCGCCGAGAGCGGGTAGCAACAGCGAATGCGACGGCTGCTACGCAGGACGCGGGCCGGTGGTGCGTTTCCCCCCAACCACCACCGGTCCGCCTGGGGTTAGGGGTTCGTCGTGCTCGCCAGGATGCGGCGGGCGCGGCGGCCCAGGTCGCCGAGGTCGACCCGACCGGCTTCGGCCGCGGCCGCCAGGCGCTCGGCCAGGTCGAGCGCCTCGTCCAGGACGGGGGTCTGCGCCGCAGCGTCCTCGCCCATGTCGTGGAGGATCGTGCGCTCGGTGCGGGAGGCCACGATCGGCTCGGGCATCCCCTCGACCCACACCAGCGTGCGGCGCCCGCCACCCCGCTGGTCGCCCTGGAGCGGCTCGAGCGCGTAGATCCGATCAGCACGGGCGAACTTGCCGAAGCCCAGGAAGATCATCCGTGGCTCAACCGCCATGTAAGGGAGTATGGCGAGGTCAGCGACCGATTGCGTGCCGCCGAAGTGGCGCCGGTACCGTCGTGGGGTGCGTTCCCGCCGGGTTCCCCTGCCGGTGTTGGTGGGCGCGACCGTGCTGGTCATCGCGGCGGTCGCGGCGTTCGTGGTGACCCGGGACGGCGGTGACGACCAGGCCGCGGCGGACTGGCCGTCGGCGAGCAAGGTCAAGGCCACCCAGCTGACGGCGCTGACCGCCGCCGGCGACACCCGCCTCGGCGACCTGCTCGACGGCAAGCCCCTGGTCGTGAACTTCTTCGCCCGCACCTGCCAGCCCTGCCGCAAGGAGATGCCCGCGTTCCAGAACGTCTACGACGACGTGCAGGACGAGGTCGGCCTCGTCGGCGTGTCGGAGGACGTCACCGAGGACGACGCCCGCACCATGGTCGAACAGACCGGCGTCACGTTCCCCACCTACCTGGACGGGACGCTGAAGACGCTGCTGCTCTTCGGGGGCAACGGCCTGCCCACCACGGTGTTCATCGCCGCCGACGGCCGGGTGGTCGACGTGAGCCTGGGCAAGCTCGACGCCGACGACCTGCGCGACGAGATCGAGGCGAACTTCGGGATCAGCGCATGATCGCGCTGCTCGGCACGAACCAGTCGTTCGCCTACTACCTCGGCATCGGGATGGTCGCGGCGGTGAACCCGTGCGGCTTCGCCATGCTCCCGGCCTACCTCTCGTACTTCATGGGCCTCGATGGCCGCGGCGATGACGCGGGCGACGCCGGGTTGCGCCGGGCGGCCCAGGTGGCGCTGGCGGTGTCGGCCGGCTTCCTGGCGGTGTTCGCGGTCGCCGGCACCCTGGTGAAGGTCTCGTCGGTGCCGGTGTACGACTCGGCCCCGTGGATCTCGGTGGTCATCGGCGTCGGCCTGATCGCCCTGGGCCTCGCCATGGTCGCCGGCTACGAGCCGCGGCTGCGCTGGCTGCCCATCCCGTCCGGCGGCCAGCAGCGGGCCCGGACGCTGCGGGCGATGTTCGTCTTCGGGGTGTCCTACGCCATCGCGTCGATCGGCTGCACCCTGCCGACGTTCCTGATCGTCGTGGCGGGGACGATCGAGAACGAATCGTTCGTCGACGGGGTGGTCGTGTTCTTCATCTACGCCGCGGGGATGGCGCTGGTCCTCACCGCGCTCACGGTGTCGATGGCGCTCGCTCGCACCTCGGTGCTGCGCCTACTGCGGTCGGCTCAGCCGTACATCCACTCGGTGTCGGCGGTGCTGGTGACCGCGGCGGGGCTCTACGTCACCTACTACGGCGTCGAGGCGGTGCGTGACCACCGATCGAAGGGCGTGCCGTCATCGGGGATCATCGACCGGGTGACCGACTGGTCATACAGCGTGAGCAACTGGATCGAGTCGGTCGGGGCGCTGGAGATCGGCCTGGTCATTGCGGCAGCGCTCGGCCTCGGCCTGCTCTGGACCGCCCGCGCCCGCCGCTCCTCGTCCTGAGCTCAGGACGAGGAGCGGCGGAGCACTGAGCGTCAGCCGACGGGGTGGTCCTTCAACCAGTCGGCGGCGATGTCCTCGGCGTCTTCCTTGTCGACGTCGAAGGCCTTGTTCATCTCGGTGAGCTGCTCGGTCGTCAGCGCGGCCGAGATGTCGTTGAGGATGCTCGCCAGGTCGTCGCCGTACTCGTCGGCGACCTTCGTCGTCGACACCGGGAACACGTTGTCGGCAGCGAGCATGTTCTTGTCGTCCTCGAGGAGCACGAAGTCCTTCGCCTCGATCTGGCCGTCGGTGGAGAACATCACGCCGACGTCGATGGCGTCGTTCTCCAGCGAGGTGGCGACGACGCCCGAGTCCAGCGGCGTGAACTTGCCCGACAGGTCGAGGTCGTACTTCGACTTCAAGCCGGGGATGCAGAAGGCGTTCTCCTCGCAGTCGGCGGGGGCGCCGAGCTTGAGGTCCTTGCCCTTCGCGGCCAGGTCGGAGAGGGTCTCGATGCCGAGCTCGTCGGCCTTGTCCTTCGTCATGACGAAGGCGTTGGTGTTCACCGCGTCGGACACGTCGAAGGCGTGGAGGTCATCGTCCTTGAGCAGCGGCTCCAGCTTGCCGAGCGTCTCGTCGGCGTCGCTGGTCGCCTCGCCCTTCTGGCCGTTCAGGAACTCCAGCTCCGAGGCCAGGTAGTCGGCGGCGAGGTTCACGTCGCCGCTGTCGAAGGCCTTGAAGAGCAGGTCGCGGAAGCCACCCAGGTTCGTGGTCTCGACCTTGAAACCCTGGTCCTCGAGGGACTGCTTGTAGATCTCCGAGAGGATCTTCGACTCGCCGAAGTCCTGCACGCCGATCTTGATGGTGGTTCCCGACTTCGTGCCGCCGGAGGCGTCGTCGTCATCGTCGCCACCGCAGGCCGTGGCCAGGAGGCCGAAGGCAAGGAAAGCGGCGAGGACCGCCTTGTGCTGTCGTTTCATCTAACTGGTTCCTTCCGCTTCGGGATTGTCGTGAGGTCGGGTTCGGGACGCCCGCCACGGCACCATGACCTTCTGGGTCTGGGCGAAGACGCCGTCCGTCAGCAGCGCCAGCGCCGCGACGAGGATGGCGGCGGCGAGCAACGGGCCCTTGTCGGCGCGGCTGATGCCGGCGACGATCGGCGTGCCCAGGCAGCGGTAGCCGACCTTCGCCCCGAGCGTCGCCGTGGCGATGATCTGGACGGCCGACACCCGCAGTCCCGTGAGTATCAGCGGGAGGGCGACCGGCAGCTCGACCTTGCGCATGAGCCCGGTGGCCTGCATGCCCATGCCCTGGGCGGCCTCGACCGCGTCGGGGGGCACGTCCCGCACGCCGGTGTAGGTGTTGGTGAAGATCGGCGGGATCGCCAGCAGGACCAGGGCGACCAACGTGGGCCAGAAGCCCAGGCCGAAGCCCCACTTCAGCGAGAACGGCAGCAGCAGCACGATGATCGCGAACGACGGGATGGCCCGGCCGATGTTGACCACCGAGATCGCCAGCAGCGCGCCCTTCTTGATGTGCCCCAGCACGATCGCGGGCGGCAGCGCGATGAGCGCGGCGATCAGCAGCGAGGCGAACGACAGCTTCAGGTGGGCCCACAGCAGCGCGGGCAGGCCGTTCTCGCCGTGCCAGGCGGCGTCGGTGCCCAGGTAGTCCCACATCTGGCGCCACGTCTCACCCACCGCTCGCCACCCCCGCGCCTGCTCCGGCCAGCTCGCCGCCGGCGACGTCGGCGGCCGCGGCCGCTCCGACCGGCTCGTCCGGGTTGATCACCGTGTCCGGCCGCTGCCGGCGCCGCCACGGCGTCGCGAACCGCTCGATGAGCACGAACATGACGTCGAGCACGATCGCCAGCGCGATCGACAGCACCGAGCCGACGACGACCGGGGTCGGGAAGTCACCGCGGTCGAGACCGTCGTTGATCAGCGCGCCCAGGCCACCGGTGCCGACCAGCGCGGCCACCGTGACCAGGCCGACCGTGGTGACTGTGGCGATCCGGAGGCCGGCGATGATCGCGGGCAGGGCGAGCGGCAGGTCGACGCGCAGTCCCCGCCGCCAGCCCTCGTAGCCCATGCCGTCGGCCGCCTCCCGCACCTCGGGCGGGACGCCGTCGAACCCGGCCACCATGTTCCGCAGCAGGATCAGCAGCGTGTAGCCGACCAGCGCGATCTCGGCCGGGACGACGCCGAGGCCGACGATGGGGATGAGCAGGGCGAACAGGGCGAGGCTGGGGATGGCGTACAGCACCGCGCAGAAGGCGCCGATCGGTCCGTAGGTCCACCGGTAGCGGATCGACACGATCGCCAGGACCAGCGAGATCGCGAACCCGATGCCGACAGCGATGGCCGTCAGCTGGATGTGCTCGATCAGGTCCTGCCAGATCTCGTCCAGGTGGTCGCCGACCCACTTCCACCGGACCAACGGCTCGGTTGCGAAGAGCACGGGTCAGGCTTCCCCCGGACCGCTCGCCGTGATCCCTTCCGCCAGGTCGTCGACGGTCAGCATCCCCCGGTAGCGGTCGTCGTCCTCGACCACCACCGCCACCCGGGTCTGGGAGGTGACGATTCCGTCGAGCGCCGCCTTCAGCGACATGCCCGGCCGGAAGGTGGCGAGGAACGGCTTGGCCTCGACGTCGCCGACGGTCGGGTCGCCGTTGAGGTCGGCCTCGCCGACCCAGCCCAGCAACCGGCCATCGGCCCGGACGCCCACCCAGTCGACGCCGTTCTCGGACATGACGGCCCGGGCGTGGTCGGGGCTGTCGGTGGCCTCCACGACCGGGCCCTCGCGCAGGGGGACGTCGTCGACGGTGATCAGCGAGAGGCGCTTGATGCCGCGGTCGTCGCCCAGGAAGTCGGCGACGAAGTCGTTGGCGGGCGCCCGCAACATCTCCTCGGGGGTACCGACCTGCTCGAGGATGCCGCCGACGTTGAGGATGGCGATGCGGTTGGCGAGCTTGATGGCCTCGTCGATGTCGTGGGTGACGAGGACGATGGTCTTCTGGAGACGGCGCTGGATCGACAGCAGCTCGTCCTGCAGCCGGGCCCGCACGATCGGGTCGACGGCCGAGTACGGCTCGTCCATCAACAGGATCGGTGGGTCGGCCGCCAGCGCCCGGGCCACGCCGACCCGCTGCTGCTGACCGCCCGACAAGGCCGCCGGGTAGCGCCGCAGCAGGGTCGGGTCGAGGTCGAGCAGCTCGGCCAGTTCGTCGACCCGCGCCGCGATGCGGTCCTTCTTCCAACCGAGCAGCGCCGGCACCGTGCCGATGTTGGCGGCCACCGTGCGGTGGGGGAACAGCCCCGCCTGCTGGATGACATAGCCGATGCCCCGGCGCAGCTCGTGGGCCGGCAGCGTGCGGGCGTCGGTCCCGTCGATCCACACGGTGCCGCCGGTCGGCTCGACCAACCGGTTGATCATCTTCAGCGTCGTGGTCTTGCCGCAGCCCGACGGCCCGACGAGCGCGACCAGCTCGCCTTTCGGGATGGTGAGATCCAGCGAGTCGACCGCAGGCCGAGCGCCGCCCGGGTACTGCTTCGTCAGCTGGTCGAGACGGATCGCAACGTCTGGCGTCTGCGCCGACATTGCGGGGACCCTACCGCTGCAATGTTTCCTCGCGGGTGACTTCCCGAGGATCACGACCAGATTCGTCAACTATTCCGCGGCTCACCCAGTTGTGCCTGTCGGCCCAGACCAGCATGGGTGGGAGCACCACGAGCGCCGAGAGCAACGCCACCGCCACGTTCAGCGCCACCACGATCCCGAAGTCCCGCAGCAGCGGCAGCGACGAGCACGCGATGACCGCCACACCGGCGATCGCGGTGCAGGCCGACACGATGAACGCCCGACCCGTCCGCTGCGCCGTAACGTCGACCGCGTCCCGCGGCTCCAGGCCCCGGCGGCGCTCCTCGAGGTAGCGCAGCAGGATCAGCGACGTGAACTCGGTGCAGGCCGCCACCACCAATGGCCCGCCCACCGCGGTCATCGGGCTGAGCTTGAGGCCGAGCACCCAGGCCGCCAGGGACGCGACGCCCACGGCGATGAGCACCGGCACCAGCGACAGCAGCGAGCGCACGAGGCTCTTCAGCCGGAAGGCGAGGAAGATGCCGACGAAGGCGATCGCCAGGTAGGTCAGCAGGATCCGGTTGTCCTCCAGGTTGTGGAGGAGGCCGACGCCGACGACCGCCAAGCCCGACGGCGTGGCGCTCACGCCCTGGGGCGGGTCGATCTGGTTGGTGATCTCGTCGACGTAGACCGCCGTCTCCTCCAGCGAGCCCGACGCCGTGCGGAAGATCAGGTTCAGCGCGCCCTTGTCCGGGTCGGCGGTAGCGGTCTGGATGTCATCAGGCGCCACGTCGTAGGCCGCACGCACATCGGCGCCGGTGGGGGCCAGCGTCGAGGCGCCCGGGATGTCGAGGAGGAAGCTGACCGTCGTCACGATCGATGACGCGGTCAGCAGCTGCTCGGGCCGCTCGGCCAGCTCCTGCCGGGCGAAGTGGTCGACAAAGGTGACCGTCTCATCGTCGAAGACGTCGTCGGACTGGACGAAGATGCCGAGCTCCGACGCCGAGTTCACCTCGGCCTTCAGCGTGTTGATCTTGTGGATGACCTCGCTGTCCTGGTTCACCCACCGCTCCGGGTCGGTCTGCAGGGTCAGCTTGCTCTCCACCGCCATGCCGCCGGCGAAGATCAGGACCGCCACCAGCGCGAGGCCCAGCCCGGTCTTGGCGGGCAGGCTGCCCAGCCACACCACCAGGCGGCCGAGCGGGCCCGTGGTGAAGTCGCGGCCCTTGGTCGGCGAGCGGTACTCGCGGATGCCGAGGATCGACAGCGGCATGATGATGCTGCAGAAGCAGAT
>Ga0075431_100001010_pt1 | contig 25028 bp, 30 predicted proteins | sample RhiMetdeltSRZDD5_FD_75297 | JGI IMG/M metagenome (GOLD analysis project Ga0075431, IMG submission 75297) | Populus rhizosphere microbial communities from Tennessee, USA - Rhizosphere MetaG P. deltoides SRZDD5 | ecosystem: Host-associated > Plants > Roots > Rhizosphere > Soil | place: USA... | reverse complement strand
CTGTCAACATCGGCCGGGTCTCCGTGATCAGCAGAAGTGATTGCTCGCACAACCACTTTCACTGATTCGCCCCGGCCGATGCCAAACCCACCGTGAGATATCCGGGCTAGCTGGGGCGGTATCACACCCCTCGCCTCAACCAGCGGAATTTCACGCAGCCGCGATGCGCGAGGGGTCTGCCCCCGTTCTCCTGATGCGAGTGGGACGGATCCTCGTCCGGACGGGCGCGCGACCCAACGGTGCGGAGTGGCACCTCACGTTGCCGTGAACGCCCGCCTCACGGCTGTCCTTCATTGTTCTTAGAGCAGTTCAAACGCTATGGTGGTGCGCAAGCCGACATCGCACCAATGCGAGACTGTGCCGAAGAGGAGGAGACCATGGCACGCCTGACCATCAACGGACAGACTCACGAGGTCGACGTCACTCCGGACACCCCCCTGCTGTGGGCGATCCGGGAGAACGTTGGCCTGACCGGAACCAAGTACGGCTGCGGCATCGCCCAGTGCGGCGCCTGCACCGTGCACATCGACGGCGAGGCGGTGCGGTCGTGCTCGCTCCCCGTCAGCGCGGCCGAGGGCAAGCAGATCACCACCATCGAAGGGCTGGCATCGGGCAGCACACTGCATAAAGTGCAGAAGGCGTGGGTGGATCACGACGTGCCCCAGTGCGGCTATTGCCAGGCCGGCATGATCATGGCGGTGGCGGCCCTGCTCAAGGACAAGCCCAAGCCCACCGACGCCGATATCAACGATGCCATCACCAACATCTGCCGCTGCGGTACCTTCCAGCAGGTGCGCGCGGCCATCCACGCGGCGGCCAACGCGTGAGGGGGAGGAAGCCATGACTCACATGCCACAAATCAACCGACGCTCCTTCGTGGTCGGCGCGGCCGCGGCAGCCGGCGGCGGCCTCGCGCTCGGTCTCGATATTCCGTTCACAGGACGCAAGGCAGCGCTCGCGCAGGGCGCGACACCCGAGATCAACGCCTGGGTCGTCATCAAGCCTGACGACACCGTGGTGGTTCGCATCGTGCGGTCGGAGATGGGGCAGGGCACCATCACCGGGTTGGCTCAGCTCGTCGCCGAGGAGCTGGAGTGCGACTGGTCGAAGGTGACCTACGAGTATCCCACGCCCGGCGAGAGCGTGAAGCGCAACCAGGTGTGGGGCTCGTTCTCCACCGGCGGCAGCCGGGGCATCCGCACCTCACATGAGTACGTCCGCAAGGGCGGGGCAGCTGCACGCATGATGCTGGTGCAGGCGGCCGCCGACCAGTGGAAGGTGCCCGTTGCCGAGTGCAAGGCGGAGAACAGCGTCATCACGCACACGCCGTCCGGGCGGAAGCTGAGGTTCGGCGAGGTGGCCGAGGCTGCCTCCAAGATCACGCCCCCGACGGATGTTCCGCTCAAGGACCCCAAGACCTGGAAGATCGCCGGCAAGCCCCTGAAGCGGCTCGACACCGTGGACAAGGTGACGGGCAAGCAGGTCTACGGCTTCGACCTCAAGCTGCCCGGCATGCTCAACGCCGCCATCATGGAAAGCCCGGTGTTCGGCGGCAAGGTGAAGAGCTTCGACGCCGACAAGGTCAAGGCCATGAAGGGCGTGCGCCATGTCCTGCAGGTCGGCGAGACCGCCGTGGCGGTGGTGGCCGACACCTGGTGGCAGGCCAAGACCGCGCTCGATGCCCTGCCCATCGTGTGGGACGACGGCCCCAATGCCGGCGTCTCCAGCGCCTCCATCGCCAAGACTCTGGAGGAGGGCCTCAGCGCCGAGCAGGCCTTTGTCGGCAACGAGGCGGGCGATGCGAAGAAAGCGCTGGCGGGCGCGGTGAAGAAGGTGGAGGCGGTCTACGCCTATCCCTTCCAGAACCACGCCACCATGGAGCCGATGAACTGCACGGCGCGCTACACGCCCGACAAGTGCGAGGTGTGGGCGCCGACGCAGGACGGCCAGGGCACGTTTGCGGTGGTGCTGTCGGCCTCCGGCCTGCCGGCCGACAAGTGCGAGGTGTACAAGATCAACCTCGGCGGCGGCTACGGCCGGCGCAGCGGTCTGCACCAGGACTGGGCGCGCCAGGCTGTGCTGATCGCCAAGCAAGTACCCGGCGTGCCGATCAAGCTGCTGTGGTCGCGCGAGGAGGACATGCGCCAGGGCCGCTACCACCCCGTCATGCAGTGCAAGCTGGTGGGCGGCTTCGATGCCAACAACAATCTGACCGCGCTGCACATGCGGCTCTCGGGCCAGTCGATCTTCGCCGCGGCGCTCCCGCAAGTGGTGGAGAAGGACAAGGGGCGCGACGCACTCGCCTTCCAGGGCGTGTCCGCCGCCAACCTCCTCGGCGGCGAGTACGCGCTTGGCTACACCATCCCCAATCTGCTGATCGACCATGCGATGCGCAACACGCACGTTCCGCCGGGAGTCTGGCGTGGCGTGAACATCAACCAGAACTGCATCTTCATGGAGTGCTTCATCGACGAGCTCGCCCAGGCTGTCGGTCAGGACGAGCTGGAGTTCCGCCGCAAGTTGATGGCCAACCATCCCAAGAACCTCGCGGTGCTCAATGCTGTGGCGGAGCGGATCGGATGGGGCAAGCCGGCGCCGCAGGGTGTCCATCGCGGCCTCGCCCACCTGAAGGCGTTCAACGCCTACGTCGCGGCGGCGGCGGAAGTGTCCGTCGCCTCCGGCAACCGCATCAAGATCCACCGCATCGTCGCGGCCACGGATCCGATCCACGCCGTCAACCCGGCGCAGATCGAGCGGCAGGTGGCGGGCTCGTTCGTCTACGGCCTGTCGGCGCTGTTCTACGGAGAGTGCACGGTGGAGAAGGGGCGCATCGTCGAGGGCAACTTCGACACCTACGACTCCATGCGCATGGCGCAGATGCCGCCGGTGGAGTCCATCATCATGCCGAGCGGCGGCAACGACCCGTGGGGCGGCATCGGCGAGCCCACCATCTGCGTGGCGGCGCCGGCGGTGCTCAACGCCTACGCCAAGGCCACGGGCCAGCGCATCCGCTCCATCCCGCTGAAGAACCAGCGCATCCGGATGGCGTGAGGTAAACGACGCGGCGGGTGCCGCTCTGGCACCCGTCATCCCGGAAGCCGAGCCGCAGGCGAGGCTATCCGGGTTCTCGTTCGACGGGCCGGAGCCTTTATCTCATGAAGATCCCGGATCGGAGAGCTGCTCGCCTTCGGCTCGCATCTCTCCGCCCGGGATGACGGGTGTTGAGTTGAGTCGGTTGGCCGGCATCCTCGGGTGCACCGTTGCATCACTGGCCGTCGGGTTGGCGATATCTGCTGGCGCCACCGCACAGGACGGGCTCAAGCCTTTCGCGATCGTCGGTGACGCCATCCCCCAATCTCTGACCGGGGCGACCGGCGATGCGGCGCGCGGGCGGGCGATCGTCGCCAACCGGCAGGTCGGCCTCTGCCTGCTGTGCCACGCGGGGCCATTTCCGGAAGAAAGGCTGCAGGGGAGTATGGCGCCCGATCTGCAGGGCGCGGGCCATCGTTGGTCGGAGGGACAGCTGCGCTTGAGGATCGTCGACGCGGCGCGGCTCAACCCCGAGACTATCATGCCGCCCTACTATCGCATCGAGGGGCTCAACCGCGTGGCTCCCGCCTTCCGGGGCAAGCCGGTGCTGACCGCCGAGCAGATCGAGGATGTGGTAGCGTTCCTGGCAACGCTGCGGGACTAGGAACAGGCACGGAGGCGAGGCCATGACCGCCGATAGTGAGCGAGACAGCAGAGCGACGCGCCGCGACGTGCTCAAGATCGCCGGCGCCCTGGCCCTGGGCGGCGGCGCGGCACCGGCCGTGGTCGCTCCCGCGCGGGCCACCCCGGCCGAGATGCAGGCGGCAGTGGCAAGCATCGTCGGCGAGGCCAGGGTCAACGACGGCCGGGTCAAGCTCGACATCCCGCCCCTGGTCGAGAACGGCAACACGGTGCCGTGCACCGTGACGGTGGAGAGCCCGATGACGGCGGCCGACCACGTCAAGGCCATCCACGTCTTCACCGAGAAGAACCCGCAACCCTACGTGATCTCCGTTGTGCTTGGGCCGCGCGCCGGACGCGCCAGCGTCTCCACCCGCATCCGGCTGCGGGACAGCCAGACAGTGCTGGCCGTGGCCGAGATGTCGGACGGCACGTTCTGGTCGGGGCGCGCTGGCGTCATCGTCACCGTCAGCGCCTGCCTGGAGGACGTTCTCTGATGGCCCGTGCCCTCATCAACGCTCCGGCCAAGGCGCCGCGCGGAGCCGTCATCGAGATCAAGACGCTCGTCTCCCACGTGATGGAGACGGGCTTCCGCTACACCCAGACCGGCGAGCTGGTGCCGCGCGACATCGTCACGGGCTTCACCGCCACCTACAACGGCGAGGAGGTGTTCCGCGCGCGGCTCCATCCCGCCATCTCCGCCAACCCGTACCTCACGTTCCACACGGTCGCGACCGAGAGCGGCACCATCGAGCTCACGTGGACCGGCGACAACGGCTTCGCGGCCACGGAGCGGATCAGGATCACGGTGGAATGACGCCACACCCGTCATCCCGGAAGCCGAGGCCTCGGAAGCCAAGCCGAAGGCTCGGCTATCCGGGACCTCGTGAAGCGAGTCGACCACTCGTGAGGTCCCGGATAGCCTCGCCTGCGGCTCGGCTTCCGGGATGACGAGGTGGGACGGATTAAGCGCATGCTGCGCGCCGCCGCACTGACCGCCACTATCGTCCTTGCGGTCGCGCCGGCCGCCTCCGGCGAGATCCCGCTCGCCGAGCGGCGCTCCACCTACGAGGACATGAGCGCCGAGACCAGGGCCATGCAGGACGGGGACACCGACAACCCCGGCATGCTGTGGGTGCTCGACGGCGAGGCGCTGTGGCGGGCAAAGGCGGGCAAGGCGGCTGTTGCCTGCGCCGGCTGCCACGGGGATGCCGTGCAGAGCATGAAGGGCGTTGCGGCCCGCTATCCGGCCTTCGAGCCGAGGCGGGGCACCGCGATCGACCTCGCCGGCCGCATCAACATCTGCCGCGTCGAGCGGCAGGAGGCATCGGAGCTCAAGCGGGAGAGCCGGGAGCTGCTGGCGCTCACGGCCTTGATCGCGCGCCAGTCGCGAGGATTGCCGATCGTCAGCGAGGACGAGCGGTTGAAGCCCGCCATCGAAGCCGGACGCGCCATGTTCGCCACGCGCCAGGGCCAGCTCGACCTGACCTGCGCCCAGTGCCACGACGACAACCGGGGCAGGAAGCTCGCCGGCATCACCCTGCCACAGGGGCATCCGACCGGCTATCCGCTCTACCGGCTGGAATGGCAGACGCTGGGCTCGCTGCAGCGGCGCCTTCGCAACTGCCTGATCGGCATGCGCGCCGAGCCCTACGCCTACGGCGCGCCCGAGTACATCGCGCTGGAGGCCTACCTAATGTGGCGCGCCCGCGGCATGCCGATGGAAAGCCCAGCCGTGCGGCCCTGACCGCCCTGGGCGGCTCATATCAGCCCGCCGCCGCGTCCGCATCGCCGTCGGTCGGCTCGCCGCCTCCTTGCACCAGCGCGCGGATGACATCCTCGTCGCTCAACTGGTGGAAGTCGCGATAGTAGAGCCCGATCGCCACGAACGGCTCGGGCATCTTCAGGCACACCACGTCGTCGACCTCGGGCCTGAGCGACGCGATCGTGTCGGCCGGCGCCACCGGTACGGCCAGCACCAGCGCACGTGGGCGCCGGCGCCGCAGCGCAACCAGGGCCGCCCGCACGCTGGCGCCGGTGGCGATGCCGTCGTCCACCAGGATCAGCGTGCGGCCTTCCAGAGGCACGCGCTCGCGGCCCTGCAGATAGGCCTGCCGCCGGCGCTCGATCTCGGCCAGCTCCCGCCGGGCCAAGCGCTCGACATCGGCGCGCGCAAGGCCGGCCGGGGCCATCACGTCGTCGTTGGTGACGATCTCCGCATCCCCGCCGTTCACCACTGCGGCGGCGGCCAGCTCGCGCTGGTAGGGCACTCCGATCTTGCGTACCAGCACGACATCGAGCGGCGCATCGAGGCGGCGCGCGATCTCGGCCGCCACCGGCACACCGCCGCGCGGCAGGGCCAGCACCACCGGATCGGCCAGCCGCTTGCGCGCGAGGACGCGGGCCAGCATGCGTCCGGCCTCGCTTCGGTCGGCGAATGTGGATGGTCTCATGTCCGGACCGCCTTGCAGTGGCTCCGAGCCAGCGTTCGACCGGGCCGGCAGCGCTGTCAAGCATTCGACGCAAGCCGGCGGAGGCAATCGGGAACGATCCTCGCATCCTGCGTCTTGACCTACGTCAAGCCAGGGCGCGCGTGGAAGCCCGTAGCGTGGCGGCTCTGGCCAGCCGCAAATGGGAGTGTGCCATGAAGGTTAAGGATGCAATGCACAAGGGCGCGGAGTGGGTCGCCCCCGAGACGCCAGTGGCCGATATCGCCAAGAGGATGCGGGACCTCGACATCGGCGCGATCCCCGTGGGCGAGAACGACCGGCTGATCGGCATGGTGACGGACCGCGACATCGCCTGCCGTGGCGTGACGAACGGCGCGGGCCTAGGCAAGCTCACCGCCCGCGACGTGATGAGCAAGGGCATCTTCTACTGCCGCGACAGCGAGGAGCTGGAGGATGCCATGCGGATCATGGAGCAGAAGCAGGTGCGCCGGCTGCCGGTCATCAACGGCCGCAAGCGCATGGTGGGCATCCTGAGCCTGGGCGACATCGCCGATGCCGCCCCGCACGAGCTGTCCGGCGAGGTGACTGCCGCCGTCTCCGCGCACCACGCCTGAAGCCCTACGCGCTGTGCTCCGGGCTACCTGCGGGCCGGCACACGCTTCGATGCGGCGTCGGCCCGCGGGCCTTGCTCCACGTCGCGCAGCATCGCCTGCAGGGCCGCCAGCTCGGCCACCACGTCGCGCAGCATGCCAACCTGGGTCTCGTTCAAAGGCGACGCAGGAGCAGGCGTCGCGGCAGGCAGCGGCGGAGGGGGGGAAGGACGAGCCGTTTTGATGCGGCCCGACGTGCGGCGGGGGGCGACCGGCTCACGGCCCATCCGCTTCACGTCCTCGATGCCGCCTTCGCGCAGGATCTTCTGCACACCTCGGACGGAATAGCCCTCCGATTGCAGCAGGCGCCGGATGCCGCGCAGAAGCTCCATGTCGGCCGGCCGGTAGTAGCGCCGGCCGCCGCCGCGCTTCATCGGCTTGAGCTGCGGAAACCTGGTTTCCCAGAAGCGCAGCACGTGCTTCTTGACGCCCAACTCTTCAGAGACCTCGCTGATATTGCGAAACGCCTCCATCGCCTTTCGCAAGGCACGCCCCCGATCGTTCGCAAATCCTGAGTTTATTCTGCAGCCCGGCGCCGCCCGAGGCCAGTGTTGATGCGGTCTTTCATGATGTTGCTGGGCCGGAACACCAGCACGCGCCGCGGCGTGATGGGCACCTCCTGCCCCGTCTTCGGATTGCGGCCCACCCGCTCGCCTTTCTCGCGGATGTTGAACGATCCGAACGAGGACAGCTTGACGGCCTCACCCTCCGCCAACCGCTCCGACAGCACCTTGATGACCAGCTCGACCAGGTCCTGAGACTCGTTGCGCGGCAGCCCGACTTTCTGGACAACCGTCTCAGCAAGGTCCGCGCGCGTGAGCGTCTTGCCACTCATAGCCTACCGCCCCTCCCCTTATGGCACGTCACAATGCTAACTGCGTGCACTCGGAGGGTCAACAAACAACTGGCTGAAATTGCACAGTTAAACCGCCTATAAACGATTTCGGGCCACACCCTACCAGCGCGCCAGCACCGCCCCCCAGGTGAAGCCGCCGCCCATTGCCTCCATCAGGAGCACGCTGCCCTCCCTGATCCGATGCTCCTCGAACGCCTGATTGAGGGCGAGGGGCACGGACGCCGCCGAGGTGTTGCCGTGCCTGGCGAGCGTCATCACCACCTTGTGCGGCGGAATGCCGAGCTTCTTGGCGATGCCGTCCAGGATGCGCTTGTTGGCCTGGTGCGGGACGAACAGGTCGATTTCCTCGGGCGCGTACCCGGAGGTGACCAGCGTCTCCTCGATGACGCCCGAGATCTTCTGCACCGCGTGGCGAAACACCTCGCGTCCGTTCATGCGCAGGTGGCCGGTGGTCTTGGTGGAGCCCGGACCGCCATCGACGTAGAGCAGGTCCTCGTAGCGCCCGTCCGAGCGCAGCCGCGTGGCCAGGATGCCACGGTCGTCGCGCCCGCCCACCTGGGTCTGGGCCTCCAGCACGAGGGCGCCGGCACCGTCGCCGAAAAGCACGCAGGTGCCTCGATCCTCCCAGTCCAGAATGCGCGAGAACGTCTCTGCGCCGACCACCAGGACGCGGCGGGACTGGCCGCTCTTGATGAAGTTGTCGGCCACCGCCAGGGCATAGATGAAGCCCGAGCAGACCGCCTGCACATCGAAGGCGGCGCCCTTGGTTATGCCGAGGCAGGACTGGATCCGCACCGCGGTGGCCGGAAACGTGCGGTCCGGGGTGGCGGTGGCGCAGATGACGAGGTCGATATCGACGGGATCGATGCCTGAGCGCACCAGGGCCTGGCGCGAGGCGCCAATGCCGAGATCAGACGTGAGCTCCTCGGGCTCCGCCACGTGGCGCTGCTCGATACCGGTACGCTCCCTGATCCACTCGTCGCTGGTGTCGACGAGCCGGGCCAGGTCGGCGTTCGTCATGACGCGCTTGGGCAGATAGCCGCCCACGCCGCGGATCACGGATCTGATGACTGCCACCATCCACCTCGTCCCGGCCGGCCCCCGTCAGCCTCGGCCCTTCATGCCTGTTTCTCTTCCGATGCCTTGCCTTCGGAAATCTTGCCGTGCAGCGCATCCAGGTCGGCGGCCAAGTGTGCGACCAGATCGCTTTCGGCCATGTCGTAGCCCACGCCGATGGCGCTGGCGAAGCCGAAAGCGTCCATCCCCCCGTGACTCTTGATCACAATGCCATTGAGGCCCAGGAATGGGCCGCCATTGAAGCGGCGCGGGTCCATGCGGTCGCGCAGCGCCCGCAGGCCTCCCTGGGCCAGCAGCGCGCCAAGCTTGGCCGCCAGCGAGCCGGTTAGGGCCTCCCTCACGTAGGCCGCCATCTGCTTGGCCGTGCCCTCGGCGGTCTTGAGCGCGATGTTGCCGGCGTAGCCCTCCACCACAACCACATCGACGATGCCCTGGCCGATCTGGTCACCCTCGACGAAGCCGCGATAGTCGATGGGCAGGTCGGTCTCCTTGAGCCAGGCGTGCGCCTGCCGCACCTCCTCGATGCCCTTGATCTCCTCGACGCCGATGTTGAGGAGGCCCACGCGTGGGCGCTCCATATGGAATAGCGCGCGCGCCATCGCGGCGCCCATCAGCGCGAAGTCGGCAAGCTGACGCGCGGTGGCGCCGATGTTGGCGCCGAGGTCGAGCACGATGCAGTTGTCCCTTACGGTCGGCCACTGCCCGGCGATCACCGGCCGCTCGATGCCCGGCATGGTCTTCAGGATCAGCTTGGAGAGCGCCATCAGGGCGCCGGTGTTGCCGGCGGATACGGCGCAGTGCGCCTCACCCTTCTGCACGGCCTCCAGGGCCAGCCACATGCTGGAGCCGCGGCCGCGCCGCAGGGCCTGTCCGGGCTTGTCCTCCATGCCGATGGCGGTGTCGGCGTGGACGATGCGCGAGCGCTCAGCGAGCGGCGGATGCTGCGCCAGCAGCGGCTCGATGCGGGCGCGATTGCCGACCAGGAGGAAGCTCAAATCGGGGTGGCGCTCCAGGGCGAAGGCGGCGCCGGGAACGACCACCTCCGGCCCTCGATCTCCGCCCATGGCGTCGAGCGATATCGTGCGCGGCCCTGCCATGGCGCTTTCGTCCTGCGTGACTTTCAGCTGCGGGCCGCGCCAGGAACGATCACCCAGGCAGATGCCTGGACCTCAGCTCCGCAGTGCCCCCCGGACCGGCCCGACCTTAGCCGGCGCCGGCCGCCAAACAACCAGTTTTTGCAAGTTGTGCAAGTCATTGGCGGCCTGGGCTTCAGCCCTTGTCCTTCAGCTTGGCCAAGGCCGCGAAGGGGCTTGCGGGGCGATCGTCGGCCGCGTCCTGCGGGGGCTCGAAAGCCACGCCCGGCTTCCTCGGATTGAGGTCGATGGCGCATGCCAGGGCCTGGAAGACCACGCGGCCCACTTCGATCCGCCCCGCGACGATGGGCTCCAGCTCGGCCGCGTCGTCGATGTCCACGACCCCGCCGCCGGGCTCGGGCAGCTCGGTCTCCGGCCAGTAGTCCACCTTGAAGTCGGCCGCCACGTCGTTGAGCAGCGGCTCCAGCGTCACCACGCAGCTCTGCTCGACCTGAGCCTGGAGCGTTCCTGAGAGATAGACGTGGCCACTTCCGCGCGGCGTGAGGGCGTAGCGCGCCATCAGGCTGCGGCAGCCGAGCAGCTCGAGACTGCGGGCTACGGCCTCCAGCTCCTCCCGCGACGCCGAGCGCTCGACCGCCAAGCCCGACTCGGGAATGTCCTGAACCGCATGCTCCCAGCCAAGCTCGTCGAGCATGATTCCCCCTCCGTCATCCCCGGATCGGCTGCGCATCGTGTGCCGCGCCGTCAATTTGCGGCCAAGCGAGGCGTCCTGCAAGCACCTCCGCGCCCGCCAGCAGATCGAGCCGATGGCTGGCCTGCCTTATGTAGGCGCAAATCCGGCGGGCCTCCAAGCCTCCGCCTGCGCCCACGGCATCGAGCCTGGCCTGGAGCGCAGCGGTCAGCGGACCGTCGTCGACCGACGCAAGCGCGGCGCCATAGCTGACGTGCCGCTCGTGCAAGGCGCCGACGGCGCGCTTGACGTGACGCGGCACGGCCAAGTCTCCCACGGTCATCTCGCGCAGGTTGTCATCCAGATCGACGGCGAAAGCCTCGGTCAAGGCTCGGGCGAGACGCTGACCAGCCTGGCCCTCCTGTCCGAGTCGATGCAGCACCACCACGACATGGAGGACTAACATCTCGAAGCGCCCTTCGGCTGTATCGGGCACGCCCCAGTGTGCGTAGAAAGCGCGCGAACGTGCCTGCGTCACAATCGAGCCATAAAGGGAGCGTGCTTTCTGGTGCCGGTCCCGCCACAACCTCAACCGCGTCAGCATAGGTGCGTCCTGATGGTTTCGGCCTGAGGGTTTCTGGGGGCTGGCGGGGGGCAGGGGCGGAACCTCGCGATGGACATAGGCAAGGATCGCGGCTGCGCTCTGCGTCCTGGCGCCGCAGCGATGCTGAGGGAAATTTGAATGATGCGCTCGCCGCTCGACATCGGCAAGTCACTCGATGGCCGTTCCATCGATGGTAAATCAATGGGTGAGGCGCCGGCCGGGAGCCGGCTCGCGCACCCGCTCAAGAGAGGATTGCGGGAGAGGTGGCCCGCGTGCCTGGCCATCGCGGCGCTTGTCCTGGTAGCGGCCTGCTCCGAAACGGTTACCAAGCACGGTCACCACTTCCAGGAGAATGACCTGAAGTCGATCAACTCGGGCATGAGTCAGGAGCAGGTCAAGACCACGCTCGGCACCCCCACCACGACCGCCACCGTGGGCTCGGGCAGCGCCTACTATTACATCTCGAGCACCCAGGGGCAGTCGTCGTTCTTCAAGCCGGTGGAGAAGGACCGCAAGGTGCTGGCCGTCTACTTCAACCAGCTGGGCTCGGTGGACCGCGTCGCCCACTACGGCATCAAGGACGGCAAGGTGTTCGATTTCGCCAGCCAGAAGACGCCGACCCCGTCGCGCGACGAGGGTCTGCTCAAGGCGCTCTTCCGCAACCTCGGCGCCAAGCAGTTCGGCGGCGACTGAAGGCGCTGCGCCGACACCTTCACCTGCAACGGTGCACCACCTGCTGGGTGCCGTTGGAGAGGTTGTCGATCAGCACGTCGTCGCCAACGATGCTGTAGCGGTAGCGCCCACCCTTCATGGAGTCGGGCGAGACCACCACGGTCTCCACCACGTCCGGCTCCTCGCGCACCACCTCCTCCAGCGCGTCGGTGACGCGGTCCGTGGGCCAGAAGAACTGGATGCGGTTGCCGAGCACGGTCCACGTCCCCGTTGCCGGATCGGCGCAATGGGTGGGCGTCCATCGGCCGTCGAGGGCATCGAGCGCCTGGCCGGCCATCGCGCCGCCTGCCGCACAGCCAAGCGCAAACAGCACGGCGAAAGTCCTGGGCATCAAGCCTCTGCAGCGCGTCATCGCCGACATCCTGGTCCGCCGCTGGCGACCCGAAGGCCGCTCAGCTAGCGCCCGTTGCGACGGGGTGTCAAGCGAGCCCCGGTACGCGGCGGATGTGGGCGGAAGTGGACGGATCCGCAGGCCGGACGACGCCCGCCGCCCCCGTCGTCGAATGTTCGATAGACCTCTCCTTCCGTGTACAACCATATCCGATATCCGACAGAGAACCGTGTCGAGACGATCACGCCTCGGAGCTCCACAGTGCGAAAGGGAGCGAAGGCGATGGAGCCGCCACCGCGAATCAGGGTCCAAGGATCTCGTGGTGCCGCATCATGGGCGCCAATCGAACCAGACTTTGCGTGGAGCGCGCTTTAGCGGCGCACGCCAACGGAGAGGCATCCATGTCGAGACCATCCCTGCACCACACAGTCTGCGGTGGACCTTCGCGTGCCCTCGTTCTCGCCATTGCCATCGCCGCAGCGGGCGGCGCGGCGCCGGCCTGGGCCGACGGCCTTCCCGGCGGCAACTGCTGCGCCGACCTGGAGGAGCGCATCGCCGAGCTCGAGGCCACCACGGTGCGCAAGGGCAACCGGCGCGTCTCGCTCACGCTCAGCGGCCAGGTCTCGCGGCAGCTCATGTACTGGGACGATGGCGACGCGACCGACCTGTACTCCGTCGACAATGGCCTCAACACCTCGCGCTTCCGCTTCACGGGCAGCGCCAGGATCAATCCGGACATCCAGGCCGGCTTCATGATGGAGCTGGACCTGCGCATCGGAGCCCGCTCCAACCAGGTCAACCAGATCGACGACGACGGCTTCTCGGGCGCGGGCGGCATCCTGGGCGGCGCCGCGCTGGGCGACGGCATCGGGGGCGCGGGCGACGGCGTCATCGGCCTGCGCACCGCCAACTGGTATGTGGACAGCAGTCACTGGGGCAAGCTGACGGTGGGCCGGCTCAACACGGCGACCGCCGGCATCTCCACCATCGATCTCAGCAACGCCGGCGCGGTCATCACCAGCGAGCCGGGCGAGTTCCAGAGCGCCTTCTTCATGCGCAACGGCATCGGCCGGCTCGGATCGAGCTGGGCGAACCAGTGCGGCGGGCCGTCGGCGGCCGGCCCCTACAGCAGCGACTGCTTCGAGCACGGCCCGAGCCGGCGCGACGCGGTGCGCTACGACACGCCGACCCACTTCGGGTTCCAGCTGAGCGGCGCCTTCGGCGAGGACGACTTCTGGGACGTGGCGCTGCGCTACTCCGGCGAGCACCACGGCTTCCGCGTGGCCGCCGGCGTCGGCTACCGGTGGTTCTACGACCGGGAGCCGGACGTGCTGGTGATAGGCCCGCCCGACCATCCGCTTAAGGACACCGGGCGTCGCCAGTGGCTCACCTCGGCCAGCATCATGCACGTTGCCACCGGTCTCTTCCTGAGCGGCGCGTACACCAACTACCAGCTCCACGGCGCCAATGCCAACGAGCGGATCGGCGGCGTGACCGGCCTCGGCCCCGACCGGCCGGACATCCCGCTGTGGTGGGTGGATGCCGGCATCCAGAAGAACTGGACCGGCTGGGGCGCCACCACCTTCTACGGCGAGTATGGCCGATTCGAAGACGGCACCGTGGGGCTGCTGGCCAACGTCGCCTATCCGGGACTGGGCCCTGGGCCCGGCGGCGTGTTCGTCGGCACCCCGATCGTGGTCGACAGCGAGGTGACGTGGTGGGGCGCCGGCGTGGTGCAGAAGGTCGATGCGGCGGCCATGGACTTGTACATCGCCTACCGGCAATACGAGGCCGAGGCGCGCATCGACGGCGGCCCGGCCAACCAGATTCCCGGCGGCCTCAACGACCTCTGGCTCATCCAGGCCGGCGCGCGGATTCAGTTCTGAAGCCTCTCCTGGCTTGGGTGACCGGGGCGGCCTGTGCGGGGCCTCCCCCTGGCCACAGCAGCTGGGGCCACCCCGCTCTGACCAGCCTTACCGCGATCGCGCTGCCTTGCGGGCCGTTGCATCCTTGACGTCGCAAACATAGCAAGAACAAATGTGGCTGCGAAGTGACACCGCGATTGGCCGGCTTGCTTGGCAGCCCCTCTGTAGATTGACTTATAGTCGAACAAATTGTTTCGATGGCCCACATCAGTTATCTGATTCGAGGGGGCCTTATGTCTGGAAAGATATTGCGCGCCGCAGTCCTTGCCGCCAGCGCCCTGGTGTTATTTGGCACCGGCGCCCGCGCCGACGGACCGACGGGCGGGGAGGCACCTTCCTCATGGGCAGGGCTCTATCTTGGCCTCCAGGCCGGCGGCGGTTGGAGCAGCACCGATTGGACTGGGCCGGCGGATTTCTACCAAGTTGACACGTTCTCGTCCGACCTCAGCGGATGGCTGTTCGGCGGACATGTCGGCTACAATTTCCAGAGAGGACCGTGGGTGTTTGGCGCCGAGGTCTCCTACAGCGGGAGCACCCTGAGAGACACGGTGGTGGGGCCTGTTGAGATCTTCCCCAATGACGCGTTCACCACCAAGGTTGAGGATCTGCTCACTGTCACCGGGCGCATCGGCTATGCCACGAGCAACTGGCTGCTTTACGCCAGGGGCGGCTATGCCAATGGCGAGGTCACGCTGAGCGGGCTCTCCGGGGAACCGGTTGCGGGCGTCACCTTCAGCAGTAGCGAGCGCCTCAACGGTTGGACGGCCGGAGCCGGCCTCGAGTACAAGCTCACGAGGAACATCGTGCTGGGGCTCGAGTACAACTTTGTCAATCTGAGCGGTTCCTCGTTTGCGACGACCACAAGTGGACCCGAGCCACTGGGGGGCTCCCAGGTGGGGATAGATATGGATGATGTGGACATCCACACCGTGAAGGGTCGTCTCAGCGTTCTGCTGCAGTAACAGGCGCCTTCCAGAGCAGCGAGATATTCGATGGGGTCGAGGTGAAAGCCTCGGCCCTTTGTGTTGGCCACCCTCGCCAATCGCGGCCTGCTCGGCAGTACTGGTCGGCTCGCTCGCTCCGAAGTGCCTGATGATCGACCCTCTCAGCGCGGGGCCTCGACGAGCGCATTCCGCATGATCGGAGGCTCCCTGTAGATGGGGTTCCCTTGTGGCTGCCCCTCCACCCGCGGCCTTCGCCGGGGCAGGCTCAAGCCCTTCCCCGCAAGCGGGGAGAGAGATCCGGGTGGCACCTGGTATGCGGGGGCTCGCTCTCCCTGGCCATCGTCGGCCATCCACGGGGGTGGGGCTCCGCCTTCGATGTAGGTATCTAGGCGGGTCTACTCCGCCGCATCCAGCACCGGCTCGGGCTGCTGCTGTGCAGAGCCGTCGGGGAGCATGCCGAGGGCGTGCAGATAGACGGTGAGGATCGAATCCTCCTCTTCGCGCTCGGTGCGGGTCTTCTTGCGCAGCGAGATGACCTTGCGCATAACCTTCACGTCGAAGCCGAGCCCCTTGGCCTCGGCGAACTTGTCACGAATGTCGCCCGACAGCGCCTTCTTCTCCTCCTCCAGCCGCTCGATCTGCTCGATCAGCTGCTGCAGCTGCTTCTGCGCCGACGCCTGCAACGTGGTCATGGCTCTCCCCGCTCTACCCGGCGCCGAGGGCTCTAGCCCCGACGCCTCCTCGCGAGCGCCGGCGGCGTTGTCCCTCCCGCACGGCGCGGCCGGACGCTAGCCCGCTGCCACCGCCCACATCAAGGCTCGCGGACCGGCCATCCAGAGGTTTTTCGGGGGCGATTTCGTAGGTTGGGTCGAGCGTCAGCGAAGACCCAACACCCGCGGTGCTGAACCGCGGCGCCACAAATGTGCTGGGTCTGCCCCCGGCTTTCGCCTGGGTTGACCCAACCCACGCCTGTCTGAGCGGGGCCTGGCGGTCACGCCTTCGGCCAGAGCACCATCTGCGTGCAGCGGAACTGGGCGATGGGGCGGGTCGCGCCCTCCGGGGTCACGATGGCGTCCCACACCTGAGTGGTGCGCCCCTGGTGCAGGGGGCGCGCGACGCAGACGAGGGTGCCCTCCCACGCCGAGCCGAGGAAGTTGCTCTTCAGCTCGATGGTGGTGAAGCCTTTGGCGCCCTCGGGCAGGCTCACCACGGTGCCGTAGCCGCAGCAGGTATCGGCCAGCGTCACCACGGTGCCCGCATGCAGGTAGCCGTTGGGGGCCATCAGCGCCTTGCGGATGGCGACCTTGGCCACCACCTCCGTGGGCTCGACCTTCTCGAACACGATGCCCAGAAGCCCGGGCAGGTTGTCCGCACCCCTGGCGTTCCACGCCTCGACCGTCGGCAAGCTTTTTGTGTCCATCGGTGTCCCGCCCCTGCGCCCGCCGCCCTTACACCCGCTCCAGCACCACGGCGATGCCCTGGCCGACGCCGATGCACATGGAGACCAGCGCGTAACGGCCGCCGGTGCGCTGCAGCTGGCGGGCGGCGGTGAGCGCGAGGCGGGCGCCCGAGGCGCCGAGCGGATGACCCACCGCGATGGCGCCGCCGTTGGGATTGACTCGGGGCTCGTCGGTCGGGAGGCCGAATCCCTTGAGGCAGGCCAGCACCTGGGCCGCGAACGCCTCGTTGATCTCGATCACGTCCATGTCCTTGAGCGTGAGCCCGGCGCGCTCCAGCGCCTTCTGGCTGGCCGGCACCGGGCCGAAGCCCATGATGCGCGGCGGCACGCCGGCGACACCGGATGCCACGATGCGCGCCAGGGGCTGCACGCCCGCCTTCTCGCCGGCTAAGCGGCTGGCGACAACCATCGCCGCCGCCCCGTCGTTGATGCCGGAGGAGTTGCCAGCCGTGGTCACCCCGTCGCGGAACAGCGGCTTGAGCCGCATGAGCGCGTCCATGTTGGCCTCGGGCCGCGGATGCTCGTCCTCGCTCACCACGATATCGGGCTTGCCCTTGCTCTGCGGGATGGAGACGGGACGGATCTCGCTCTGGAAGAAGCCGTCCTCGGCGGCCCTGGCATACTTCTGCTGCGAGCCCAGCGCGAACACGTCGCACTCCTCGCGCGAGATCTGGTAGTCGCGCGCCAGGTTATCGGCCGTCTCCGCCATGGTGTCGGCGCCGTAGACGCTCTCGATCTTGGGGTTGGGGAAGCGGGCGCCGAGGGAGGAATCGAACACGCGGAAATCCTTGGAGAAGGCCTGCTCCGCCTTACCCACCACGAACGGGGCGCGCGACATGCTCTCTACGCCGCCGGCCACGCACACCCCGGCCTCGCCGCAGGTGATGGCGTGGGCAGCGCCGACGATGGCGTTGAGGCCGGAGCCGCACAGGCGGTTGTGCACGGCGCCGGGCGTCTCGACGGGCAAGCCCGCCAGCAGCAGGGCGTGGCGGGCGACGTTGCGGCTGTCCTCGCCGGCCTGGCTGGCGCAGCCGATGGAGACATCGTCGATGGACTCCACGCTGAAGCCCGAGCGCGCCACCACCTCCTTGACGACGCACGCCAACAGGTCGTCGGGGCGGACGCGTGCCAGCGCGCCCGAATGGCGCCCGAACGGCGTGCGCAGCCCCTGGTAGATGTATGCGTCGAGCATGGCGTCGGTATCTCCCGGCAGTCGAAGTCGCTAAGAGGTGAGATGGTGAGTGGTGAGATGGTGAGTTTGGGTTGGCATGTGCGGCGGGGTTTGCCTTCCATCGGAGTGACAGGCCTGACTGTCATCCGGGCTGCCCCATGAATCTCACCACCTCACCACTCACCATCTCACCCCTTCTCAGGCGGGCCGGAACACGCGCGGTCCGCGCAGGGCGAGCACCACCTCGGCCATGATGGAGACGGCGATCTCCGGCGGGCTCTGCGCGCCGATGTTGATGCCGATCGGGCAATGCACGCGCGCGATCTCCTGGTCGGTGAAGCCGGCCTCCTTCAGGCGCTGCGTGCGCTTGGCGTGGGTCCGCTTGGACCCGAGCGCGCCGATGTAGAAACAGTTCGAGCGCAGGGCCAGTTTCAGCGCCTCGTCGTCGATGTGGCCAACGTGGGCCAGCGCCACCACCGCGGTGTAGGGGTCGAGCCCGATCCGGGGGATGCTGTCCTGCGGCCACTCCGTATCGAGGCGGATGCCCGGGAAGCGCGTCTCGGCGGCAAAGGCGGTGCGCGGGTCGATCACGATCACCTCATGCCCGGTAAGCTTGACGAGCTGCGCCAGGATCTGGCCGATGTGCGTCGCGCCGATGACAAGCAGCCGCGCCGGCGGCACCAGGGCATGCAGGAACACCTCGCCATCGGGCGTCTCGATCAGGTCGCTCTCACCGGCCTCCAGATGCTGGCGCACCACGTCGTCCGCCCCGGCGTCATCGCGCTCGAAGAGCTCGCGGTGGCCGTCGCCGAGCCGGGTCTTGACCAGCAGGCCGCGCCGGCTGGAGCGGGCCTCGATGGCGCGCTCGACCAGCTTGAGGCCCCGCTCGGCATCGAGCCGCTCCAGGAACACCTTGATCTCGCCGCCGCACGGCAGCCCAACCTGCCAGGCTGTGTCGTCGGCCACACCGAAGGTGAGCGTCTTGGGCTTGCCGTCCTCGAGGGTGGACTCGGCCTCGGCGATGATCTCCCCCTCCACGCAGCCGCCCGAGACGGAGCCCTCGAAGCGGCCGTCGGGCGCCATCACCATCTGCCCGCCGACCGGAACCGGCGCCGAGCCCCAGGTGCCGACCACCGTGGCCAGCGCCACGCGGCCGTCCTTGCTGATCCAGGTGCGGGCGGCCTCCAGGACATCGTGCGCCCCGGCTCGGCGAAGAGGAGACTTGGTCTCGGTCATGCTCTGGGACATGGATTGGGCTGGGCCCTTGAAGCTCTTGTCTGAAGCTCGCGCTTGCGGTCCGGGGTGGCGCCGCGGAAACTCCATCGGCGCGCCACGATACCAACATAAAGGGCGGCGGCGCCCAAGACCAGCGCCGCCGCCCGGTTTTTGCGCAACCCCGCTCCGCACGCGCGCAGGGCGCCGATTTTCTCAGGCGTTGACGAGCGCCTTGTCGAACAAGTCGAGCACGTTCTTGCGCGCACTGGCCCGCTGGCCGTCGTTGATGGCAATCAGCTCCTCGAATGCCGCATACGGGCTGTCGCGGCCCATGACGAACATGGCGGTCTGGTCGGCGAGGCGCTGGGCCTGATCGTCGCTGCCGGCGATGTCGTAGGCGGCGCGCAGAATCGCGCCGTAGGCGCAGAAGCGCACGGCCTTGGCGTCGGTCGGCTCGCAGTGGCGGTTGTTGCCAGTCCGGGCGATGGCGTACTGCGTCCACTTGCGCTGATCGGCGATAAACCCGCGCGCGCGCTCGGTGATCTGATGGACAAGAGGTTTCGACATTCGCGTACTCCCTGCTGACGAGGGGCCGGAAACAGCGGCCGGACTTGGATCATGCGCTGCAATTATGCGCTGCACAACCCAGCAAGCATTGAGAGCCCTCAACACGGCAAGGTCAAGGCCAGTTGTCATCGCCGTGAGCAAATCTCTGTGTGGTCTCAAATATTTGGCAGGTATCTGACGGGCGTTTACTACGGCGGCGACGCAAACGCCGCTCGCGCCGGGGTTGCGAGTCGCGCCGCACCACGCCCGCCATTGAGTCTGGTCAACCTCGCGAGGGAACAAAGCAGGAAATCCGAAAAGGGCCGAACCCCGGCCCCGACGCACCCTGGAGCCCGGGAACGCAGCCTAGTTGGCGTGCATCGTCACCTGGGCCGCGTCGTCACCGCGCTGGTTGAACCCGCCCGCAATGACCACGACCAGGAAGGCCATGACCGCGACGGTCAGGGCAATCTCAAGGTAGGGGGTGCGCTTGGACATGGGCAGCCTCCCGACTGTTGCCAGGGGCCCGGCTGACCTGGGACTTGCCGGACCCGAGACAAACAACAGCGGCCGTTGCCTTTGGTTCCGCAGGCTCTTCAGGCGCCTTGGCGCCGCGCGAGCTGCCGTGCGGCTCTGGCCGAGGTCACGCGTTGCCGCGTGCCCTCAGCGATTGGTGGGCGGCTGGGACAACGGCGCCGGCATCGGCACGCGCTCCATGGGCTGCTGAATGCCGGGCGCAGGCCCGTAGTAGTTGCGATCGGAGGATGGGGGTGGCGGCGGACCTCGCTGCCAGCGGTCCCTGATGATGACCTGCCGCTGCGACGGCTGCGCCTGCTGCCTCTGCTGCTGCGCGTCCGCCTCCCGCACGGCACTCAGGAGAGACGCAAGTACGGCAAGCGCCAGAACGCAATGGAGCCGGTGCATGGCACGGCCTCCGCTTGTGACTGATGATGCGATTGACTGCTATATGGCGGCTAGGCGCTGGCAGAAAAAGGGCCGAAAAACCGCAAAATTTGGAGCGGGCGAAGGGATTTGAACCCTCGACCCTCACGTTGGCAACGTGATGCTCTACCCCTGAGCTACACCCGCGTCCTTGGTGTGAGGCCGGTCTTATGCAGCAAAGGGGGCGGGTTGGCAAGCGGGGTCGCGCGGACAGTTGCGCCGACCGGTCGAGCCCGGCTAAGACCGCGCTGAGAATCGCGGAGTCCCCCGTGGCCGCCACCCGTCAAGAGCTGCTCGCACGCCTGGCAGGGCTCGGAATTGAGACCGAGACGGTGGAGCACCCGGCGGTGTTCACGGTTGCAGAGAGCTCGGTGCTGGAGCGGCGCCTGCCCGGCGGCCATACCAAGAACCTGTTTCTCAAGGACCGCAAGGACCGGCTGTTCCTGATCGTGGCCCTGGGGCATGCCCGAATCGACCTCAAGACACTACATAAGAGCCTGGGCTGCGAGCGCCTGAGCTTCGGCCGGCCGGAGCTGCTCGCGGAGGTGCTGGGCGTGCCGCCAGGCTCTGTCACGCCGTTTGCGCTGATCAACGACACGGCCTGCCGGGTGACCGTCATCCTCGATGCAGATATGATGCGATACGAACGGCTTAACTATCACCCGCTGGCGAACACGGCGACGACCAACATCGCGCGCGACGATCTCGTCAGGTTCATCCGCTCCTGCGGACATGAGCCGCGCATCGTCGCCGTCGCCTCGGCCGGGAGCGACTGAGATTCGTGCCCGCGTGGCGGGCGTGGAGGTTCGATATGGATTTGCGCATGAAGACGGGCACCGTGGACATGGGTGCCCAGACCGTCGGCGGTGGCGACGTCGTCAAGGACACCACGCTGGCCACGTTCGCTGCAGACGTGCTGGAGGCCTCCCGGAGCTTGCCGGTGCTGGTGGACTTCTGGGCGCCCTGGTGCGAGCCGTGCAAGCAGCTCACGCCCATCCTGGAGAAGGTGGTGCGGAGCTTCGCCGGCAAGGTGCGGATGGTGAAGGTTAACATCGACCAGAACCAGGCGCTCGCCGGCCAGCTGCGCATCCAGTCGATCCCCACAGTCTACGCCTTCCGCGACGGGCGGCCGCTCGACGGCTTCCAGGGCGCGCAGCCGGAGAGCGCCGTGCGGGCCTTCGTGGAGCGGCTGCTGGGCGAGGAGGCGGCCATCGACACGGCGGCCGCCATCGCCGCAGCCGACCAGGCGCTGGAGGCCGGCGATCTGCAGGGCGCGGCCGAGATCTACGCTGCCGTCCTGCAGGGCGATCCGCAGAATGCGGCGGGCCTGGCGGGCTTGGTTCGATGCTACCTCAAGAGCGGCGATATCGCGCGCGCCGAGCAGACGCTGGAGCTGGTGCCACCCGACAAGCGCGAGTCGGCGCCGGTAGCGAGCGCCCGGGCCGCTCTGGACCTTGCCAAGGTTGCCGACAAGGCGGGCGACATCGGCAAGCTCAAGGCCAAGGTCGAGACCGCGCCGGCCGACCACCAGGCGCGCATCGACTATGCCGTCGCGCTGGCCGCCGGCGGCAGGAAGGCCGAGGCGGCCGAGCAGCTCCTGGAGAGCTTCCGCCGCGACCGCAAGTGGAGTGACGAGGCTGCACGCAAGCAGCTCCTGAAGCTGTTCGACGCGTGGGGGCCGAAGGACCCCGCCACCCTCGAAGGCCGGCGCAAGCTGTCGTCAATCCTGTTCTCCTAGGAGGCTAGGTGGGGCGTGAGGAAGCTGTCGGAACGCTATCGGGGCCCTGCGGACGTGCCCCAGCGCATCCCGGTGTTCCCGCTCTCGCGGGCGATCCTGCTGCCGCGCGCCACCCTGCCCCTCAACATCTTCGAGGCGCGCTATCTGCAGATGGTGGAGGACGTGATGTCCACCTCGCGCGTGCTCGGCATGGTGCAGCCGGCCAGCGGCGGCGAGGAGGAGCAGGAGTCGCCGGCCTCGCGCACCGCGCCGCTCCGGCGCGTCGGCTGCGCCGGCCGCATCACCAGCTACGAGGAGCTGGACGACGGCCGCTTCCTCGTCTCCCTCTCGGGCATCGCCCGCTTCGATGTGGTGGACGAGATGGAGCTGGCCAAGCCCTACCGCGTGTGCACCGTGAGCTACGAGCGCTTCGTGGGCGACTTCACGCCCGGCGCCGGCGAGGACGAGGTGGACCGCGAGGCGCTGCTGGGGGCCCTGAAGGCGTTCCTGCAGGCGCGGGAGCTGAAGGTCGACTGGGCCGCGGTAGGCAAGACCCCGACCGAGGCGTTGGTCAATTCCCTGGCGATGGTCAGTCCGTATGGGAGCGAGGAGAAGCAGGCCCTGATCGAGGCGCCCGACCTGAAGACACGGGCCGAGATCCTGGTGGCGCTGGCCGAGATGGAGATCAAGGCCGGCAGCCGCGATCCGGGTTCGACACTGCAATAGGCGATGTGCGCGATGGCGGGACCGGAGCACGAGACACATGGGCTGGCACCTGAGGCTGCGGAGAAGGCCGCGGCGCACACCGACCGGCGCGTGCTCACCATGCTGGTGTGCCCGTGCACGCGCACGGAGCTCGTCTACGACGCCGCCCGCCAGGAGCTGGTGAGCCGCGCCGCCCACCTCGCCTTCCCCATCCGCGACGGCGTTCCCGTGATGGCGCCCGACGAAGCGCGCTCGCTCGACGATGAGGAGCTGCGGTCGCTGGCGAAGCGGTGCGGGCCGGCCGGGCACTCGACCAAACCCGTCGCGTAAACCGGGTCGCAACCTTTCTGGCAATTGCAAGCCGGCACTGGTCGACTCGTCACATTCTCCTGCTATGTCCCTCCGCTCACGGCGCTGATCCGACCGCTTTGTGACGGTTTGATGAATCGGGAGTCTCACCGGTCCACGCGAGCTGGTGCAACCACCATCTCGGGTCAAGGTTCCGATGAAAAGGACGACGCATGAGCTTTGCCCCGCAACTTGTTGAAACCATCCTCAGCACGCTCGGTCGCGATGACGAATTGCGCCGCGCCATTCTCCGGCGACGCTGGCAAGGATTGGCCGAGGGTGCCCCCAGACACGAATCTGCCCGCTGCCATGAAGCGACGGGAGCGAATGGCTCCCATCGCCAACAGCAGCGAGGAGCGACGCGATCGCGACGCCCGCGTGAGGCTCCAATCGGCTCGGATTGAAGGCTGCGAGCGTCACTGGCGCGGGGGCGATGCTCCTCGCAAGCGCGATCGATCCTCCCCCGGCCAATTCCAAATCACGCAGGGCCGGGCTCCGGCACCAGCCGGCGCTCGACGAGAGTGGCGAAGATGGAGGCGCCGTAGGGGATGGCCTCGTCGTTGAAATCGTAGCGGTCGTTGTGGACAGGGGCGCTGCCCTCGCCGTTGCCGAGGTTGATGTAGGCGCCCGGCACCTTCTCCAGCATGAACGCGAAGTCCTCCGACGCCGAGGCCGGCGGCTTGTTGCGCTCCACGTTGGCTTCCCCGACAAGCCCGGCTGCGGCGTCGGCGAACGCCTGCGTCGCCTCCGGCGCGTTGACAAGGGGAGCGAACAGCAATCGGAAGTCGATCTCGGCCTTAGCGCCGAGCCCCTCGGCAACCCCCGCCGCCACGCGCTTCATCGCCGTCTCGATGGCGCTGAGCGTCTCGCGCTTCATGGCGCGGGCGGTGCCGCCCAGGCGCGCTTCCTCGGGGATGACGTTGTAGGCGTCGCCACCGGAAATTCGGGTGATGCTGAGCACACCCATCTCGCCCGGCGGCAGGTTGCGGGCCACGATCGTCTGCAGGGCCATGGCGATGTGGCAGCAGGCGATCACCGGGTCGATCGCCACCTGGGGCCGGGCGCCGTGCGCGCCGCGCCCCTTGACGACGATGTCGAAGAAGCCGCCGCCCGCCATGGCAGTGCCCGGCGTGATGCCGAAGCGCCCCACGGCCATGCCAGGGTGGTTGTGCATGCCATAAAGCTCGTCCGCCGGGAAGCGGTCGAGGAGGCCTTCCTCCAGCATGGCGAGGGCACCGCCCATGCCCTCCTCGCCCGGCTGGAAGATGAAGTTGACCGTGCCGTTGAACCGGCGCGTCTCGGCCAGGTAGCGCGCCGCGCCCAGCAGCATGGTGGTGTGCCCGTCGTGGCCGCACGCGTGCATGATGTTCGGCGTGCCGCTCCGGTAGGCGGCGCCCGTCCGCTCGTCGATCGGCAGCGCGTCCATATCGGCTCTGAGGCCGATCGAGCGCGGCCCGTTGCCGGACCGCAGCACGCCCACCACCCCCGCGCCGTTGACGAGACGGTGCACCTCGATGCCCCAGGACTGCAGCAGCCGGGCCACAATATCGGCCGTGCGGTGAGTCTCGAGACCGAGCTCGGGATGGGCGTGGATGTCACGCCGGATGGCGGTGAGGTCCGCATGATAGGTACGGACCCGCTCGAGGGCGACTCCGGCGGCGGTGGTCTCGGGCATGGCAGCTCCCTGGTTGGCTGGGTGGCGAGGCATGCAAGGCAGGTGCCGGATGAGCGTAGGTCTGCGCTTCGCTTGGCCCAATTACGTTGACGCCCCAATCACCGATTGATCGCCGGCAGCACCTGCTCCGCCATCAGCACCATGGAGCGGCGGCCGAGGTCGCGGTCGAGCCAGTCCTTGCCGGCGTAGAGGAGGGTGCCGAAGTC
>Ga0075431_100001009_pt1 | contig 25030 bp, 24 predicted proteins | sample RhiMetdeltSRZDD5_FD_75297 | JGI IMG/M metagenome (GOLD analysis project Ga0075431, IMG submission 75297) | Populus rhizosphere microbial communities from Tennessee, USA - Rhizosphere MetaG P. deltoides SRZDD5 | ecosystem: Host-associated > Plants > Roots > Rhizosphere > Soil | place: USA... | reverse complement strand
CGTCGCGATCACCAACGAAGCACCGAAACCCTTCGTCTGGACGAAAACCGCTGACGAGATCCTTGCGAAGGTTGCGAAATTCTGTCAGCGAATCTCTAATCCGGGACACTAGCGGACCGCGTGTCGGCTGGCGGTGTGACGATGGCTTCGAGTCTCTCAAACCCATTGCCGTATTTCTAAGCGGAGTTGGCCGCGAACGCCAGGTTTGCTATTCGCCGGGGACTCGACCGGAATCTCGAATTTGAGCACTCCTCCATCGAGTCTCGTTTTCGCGACTGTGTTGGTCGTGTTGGGGGTCTCGCTCTGAAAGCCGTACTCGATACGCCAGCCCGCCGGCGCGCCTCCATCCCGCCTCGCCTCAACCACAATGAGCTTACGTACCAGGTATCCACCCTCGAAATGCTTCTTCAGCCACAGAACGCCGTCGATCTCGTAGTCAGGAACGAGAATCGCGACGTCGAAGGCAAATGCGACGGACCGGTGCCTCTCCGTTGAGCTCTTCGTGGGGTCCAAGAAAACGGAGAACAGATGGGGACTGCGCTGAATGCTCGGCGCGCGCTTGCCGTCGGGGCCACGCGGGAAGAGCTCGTTGTAAGTACGTTGGATAGCTGAATTCTCACGAACGACTCGGCGGTGCAGCTGCCACTGTGTCCCGCGCAAAGACGCCACGATCTCAAACCGATACGAGGCCCTCACCGAATCATTGTTCTTTCGATAGGCCTCCTCGACCTCATCGGGTAGCGACACATCGAATACGTCGAGGTACCCATCGGCACGGACGCTGCCAAACAAGAAGCGGGTGAGATTCTGGAAGCCTTCTTCGGAATTGACGATGCCATAATGACCTGAGTGGCTGCGATGCACGTAGGCCCGCGGCGACTCCAGACGGACCCCCCCAACCATGGCAAACGTGGTGGCATTGTCCATCCTGACGAGGCCGTCGCTGGCCTCACCGACTGCCCATGACGACAGCCCCTTGAGAACAAGGTAGTCAGCAGGGTTGGTGCCTACAAGATTGAAGACGCGCTCAGGCGGGAATCCGACGAGTTGGGACACTTCCTTTGTGCCCACAGGTAACCCGAGATAGCCTGCCATGCGCTCACGATTGAAGTTGGTCGCCTCGCCAAGCGCGCTCCAACCTGGCACGTTGCGGACGATGCGCAAATCGATGCCGTCGTGTGGCGTCGCGTACGTGAAAACTTTGTCGACGGCCGCCCGTGATGCCGCAGTATCGATGGTTTGGTTCTGCAGGAACGCTCGGCACACGAGGCCGCCCATCGAATGTGCGACTAGATATACCCTGAAATCCGCCGGGTCGACGCCGTTGTCCAGCGTCTCGTTCTCCCGAAGTGGATGTGCGCCGCCCTTTCTGCACACGAGCGTACGCAGCCGCGCGATCAGCTGACTCAATCCCCTGGCGAATTGCTCGATTGGATGTAGCTGGCCGTCGCCGAAGTCGGCGGAAGCGTCGTCGTAGTACCGCAGGATCGTGATCGACTGGTAGGGCAAGGTGATATCGGAGCGCAGCGGCCTCGTTGGATCGTCTGGATGAGGCGCAGTCAAGTCATTGCCGTTCACGTAGACATCGTCGTAGCGAGCATCGGACGGCACTGGTTCGCCGGGCGTGGCTGTCCAGATGCGTTCGTCTTTGAGTCGGACCAGCGGCGATTCGAAATAGTAACGTCGCATCTTGCCATCCCATACCTGACGGGACTTCGTACTTCCAATGTTGAATCCCATGTACGGGTCAGCCACGGTCTCGTCGATCTCGCCCTGGGTGCCGGCGAAACCGCGGACATAGATGATCGGGTGGTACGGAGCATGTCGATTAGCCATGACACGTGTCCCCTGCCGCTCTGCCCGTCCGACAACGTTTACACATGACTGGTGACGTCGTTGGCATCGAGTGGACGAGCGTGTGGGCGAGAAGCGAGTGCTGTCTCGAGGGCACATCGCATCGCCGAGCCTTCTTTTGAGGCGCGAACTTGGCAGCTCGAACTTGGTTCAATGGGATTAACGATCGGACTGCGGTTCTCGAACACCGTACCACGATGTCAGGATCGCGCGGCCAGCTTAGAGGAGTTCTTCGGCCACAGTGTTGCAGATTCGGGACGACCAGGATTCGCGGCGAGCGAAGCGACGCCGCGACGATGAGCAGGGATTCGGTCAGTCTCGCGACACGCGGAGCGTGTCGCGGAATGACGGGAGTGCGGGCCGAGCAACCACTAAGCGAGCGACTTACGAGCGAGGCGGCTGGGTGTTAGGGACGATTTCCGCATCTGGTTGTTAACCGCGGCATGAGGCTTGGTCGTGCACCATGCGAGGAGTGACGGTGCAAGGTATCAACGGGCCCTGTGGCGCGCCTGACTTCAACTGGCGTTGGTATTCCGCCTCATCGAAGTAGTGGCGATCGAGCCCCGACTAACAGGGGCGGCCCCGTCGGCCGCGTCACTGCGCGAGCCGGCGCGTTGTCCGCTAAATCGCGTGCCACACGGATGGTGCGGTGACAGGGTGAAAGGTGAGAACCACTCCTCTACTCTCTCGCTGTGGAAATTAAATAATCAGACCTGTTGATTATTCATTTTCTGGGGAAGAGAGGTGGAAAGGGCTCTCACCTTTCACCGTTCTCACCATGCCGCAAGGATAGCAACGGCCTCCACCCATATGCCTGCCAGTTCGTGATGCAACAGCACACGCAACGCCTCAGACCCGCTCAAACTTATGCGTCGGCATTCACGAATAAGTGGAGACATCCTCGAAGCAGCGGTGGGCGAAGGGCGGCCTATCGCGGCGCCTCTTCGCGTAGCAGCGAACCGATCCCTTGGCCACGTCTCTCGTTTCCCGCGACTTACCGTGCATCAAGGGCGATGTACGGCTGCCAGGTGTCAGCGTCGCTGATAACTAGCGTGGCGCGTACATCGTCCGCGAACCCCACAAACGAAAACTCGCAGCGGACAACACCGGTGTTAGTAGTTTCGCTAATGGTGGCGTTTCGGCCGGATGGAAGAGCGAGGCTGGTGCTGACTACCACATTGCCATGGTCATCTTTCGCCATGATCAGAACAAGGGGAATCGTGGCCGTTCCGACGTTCACAATATTACAGGCCTGGCGATCAGTGAACTGAGGCTTAAAGGCACTCCCTGTAAATAGCCTGACCGGACCCGCCACGGGTGTGGCCGGCGTCCCGGGTGTGTCCGGCGTCGTCAGAATGTCGATGATCTGATCGAGCTTGTCGAGGATGGCTGCAAACGGACTGCCCTTTGGCGCGAACGGGCCTTGAGCCACAACAGTGGTTCCCACGAATAGGCCGGCCACGACGAGTATCCCCACCTGCTTGAATCGTCTGGTCTTCATGACGGCCTTCCTCTCTTCATAGTTGCCAGTTTCGCGTTACGGCATCGCTTGGTGCAAGTGCCACTCCAGACGATGAAGACCGTTGCACTTGGCGGTCGATCGCCGTCACGGATTTAGGGCCACATGCGCGGCGAGAAAATACGCGCTCACGCCGGGATATTCCGCAACGCGCCCATCACCCTTCTGTATGTCGGCTATCGCTTTCACTGCTAACTGACGTGTCGTCAAAGAAAAGACGGTGAGAAAGTGAGAGGGTGAGACGCTCTATCCGCCTGTGCTCCTCACAGATTGAGTAATCAGATCGGAGTATTTTCATTCGAAGGAGAAAGGGATATAGACTGCTCTCACCTTTCACTCTCTCACCGTCAGAACAACGCAGCCTCGGAGGACACATTGCCCACATTCGATCTGAAAGCCTTTGCCCGCCGTGGCGCGGAGGCCCGTGTCGCGGAACTAACCGCAGAACTAAATGCGATTTACAGCGCGTTCCCCGACCTAAGACGCGGCTCGGCTCGTTCGGCTATAGCGACGACTGGTGCTGGTGGGAGACGCCGGAGGCGGAAGCCAATGTCAGCGGCTCAGAAGGCGGCAGTGTCGAAGAGAATGAAGGCGTATTGGGCGGCGAGACGCCGCTCCAAGTAGCTGACGCTCATGGCGACAATCTTGCCGTTGTCGAGAACAGTCGGTGGGTTAATAAAGTGCTTTCGACGATTTGCTTTATGCAAGTGCTTATTGTTCTAGCGAAGGCATTTCTTTCGATCAGTCGAATGTATGGGTCCTCTTTGCATGTTTTACTATTGCTCATACATATGCTGCAATTCTGCTTATTCGAAGCCTGAAACATTACTGGTCCGTCTCGTCATCTGATAATCGGAAATCTACATACGAGAGAATCACCGCATCGGGAGGCTTGTTTGTGCGTGGGCTTGTCGCCAGAACGAAATTCAAAAGGATAAAGACGGTCGGCCTCTATTACGAAATGAGTCGCAGTGACCCTACGACGTGGCTGGCGAATGTTTCGGCGGCTTTGGTATTTGTAGCTGTTGTGCCATTTGGGCCGATCTCTTGGTTCACGCTCATATTTGTTGCTGTGGCCGCAGCAATCGTGCAAGTAAACTGGACAGTTGGTTCGCACTGGGTAATTGCATTGAGCGAATTGTCTGAAGATTTCTCGAACATCGGTAACTCACGTGACCATTTCAACATCGATGGGCACGCCCACTTATCTCATTCGTTTTACTTCACCATCAAAAGGAACCAAGAATTGCCGGCATCTGGCATCGGGTTTGGGAAGCTTGGTATGCTCATGATGAATTGCATTGGCACACGCCATTGTGGAGATTCGCAATAATACGCCTGAGGGGGATCCCTTTGCTAATAGCTCCACTAGTAGTTGTCACAACATTGCTTTCGGTGCCAGTACTCATTTCCGGAGTACTGCGCGAGGTCTGGAAACAACGTCGTCATCGGCGCCAGTCCGAACCCGCCGCGAATCGTGAGTAGTCAGCCTGCTGTGGTCCGGACAATCCGTGCCCGTTCTGTCCCACCGTTGAATCGCGACGAATTCTACGCGGCTGACCGGTAGTAGTAGTTGAGGATCCCGCCGACTCGCTGCGCCGGCGAACGGCACCCATCCGTCTTTGGGCAGGAGGGCGTTCGATCAGCTCGTTCGCGAGTCCCTGGTGATTTCGCTCACGATGGTAATGTGTGGCGAATTCGTACAGTGTCTTCCGTAGGTGCCGCTCGCCGAGCGGGACGATCCGGTCAGGCATTCCTCTTTCACCGACCGAACAAACCGCTCAGCCTACGCGTTGCAGTTCGGCGCGCAGGGCGGCGTCCGGACGACACGCACTCCGGCCGTTGCCAACCACTGCTCGGCACCCCGGCTCCACTTCGAATCGCGATCGCACAGCAGAATCCGTCTGTCGGACAACAGTCCCGTCTCTCCAGTCGCCTGCCGTAGACATTGAATGACGAACGCCTCGTTTGGGTACGGCGTGCACCCGATCACCTGAATCCGCCGCGACTGCACGTCCAGCAGGAACGCTACGTAATACGTCACCAATCCTCGGGCCGTCCAGACTTCGGTGGTGAAGAAATCTGCCGCCACGAGTGCTGGCCAATGCGCCTGAAGAAACATGCTCCAGGTCATGGGGCGCTGCCGACCGGGCGGAATGCCTTCCGCGCGCAGGATGCGCGCGATCGTCGAGCGACCGACGCGGTGGCCGAGATTCTTTAACGCGCCCCAAATCCGGGTGTAGCGCCATGTCGGATTCTCCGTCGCCATCCGAATCACCAACGCACGAAGGTGTGCCTGCAAGCCAGCGGGACGGCCGTGGCCAACCCGGTACGTCCACTTGCGTGCCACCCCCGATGCCAGCGCAGGATCGTTTCAGACGTCACGAGCGTCGCCACCTGCGCGAGCAGGCGACGCCCCAGTCGGTGTCCCAATTCGCCGAGGCGACGCCGCTCGTCGTCCTCGAAACGCAGGCGCCGGCCGCCGAGCCTGGACTTCAGCACTCGATTCTCTTCTCGCAGAAACGCGATCAGATCTGTCTGCTCACGATGAAGCCACGCACATACCGCCACGAGGAACCACTGAAACAGAGCCACGCGCGAAGTCTAGGCGATCGCGTTGATCCAGTTGTGGGACATTACGCCGTTCGCTTTGCTGCTCCTTCGCGGCTACAGTCTGTATGGCGCCACGCATCAGTCGAATCGCACCACGAAACTCGTAGCGATGCACCGGATGCAATTCTAAGTGGCCCGGTGTAGCGTAAGACCAACGCTGTCAAATCGTCCTGCTGTGGCACCTCACTGGTAAACTCACGAACACTCTCAAAAATCAGATCCAAGTAGCCGGCCGGGGACAAATTGCGATCAGCCTCGACACACGCCAGAAGCCGATGCTCACCAAACTCGCCGCCATCACGACTAGTCGCCTCAGTAATGCCGTCGCTCACCGCCACAACCAAATCCCCAGACTGAAGTTGCACTGTTTCCTCTTCGAACGTGGCGTGCCTGAAAGCCCCTAAAATTAGTCCGCCCTTGAAGAATCGAAGTTGACCCTGTTGTCGGATCAGGAACGGTGGAATGTGGCCGGCATTGCAATACGTCAGTTGCCCCCCGCAGGAAAGCGCGCCATATGCAACGGTTGCAAAACGACCTTCAATTGCCCTCCGGAGCAGCACTTGATTGACGTGCGTCAATGTCTCTGCCGGCGTGTTGCCCCCCGGCGCATGACCAGCAAGGATGCCTTGCAGAACCCCCGCCAAGAGCGCAGCTGGCGGACCTTTTCCTGCGACGTCCCCCAACGCAAAACCAAATGCTCCGGCCGGTAGTTCAAAGTAGTCGACGAAGTCACCTCCAATCGCACGGCACGGAACCGACGCAGCCGCTATCTCGAAATTGGTTCCCGCAAATCGAGCCGGTGGCAGCAGGGCTTGTTGAATCGCTGAAGCAATGGAGATGTCATGGGCGAGCAGCGCTCTATCAAGGGTCGCCTTATACAGTCGTGAACTGTCGAATGCGGCGCCAGATTCTCCCGCAAGCTGCAGAGCCAAGGCGCTGAAATCGTAAATACGACGCTCGTGGATAATTTGCTGATTCCGGAAGGTGCACAAGACCACAAAGAATATGCTGAACGGCCTTCCAGTTGGGGCTTGCCGAGAAATCCCCCTGTGTCGGTTCCGCGAACGGTCGCGAAGTGCACAGCACGGTCAGAAAAGATCACCGGCTCTCCTTCCTCTTGAACGGTGCTGTCGGGGAAGGCGGCGAACCACGCGCGGTATACCTCCTCCACCGCGGCGCGACCGGTCACGGTTCCGGAGGTGAGGCTCTCAAGCACGCAGTCTGCAGCGAAGTCGGCCGACGCATCACGCGCGTCACGACGCGCGAACGCTTTTACACGCCGCGTAAACATCGCTCTGATCTGATCGGGTCCCAGACTGACTGTCGTCGGGTTCATTTGCGTCGCCAAATCGTATAGGTAGACAGCGTCCCTGCAGTCCTCTACCGCCCTTAGCGCTCATGATTTCAGCGAGATTATCAACCGGATTCGCCGCACTGAGAAGATCCAGCAATCGCAGCATCAGACGGGCGATTCCGCGGGCACTGGAACCGAAGCGCGGGCCCGAGCCGATGCCACGGGACCTCTGGGTCACAGCGCGCCGACATCACTCCACCCGTTCCGACCGGTCACGACGCGGGTGTCGCTGACGTGATGTCTAAGGACGGTGCTGAAGCGTGGAGGTGGCCGCGCACTTCACATGCGTGTGCCGCTCGATCTTTGTCGTCCGGTTCTTTTCAACGAACCGCCGCTCATGAGGATCGATGGCCTTACCGCATACAGCGCAGACAACAGGCGCAGGCTTCTTGAACCACATCACGTTCTCCCACGAGTCATGCGGCATCGTCTACCGCTCATCGAGGATACATCCGCATTCATGTGGGCCACGAGAGGGCATGAGGCCCCTTGGGGTGATAGCGCGCCGGGGTGACCCGTCGCTTCGAGCCCGTTCACTCGATTCGCTGATCAGTCACGGTTGCTCATGTTGATTAGTGATTCCAGCAATGGCCCGAGCCTTGGAGTGCCGTCTGGCGTCTGCTAGTATCCGGCGCATTGTCAGGTTGCGCTGCCCCGGCGATTCCCAGGAGTGGTCATAAAGCGCCTGGTTTCGATACCTCCCTGTAGTTAGCCACACACACAATCGGAGCCACTCTATGGTCAATCCAGAAGACACGGGTGATCGGGAATGGAATCCGGTGGCTCAGTGGACGACTACGCTGTGCATGGCAGCCGCCCTGATAGTGCTGACGATTGCTTCAGTGGCGGGCCAATGGCTGAAATATCCGACACCGGGAATCCCGCGAACGCCTGACGGCAAACCCGACCTGTCGGCGCCAACGCCGCGCACGGCAGAAGGCAAGCCTGACCTCTCGGGCTTATGGCGACCGAACGCCGGTGGCTATCAGATGAGTATCACCGCCGATCTGTCGGTGAACGAATTTCTCCCTTGGGCAGCGGCTCTCACGAAGCAGCGCATCGCAGACTTCGACTTTGCGCGGGTAAACCCAGTCGCACTGTGCCTGCCGCCCGGTCCGGCCGTGAGAGCGATGATGGCGATGGTGAAGATCATTCAAACCCGGAGCTTGATCGTCATGCTGTATGAGTCTGGGATTCTTGACCGGCAAGTCTTCATGGACGGCCGCACGCTTCCGGACGATCCGAATCCGACGTGGATGGGCTACTCAGTTGGACGCTGGGACGGCGACACACTCGTGGTCGAGAGCACGGGCTTCAACGACAAAACATGGCTCGATCTCGCCGGTCATCCCCACACCGAGGAACTGCGTGTGACAGAGCGATTCACACGGCGCGATTTCGGACATATGCAACTCCAAATGACGATTGATGACCGAGGAGCCTATACCAGACCCTTTATGGTCCCTGTGGATCTTCAGCTAGTTAGCGACACCGAATTGCTTGAAGAGGTCTGCGCGCAAAACGAGCGAGATGCCGCAAGAATCACAGGTGCGAAGATGTCGGCCATCACATTACCGTCAGATGTCCTGTCGGCATTCCCCGGAACCTATGAGGTCATCGCTGGAGGTCGTTTCGAAGTAGGGAGAGTCTTCGTCGTCACGCTTGCGGGTGATCAGGTGACGCTGCAGCGCCCCGGAGACAAGATTGGATTACCGCTTGCACCAATCGCTGACACTGAGTTCGTTCTGATCGGCGGGGGCGCCGAGATCGAGTTCATTAAGGACGCTAACGGTGCTGCGACTCAACTAATCTTTCGGAGCGTCGAAGGCGAAGCGCAGGCGGTTCGAAGGAACCAGTGAGGGCTCTAGCCCGCGATAACGCAATCGTAGCAATCAACTGGGGCCCGAGGCAGGGGTAGGGTCCCGATGGGTGATAGCGCCCCGGCATGACTCCCGTCCTTTCTTTCCCCGACAGTGACGTTCACTTGATTCGATAATCTCGGTCATCAAGTTGACTGATTCGACGTTGTCCGAGGCAGGGCGTCAGGCCACGACGCAGGCGAGCCGGTATGACGGTCACCTGATGATAGGCACATCAGTCGTCAGGTCCGCATTCCGAGTTGCACTCGTTGTTGGTTTTGCGCTTCTCGCTGAATCACCTTCAACACGGCGTCTCGCTTTCCGCATCACGGCAGCCAATACACTGGCGCGACTGGTTCCCGCTTCCTCGAAGGTGAGATAAGGATTCGTCGGCTGCTGTCGGGCGTCTGCTAGAATCCAGCGCATCTGCAGATTGCGACGAAGGAGATGCACCATGATAACTACGCTCTTTCGTGTTCCAACGCTAGCGGTAATCGCGATTATCTTCTGTGTTCTTCCGGCACGTAGCGCACAAGATCCAGTCGCGAGCGACCCGAAACATATCTCGCTCGAATTCGAAAACGACAAGGTGAGAGTCTTCCGAACTCGAGTAGGTCCGCGTGAGAGCGTGCCAATGCATGATCATGTGCATGATGCCCGTATTGTCCGGAAACTCGATCCATCTCCCCTCTCTACGCCGCGCGATGATAAAAGTTGAGAAGCCCGCCCAGCCGCTGAGCGCGTCGCACCGTGCCAGCGCGAGGTGGTGACGCGACGCCAACGATCAATTCGTTATCAAGTCCCTGATGGTTTCGCTCGTAATGGTAGTGCGCGACATACTCGTGGATCGCGCGTCGCAAGTGTCGCTCGCCCAGTGGAATCAGTCGATGCAGGCATTCGAACTTGATAGACCGCACGAACCGTTCTGCATGCGCATTACAGTTCGGAGCGCAGACGGGCGTCTGCACAACGTGAACTCCGGCAGAGCGCACGAACGCGAGGACCGGGCCGCTCCATTTTCGATCGCGATCGCAAATCAGCACAGAGCAAGGGTGCAAAACACCGTCGACGTTGTCGGTGAGATGCCGCATGGCCTGCAACATGAAGGCTTCGTCTGGATGCGGCGTGGAACCAACGATGTGCACGCGCCTGGACTCAAGCTCGATTACAAACAGAGTGTAGTACGTGACGAGCCCACGCACGGTCCACACCTCGGTGGTGAAGAAGTCGGCAGCGACGAGTGCCGGCCAGTGCGCTTGCACAAACGTCCGCCATGGTGTCGCGCGCTGCCCTCCCGGCGGAATGCCATGCGCGCGTAGCACACGTGCGATCGTCGAGCGACCCACGCGATGCCCGACGTTCTTCAATGCGCCTTGAATCCGTGTGTAGCCCCACGTCGGATTCTCGGTCGCCATGCGAGCGATCAAGATTTGGAGGCGTGCCTGCAGACCACAACGGCTTGGACGAGAACCTCTGTAGGTCCATTTGCAAGCGACCAGTTCACGGTGCCAGCGGAGAATTGTGTCCGGGGTGACGACCGTCGACACTCGCGCGAGCAGGCGACGGCCCAGTCGGTGGCCCAGTACGGCGAGGCGTCGGCGCTCGCCATCGTCGAAACGCAGGCGCCTTCTACCGAGCCTAGACTTCAGAACGCGATTCTCTTCTCGCAGAAACGCGATCAGATCTGTTTGCTCACGATGAAGCCACCCACACACCGCCACAACGACCAACGCGCGAAGTCTAGGCGATCGCGTCGATCCAGTTGTGGGACATTACGGGATTGGCGGGCTCGCGTGACGCGTACTGATCCGGAGTCGCTCCTGTTCTCCACGTGGTCCGGCAAACCCATTTCGCCGAACAACGTCCAGCGTCGCTGGATCGTTCCAGCATGGGAGGCGTTGGGACTCAGGCGCGTGAGCTGGCTGACGCTGCGACGGACGTACTCGTCTTGGGCGCACGAGAAGGGCGTGCCGAGCAAGGTCATCGCGCAGCTGATGGGTCACGCGAAGGTCGACACGACGCTCAACGTGTACACACAGGTGGTCGACGGTTCACTTCGCCGAGCCGCCGACATGGTCGGATTCGAATTGTTCACTATTGTTCACAAACCGGAGGCGACATCGCTGGGACACCCGCCGAAGGCGGCCGCCCGAGCGGAGCGAGGGCAAGAGATATAGAGCCAAAAACGTGAGGGGACAAGCAGCAAGCCCCGAACGATTTTGGCTCCTCGGGCTGGACTCGAACCAGCAACCCTCCGGTTAACAGGCGGAAAAAGAGGCGTTAGCCACGCTTTGCGGCGGTTTGCTGCGTGTGGCCGGATTCGGCCTCATCTCTCGGAGAACCCCACGACTTGTGACCTTCGCCTTGTGCCGGCCATTGCTGCCGCTTGCTGCTCCTTGTTGCAGCCAAAGGGCAAGAAAAGGGCAACGTCACTCCCCGACCGCTCGCTTGCGGCCGCCTACGCCGGCCTCGCAAAGTACGCCACAGTGCCATAGTTCGCGTACATTGCCGAGAATCGCGCCCGAAGGGCAACGTCCCTACGGAGATCCTCTTCGTAAGCTCTCACTGCCCTGACGAAGGCGTCGAAGACCCCTGCGATACTGACAATCACCTGCTTCGAATCACTTTTCGAAGCCACACCGGATGCCCCTGGCCCTGGAACAGTACGAGCCGCATCTGATACTCCTCGGAATTCAGCGTGAACGAGTGTATGAGCGAATTCCTCGTGGCCACTGTTCACCGCTCCGTGAGCGGTATTTCGTGATCACACCCTGACCCGCACGCCTTGACTGCAAAACGCTGACGAGTGCGGATCTCACGCGAGGCGAGCAGCAGCCTGACGAATCTCCGCCGACAGCGGATGATCGGGAAACTGCAGCGTAAAGAGTCCGCGACTGCCAAGTTCCAGCATCTCGGGCGCCTCGGGAAGAATGGCGATCACCGGTGCTCCATACGCGCGAGTGACTTCTTCGACGAACCCTCGCGCGATCACGCTCGGCATCACCTTATTGAGCACCATAACGAGCTGACGGACCTCGAGCTTTCGGGCGACTTCCACGGTAACGGCTGTTCCTTGAAAGTCCTGTCGATCGGGTCGAAGCAGGACCACCAGGACATCGGAGATGGCAATGCTGAGAAGCGTTTCTTCGTTCAGCCCCGGATGGGTGTCGATGAGCAGATAGTCGAGCACGAACTCGTCGATCAGATCCTGGAGACCGTCGTTCATGAGGCCCACGTTGTAGCCTTCACGCAGCACCTTGGCGATCTCTGCGGCATGGAGGCTGGAGGGGACGAGCCAGATGCGTCCCCCGGCTTCCTCGATCCTTTCAGGTGTCACGTCCACGGCCGCCTCTCCAACGCGGCACCGCTCCCACAGGTAGTCATTCAGAGTGCGTCGCTCACTCGTGTCCTCGAGCCCGAATAGCATGTGGATTCCGGGCGATTGGATATCGGTGTCGACCACCGCCACTCGCTTCCCCGCTGCTGCAAGGCACGCGGCCAGGTTGGCCGTGAGATTCGATTTCCCCGTGCCGCCGCGGTACGAGTGAATGGACACGATTTTGGCCACTGGAGTCGGTCAGTCCGATTCGCTGGTGCGGGCGGCGCGCCTCGCTGAAAAGTGACGGGCACGGATCTGGAGATCCCGGAAGTAGTCGGAATCGGTAATCTCCTCGACCTGAGCGGCCTTCTTTCTTTCGTCGATGGCGATGGTCAGTTGCTGGACCTGGTCTTCGAGCCGGCGCTGCCGCGCCGCCACTTCCATTGCCATGCGCTGGAAAAGCCTGGCGAGATTACCAAGGGGGTCGGGCCGTTGAGCAACCTCGTCGAGACTCTCCGCGGCGAAGGTGCCAGACTCGACGGCGAGCGCCGCCGCGGTGACCCTGGCGACGCCCCGCAGATATGCGAGATCGAAGTCGCGGGCCCGCTTCTTCGCCAGGCAGCTGCGAACGCGGACGCCGAGCACCACCGGATCGAAGGGTTTGGGGAGATAGTCGTCGGCGCCGAGTGCAAGACATCGCGCGACGCTCTCCGGGCGATCCACCGCGGTGATGACCAGCACCGGAATCTCTCGCGACGGCTCATTGCTCTTCAGCCTGGCGAGGATCTCGTACCCGCTGGTACCCGGCAGCCAGACGTCGAGTAGGATCACGTCGACCGATTCGCGTGCCGCGATCGCCAAGCCGGCCTCACCGGTTGCGGCAACCAGCACAGAGTACCCCTGGCGAATCAGTCGACGAGAGAGCAGAGCCCGGTTCGCCTCCTCGTCGTCGATGATGAGAATCGAGCCGCCACCCGCCAAGGGGACAGTGGCTTCGATGTCCGCGACGGTGACGGACACCGACGGTGGCGCGTCACCCTTAGCGGAGACGAAGGTGTGTTCGATGCCGTCGATGAGCTTGAAGAACCGAACGGCCGCGACGCCGATCCGCCGCAGATCGTCGCCGATCGGAGCGTTCAGGTGCCTCTCGAGCAACGTCTTGATGCAGCCCCGGATCGTCGTCAGCGGGACGCGCGTCGCGTATCGCAGCCGGAAGGCATACTCTTCGATACCATCAGTGATCGCGGCCGGATCCAGCATCGCGCCGATCGTGTGAAGAAGTTGCTTTCCCGCGTCCGCGACACCCTCGAGGTCGTGTCGCTCGGCAACGCTCAACGGCGACGAGTCGCCTTCTTCCAACAGCAGTTGACTGTAGCCGAGGATCGTGTTGATCGGGTTGCGCAGCTCATAGCGGATCTGCGCGACGAAGGCGTCGACATCGCCCATCGGCTCACGACCCCGGCGTCACCACGGCGGTTGCATGAAGCGCCTGATCGCTGCGCTCGGCGACCGCCCGTGGCTGACGATGGGGCCATTCGCCGCGCTCGATGAACGCCAGGAGCTGGCGCCGATAGGGTCTCAGGTCGACTTTGCGCTGCGCCAGCCACGCGTCGTTGTAGTAACTCTGGATGTATCGCTCGCCCGAGTCGCAAATCAGCGTGACGACCGAGCCTGTTTCACCGGCAGCCGCCATGTCGGCGATGATTTCGAACGCACCCCAGAGGTTGGTGCCGCTCGACGGCCCGGCGCGTTTGGCTGTGAGCTTGTAGAGAAACATCATCGCGGCATAAGAGGCAGCATCGGGCACCTTGATCATCTGATCGACGACAGAAGGGATGAACGAGGGTTCGACTCGGGGGCGTCCGATACCTTCCACGCCCGAGCCGCGTTCCAGTGTCAGTGAGCGGTCACCCGTTCGAAAGTAATCGAACGTCACAGAGTGCTCGGGATCGACGACGCACAACCGGGTGTCATGTCCCTGATAGCGAATGAACCGACCGACCGTCGAGGCGGTGCCGCCGGTTCCTGCGCCTAGCACGATCCACGTCGGGATCGGATGCGGTTCCTCGCGCATCTGCGCGAAGATCGTCTCCGCGATGTTGTTGTTCCCCCTCCAGTCCGTTGCGCGCTCGGCGTAGGTGAACTGGTCCATGTAGTAACCGCCGGCGTCCGCCGCGAGCTGCGCAGCGACGGCGTAGACCGTACTTGAAGCTTCGACGAGGTGGCAGCGACCGCCTTCCGCCTCGATCAACGCGACCTTCTCCTTCGAGATCGACGTGGGTACCACCGCCACGAACGGCAGCCCGAGCAGACGGGCGAAATAGGCCTCTGAGATCGCCGTGCTGCCGGAGGACGCTTCCACGATGAGGCTGCCTTCCCTCAACTGGCCGTTCACAAGGGCGTAGAGAAACAGCGAACGCGCAAGCCGGTGTTTCAGGCTGCCTGTGACGTGGGTGGATTCGTCTTTGAGGTATAGCTGGATGCCTGGAAACGCGGAGAGTCTCACAGGGAGCAGGTGCGTGTCCGAGGATCGGCAAAAGTCCGCGTTAATCCTCTTCATTGCCCACGCGCTCCACTGACGGTCGGCAGGTCGCATCTGCAGGCCGAGCATACCGCAATCGGACACTCACGCGCGCGGGGAGAGCGCCGTTTCCAGCACCGCTCGCAGTAAGTCGATAGTATGGTTCAACGGCCTCGGCAGTTCGTCGCGTTGCGCTGCACTCGTACTCAGGTCGTGCTTTCCCGCTCCGCCAGGGTGAACCTGTTTGGCGGCGCGGCCATTCGCAAGTTCTCTGGAGGATACGGGTGGCGGTCACACATCGGGCCCGCCGTTTGACTGAGGCGCACGCCTCGCCGCGACACCTGGCCGAAGTTCTCTACCGAATCCGCGGTCTGCGAATGATCGGGCATGTGCTGCACGTCGGCGCACATCCCGACGATGAAGACGCGGGGCTGATGGCCTTCGTGGCCCGAAAGTACGGCGCACGGATGGTGTACTGGTCGGCTACTCGCGGAGAAGCGGGACAGAACCGCATCGGATCCCATTCAGGCGACGCGCTCGGCATCTATCGCACGTGGGAGAGCCTCGCGGCACGTGCGATCGATGGCGGCGAGTCCTGGTACGGTCCGTTCTACGATTTCGGCTACGGCTCCAGCGGACCTGAGGCGGTGGCCAAGTGGGGGTGGGAAGCGCTGGTCCGCGAGATCGTCCGAGCCATCCGGCTCGTGCAACCGCAAGTCCTCGTCGGTCGATACTCCGGTGAAGCATCCGACGGCCATGGTCAGCATCAAGCGATCGGTGCCGCTACAGTGGAGGCATTCGATGCCGCTGCCGATCCGGCGCGCTTCCCTGAGCTGGGTCTTCCCGTCTGGCAAACGTCGAAACTCTATCAGTCCACTGATGGCGACTGGCAGGCTGATGAACAGCACGCCTCGGGGCAACGGCGACCGGAGTTCGAGCGCGACGGGTACCTGCGGATCGACACCGGCGAACACGATCCAATCGCGGGAATGTCATACCAGCAGCAGGCAGTGCTTGCGCTCAACTGCCACCAGACGCAGGCGATTGGTTTCGTCCCCGAAGCCGGCAGCTATTTCTACTATTACAGGCTGAAGAAAAGCCTCGTTCCCACGCCCGCGCGTGAACGATCGTTGTACGACGGACTGGATCCGACCTTGATCGGGCTCGCCAGCTGTCCAGGCGGCGGAACTCCGTCCGATTTCTCCAGGACGCTTGAAACGATCCTCACCAAGGTCGATGCGGCCCTGTTGCACCTTCGTCCGGATAACCCGACGTCGGCCGCGGGTCCGCTCGTCGAAGGGCTGGAGAGACTTCGTCGATTGCGGACACAGGTCGATGACATCCAGGCACTCGGTCGCCAGCTCGATTACAAGATTGCCAGCTTTGAAGACGCGATCCTCGGATGTCTTGGATTGGATGTCGAATGCGTTGCCGAGCGTGCGCATGTCACCCCCGGCGAACGGGTGCGCATCCATGGACGGCTGTTGAATCCGCTCGACGTCCGCATCGACGCAAGTCGCCTCAGCCTCTGCGTGCCAGACGGATGGGAGATCACGCCGGTCTCGACACACGTTCCGGTGCAGCATATGGACTACGACGTCGTGGTGCCGGTCGATGCTCCCGTGTCGGCGCCATTCTGGTTGAGGGAGGCACACGACGCTTACCGGTATAAGGTGGCAGATGAGACTTTCGCCTGTGAAGCGCTCGACGCGCCGCCAGTCGTTCTTCAATGTGACTTCGTTTTTGCAGGACAACGACTGACGGTCCAGCGTCCTGCCACGCGGCGGGAGCGGTTCGCGGGCGGCTATCGAGAGCTTCCGCTCTCCGTGCTCCCTGCGGTTTCCGTTCGACCACAGATTCGCCGGATCTTCCTGCCCGTCGACGCCACTCGCCGCAAGATCGATGTCAACGCTGCGGTGCACCGCCATGTCGACCAACGGTCTCAGACGGACCGTCTGCAGATCGTGACCGCGGAAGGGTGGTCGGTGGATCCGCTCTTCGTAGAGCTTCCGGCCGGTATACAGGGCGACGTCGTGTCGACGCGTTTCCAGATCACGGTTCCTCGTGACACGACCGCGGGACGGTATCGTCTCGAATACTTGCTCGGCGCACGCAACGCGCACCGGGCCGTGACCTTCGAGCCCGTGTGGATGGGTGCGCCAGGGCTGCCGCGCGCACCCGATGCCACGACATGCATCCGCGAAGCGTTTCTGACAACTCCGGCGGCGGTTGACGTGCACGTGATAAGCGCGACCTTCGCGCAACGATTGATCTATGGCTACGTGCGTGGCGCTGCCGAAGGACTCCTCGCTGCGCTCGTCAACCTCGAATTGAATGTTTCTGTGATCAGCGACGAGGAAATGAGCTTCCTCGACCTGTCGATGTTCGATGCCATCGTGGTCGGTCCCAATGCCTACCTGCTCCGCGACGAGTTACGGCGCAACGCCCGTCGATTCCTGGACTACGTCGCCAAGGGTGGCACGTTGATCGTGCAGTATCAGGCATACGGATACGAGCTTCACGAATACGCACCGTATCCATTCGATTACAAGCACCCACACGATCGAATTACAGACCCGGACGCGCTGGTCACGATCCTCGAGCCGCAGCATCCGCTCATGACGCATCCAAACCACATTTCGCACGACGACTTCGGCGGCTGGACTCACGACCGCGGGCTCTACTTCTTTGGGAGCTTCGACGACCGCTACACGCCGATTCTGGGATGCAACGAGCCCGGTGGAGAGCTCAAGCGCGGCGGGCTGGTCATCGCCGGCTACGGCCGTGGGACGTTCGTCTACGTCGGCTACTCTCTGTTCCGTCAGGTGCCTGCCGGAGTGCCCGGTGCGTTCAGGCTTCTCGCCAATCTTCTGGCGCTGCCGGAAGCACTCCTGCTGGAACGCGCGGAACGTCTGCGGACGCTTTCGTTCTTTTCGTTCATGACCGACGAGCAGCTCGTGGCCGTGGCGAGGATTGCGGCAGAGACGTACACGAGCGCCGGAACCTATCTCTGTCGGCAGGGACAGCTGGGTCAGGAACTCTTCATCGTCCTGAAGGGCGAGATTGAGATCATCAGGCGCGTTGAGGGGGGACGCGTGGTGTTGAAAGCGCGCGAGGGACAGGTGGTCGGCGAGTCCGCGATTCTGGCCGACACGCCGCGCACGGCCGACCTGCGGGCCTTGACCAACGTTCACCTCCTTGTGATCTCCGGTGTCCAGTTCCGCGCGTTGATCCGCCAGCACGCGGAAATCGCCGAAAACGTGATCCGGCACCTTGTGACGAAACTCGAGATCAGTTGATGATCGACGCGCGAAGTCGACGGTTCGCTCGGCACGTTCCGGAGCGCCGGACGGCCTTGACGAGAACAGTCCTGCCACGACACTTTACCAGGCGGGATAAGCGGTCCGCGTCCCTGCGCGGTGACCTCGCCGCTGAATTCGAGTACGTGCTCTGGACATTTCCATTGGTGGATCGTGAAGAGCGAGATGCCGCCTTGCGCGTCTTTGCCACCGAAGCGCGCTGAAACCCGGTGTTCGAGGCTCAGTGACCTGCGTACCCGCGGTTGAGCGGCAAGCGGATCGGCCTCTTGATCAAGCGTAATTCTCGGCTACTTAAGGACGGTGTGAAGCGATTGATTCGGTGACCGTCGGACCGCCCGCGCAGCGGGCAGAGGCGACCGGCTCCGCCAGTCGTCGGTCCGACCGAACAAGGAATGATCCTCCGTAACTTTCTCAGTCTGTGACCTAACAGACTCGTTGTGCTCTGAAACTCCTTGGCGGAGATCACCGCGTCGAAAACCTGCGCGTCTGCCCGAGATACCGTGTCGCCTTCTCGATCGCTCTTTGTTCGGCCTCGTTACGAGTCGAGCCGTCGGCGCGTGTAATCCGCGCGCCAGGGTCGGCATTGGAGATCGTACAGTGGTACACGTCGCCCAGCCGGTAGCTCTCCACGATGACCGGCCAGCCTGCCAGTTCCAGCTGCTGGCGTGATTGTTCTTCTGGTTTCATACGTTACGGCTTCTCCACCGCCGCTCCGACCAGATTGCCCCACTCAGTCCAGGAGCCGTCGTAGTTCTTCACGTTCTGGAACCCAAGCAGGTATTTCAGGACAAACCACGTGTGGCTGGACCTCTCGCCGATTCGGCAGTACGCAATCACGGGCTTGTCAGCAGTGATTCCTGCTCCTCCGTACAACGCCTGGAGGTCGCCGGCGCTTTTGAACGTCCCATCGTCGTTGCATGCCTTGGCCCAGGGAATGCTCTTCGCTCCCGGAATGTGGCCGCCACGCTGACAGGTCTCCGGAAGCCCAGGGGGAGCGAGGATCTCTCCGGTGAATTCCTGCGGACTCCGCACGTCAACAAGGGCAGCCGACTTTTGTGCCACCGCCTGTTGCACTTCGGGTAGAAACGCCCGAATCGAGAGATCGGGTGCGCTCGCCCTGTAAGTCTTCGGCGGAAAAGGCGGCTCGTCGGTGTTCAGTTCCTTCCCTTCGGCGACCCATTTCTTCCGCCCTCCGTCCATGATCCTGACGTCCTCATGGCCGTAGATCTTGAGCTGCCAGAACGCCCAAGCAGCAAACCAGTTGTTATTGTCGCCGTACAAGACGATCGTGGTCTTGTTGTCGATGCCGCTCTTGCCCAGCAACTCCTCGAGCTTCTTGATCGGCACAATGTCGCGGATCAGTGTGTCGCAGAGCTCTGTGGTCCAGTTCCATCCGGCGGCGCCGGGCACGTGGCCTTGGTCGTACGCTGTCGTATCGACATCGACTTCGACGACGCGAACTCCAGTATCAGCTGCGTGCTGTGCCACCCAGTCGGTGGTCACGAGAACGTTGGGGATCGTGGCAGCGGACATCATTGCCTCCTTGTAAAACCGTCATGTTGTCACGAGCACGACCTGCGGTGCCACCGGTTGCTCGGGGATATGGACGCATATAGTTGATGGTTATGCCTGTTTCGACGAGGCCGTACTGTCCCAGAACTCGAACGAGCGGCTATGCGGCTGACCGGTAGTAGTGCGAGAGAATCCCTCCCATTCGTTGGCGCCGATGAACGGGGCCTCGCGTCCGTTGGATTGACGGACGGTCGATCAGCTCATTCCCGAGCCCTTGATGATTTCGCTCGCCGTGATAATGCGCGACGTAATCCGTCAGTGCTCGTCGTAGATGCCACTCGCCTAACGGCACGATCCGGTCCAGGCACTCCTCCTTGATCGACCGCACAAATCGTTCTGCGTACGCGTTGCAGTTGGGAGCACACGCCGGCGTTCGGATCATGCGAACCCCCTCCGTCGTCAGCAGCAGCTCGACTCCTCGACTCCACTTCGGATCGCGATCGCAGATCAGGATGCCACCGTCGCGTACCATACCCGTGCCGTCACCCGTCACCTGCCGCAGCGTCTGCATGACGAAGGCCTCGTCCGGGTCTGGCGTGCTGCCGAGCTATCTGCACGCACAATGTGCACTTTCTTGAGCGAGTTGTCAGCACGCCGGCGACATCCCCATCGACCCTGAGGAGTTGAGGTCGATGAGCGAACCGTCGATGATCCTCCGCATGACGACCACGTCCCGCGAGCAGCGCCGGTATGACCATCGGCTCCGAGACCTCGTTCAGCGAACCGGGGACGCGACGATCGCTACGGATCTCGGAGTCCCGCGCTCGACGGCGCGTGGGTGGCTCCACGCGGCGCCGAGGGTCGTAGTCGGTCTGGAGGTGGCGGACCTCACGGAGCCGGAACTCCGGCAGGAGATCTTGAAGCTGCGGCGACGCGTCGAGAAGCTCGCGGCGCTGCTTCGGTTGGCCCTGGCCCTGCTGCACGCCTCCGGGTTCAGCCTCTCATGTGAGCGTCTGCCGGAGGAAGACGCCAAGCGACGGATCCTGCGCGCGATGGACCGGGCGCGTGAGTGTCTCCCGTTGCGCGCGGTCCTCCGGTTCCTGCATCTGTCACCGAGTCGGTTTCAGGCCTGGCGCCGACGGCAGACTGCGTGCGCGCTCGCTGATCAGTCGTCCTGTCCGCGCACGTCACCGCATCGACTGCGGCCCTCCGAGGTCCAGGCGATCGGGGCCATGATCACCTCACCCGAGTACCGGCACGTCCCGACCGGCACGCTCGCCGTCCTCGCGCAGCGACTCGACCGCGTGTCCGCGTCGCCATCGACCTGGTACCGCCTCGTCCGGAAGTACGGATGGCGACGCCCTCGCGTCCGTGTGCATCCCGCCACGCCGAAGGTGGGACTCCGCACGACTGGACCGGACGAGATGTGGCACATCGACACCACGGTCATCCGTCTCCTCGACGGGAGCCGCGCCTATCTCCACGCCGTCATTGACAACTTCTCTCGACGGATTCTGGCGTGGCGCGTTGCGGAGGCGTTCGCACCCGTGAACAGTGTCGCCGTGCTGCTGGAGGCGAGTCGTGGCGCGACCCGTTCGGCGAGTGCCCCAGTCGTGTTGGCGGACGCGGGCGTGGAGAATGTCAACGCCCACGTCGACGCATTAATCGCCACCGGCGTCCTCCGCCGGCTGCTCGCCTTCACGGAGTTGAAGTTCTCGAACTCGATGATCGAAGCCTGGTGGCGTTCCCTGAAACATCAGTGGCTCTTCCTGCACCCGCTCGACAGTGTCGCGACCATTCGCCGACTGGTGGCGTTCTATGTCCACGAACACAACCACGTGCTTCCGCATTCGGCGTTTCAAGGACAGACGCCCGACGAGATGTACTTCGGCGCCGGGGACGCGGTGCCGGCGGACCTGAGGGCACGCGCGGCCGACGCGCACCGAGCACGCGTCGCGGCCAACCGGTCGGCGTTCTGCGAGACGTGCCTGTCACTCAACGCAGCCGCATGACCCAGCCTGCTGACCGCCCTTGCGATGGCGAACTCGTGCGCCTCGCGGCATCTGCTGAGAGAACCCGCGGGCGTCCCTGGGAAGAACCCAAGACGGTCTCCACAATCCGATCGCCGTTCGTTTGTCTATTGTGCTTTGCCGAATTTGGATGACGAGAACTCGCGCGCAGAAGTCCAGAACGTCTGTGAAGAGAGCTCCGCGGCGGGTCCGGGTGGCCGCGGGTTTCTCGTGTTCCGCCGCGACCGCACGCTGACGGCGCAAAGGTTCGACCCGGACGCGGTCGAGACGGAAGGCGACATGTTTCCGGTGGCGGAGGGGGTGCCCCTTGGCAACACCGTCCTGAATACGTTCGGCGCGTTCACGGTGTCAGACAACGGCACGCTCGCGTATCAAACCGGTGGGACCACGCTCCGCCGCGAGCTCGTGTGGGTGGATCGATCCGGGAAACGCCTGGATACCGCGACGCAGCCGGCCGAGATTCAGAACCCGTATTCCGTATCGCCCGACGGGAAGATGCTCGCAATGAGGATCGCGCCTGGTAGGTCGTCACAGGGCGGCGAGCTGTGGCTGCAGGATCTCACGCGAGGCGTGTTAGGCCGTTTCACGTTCCGGGCCGCCTTCGACAGCAACCCGATTTGGTCTCCCGATGGGACGCGCATCATTTTTTCCAGGGCGGCTGTGGGCGGGTATTCGTACGACCTCTTTCAGAAGCTCGCGAACGGCAGCGAAAATGAGGAGTCGCTGTTTCATAGCGGCCCCTCCTTCGCGTTCGCCACGGACTGGTCGACCGACGGCCGCTTCATTGCGTACACGGCGCAGGTGGCGCAAACATCGATCGATCTCTGGATCCTGCCGCTGATCGGTGAGCGCAAGCCCACTGTCTTCCTGCAGACTCCGTTCAACGAGCAGGATGGACAGTTCCTTCCCGATGCGGGAGACGGACAGCGGTGGATGGCGTATCAATCGAATGAATCGGGTCGTGACCAGATCTATATCCAGGCCATCCCGGCGTCTGGTGCGAAGTACCAGATCTCGACCGAGGGCGGCACCGTTCCGCGCTGGCGGCGCGACGGCCGTGAACTCTTCTACATCTCGGCCGATCAGCGGCTCGTCGCCGTCCCGATTTCTGCCGGCACCGGGCTTCAAGTCGGCAAGCCGCAGCCGTTGTTTGCCAACGCGGGGATGAATTCGTTCGTGCCGTCGAAAAGCGGTGACCGCTTCCTGATCAACGTCCCGGCGTCCGGAGAACAGGCTGTCACTCCGCCCATCATCGTCGTTACGGACTGGACCGCGACGATTGCTCGATAGCGGGACGATCTCGTCTGGGGCTTACTTCGCCCGGGCGGAAAATTCAAACCGGTTCGATGAAGTGCGGCGCCTCGTACTGACGATTTGATCTGCGAATACACGCAATGAGGGCGTTGATCACTCACGAGTAGTCGCCAAGTGTTTTCGATTCGACGGCACTCAGATCGGAAGTCACTGCGCCGTCACCCAAGAGCGTTCGTTCGGGTCATCCACCTGAATCAAGTCTGTTCTCGATTCACCGTTCATTGGCGTGGGCGCACGCTGTGGGTCGCGCGAGTTCCGACGTCACGGCGTGGCCGTACACATCAAGTCCCGCCGTTTTTCTGTAGGCCGACCAGGTCTTCTCCAGCGCCCGTGCCGGTTCTTTCGCGGCCACGCCGAAGCGAGTCAGGGCCAAGATCGTCGCGCGAACACTGACGTGGGGATCGGCGCCAGGTCCGATGTGCCCACACGCGGGACACTTGAAGACAGGGTTGGAGATGTGCCGCGTCGAGCGAATGTGCCCAAGCATGTCGTCAAGCTCGTCGCGCAGCCGCACAAGCGCCTCCATTGACAGGTCGTCTCGCCAGTGCAGTCGCAGGTGCTCGACCATTTCCGGGAACCAGACCCGATGCGCGTCGCCAGCGGCCACGACTCATCATCTTAGACTGTCTCCTGTCCCGTGAGTTTGGCGTCCGCGTCGCATCGTCATCAGGACATATCTGACCTGAGAACCATGTTCCTTCTGTATAAGGGATTCTCGGCGTGGCGCTGAGCCCGCGAGAAAGGCGCTGGTGCGAGTACGTTGCAAAGCCACGTACTCGCACGCAGAAGGCCGTCTTGTTCAGCGCGACCGGGTGGGTCGTCGACTCGCCAGATCGGCGTGAGGAACTATCCGTCCCGCACTGCCGCCGGCCCATATAATCACGCTATCACTTCGCCCGTCCCTCCTGATGCGCTCACATCCAGACGACGCATTGACGGCGTCGTTGAAGCGATCCTGGTGATAGCGATGATTTCAGTGCCGAAGAAGTGACACGATGATCCTCACATGCGACGTGATCATGCGCGAGATCGAGGCGGGGCGAGTGGTGATCGAGCCGTTTTTCGCGGACCAGGTGGGGCCGGCGTCGATCGACCTGCATCTCGGCGACGAGATCCGCGTCATGCACGCCGGGCGCGAGCCGGTGCCGGTGACTGACGAGGTCGACTATCGGACGATCACCGACGTGCGCTCACTTGAAACACCGTATCCGCTGGCACCAGGCGAGACCATCCACGGCATTACCCGCGAGCGCATCACGCTTCCCGGCGACATCGGCGGATGGCTCGAGGGCCGCAGCCGGTTCGCGCGCCTCGGCCTTATGATCCACGTCACCTCGGGCTTCGTGCAGCCGGGCGTCGCCACCCGACAGGTGCTCGAGATGTCGAACGTGTCCGGTCGGACGCTACTTATCCACGCAGGCGTGCGGCTCCTCCAGATCGTGCTCCAGCGCTGCGAGGGCAGTGCCGTCTACCAGGGACGCTTCGCGCGCCAGGACCATCTGTAGCCCGGGCCAAGGCATTGCCAACTTGATCGGCAACTGGCGGAGGCACAAACACCACCCAAGAACAATACAGGTCGCTCCAGATGGACGAATCTTGATCAACGCGGAACTCAACACAGAACTGGAGAGCGCGACCGCGCAATCAGGCTGCTGATGAACTGGCATCCCGACGCGAAGAAATGACTGCTCGCGTGGCCGATAGGTCCTGCCTTGTCGCCAGTGCCGAGAACAAGTGGTGTCCAGTATCCGTTGCCAGATCGCCGTCACTCAGGAGTAATCCCGTCCGGGCTGCCGTGCGACCCGTATAATCCAC